>TARA_R100000306_G_scaffold62333_1_pt1 | contig 52991 bp, 43 predicted proteins | sample TARA_R100000306 | Tara Oceans TARA_R100000306 (sample SAMEA2620824) | marine metagenome | biome: marine biome (ENVO:00000447); feature: mesopelagic zone (ENVO:00000213); material: "saline water (ENVO:00002010), including plankton (ENVO:xxxxxxxx)" | depth 1000 m | reverse complement strand
TGGCGTACGCCAGGAAGACACAGTCGTTCTTGGAGTGAAGTACGGATTCGATATCTAGACCAATGCTTGAACAGAGGGGTCGATCAAGGCTTCTCTGTTTTCAACCCTCCCTCAGAACATGTGCAAACCTCCGAACAGTCACCTTCGACAATGAGCCAGCAGAACTCGTGCCAGTTAACATTGCATCGCTGAAGAGATTTTAAAAATTCTCGTCAGATATAGCCCTTGAGTTGGGTTTTAAACTGGGAATTCGCTTTCGCAGGCGGGGCTTATTGTTTTCATTGAAGAGGAAAAATTAATCACCGAAATTGGATGAGGAGCTTCTTTAATCGAAGCTGCTCATCCATGTAGAAGCTTTAGAACGCGTAGACCGCACCGAAGGCCAGGTGGGTTACATCACTGCCAACTTCAAGAGACGCATCATCTTGGTTGTCGTCGTTAAGGTCAAAGTCTACGAAGCCTTCTTCATCGCTAGTGATGAAGTATAACTCAGTATACACATAGACATTATCAGAGAAGCTGTGCAGCGCCTGCAAGGCGATAACCGACTTGTCGTCACCCGCGCCGTCCGGTGAAGAGAGCTCGTACGAGGCCGCAAATGTATTGGCACCCATTGAGTAAATGGCCATCAAACCGTAATCATCACGAAGGTCTTCGGTCATTGAGTACTGAGCACTCAGTTCCAGATCGCCAAGTTGGTATGCACCACGGATACCATAAGAATTACCGACATTTGTGCTGTCGTTAGAGTCCATAGCTACAGCCAGTGAGAAACTATGGTCCGCATATTGGACGCCTAATTGATACGGGTTATCGCTGCCTACTTCATTGCCGTCTTCGTCTTCAAAGCCGCTGTCCAGCTCGACTGCAGCGTGCACTGTGAGGCCGCTGAATGAAGGCGAGGTATACTGAAGCAGGTTACCCTCACCAGTGCTGTAAAATGTGCCAGTATTCGTATCAATTGCGATTACTTCATAATACTGATAGATACCATCGATCAGTATTTCATACTGGGAGTCATCAGAGCCCACCCAAACCTGGCCGAAGTCGCCCTTCACACCGATGTAGGCTTCATCCAGCTTGATACGTCCGCGGCCCTTTGCCTTGTCGTCAGCTTCAAATCCATCAAGCTCGATCTTCATGAAAGCTTCAAGGCCGGGGCTGATCTCGTGATCATCGGTAAACCCTATTGTAGAGCCATTATCTTCCAGCCCGCTCACGGTAGACCCTTCGAAAAAATCGATATCTGTACCATTGGACGAAATATTCTTATCTGCGTCTGAGTAGATCCAGGCCAGCTGAATGTTACCGTAGACCTGTGGCATGGAATCAAGACGCTGCGCCAGTGCGGCTGCAGAGTCGATCTGTGGCGTGGTATCGGCAGCGAAAGTGCCGGTCGTCAAGGTGGCCAGCGTGACAGCTGAAGCTAAAAGCGTCTTTTTCATTTCGTCTTCCTTCTGTGTGTAAATCAACTCGTTGTTGGATAACTGAACTGGCAGTGCCGGTATTGCTTCCGCCCGGTTCTATCGGGCAGTACAGCCGCTTCTTCGGCAGCTTTTATTCATTCGTGCAGTCATTCCAATGACTTCAGTGTCCCTTGGCACCAGCGCTTCCTGCCGCCCTGCCTGGCGATCCGATCTAGCACATTGCTTAGATTCAGATCTTCAAGTGTTGCTTCACGAAAACCCACTAAACGCATGTTTCCGATAACCAATTAGTAATACAGCATTCAGGTCTTTGCAATGTTGGAGCCGTCTCAGGCGGCCGAGGGCTTTCATCCCTCCTTGGCAATACTGCAAAAATTTCCGAAATTCCTTTTCAATTCAGCCTGTTAGGCTGGACCACACTATAGATCCGGAATTGTACGTAGCAATTGTGACGCTTATGTTACGGAATCCTCTCGAAGCGTCAGCAGTTCTACCTAGTCGGGGGAACCGGGTAATCAGTGAACAACGTCAGGTGACCGAACCATGACATCCGCCTCGTGGCAGTCATAGTAAGCAATTACCGAGAGTTAATGAGACATTGTTAATAAATGGGCAGGGAAAATTTGACTTTGGGGAAAACTTTAGGAGTGGACTAACAACAAAAAAGGCGCCACTGAGGGCGCCTTGGAAAGATCAACTTCCGACGTTAGGCGCGACTGGCCCGCTTGCGATCGCTTTCCTTCAGGTGACGCTTTCGAACGCGGATGCTGGCAGGGGTGATTTCGACCAGCTCGTCATCTTCGATGAATTCCAGCGCCTGCTCGAGAGACATCCGGATAGGCGGCGTGAGCACGATGTTCTCATCCGTTCCCGAAGCTCGCACGTTCGTGAGCTGCTTGCCCTTGGTACAGTTGACCGTTAGGTCGTTATCCCGGCTATGCAGACCGATAACCATACCTTCATACACTTCAACGTTTGGATCGATGAACAGACGGCCGCGCTCCTGCAGGTTCCACAGTGAGTAGCCGAGTGCCTTGCCAGTCAGGTTGGCTATCATCACGCCGTTTTGACGCGTGGCATTGATACCTTCCTTCAGCGGTCCGTAGTGGTCGAAGATGTGCGTCAGGATGCCTGATCCAGAAGTCATCGTCAGAAAGGCAGAGCGGAAGCCGATAAGGCCACGCGAGGGCGCAATAAACTCGAGCCGGCTTCGACCCTTGCCGTCCGGGATCATGTTGGTGAGCTCGGCGCGACGTGCACCCATCTCTTCCATGATGGCGCCCTGGTGCTGGTCTTCGATATCGATAACGACCTGCTCGAACGGCTCGACCTTCACACCATCCTGCTCACGCAGAATGACCTTTGGTTTGGCGACTGCGATCTCGAAACCTTCACGACGCATGTTCTCGATCAGTACCGACAGGTGCAGTTCACCGCGACCTGAAACCAGGAACTGGTCAGGCGTCGGACCTGGCTCAACTCGAAGCGCCACGTTGTGCAGCAGTTCCTTGTCGAGACGCTCCTTGATGTTCCGGCTGGTGACGTACTTGCCTTCCTTGCCCGCAAACGGGGAGTCGTTGACCTGGAACATCATGCTGACGGTAGGCTCGTCGACTGTCAGCGGCGGCAGCGCTTCAGGCTTGTCTGGTGAGCACAGGGTGTCAGAAATATTCAGCTCATCAAGACCCGTCACGCAGACGATGTCTCCTGCAGCAGCTGTTTCGACTTCGACGCGCTCGAGGCCGTGGTAACCCATGATCTTGAGTACGCGGCCATTTCGCTTGCCGCCTTCACGATCAACGACGACGACCGGGGTATTCGTCTTGATCTTGCCGCGACTGATTCGACCAACGCCAATGATGCCGACATAGCTGTTGTAGTCCATGGCCATGATCTGCATCTGGAACGGGCCTTCAGGATCGACGTCCGGTGGTGGCACCTTGTCGACGATCATCTGAAACAGTGAAGACATGTCGTCTTCCATGGCATCAGGCTCAAGACCGGCGATACCGTTCAGGGCCGAGGCATAGATGACCGGGAAATCGAGTTGCTGCTCGGTGGCACCGAGGCGGTCGAACAGATCCATGACTTCACCCAGCACCCAGTCAGGACGCGCACCTGGACGGTCGATCTTGTTGATGACGACGATCGGGTTAAGGCCATTGGCGAACGCCTTCTGTGTCACGAAGCGCGTCTGGGGCATCGGACCGTCCTGCGCATCGACCAGAAGAAGAACCGAGTCGACCATCGAGAGTACACGCTCGACCTCACCACCGAAATCGGCGTGGCCTGGTGTGTCAACGATGTTGATCTGATAGTCGTGCCAGGTGATGGCGGTGTTCTTGGCAAGGATGGTAATGCCGCGCTCTTTTTCCTGATCGTTCGAGTCCATGACCCGTTCAGAATCCTGATCCTTTCGACCAAGGGTACCGCTCTGACGCAGCAGCTTGTCCACGAGCGTAGTTTTACCGTGGTCGACGTGGGCAATGATGGCTATGTTGCGTACTTTTTCTATCACGTTGCGAGTACCGAATAGTGGCGAAATGGGAGAACTGTGCGGGCAAAATTTGCGCGGCATTATAAACCATTGCTGGAATGCTTGATAGCACACTCGTAGCAGAGTATAGAATCAATACCGAGTAAGCGACGGGACAATCATGTGCATGTCGTAACGATTGCGCGCCTCTACCGTAATTTTTGCACCATAACTGTGCAGAGTTACGAGTCATCGCACCAAAATAGAGCCAGGCGCACCGAAAACGGGCGCAGCTCAAATCTTCGACGTGCGCAATGGTGCAGTGTCGCACACGACGGGAAGCCCTGCTGCTTGGGGCTCGACACACAGTCGATCAGCTTCGCAGGCTGTGTTGACTAAAGATGGCAACGAATTTGCTTACACCTGGTACTTGAAGGTTAGCCCAGCCGGGCGCAAGCTTACGGCCCCCGTAGCTGACCGCCGGATTACAGCCGAGTGACAGTTTCAGCAACCGGAACCTCGTGCTATGCTCGCTGCGACTTCACCGTCAAGTGGAGCGGGCCATTTCTGTAACAGAATTTTACGTAAACGGAGTGTAAGGAATGTCAGAGAAAACTCTGGGACTTATAAAAGAGCACGAAGCGAAATGGGTCGATCTTCGCTTTACGGACACCAAGGGCAAGGAACAGCACGTCACGATGCCCGTGAGTGAGATCAGCGAAGAAACTTTCCAGGACGGCAAGATGTTCGACGGCTCTTCGATAGCCGGCTGGAAAGGCATCAACGAGTCAGACATGATCCTCATGCCAGACGACGACACCTGTGTGCTTGATCCGTTCACAGAAGACACCACCGTCAACGTCACTTGCTCCATCGTTGAACCTTCCACGATGCAGGGCTACAACCGTGACCCACGCTCTATCGCCAAGCGCGCCGAAGAGTATCTCAAGACTACTGGTATCGCTGACTCGGCCCTGTTTGGTCCTGAGCCAGAATTCTTCGTCTTCGACAGCGTCAAGTACCGTGCGGACATGCAGAGCGCCTCTTACGAGATCCACTCTGAAGAAGCTGCGTGGGTTTCCAACGAAGATTTCGACCGTAACAACGTCGGTCACCGTCCAGGCGTAAAAGGTGGTTATTTCCCTGTACCGCCAGTTGACTCACTGCACGACCTGCGTGGCGCCATGTGCGCGGCCATGGAAAGCATGGGCCTGAAGATCGAAGTACACCACCACGAAGTCGGCACAGCTGGCCAGTGCGAGATCGGCGTTGGCGCCAACACACTGACTCGCAAGGCTGACGAAGTTCAGATCCTGAAATACTGCGTACTGAACGTTGCTCACGCTTACGGCAAGACCGCGACTTTCATGCCCAAGCCTATCGTTGGCGACAACGGTTCAGGCATGCACGTACACATGTCACTGTCGAAGGACGGCAAGAACATCTTCGCTGGCGATGCTTATGCAGGCATGTCTGAAACTGCCCTGTTCTACATCGGCGGCATCATCAAGCACGCACGCGCACTGAACGCCTTCACCAACCCGTCTACCAACAGCTACAAGCGTCTGGTACCAGGTTACGAAGCACCAGTCATGCTGGCGTACTCTGCCCGTAACCGTTCGGCGTCCATCCGGATTCCATGGGTCAACAGCGCCAAGGCACGTCGTATGGAAGCTCGCTTCCCTGATCCAATGCAGAACCCATACCTGGGCTTTGCTGCACTGATGATGGCTGGTCTTGACGGCATCCAGAACAAGATCCACCCAGGCGACCCTGCGGACAAGGATCTCTATGACCTGCCGCCAGAAGAAGCTGCTGAAATCCCAACAGTGTGTAACTCGCTTGAGCAGGCACTGGACGCACTGGAAGCGGACAAGGAGTTCCTGCTGAAGGGCGACGTGTTCTCCCAGGACATGCTCGATGGCTACATTGCGCTGAAGCGTGCTGAAGTCGAGCGTCTGAACATGACCACTCACCCGGTCGAGTTCCAGATGTACTACTCGCTCTAAACCTCAGAGTGAACCCGAAGGCCCGCATATGCGGGCCTTTTTCGTTTCAGGGGCCAGCGTGCCGTCTGGTTGCAGGCATTGAGGTTTGCTTGCACTATACTGAAATCTGCGAATTCAGAGGCTCAGAGACGGATATGAACATGCGCAAACAGGAAGACGTCGTTAAGAGCCACCTACGGCAGGTGGCGGCCACGAGCGCAACGACCAGACGAAGCTGCTATCTTGCCCTGCTCACCGGGCTGCTGGTAGCACCACTGCCCTTCGGTGTGCAGGCAGAAATCTATCGCTTCACGGATGCTGAAGGTAACGTCGAATTTACAGATCAGCCGCGAAAAGGTGCCGAGCGTGTTGAGGTGAAGGAGACTGCCACCATTCAGCTGCCGAAGCCTGACGAAGTTACCGCCATCATTGGTGAACGACAAGAGGCTGCTGAATCTGGAGAGGGCGGCCCAGCCTACGAAACCCTGCAGATCGCCTACCCCGAAAACGAGAGCGCCTTCAACTCAGGCAGTGGGGACTTCAATGTCGTCATGAATATTACGCCTGATCTTCAGAGCGAGCACTTCCTGCGTCTGACCCTGGATGGACAGGCGCAAGCACTCACAAAGGGGCCAGCCATTCCTCTAACCAACGTGGACCGTGGCACCCATACGATCAGTGTCGATGTTGTCGAGGGTGATAGCGTGGTACAAAGCGCTGATCCGGTTACCTTCACAATCCACAGGCCTTCCGTGCTGAATCGACCCTGATCAGCCTTTCCTATGCGCACCGTTTTGGTGCGCACCAAATGCCTCAAAAGCAGGCATGCGCTGTTTCGGTGAGGCTTGGCGACTCACGGAAAGCGCCACCAATCGCCCATACAGTAGTAAATACAGTACGTGACGACCTCATCTGGTGCGGCAGCAGAGGTAAAATTACAACATGGACCGTTTATTGCTTTATCGCACTGTCTTAGCTGCCAGAGATACTGTGACACTGTATGCACCCACAAAATGCGCTGACCGACTCTGTACTGGCCAGGCTTCTCGAGAACCTGGCTACGGCTGTACTGCTGCTCGATCATCGAGGCACGATCATCTTCGTCAATTCTGCGGCGGAAATCCTGCTCGAAAGCAGCGCCAGTCGAATGCTCGGCTCACACTATTCTGATTGTCTGCAGTCAGAGCCTGGCGGGCTGAGCGCGCTCGAGAATGGTCTCTCCACAGAACAAAGCTTCGGCCAGAGCACGGTACGCTTCACCCTGCTCAGTGGCAGCAGCATCATTGTCGACTACACGATATCGAGCACGCCGGCAGAAATTGGCAGACCCACCGGAGATGCGTTTCGATTGCTCGAAATGCAGGCCAAGGACCACGTCAGAAGAATATCGCTGGAAGAAGAGCTGCAGTCAGAACATCAGGCGGCGCGTGTCCTGATCCGCAACCTCGCGCATGAGATCAAGAATCCACTTGGCGGCATTCGCGGTGCCGCTCAGCTGCTCGGCAAGGCGCTCGATTCCAGTCAGGATACCCACCAGACCACTCGCCTGTCCGTGCCGACTTCCGGTGGCGGATGGTCTGAATACACCAATATCATCATTTCCGAGGCCGATCGGCTGAAGAACCTCGTGGATCGCATGCTGGGTCCCAACAAGGCGCTGCACCTGAGCGAGGTGAATATCCACGAAGTGCTCGAACGCATTATCAGTCTCATAGAGGTTGAGTGCGGCTCGGACATAGCCATTCGACGGGATTACGATCCAAGCATTCCCGAGTTCACCGGTGACAAGGAGCAACTGATACAGGGCTTCCTGAATATTGCACGCAATGCCGTTCAGGCTCTCACGCAACCTGGCTCGAAGCCTTGCTTCCGGCCTGAGATACAGTTCAAGACGCGAACCGTTCGACAGTTCACGCTCTCAGGAAAGCTCCATCGACTGGTGCTGAAAGCTGAAGTGATCGATAACGGTGCCGGCGTGCCACCGGAGCTCCTGAAAAACATCTTCTATCCCATGGTCAGTGGCAGCGCCAGTGGCACCGGTCTCGGCTTGTCCATAACTCAGGGCATCATTGGTCAGCACACCGGCATCGTCGAGTGCGAAAGCGAACCCGGACATACCTCATTTATTGTCTATCTACCTCTGGAGAATGCACTATGACCGAGTCGTCGCCCGTCTGGATCATCGATGACGACCGCTCTATTCGCTGGGTCCTCGAGAAAGCGATGGAGCAGGAAGGCATCGCCTTCGAATCTTTTGAGTCTGGAGACACCATTCTCTCCCGCCTGCAGCGTGAGCAACCGCTCGCCATCATCAGTGATGTCCGGATGCCAGGTATCAATGGCCTGGAGTTGCTACAGCGCCTGCAGGAACAGTATCCGGGCATACCGGTCATTATCATGACCGCGCACTCTGATCTGGATAGCGCAGTCAGCAGCTATCAGAAAGGTGCCTTCGACTATCTCCCGAAGCCCTTCGACCTGGATGAAGCGATCGTCATCATCAAACGGGCACTTGCGCACGCAACCGGTAACCAGAACAGGATCGGCGAGCCAAGCGAGCAACAGAAACAGAAGAGTCCGCCAATCATCGGTGAGGCGCCTGCCATGCAGGAGGTCTTCCGCGCCATTGGTCGGCTCTCGCACAGCAACATCACTGTGCTCATCAACGGAGAGTCCGGCACCGGCAAGGAACTCGTGGCGAAAGCGCTGCACGAGCACAGCCCGAGGGCGGGACATGCCTTCATCGCACTCAACATGGCGGCCATTCCGAAAGATCTGATCGAATCAGAACTGTTTGGTCATGAGAAAGGTGCGTTCACCGGCGCCGGTGGCCAGCGTATCGGTCGCTTCGAACAGGCCAGTGGTGGAACGCTTTTCCTGGACGAGATCGGTGACATGCCGGCGGACACGCAGACGCGGCTGCTTCGTGTGCTTGCAGATGGCGAGTTCTACAGAATCGGTGCAACCACTCCGGTCAAGGCTGACGTCAGGATCGTGGCGGCAACCCATCAGAACCTCGAGAAGCTGGTGGAGTCTGGCGCGTTCAGGGAAGATCTCTTCCATCGCCTCAACGTGATCCGGATTCATCTGCCGGCCCTGCGTGAACGCCGTGAAGATATTCCCCGACTGGCCGCTCACTTCCTGGAGCAGGCGGCCGCTGAGTTGGGCACAGAGAACAAGCTGCTGGCCGGCGAGACCGAGGCCCTGCTGTGCCAGCTACCCTGGCCCGGCAACGTGCGTCAGCTGCAGAACACCTGCCGATGGCTGACCGTGATGGCGTCCGGACGAACGATCCATCTCGGCGACCTGCCGCCTGAGTTACAGAACGAGACGCCGAACAAGACGACAACCATCGACTGGCCAGAATCACTCCGCCTCTGGTCGGAAAAACAGCTGCTGACGCGCAAGGAAGGCCTGCTGGATGTAGCGATGCCGATCTTTGAGCGGGTCATGATCGAGTCGGCGCTCAGGCAATCAGGCGGACGCAAGAAAGATGCAGCCATTCTCCTGGGCTGGGGCCGTAATACGCTTACAAGAAAGATGAAGGAACTGGATATGGCGGGCGTAGACGATAATGGCGGCGGCGATAGCTGGGACGACTAGCGTCCCGTCCCCCTGGATCGGACGGAACACCAGCTATTCACGCGCCGCCAGGGCAACGTTCTAACGGAACTTGGGCAGCGCCTTGGGTCGCTCTATGAAGAAGCCCTGGGCGTAGTCCACGTGCCTGTCTCGAAGCAGGTCAAGCGTTGTTTTATCCTCGACATAGGGCGCTATGACCTCACTGCCGTGGTAGTGCGCCATATCCACCATTGATTTCAGCATCATCTGGTCATAGAGATCCTTGGGCAGGTCCCGGATGAATGTGCCATCGATCTTGATGAAATCCACAGGCAGGATCTTGAGCGCTTCGTAGGCACTGGCGCCGACGCCAAAATGGCCAAGGCAGAACCGGCAACCGTACTCTTTCAGCTCAGTAATGAAGTCCGCAACATCGTTGAGCCTGCTGATCGCAGAAGCTTCCGTAATCTCGAAGCAGATTTTTTCCAGCGGGCACTCGAAGGCCGTGAGCTGCTCGAAAATGAACTCGAGCAGGCTTTCGTCATTCAGCGAGTGGCCAGAAAGGTTGATGAGCACGCTACCCATTTCCTCGATGAGCCCACCATTTTCGGCCATCCAGGTCAGCATATTTCCGACCACCCACCGATCGATTTCCCGGATGCTGTCCGACTGTTCTGCCGCCTGGACGAACTCGGCTGCAGGAATCACCGCGCCTTTCGGAGAGATCACGCTGATCAGCACCTCGACAATGCCCGGTAGTTGGGTGTTCGCCTGCAAGGGAATGATTTTCTGGCAACGTAGCTGTATGTTCAGTTTGCTGAGGTCGACAGGCTCACCTTTGAGACGCGGTCCAGTCTCGGTCGCCGTGGCGTAGCGGGGTGAAAGCTGAACCGGCACCTGCCCACCACTGCTTTTGGCCTTGCGAACCAGGTCTTCGCTTTCCCGCAGATGATCGCTAAGATCCAGCATCCCGGGCTGGAGCGGCAGACAGCTCACCACGAATCGCAGTGCGAGCATGTCGCCTTCCCAGGACAGGCGATAACTCTGCAGTGCAGTCAGCAGTCGGTTCGCCTGTTCGGCAGCATCCTGGGCTACGGCAACAATGAACTCATCGCCGGAGTAGCGGGCCAGCAGGCTCTGCTCGGGCAACAGCGTGCGACAGATACGGACAATATCCTTGAGGGCCTTGTCGCCGCCAGCGATGCCAACCTGTTCATTCACCTGGTAAAACTGTCGTGTCGAAATCAGTATCAAGCCAGGATTGAACGACTTTTGCAGGCTCTGGCAGAAGATCTGGGCCTGCCGTTCAAATTCCTTGCGCTGTATGAGGCCTGTCAGCTCATCAGTGGCCACGACATGACTGAGCTGCTCGTACAGATCCTTCACCATGTTCGCGAGGCTCTCGTTCACTGCTGGCTGCTCACCCTCGGTCTCGATGGCGCAGATGCCCTGCTGCAGATAAGCTGCCAGTGTGAGCGGATCGAGATCGATGACTTTCGAGCCCATCTGATTGACGAAAACATAACGCGAAGAGTTGTGGCCAATCCACGCAATTCGAACCTGCTCGGATGCCTCGCCGTCGCGCGAGAGCCGAATCCAGTCGCCGATCTTCAACTTCTGGATGCGCTGCATCCAGCGTTGCAGGCTACGGTTCGGCACTTCATCCGCTGCACTTGAACCCGGCGCTGGCTCGCTGCTTTCCGGCACTGTTACGAACTGCGCCTGTTCACTACCACCGGTCAGGAAAGCCTTGAGCTCGGCACGTATGCTCGTCGCTGGCATATGCTGGGATGAGATCGTATTCAACCCTTCCTGAATGGTTTTCACGAGTACCGGCATATCAAGCGAGGCATTCGCACCCTTGTCACCGAATTCAAGCAGTGAATCTATAACGCCGAGATATCTGGCCCACTCTTCACTCTGATCGTCGTGACGGATGTACACCAGGGACAGCAGATCCTTCCAGCCATTGTTGAGCAGTGAGATCACCGCCTTTGGCACGCGACGACCCGCAAGCCTGCGTTCGATTTCTTCACTGACCCGCTGCTTGGAAGAGGTGACTTTCTCCTGACCCTCAGCGGCAGCCATGACGCGCTCGACGTTGCGGCGGTACAGGTTACGCTGCTTGGCGAGCAGATCGTCGAGGTCCTTGAGCGTGTCAGCGAACACGCCCTGATCCGCTTCATGCTCATTCTGGATCCGCACCACGAGCTGGTCGATCTGGTGGATCTGATGTGCCGGCGCGCGATTGCCCTTGACGCCAAGCTGCGCGATACGGTTGATCACCTGCCGGGCCGGGTTGTCCTTCTGCACGAAGAAGTCAGGCTGCCTCATGTACTGCCGTAGAATAGGCACTTCGAGACTACGCAACTGCCGCTTGGCTCTTGGCTCGATCTTGTTGTTCTTCAACAGGCTCATGAAGAAGCGATCAACGACGTCGAGCGCGTTATCCTGCTCGGGTGTGAGTGACTTCTCCGGAGCGCCATCACCAAGATCAACCTTGAGACGCTCCCGCAGGGTGGGTATGACCTCAAGGGTCGCGTCTGGTGCGATCTGCTGTGAGGCGAGTTTGCGGAACACTTCGGCGTCGCGGAATGGTGGGAGGGCCTCGGCTTCCTGCGCTGCCTCCGCTGGTGCTTCCGGCTGCAGACGGTCTGAGGATCGTCGCCGCTGAATGGTCTGTTCATCTGCGCGAACCTGCTTGCCGCGGTTGAGCACCCCGAGCAGTTCCTGGATCACGCCAAAGCTGGCTTCGGCATCCTGCAGGTGCATCTGCAGAGTCGCGCCGGTTTCATCGCTCCTGGCCATCGCCGCCGCCATCTTCGACTTGTCCAGTGGCCCATGGGCAGTGGATGGCAGGAGAGACTGCAGCCGTCCCGACCTCATCTTCAGCTGAGTCGGGCGTGGTACAGCTGCGGCCCCTGGTCTGGCCGGTTTCCGGCTGGCGGCACTTGTTTGCGCCTCAGCCTTGTCGTGATCCGCCTTTGCAGCTTCCATCGCCCGTTTCGAGGCGAGCTCTTCTTCAACAGATTTGTCTTCCTTCGCCAGGTATTTCCGCAGGTCCAGCTTGGGCAGTACGCCCTGTCGGATGAGCAGCTCATTGAGCTGGTCGTACAGGGGCTCGAGCGCCTTCACCACTGTCGTTTCGAAAACCTTGAGCACTGCCCTGTCAACGGCGATGGGCAGCTTGAGCTCGCTCAAGGCATCGTGAAATGAAAAACAGATCAACGCCGGCCCCAGGGGGTTGTATCCTGAGCCAGCACCGGTAGCGGTTTCATTGCCTGTTCTGAACACGCCGCTGGCATCCAGACGCATCTTGAGCTCGAGCAGTGCCCGGCGATACTGTGTCTCGGCTCTGGTGACCATGACCTTCAGCGTCAGCCAGTCCTCGAACTCATCCTTGTTCACCAATGCCAGCTCGCCAGCCGCAGGCTGTGAAGCCGTTTCCACCGGTTGCTGGCGAACACCCTGAATGACGTGATGAATGAAAGTCTTGCGGAGCTGACTGCCGCGCTGCCGCAGCACGGTCGCTGCATCGATGAACTGCCCACGCAGATTATCGCTGGCTGCCTGGCTCATCTGTCGATCGAGTTCAGGCGCCAGAGCCGTGTCGAAATGTTGTACCGCGGCCTCCACATGGGCAAGCAGAATGCGCTCGAGCTGCTTGTGGACCAGCTGACTGCTGGCCTGCTGATCGCTGGTTCCGCTCTGTTGCTGCGTCCCGCTTCTGGTTTCGGCTGAGTAGCGCGAGAGCAGGGACTGGATGACCCGCGGCTCGGTGTCGACGAAGAGCCCACCGAAGGCACCATCAATGATCCGGACCGCACTCACAGACAGATGCTGCGTTTCACCACTGGCCTCGTCGACGAATGTCAGACGAACGACGTCCTGCACCTGAAAGTTCCTGGCATCAAGGGTTTCGCCCACAGCGAGTGCGTAACGAATGAACAAACCGTCAGCGCAGAAATCCGCTATCCGACATGGCAGGGTGGCGCTGCTTTGGTAGACGAGTTTTGCAGCAAGGTTCAGTGACTTTCGTCGACTCGCTCGCCGTTCACTACCGCCTGTAGTTTGATACTGCATAAAACCTGTTCTATAAAGATTGCGCGCAAGCAAAGACCCGGGACGTCTGATGTGACAGGCCAACGGCTCCGAATGACTTCGCAGTGATGAACGAGCAAGTATAGACAATCGCACGGAATGCAGACACCGGAACAGAAATATTATGTACCTGAATCAATGCCGCCGGGCGCTGCAGACGATCTGTCTAAGACTGTCGCTCATAGCCGTGGTAATCTTTCAATTGAGCAGCTGTCAGCAATTCGGCTACTACATCCAGGCGACTGAAGGACAGCTCGCGCTACTTTGGGAGCGTGAGTCAATCGAATCCATGCTCGAGCGACCTGATCTCGAGCCGGCACTGGCGGACAAGCTCAGGCTCGTCAAGGCTGCAAGACGCTTCGCCGTCGAGGCGCTCGATCTACCAGTAGACGAGGCGTACGGGAGCTACGTCGCCCTCCCTCGCAGACATGTCGTATGGAACGTGCAGGCTGCCGGTGAATTTTCCATCCGCAGCCACGAATGGTGCTTTCCTGTCGCCGGCTGCGTGGCCTATAAGGGCTATTTCGAAGAATCCATGGCCCGACGCAGCGCTGAAGAGCTGGCAGCCGCGGGCCTGGACGTGTATGTCAGGGGCGTCGATGCCTACTCGACGCTTGGCTGGTTCGATGATCCCGTGCTTTCCAGCTTCATTCACTATGCCGATCATTCGCTGGTGGCGCTGCTGTTTCACGAACTGGCTCACCGCAAGCTGTATGTCAGCGGCGATACCAGCTTCAATGAAAGCTGGGCCACCGCCGTCCAGATCGTGGCCACTGAGCGCTGGGCTGAACAAGGGGGCGCCGCGATCGACACTGAACGAGCGATGCGACAGCTGCAGGCAACGGCCAGGGTAAGTGAGCTCGTCAAGGATACACTGGAGGCCCTGGACGCCGTCTACAGGCTAGAGACCCTGGACGAGCGTCAGAAGCGGACGCGGAAACAGCAGATTCTCGATGGCCTGCCTCCCCAGTATCTTGCCCTGGAAGCGGATTTCGGCCACCCCATGGGCTACCGCAACTTTTTCAGCCAGCCGCTCAACAACGCGGCCTTGCTGAGCGTCGGCCATTACACGGCCTGGGTGCCGGCTCTGCTGCTGAAGTACCGTCAGCTCGATTCGGACCTCCAGCAGTTCTACAGCTGGTCCGAATCGCTGACCAAGCTCAACAAGCGAGAGCGCGACAGCATCCTTGCATCACTTCAGCAGGCTGCAAGCGCCTGAAAGAGTGTCGCTTTCACCCTTTAAACCTGCAGATCCACCCCAACCTCTTACGGATACACCAGGATTGGGGAAAAGATCATGCTCGAAAACGTTCGATTGTCGGTGCTGGACCTCGCGCCCATTCGTGACGAGGGATCCATTGCCGAGACATTCGAAAACTCTGTAAGCCTCGCCAGGCGCGTAGAAGCACTTGGGTATCACCGCTACTGGCTCGCAGAGCATCACAATATCGATGGCATCGCCAGTGCGGCGACGGCCGTGCTGATCGGCCACATTGCCAGCAGGACCAGCACGATGCGCGTTGGCAGCGGCGGCGTCATGCTGCCAAATCATGCCCCGCTGGTCATCGCCGAGCAGTTCGGTACGCTCGCGACACTGTATCCGGGCCGGATCGATCTCGGTCTCGGTCGTGCGCCGGGCACCGACGGGGAGACCCTCCGTGCCCTAGGTCGGAGCCCGCAGGCGGCCGACAACTTCCCACAGATGGTGCAGGAACTGGCCGGCTACCTCGACGACGCGACGCCACGACAGACAGTCAAGGCGATTCCCGGACAGGGTACGAAGGTACCCCTCTGGTTACTTGGCTCCAGTGGCTTCAGTGCTCAACTTGCTGCGCGACTTGGCCTGCCTTTCGCATTTGCTGGTCATTTTGCACCTGGCTACCTGCAACAGGCCATTCAGCTCTATCGTGATAACTTCCAGCCATCCTCAGTGCTCGAAAGACCTTATCTCATGCTGGGAATCCCCGTTATCGCCGCAGATAGCGATGAGGAAGCAGCCTTTCTGTCCACCACGCATCAGCAGAAGTTCCTCAATTTGCTGCGAGGGCGGTCGACTCGGGCACAACCCCCGGTTGAAGAACTGGACTGGCACCCACACGAACGCGCTCGGGTCATGCAGATGTTGTCAGCCGCAGTGGTCGGAGGACCGGAAACCGTGAGGCAGCAGTTGGACGAGTTTCTGGAAGGCACCGGCGCGGATGAGCTGATGATCAACTCTGACTTCTACCGCCCTGAAGATCGGATTCGCTCATACGAGATCGTGATGGACGTCGCACAGGGATGAATGCAACGCGTTCCGGCCCACGCGCTACGCGAGCTGCTTGATAAACACTTTCGACCGCCTCTGAAAATTATAGAGACGCTGCTTTTCTTCAGGCAGCTCGTCAAGGCCCGCCGGTCTGAAGCCACGTTCGAGGAACCAGTGCGCAGTCTGTGTTGTCAGCACGAATACCTGCTTCGCACCCAGCTCGCGCGCCTTACGCTCGGCATGCAACAACAGCCGATCACCTCGACCGCCAGTCTGATAGGCTGGATCGACCGCCACACAGGCCAGCTCCGCTGCAGCATACTCACGATAGAAATACAGCGCAGCACAGCCGATGATCAAGCCATCACGCTCGACGATCATGAAGTTGCCGATTTCACGCTCGAGCCGTTCACGATCACGCTTGACGAGGATGCCCTGCTCTTCAAGCGGGCGAATGATGTTGAGAATGCCAGCGGCATCGTCGATCACGGCTGCGCGAAAGGTCTCGTACGACTGATCGGTAATCATGGTACCGATGCCGTCCCGGGTATAGATTTCCTGAATGAGCGCGCCGTCCCGGGTGCCGTTGATGATGTGTACCCGTCTCGTGCCCTTCTGTAGAGCGCGACAGGCAGCAAGCAAGCGCCGTCGTTCGTGCCGGAAGGCAGAGCGTGCATCACTGGCCTCAAGCGCTCCGATCATCTGCATGGCCTCAGCGACACTGGTCTCCCTCACCAGCCGCCCTTCGGTATCAATCAATCCATCCTGCTCGGACAGGATTACCAACTTCTCGGCATGAAGGGCAATAGCCACGGAAGCAGCCACATCTTCACTGGCCAGGTTGAAAACCTCTCCAGTGGGTGAGTACCCAAGCGGACCCAACAGCACGATCTGACCGAGATCGAGTAATGCGCGAATACTCTGCGTGTCCACTCTGCGTACGACACCAGTGTGTTCAAGATCGACGCCATCCACTACGCCGATAGGCCTGGCAATGATGAAGTTTCCACCAGCCACTGATACCTGGTTGTTCCTGAGCGGCGTACTGCTGAGCGACTGTGTGAGCCTGGCCTGCAACTCCGTTTGCAGCCGACCCACCGCTTCGGTCAGATGCGCCAACGTCGTGACGTCGGTAACACGCAGATCAGTATGGATCTGGCTTTCGATGCCGCCTTGTCTGAGACGTTCATCAATCTGGGGTCTTGCGCCGTAGACACAGACGATCTTGAGCCCGAGACTGTTGAGCAGCGCGATGTCTTCCATGAGCCGTCGTGTCTGACGCATGCCAGCTTCGTCGGTCTGTAGCAGGAGTTCGCCGCTTACCAGGACGATAACCGTGTTGCCGCGATAGGCATTGATGTAGGGCGCAACGCCGCGGAACCAGCTCAGCTGGTTCTTCGTCTCGTCATTCATCGACTTCGTCTACCTGATTCTGCGGCAAGGCTTCTGCTTCTGCGGGCGGCTCAGCCATCGGCTGATCCGCTGAGGACTCGGGTTCAGCAGTTGCCCCTTCCCCGCCTCCGGCTTCATCAAGAGCCTCGGTACTATCGTCAATGGCCGAAGGTGCTGTTTCGGGCACGGGTTCAGACATCGGTTCAGGCACCGGTTCGGATGCAGGCTCCGGCACAGCTGCAGGCGCCTGGACCTCTGCTTCTTCGATCGCAGTCGACTGAGCCTCCAGACGTTTCTGGAACTGATCGCGAGTATCAGCAGGAACCGCGCGGATCGTTACCCTGTCGAGCTCCGCCCCCTGAAGATGATAGAGCACTTCGCCACCCCCGAGCTGGGTCATGATCGTCAACCGCCGGGGTCCTGCCTCCAGCAGACGCCCCTGCAGTCTGGCGCCCACCTTGCGGACGACCTCCACCTGCCTGCCCGCGAACTCTGCAGCCAGTTCCAGTGAAGCCAGTGGAATATCCAGGTCCTGCGGCGGCCTCGCCACTCTGGGTGCCGGCTTGGGCGGTGCTGGCGGTGTGATGAAGTTCGCCAGCTGTTTTGGCGCGACACTCAGGTCAGCGGCCGTAATCCGGGCGCCGGCCACCTGCAACTGAAACCCGAGTCGAGCGAGCTGCTCCTTGAAATCGAGAAAGGGCATGAGTGCAGGGTCGAAATCGCCACGAGGATGAAACTGCACATCGAGCGGCGCCTTGCCCTGCAGATATTCAGGCAATTTTGCCCAGAGATCTCCGCCCACAACGATACCGGCTTCGCTTAGCCGGGCCCTCGTCTGGTTCAGGCTTCGGGACCAGTAAGCCTGGCTTTCCAATCCTGTTTCGCCCTGGCACAGCTGTGCAAAGCGCTGCCAGAACCCTTCTTCAGTAAGGTTCAGCTGTAGGTGTTGAAGTCGCGGGGGTTCAGCATCCTCAGGTGGCGGCCATGAGAGATCGTGACTGAGCACTGCACTGGCGCTGATTCCAAGCGTTTGGAAACCGACGGAGCGCAATTCGCCAAGCACTGCAAAAACGTTTTCGTCCGTGATGAACTCGTAATGCAGATCACCATCAACACGCAGCCGTACAAAACCGAGTTGCTTGAATGTCGCCTTCTCGAAGGGCCGGATCGAACCACAGGCGTAGTCGACCCAAGGCTTGCTGGCCTGAGGCAGAAGATCGGGATCGAGTACGCTCCACTCGGCGCTTACCGGCACCGAGCCGTTTGTGATCTCAAAGGTCAGGGCCGTGGGTAGCGAAGAGTCATCAAAAAGATCGGACACTGCAAAAGAAACTGCATCCACCACCGAATTGAAACGGACACTCAGGCGCTCGATGACAATGGGCTCCTGCAGGCGATAATCGGTAAAACGCAGATCTGCGATATGCAGGGCGCCATCGATATCGAAGCGGGCCAGACCGTGGCTGAGCGAGAACTGATCTGCACCTGCAGCTCGAACGCGCTCTATCCAGCGCTCGGTCTGCCACAGCAGCACGCTATAGGCAACAACAGCCAGCAGCAGACTGAACAGCACTGCATACCCCAGCCCCCGTAGCAGCGATCTCATTGCCTGATGCCCGACCGGAAGAAGTGGTTCATCCTGAAATCAGCGTTCCTACGCCTTCGTCAGTGAGTATTTCAAGCAGGGTAGCATTGGGTACTCGACCATCGATGATATGGGCGGTATTGACCCCATGCTCCACGGCCGACAATGCGCACTCGATTTTCGGCAGCATACCGCCGTGAATCGTGCCGTCGGCAATCAGGCCCTGTACCTCTGCCCGGCTCAGCCCTGTCAGCAGACGTCCGCTCTTGTCGAGAAGTCCGGCAATATTCGTCAGCAGGATCAGTTTCTCCGCCTTGAGCACCTCGGCGATCTTGCCTGCGACGATGTCGGCATTGATGTTGTAGGACTCACCATTCTGGCCGACACCAATCGGCGCAATGACCGGTATGTAGTTGCTCTGCGTCAGCATCGAGATGATGCCGGTATTGATGCCGACTACTTCGCCGACATGGCCGATGTCGATTATCTCGGGCTTCTGCATGTCCGGACTGGCACTGAGGACTTCGAGCTTGCGTGCCTTGATAAAGCCGGCATCTTTTCCAGTCAGGCCCACTGCACTGCCACCGGCGCTGTTGATAAGGCTGACGATTCCCTTGTTCACCAGTCCGCCGAGCACCATTTCGACCACGTCCATCGTCTCGCTATCGGTCACTCGCATGCCATTGACGAAATGGGACTTGATCTGCAGGCGGTCCAGTAGTCCGCCAATCTGCGGCCCGCCACCATGCACGACGATAGGGTTGATGCCGACCAGTTTCAGCAGCACGATGTCTCTGGCGAAACCCTGCTTGAGGGTTTCATCGGTCATGGCGTTGCCACCATATTTGATGACGATGGTCTTGCCACTGAAACGCTTGATATAGGGCAGCGCGCGATGAAGAACAGTGGCGACTTCAGCGACGTTCTGTGGAGGTTGGTTCTCTTTCATTTGCAATGATGTCAACTCGCTAGAATGGCAGATCGAGCCCTGGCTCGGCTTTCAGTAATTGTGCCCGGAATATGCCCTGGATACGCTGCATGGCGTCAGCATTTTCAGCTTCGAAGCGTAGCGTCAGCGCTGGCACGGTGTTAGACGCCCGTACCAGGCCCCAGCCGTCGGCATACTCGACGCGCAAGCCATCGATGGTATTGACCGATCCTCCGCTCCAGGCTGCCTTGCTGGCCAGCGTCGTCATAAGATCGAACTTGGCTGAGTCTGCCACATCGACGAACAGCTCCGGCGTGCTGATGTCCTCAGGGAAGTCTTCGAAAATCATGTCAGCACTGCGCTCGTCGATGCCGAGTATCTCCAACAGCCGAACTGCGGCATAGAGACCGTCGTCAAAGCCAAACCAGCGCTCCTTGAAGAAGATATGACCGCTCATTTCGCCAGCCAGCAGTGCACCGGTCTCACGCATCTTCGCCTTGATCATCGAATGGCCAGATTTCCACATGACCGGACGACCACCAAACCTGGACACCAGTGCGTTCAGACGGCGGCTGCATTTGACATCAAATATGACATCGGCACCAGGGTTACGTGAAACCACATCCTTCGCAAACAGCATCAGCAGGCGATCAGGCCAGATGATCTTGCCGCTCCCGGTTACCACGCCGATTCTGTCGCCGTCCCCATCGAATGCGATACCGATGTCAGCATTGCTCTCCACCACCCGCGCCTGCAGATCCGCAAGATTCGCCGGATTGCTTGGATCCGGGTGATGATTTGGAAAGTTGCCGTCGACGTCACAGTAGAGTTTCACCACCTCACAGCCGAGATCCTCGATGAGCCGAGGTGCAATGGCGCCAGAGACACCATTGCCCGCGTCGATCACCACCTTGAGCGGAGCTGCGACAGCAATATCGTTCAGTATTTCGTCCATATAGTCGCGAACGACATCAGCACTCTGTCTGCGACCTTTGCCCTGAGTAAAGTTCTGGGTGACCGTACGCTGATACAGCTTCTCGATTTCCTCACCAGCCAGCGTGTCGCCAGACAGCATCATCTTCAGGCCATTGTGGCTGGCCGGATTGTGACTACCGGTAATCATGGCGCCACTGCCAGTCTGGAGCCGCTGCGTCGCGTAATACAGCAGTGGTGTCGGCACCTGGCCAATCTCGATGACATCCATGCCTACAGCCAGCAGACCATCGATAACAGCGTCTGCCAGACTCTTGCTCGAGTTGCGGCCATCATAGCCGACACACATCGTGTTCACGCCGCGGCTCTTGCCTTCACTACCAAGCGCCCGACCTATTTCCGTCATGATTTCCGATGTCAGCGTCTCGCCGACCACGCCTCGAATATCGTAGGCGCGGAAGATGACCTTGGAGATCTGCACAGTGTCGATCTCTTCAACCAGCATACCGTCGGGCGTATCCAGGCCGAGTAGATCCTCATCGCTGCTAAGCAGGTCGAAGGCTGAAAGTTCGCGATCATCGAACAGGGCCTCTTCGTTACCCTGTGGGGCCTCGGCTGCAACTGTTCCGCCTTCACCAGCTGAGGCTTTGCCAACAGGCGCCGTCAAACCCGGTTTATCTACAGCTGCTGCAGCCTTGGTTGGCTTTCGCTCCTGAACGCCGGTATCCACTTCGTTACGCGTCTGCAACAAGGCGAGGAAGGCATCAAAATAGGGGGTGCCAACGGCAGGCTGGCGAGCCGACTCACCCCGCAATCTGGCTTGGGTATAGACGGCAGTCTTACGGACGTCGGCATTCAGCTGTCCAGAAAGCTGCTTTAGCACAGCCCAGACGATCAGAAGCAGCAGCAGGGCTGGCAGGAGCACCAACACCCAGAATTTTGGATCAGCGAGCACCTGGGTGTCGAGATCATGGACCTCGGGCGTGAAGCGAACCAGCCATGGTTGATTCCCCACTTTGCGAGTCAGCGGTGCTCCAGCGGCCGCTGGATCCTGAACGGAGCCGGCGGCATGGACGATCTGCTGTGCCGCGCCAACTTCCTGCAGCAGTTCCAGGCGCCCATCGAGAGGCTGCATGACATCTGTGAGCATTTCTATAGGCAGGATGACGAGCAGCGTTCCCCAGGGCGGAGACTGCGGATCCTGTCCAGGCATTCGCACCGGACTGGCCAACTGCAGCATCCACTTTTCACTGGCGAGGAAGGCTTCGGCACGTGCACTTGCACCGCCTTCGATCTGCCTGACCAGCTCAATGCTGGCGAAACTCAACGGCACCTCATCATTGCTGTCGCGTCTTGCCTGCCCGCTGGGGAAAGCAACAACCCGACGAGCCAGCGGCATATTGCTTTCCACAATGCCTGCCAGCTGCACGGCAAGACGGCGATTGGCTACGATCTCGTTACTGGAGGCCGTCTGCTCAGGCGTCAGGCTGACCGCCCCCGAGTTTGCCAGCTGCTCCGCAAGCCCACCAAGGAACAGGAGGCGACTTTCGGTTGCCAGTACAGCTGCGTTGACCGCACTCTCCGCCTGCGCCTGCTCCGACTTCTGCAGCATCGGCTTGAATACGAAAAAATGTATCGCCAGCGCGGTAAGTATCAGCCCAAGAAAGATCGCAATACTGATCAGCATTGTCTGCTTGCCGAGCGAAGCTGAAGCAGTCTTTGGCATACTCGTCTTGGTGTCCTGAGTCTGCTTCTGTGATTTCCCCATGGTTTACGCCCTGCCTGTTGAGCCGAAGCCACCGGTTCCCCGGCTGGCCTCAGAGTTGCCATTGGAAAAGGCATCGGTGATTTCGAAATCAACCTGGACCACCGGCACGACGATCATCTGGGCTATTCTACTGCCGGGCTCGATTTCGAAGCTCGTGGTGCCTCTGTTCCAGCAGGAGATCATCAGTTCGCCCTGGTAGTCTGAGTCGATCAAACCTGTCAGATTGCCCAGCACAATGCCATGCTTGTGGCCCAGGCCGGAGCGGGGCAGGATCATGGCGGCCAGCCCCGGATCGGCGATATGCACAGCCAGACCGGTAGGAATCAGGATCGTCTCCCCCGGCTCGATACTGACCGCTTCGCTCAGACAGGCTCGCAGGTCGAGCCCCGCAGAACCGTCAGTCGCGTAGGCAGGCATGGGAATGGCACTCCCGATCTTGTCATCAAGTATTCTGACCTGAAGCTTGCGTCTGCTCATAGGCTTGTCTTACCTGTTGTTCTGCTCATTCGAATCATTTACCTCTGCCGGACGTGCCGTCATCATTCTTGAGCCGCCACCGGTCAACGATCTGCAGCAGCAGGTTCTGTCCGAGCTGTCTCTTCGATTGCCTTTCCAGGCGCTGCGTCTGCTGGTGATCGATCAACAGCACCTCATTGAAATCACTATTGAAGCCGATATCCGTACGGGACACGTCGTTGGCGACGATGAGATCGATACCCTTGCGTGTCAGCTTACTGCGGGCGTGCTCTGCCAACTGCTCCGTCTCTGCCGCAAATCCTACGAGATAAGCCGCATTACCCGAGTCGGCTACTGACTTCAGTACGTCGGGATTCTCAACCAGCTCCAGCTGCGAGAGTTGCACGGCGGCAGCCTGCTTCTTGAGCTTCTGGCCTGCCGGCCGGGCTGGTCGATAATCTGCTACCGCTGCCGCAGCGATGAAAATCTCACAGCCATCAGCCGTGGCCATCAGCGCCGCCTGCAACATCTGTTCGGCTGAAGTCACTGACCGGAGATGCACACCGTCTGGCGCGGGAATGCCTACAGGTCCCGATATGAGAGTCACATCTGCGCCAGCGGCGACAGCAGCGGCGGCAAGCGCATAACCCATTCTTCCGCTGCTTTCATTGCTGACGAAACGAACCGGATCAATATACTCTCGCGTCGGTCCCGCTGTGATCACAACCCGGTGGCCACTGAGCAGGCCATCCGATATCGGCCCCGGGCCCGAGTGTAGTCGCGTGCTGTCTGCCGTGGACAGGGCTGCTGATATCAGGGTCATGATGTCTTCAGGCTCAAGCATGCGTCCCGGTCCTGTATCGCCACAGGCCTGGGCACCCTCAGCAGTATCGAGCATAGTATAGAAGGGCACTGCGGCAAGGACGGTTCGATTTCGCTGTGTCAGCGGATGCGACCACATCGCCTGATTCATGGCCGGAACCCAGAACACCTGCTTCCGGGTGGCCAGCAGCACGGTGGTCAGTAGATCATCAGCCATGCCCGCCGCCGCTCTGGCCATGACATCGGCACTTGCCGGGGCAATGATGACAAGATCGGGCCAGCGGGCAAGCTCGATATGCCCCATACCCTGCTCGGCCTGCTCATCGAGCAGATCGCTTCTGACTGCGCGCCCGGTGAGCGCCTGAAACGTCAGTGGCTGGATAAACGCGTGCGCGCCTGCCGTCATGAGCACCTGGACATCTGCCCCGGCCTTCACAAGCAGCCGCGCCAACAGCGCGCTCTTGTAAGCAGCTATACCGCCGGTCACGGCAAGAAGGACCCGCTTGGATTGCCATGCCTCTGGCGCCATTGACTGTTCTCTTTGGGCTTGGATAGAAGCCGGGGTTAAATCGCTCTTTCCCATGGATTTACGCCCGAAAAGTACTTCTTATACTGGCCTAAAATCCGGATTTTGGAAAGCAACCTGACAATTAGGCGACGGTCGCAGGTCGAATTTTGTACAACCACACCTTTCCCTCTGCTAAAATTCGCCCGCTTTTCTCCGATCGACACTACAAGGATGTAATGATGTCTATCCTGCAATGGCCGCCCAGTGAGCGGCCGCGCGAAAAACTGGCTGCTCGTGGCGCTGGCGCGCTGTCCGACGCCGAACTGCTCGCCCTCTTCATCGGCAGTGGCACCCGTTCGCTTAGCGCACTGGATCTTGGTCTCAACCTGCTTACGCATTTTGGCGGTCTTCGCCAGTTGTTCGATGCCACGCCCGAGCAGCTACGGCAGGTCAATGGCATCGGGCTTGCCAAGAGCGCGCAGCTCAATGCAATTCTCGAACTCAGCCGGCGTTATCTCAAATCCGAGCGACCGCGCGGCGAATCGCTCACCAGCAGCGCCGCCAGCAAGCTGCTGTTCAAGTCTGAGTTGCGGCATCAGCCCAACGAGGTTTTCGCAGTCCTCTTCCTCAACAATCAACACGAAATGATCCGCTTTGAACACCTGTTCAACGGCACCATCAATAGCGCCCAGGTTCATTTGCGAGAAGTGGTACGGCGCTGCCTGCAGTACAATGCGGCCGCACTCATCGTCGGCCACAATCATCCCAGTGGCATTTCCGAGCCGAGCCAGTCGGATATTGCCATCACCCGCGATCTGCAGAAGGCGCTCCAGCTGATTGATGTTCGTCTTCTCGATCACCTGGTGGTGGGCGACCCCGTCGTCAGCTCATTTTCAGAGCTCGGCCTGCTGTGAAGGCAGCACGAATCAAGATCGGCATTGAACAGATGCCTTGCTTAGTTGAGCTAGGTTTGATATAAAGTCGCGCTCAAATTTTACCAGGGTTATGGCTTGCCTGTTCGCTGTCCGGCGCTGATTTTTCAGTCCCCGTTTTGGCGAATATCGTGCCTTGTCAGCAAGCCCTGACAACCCAGCTGGAGTAATAGCGATGTCTAGAGTGTGTCAGGTTACAGGCAAGAGACCCGTAACCGGAAACAATGTGTCGCACGCGAACAACAGAACCCGTCGTCGGTTTCTGCCTAACCTGCAAACACACAGGTTCTGGCTCGAAAGCGAGAAGCGTTTCGTGAAGTTGCGTGTCACTACCAAAGGAATGCGGATCATCGATAAGAAAGGTATCGATACTGTCCTGTCCGAGCTGCGTGCACGCGGCGAAAAAGTCTAATATAGACGCCTTAGAGGAATAGCAGAATGCGCGAAAAAATCAGACTCGTTTCGTCCGCAGGCACTGGTCACTTCTACACCACGACCAAGAACAAGCGAAACATGCCAGAAAAGATGGAGATCAAGAAGTTCGATCCCACCATCCGCAAGCACGTGAACTACAAGGAAGCGAAGATCAAGTAGAACCTACTTGTTCGGAGCTTACGGAAAAGCCGGCAACTGCCGGCTTTTTTGCGTTCTGCACTATCACTCCTGCCCAACTACTTCCTGCTGATCACCACTTCGACCGGCAGATGGTCCGATATGGCCAGATTGACAACGCCAGCCCGCTCCACCGTCAGAGACTTGCTCACAGCAACATGATCAAGGCTGCGCGAAGGCCGCCAGGACGGGAAGCTAGGCGCCAGCTCGGGCAAGGCATGCAGATCCAGCTTGGAAAGCTTCGACTGGGCGATCAGGGTTGTGAGGCTGTTGTTCATATCGCCCATGATGACGATGTGGTTGTACTCAGCGATGATTGAGTAGAGATAGTCAAGTTGTCTGACCTGCGCCGGCAGGCTCAGCGCTAGATGCAGGTTAACTACAACCAGCGGATCGCGGGTAGAGCCGAAAAAGCCGAGCATACACCCACGTCCCGGCAGGAAGCCGGGCAGACGGTGCGGCTCCACGTGCAGGGGCTCATATCGACTTACCAGACCGTTGCTATGCTGGGCCACCGCACCCAGATTGCGATTCAACTGCTGATACCAATAGGCGTGGCCGCTGTGCTCGGCCAGGTAAGCCACCTGATTGGTTCGATCACTCCGAATACTGCCACCATCTACCTCCTGTAGCGCGATGATGTCGTATTCCCGCAGCAGCTGAGCCACACTATCGAGCGCAGGCGCACGCCGTCGACTCGGCAGCAGGTGCTGCCAGCTTCGCGTTACGTAGTGCCGGTATGATTGTGTGGTGATGCCTACCTGGATATTGAAGCTCAGCAACCTAAGCGACCGGAAGTTCTCTGCAAGGAGCCGCTTCGAATCTCCGCTGGGCGACTCGGACGACAGCGACTGCGAGCGTCCAGGCACGAAACTGCAGGCATGCAGAAAATCTGCACGCCCTGAGAACGGCTGGTTGAGCCGCCCTCTCAGACGAGACAGGGCCGCCTTGGACTCCGATTTCTCACTCATTGGAACAGAGCACTAACCGCCGGTCTTGGCGGCAGCTTTTCGCTCTTTGGCAATGAGGAAGTCTGCAATCTCCAACATGCCCTCGAAACCACCAGGCACAGTAGACGCGATGCGATACTTGCCGTTCACAATCAAAGCTGGCACACCGGTGGCCCGGTAGCTCATACCGCGCTTTTCAGCCTGAGCTGTCTGCGACTTGACACTGAAGGAGTAGAAGGCTTTCAGGAACTGCTCGCGATCGCCACCGTTACTCGCCACGAAATCAGCAATCGCTTCCGGAGAGTTCAGCTGACGTCGCTCTTTCACCAACGCATCGAAGAACGGCTGATGCATCTTGTCGGCTATCTTCAGCGCCTTGAAGGTGTAATACGCCTGCGCGTGCAGCTTCCAGGTATCGTTGAACGCGGCCGGGGAATGCCAGAAATCGACATGCTCGGGCAACTCTTTCGCCCACTTCTGAAGGAGGGGATCAAAATTGTAGCAATGCGGGCAGCCGTACCAGAACAGCTCTACGACTTCGATTTTCTCAGGATTTCTAGTGGGCACAGCAACTGGCAGAACGTCGTAGTGGGTACCGGGCTTGAAGGCTTTAGCAGGCTTTTCTTCTTCAGCACAGGCCAGAACAGAGAGGCTCATGCCGATAAACAGCAGCATGGTTTTGAATGGCGTTAGCGACATAGCATTAAGACCTTAATGGAAAGTAATAGTACTCTAAGACTTCCATAGTAGCGGCGATTCGTAAAGAAGATGAAGCAAATACGAATTACAAAAAGGCCAGAAAATAAAAACCCCTGCCCGGTCAGACCGTCAGGGGTTTTTTACATTTCTGGTTTCGTCAGCTTAACTGGCACTATCCGCTGGCTTGCCGCTGCTGATTCGGCCACCGAAACGCTTGTTGAACTTGTCTATTCTGCCGCCGGTGTCGAGAACCTTCTGCTTGCCGGTGTAAAACGGATGGCAAGCTGAGCAGACGTCCAGGAGCAAGTCTTTGCCAACCGTGGACTTGGTTTTGATAACATTGCCGCAACTGCAGGTCGCAGTAATTTCTTCGTACTTCGGATGAATATTTGGCTTCATGGAGATACACCTTGTGAAAGTGGTTTGCCGCTACCCCATCAGTGGACCACGTCTGCAGCATACTGCAGCGCGTTGCCGGGATTGTGAGGCACCGCAATTTCCCAAATGCGTAATGCTATCGCATCAGAAAAAATGAGGGCGGATGATACCAGAAGCCAGGAGATAAGCAAGCCTGTTCAATCTGTAGCCACCCATTCAGTTCAGAGCCTGATCGTTGAAGTCTGGGTCCCCTTGCCTTTCAGGACGCCACTCAGTTATCTGTACGTAGCAGCGGATGGGCCTGCTGATGGGCTTGCCGACGCTCGGCCGCAACGTGGTGCCAGAGTGGTGGTCAGCGTGAACAATCGCAGGCTGGTTGGCATTGTCGACAGTATTGCTCCGGTGACAGCGCAGCTCGCCTGCTCGAAGCTAAGGCCAGTAGAAATGGTGCTCGATGCCATTCCTCTGCTCGCCGAGCAGACCCTCGATCTCATGCTATGGACAGCCCGCTATTATTGCTCGGCTGCGGGAGAACTACTGCAACTGGCCTTGCCGCCCGCGCTCAGAACCAGCTCCCGGCTGCAGCAGAGTCGTGAGTGGCTCAGTGTGCACTACTGGCAGCTGCGTGAATCCCTCCCATCTTGCGGCGCCACCAACCTGGCACAGGGTCGGAAACAGCGCGAGCTGCTCGGACATCTGCAGGCAGCACCTGCTCGTCGGTCGGCGCAAAAAAACTTGCGTGAGCTCGGCTTCGGGAAGGCACAATTTGCCGCCCTCGAATCAGCCGGGGTCATCGAGGCCGTGACTATCGATGAACTGGCTCTCCAGCCGGAAGCACTCTCGGCAGATCCTCCAGATGCGAGCGACGTAAACTCTGCAGGACACGCACTAAATGCCGAGCAGCAGACAGCCGTCGATGAGATAGTTGGTAGTGACGGCAAATTTGCCGCCTTTCTTCTGGACGGTCTTACCGGTAGCGGCAAGACCGAGGTGTATCTGGCAGCGCTGGACCGGCTCATTGCGACGGGTCGCCAGGCGCTCATCCTGGTGCCGGAAATATCCCTGACACCGCAGCTGACCGCCCGTTTCGAACAGCGCTTCCCGGGACTGGTCTGCGTGTATCACAGCGGAATCACCGACAAGCAGCGCCTGTTAGCCTGGAACGACATTCGACTGAAGAAGAAACCCATCGTCGTCGGCACCCGATCCGCCATCTTCCTCAGCTTTACCCAGCTTGCGCTGGTTGTCGTCGACGAAGAGCACGACAGCTCCTTCAAGCAACAGGACAACTGCCGCTTCAACGCCCGTGATCTTGCGGTCGTTCGCGCCAGCAATCAGGGCTGCCCTGTGGTGCTTGGTTCCGCCACACCCTCGCTCGAGTCTCTACAAAACGCCGAAAGTGGTCGTTATCGCCTGCTGCGCCTGCGGCACCGGACTGCAGCCTTTGCACGCCCGCAGATCGAGCTCGTCAACATTCGCAGCCGCAAACTGACCGGCGGCCTCTCCGACCCGGCCTCGAGAGCCATCTTGCAGGCGCTGCAGGCCAGACACCAGGTGCTGGTCTTTCTGAACAGACGCGGCTATGCGCCAGCGCTCTTCTGTCAGAGCTGCGGCTGGATCGCCGGGTGCAGCCGATGTGATAGTCGTCTCACGCTGCACCGACATGACGCCAGCCTGCGCTGCCACCATTGTGATTTGCGATTGAGACTCCCGACTGTTTGCCCCGAGTGTACGAGCACTTCGCTGGTGCCGCTGGGTAGCGGCACAGAGCACGCAGAGGAGGCGCTTCAGGCACTGGTGGGCGACGACGTGCCTGTCGTCAGGGTCGATCGGGATACCATCGGCAGCACCACGGCTTTGCACGACAAGCTCGAGCTGGTCAAAGCCGGAGAGCCCTGCGTATTGCTGGGCACGCAGATGCTGGCAAAGGGCCACGACTTTCCTGATCTGACGCTCGCAGTCATCATGGATGCCGATGGCGCCCTGTTCAGCGGCGACCTCCGCGCGTCCGAGCGGGCAATGCAGCTGCTGACCCAGGTCTGTGGACGAGTCGGCCGCGGTGAACATGCTGGACGGGTTCTGGTGCAGACCCGCCTACCCTCGCACCCGCTCATCACACAGCTACTGGCGCAGGACTATCGGCAGTTCGCGCTCAACGAGCTGGATCTACGCCGACAGCTGTCGATGCCACCATTTTCGTCGATGGCGGTCATTCGGGCCGAGGCCGCATCAGAAGTGCATCTCCAGCAGGGCATGGCTTTGCTGGCCTCGCAACTGAAGACGGTTATAACCCAGGAGAACCTGGGCGATGGCATCACAGTGCATGGGCCCTTCCCCGCCGTTCTGGCGCGGAAGAAAAACCGTCATCACGGTCTGCTCTGGTTGATTGCGTCAAAGCGCGCTACCCTACGCAGCTTGATCACCGGATTGATGAATCAGCCCGCGTCCCCAGATCGCCCCCGTTCCCGGGCGCTGCAACTGCCGGGACGAACCGGCCGCAACCAGCCATTTAGCTGGTCGCTGGACATCGACCCCTACGAAACACTTTGAAAGACGCCCCAGCAGCGGGCAGGACTCCTACATGAAGCAAGTGCTCGAAAGCCTGATCCGACAGGCACTCTCCGATCTCGTCAAATCCGGCGAGCTGGCGCCCCAAGAGGCATTCGCTGAAGGCTTCCAGCCCTCGTCACTGAAGATCAACCTTGATGTGCCCAAGGACAAGCAGCACGGCGACTTTGCCAGCAACATCGCGATGGTATCGTCGAAGGTATTTGGAAAGGCGCCCAGGGAAATTGCCAGTTTGCTGACTGGCGCACTCGCTGGGTCGAAAATCGTTGAAAAAACCGAAATTGCCGGACCTGGATTCATTAATTTCTACATCCGTGCAGAAAGCCGCCTGGCAGCCATACCCACCATCCTGGCCGCTGGAGAACGCTACGGCCACAGCCGCGCCGGCAAGGGCAAGAAGATCCAGGTCGAGTTCGTATCCGCGAACCCGACTGGACCCCTGCACGTGGGCCACGGCCGTGGTGCAGCCTACGGTGCATCTCTTTCAGCGCTGCTAGCGGCTACCGGCCATGAAGTCGTGAGGGAATATTACGTCAACGATGCTGGCCGACAGATGAGCATACTGGCAGCGTCATTGTGGTTGCGCTACCTGGCCATACTGGGTGAATCCTTCGCCTTCCCGGTCAATGGCTACAAGGGTGACTATCTGCTTGAAATAGCGCAGCAGTTTGCCGATGAGCATGGTGAGCGTTTCCACCGGCCGGCGGCGAAGGTCTTTGCCGGCATCGCCCCTGATGAGCCCCAGGGCGGCGACAAGGAGCAGCATATCGATGCAATTATTGCACGGTGTCGGGAGCTGCTCGGTGAAGAGCACTATGAAATCCTGTTCAATACTTCGCTAGACGCCATTCTCGCCGACATCGCGGACGATCTCGGCGAATTCGGTGTGCAGTACGACCGCTGGTTTTCGGAAGCTTCGGTCGCATCTGAAATTCCTGGCGCACTGGCGCTCCTGCGCAGCAAGGGTCACATTTATGAGCAGGACGGCGCGCTGTGGTTCCGCTCAACGAGCTTTGGCGATGACAAGGACCGTGTTGTCCAGCGCGATAACGGTGAGTACACCTATTTCGCGTCCGACATCGCTTATCACAAGAACAAGTTCGACCGCGGCTTCGACACCGTCATCAATGTCTGGGGTGCCGATCATCACGGCTACATAACGCGAGTGAAAGCGGCGCTCACAGCGCTCGGTCTCGATGCCGACCGTCTAGTTGTCAAGCTGGTTCAATTCGCGATTCTGTATCGCGGTGAAGAGCGCGTTCAGATGTCTACCAGAAGCGGCTCATTCGTGACCTTGCGTGAGCTGAGGGAAGAAGTCGGTAACGATGCGGCCCGCTTCGTGTATGTTGCGAGAAAGACCGAGCAGCATATGGATTTCGACCTTGAGCTCGCCAAGTCCGAGACCAAGGATAATCCGGTGTACTACGTGCAGTATGCGCACGCGCGGATTTCCCAGCTTTGGCAGAAAGTACCAGCTGGCGTCGCCGAGCGCCTGAAGCAGACCGACTGGACTGCAAAGGACAGTGCGGCCCTGCTCGAACCCTTGTCGGAGGACGCAGAGCTGGCGCTGGTAGCGAAGCTGGCAGCCTTTCCGGAAGTCATCGATGTAGCCGCACAGAATTTCGAGCCGCATACCCTGGCGCATTACCTACGCGAGCTGGCATCGGAGTTTCACGGCTATTACAACAGCACCAGGGTCATCGTCGACGAGGAGCCGCTGGTGCTGGCTCGACTGGCGCTTGCAGAGTCGGTGGCTCAGGTCATTCGCAATGGACTCGCCATCCTTGGCGTCAACGCACCGGAGTCGATGTAGCGCCTCATGGCACGTCCTGCAAAGAAAAGCGCGAGCAAGCAGAAGCAGCCCGCAGTCACGCCAGTCAGTAAATGGATATGGATGCTGTATGCCGCGCTCGCGGCTGGCTTCGTCTGGTTTCTGGTCACGCTCAACGCCGTCCCGGTTGAAGATGCCGTAAAATCGCTCAAGCAAGGGCAAAGCCGGGAGCAGGACGCACCGGAAGACCGAAAGCGCTCATACGACTTCTACAAAATGCTGCCCGAAGCAAAGGTGGTTCCACAGCATGTACCTGAGTATGTGCCGAAAACGCCCGACCCTTCGGTGGTGTACATTCTGCAGACTGGTTCCTTCCGATCACACGCAGATGCGGAAAAGCAGAAAGCGACCATTGCATTCCAGGGTATGCAGGCCCATATAGAACAGACCAACACGGCTGACAACGGAATCTGGTACCGCGTAATCGTAGGGCCGTTCCAGTCACGCTCGAAAATGAATCGTGCGATCGATTCGCTGGTCAGGGTTCGTATCCAGCCACTCGTTCGCAAAAAGAAGATCGAGACCACACAATGACTACCATCGTTTCCGTCCGTCGTGGCAACCAGGTTGCCATGGGGGGCGACGGGCAGGTATCGCTCGGCAATACCATCATGAAAGGCAATGCACGCAAGGTGCGCCGTCTGTACAACGACCGCGTGATCGCTGGCTTCGCGGGCGGTACTGCAGATGCCTTTACACTCTTCGAGCGCTTCGAGGCCCAGCTGGAGAAGCATTCAGGTCAGCTGGTTCGGGCAGCCGTTGAACTGGCCAAGGATTGGCGCACGGATCGTGCGCTGCGACGGCTGGAGGCCATCCTGGCTGTTGCTGACGAAAACGCTTCGCTCATCATCACCGGTAATGGCGACGTAATTGAACCAGAAGCCAGTCTGATTGCCACCGGTTCTGGCGGGCCTTTCGCCCAGGCGGCCGCCAAGGCGCTGCTGGAAAATACGGAGCTGAGCGCAGAAGAAATCGTGCGCAAGAGCCTGCATATCGCCGGAGACATCTGCGTGTTCACCAATCAGGAGCAGACGGTCGAGATCATCAACTTCGGCGACTCCGACGACACTGTGAACAAGCGCTGATTGCGCAGGCAGATCCTGTAGCAGACTCAGAACAGACCAAGCGAACATAGGGAACGGAACACCACATGGCTTCATTGAAACCCAGAGAGATTGTCCAGGAACTGGACAAGCACATCATCGGACAGGCCGCCGCGAAGCGTGCCGTAGCCGTTGCCCTGCGCAACCGCTGGCGCCGAATGCAGATGAACAGTGAGCTGCGTGAAGAAATCACGCCCAAGAATATTCTCATGATCGGACCAACCGGCGTGGGCAAGACTGAAATCGCCCGCCGTCTGGCCAAGCTCGCAGATGCCCCTTTCATCAAGATCGAAGCCACCAAATTTACCGAGGTTGGTTATGTAGGTCGTGATGTCGAATCCATCATTCGTGACCTCGCCGATATGGCGATCAAGATGCTGCGCGAGAAAGAGATGGCAAAGGTGGAGCATCGCGCCCTCGATGCCGCAGAAGATCGTGTGCTCGATGTCCTGCTGCCAGCCGCCCGCACCACCAGTGCTGATGACGAAGCTGGCGGCGAAACAACCGCACGGCAGGTTTTCCGTAAAAAGCTGCGCGAAGGCAAGCTGGATGACAAGGAAATCGATATCGAGGTTCGGGCTACACCCGTAGGTGTCGAGATCATGGCACCGCCTGGTATGGAAGACATGACCAGTCAGTTGCAGAACATGTTCTCCTCCATGTCTGGCGATCGCAAGAAGACCAAGCGCATGAAGATTGCCGAGGCCATGAAGAAGCTGAAGGAAGAGGAAGCTGCTCGCCTGGTCAACGACGACGACATTAAGCAGCGTGCGCTGAAGCTGGTCGAACAGAATGGCATCGTGTTCCTGGACGAGATCGACAAGGTCGCCAAGCGCGCTGGCTCAGGCGCCTCGGCCGATGTCAGCCGTGAAGGTGTTCAACGCGACCTGTTGCCGCTTATCGAAGGCTGCACCGTCAGCACTAAGTTTGGCATGATCAAGACCGATCACATCCTGTTCATCGCATCGGGGGCCTTCCACCTGACAAAGCCTTCGGATCTGATACCGGAGCTTCAGGGTCGACTGCCGATACGCGTGGAGCTGCAGCCGCTGACGCCGGATGACTTCAAGCGGATTCTGACAGAGCCGGATGCATCGCTGACGAATCAATACGAAGCGCTGTTGGCAGTCGAGGGTGTGGAGCTGAGCTTTACTGATGACGCGATACTACGCATAGCCGAAATTGCTTTCCATGTGAATGAGCGAACCGAAAACATTGGCGCGCGCCGTTTGCATACGGTGCTTGAGAGACTGTTGGAAGAGGTTTCCTACGGTGCTGGCGATAGCGTAAATGACAAGTTCGAAGTCACTGCGGAGTATGTCGACAAGACCCTGTCGGAGCTGTCCAAGAATGAGGACTTGAGCCGCTACATTTTGTAGTGGCTAGGGTGAAGATGAGCCTGCAACCGGAAACTACCGGTTCGTAATTGAACCCTAGTTTCCGGGCACTTGGCCAACCACTCCGTTGCAGCGGCAGCTCACCACGGGTATCGGCGAGCTGTCGGCCGATGTGCTACAGCAAACGCTCTGCGACGTTACCCAAGCTAGATCCCAACCTGTTCAAGTACCCCTGCTTCACCCTCGACCGCTTGCGCCGCTCCCGCGCTACATACATGGGCAGCATTTCGCCATAGAGCGAGGTGCTGATCGTGCGCTGCTCATCCATCAGGGTATCCAGGTTGAGATGCGCCCCGAACTTCGCGAGAATCGGGCTCAGTTCATCTTTCCTGGCCAGCAGGTCCTGACGTGTCATCTGATAGGCATGCTCGCACACGATGCGTCGTGAATCGAAGCTGAACACGCTGGAGAAGAACAGCTTGGCATCATTGCGCGACGGCTCGAACAGCATGATATTCGCATTGGGATAGTCCTGCTCATGCACCCGCATACCCGACGCCATCCGGGTGTGCACCATCACGCGATAGGACTGAGCAAGAATATTTGGCAAGCCTCGATTGAGCAGCATATCCGGCTCCATCGTGCCCGACTGCACCGCCGCGTTGACATCGACGGGCACCACAGGATTAATCGCCAGCACAAGCTCTGCACCGGCATCCAGCGCAATTGAAGCGTGCATGCCTTTGCGGATAGTGCCATCTACGTAGTGCCGGCCGTCGATTTCCACGGGCATATAGAGACCGGGCGCTGCAACGCTGGCCTGGACCGCCTTCGAGATAGGGATGTGAGCATAGCCTTTCGATCCGAAACAGACCGACTCGCCACGCTCGATATCGGCAGCGACGAGGTAGAGCGGCCGCTTCAACTTGCGAAAATCATTGGTTCGGCCCAGCAGGCTGTATGAAGCCTGGAGATAGTCGTTCAGACCTTCATTATCGAACAGGCCGGTAGGCAGGGCTTCGGCAAGGATGGTGAGCGCTTCAAGAAAGGACTGATCCTTGGGGTTCTCAAGAAACCGGGAACAGGCTTTGGTGAACAGCCCGGGAACCGACATCAGCCGCTTGAGATACTCGCGAGTCGCCGGTCGGAAAAATATCTGTGGCTGAAACGGATGCACATCGGCTTCATGCTTGACGAAAATTCGGCACATTTGCGCCGTCGTCATCTGGTTGGCAAGGTTCGCTGCCACGAACGCGCCCGAGCTGGTGCCGACGTAGGTGAACAAATCGTTGAAATCGACGCCTTCGATAGCCTCATCGAGAGCACGAAGGGCGCCTATCTGATAAATGCCGCCCAGCGGGCCGCCTCCGCCCAGAACCAGAGCAATCTTTTTCCTGGCGCTGTCTTTATTTTGTCCACTCATCCTTCACTCCCTACTGCGCTTCTGTGCCGGACCACTACAGACAGCCGATTCATCATCCCGTGAACCTTTGTTAATCATTGATACGTTCATGGATAAAGTATAGGTGCAGATTTCGCGCTCTGCCTGAAGCCTTCTACAGAATTCAATCATTTAGCCTTAGTACTTTCATACTAATTTGAGCTTTACGCGGTCGGGAGTGTAAAAATCGTGGACGAAAAGCCTATCGATTGGCGAAATTTTCAATGGGATTCAGTACGGGGCGGCCTGGAAAGGTGGTCGAAGCCGATCTCACGTAACGCGAGATCGATAGAAGCCTTGATGACCTGGGGCGAATCCATGGCAAGCAGGCGGGCCAGCAGCGCCTGTGCCCACTCCAGACTGACCGCCCGCAGCACAGACTTGATGCGAAGCAGACTGTTGGCGTTCATCGACAACATGTCGTACCCCATCGCCATCAGCAGGATAGCCCCGCCAGGGTCTCCCGCGAGTTCACCGCAGATACTGACCTTCTTGTCGACGGCGTGGGCGTCCTCGACGATGCGCTTGAGCGCATGCAATACCGCCGGATGAAAGGTATGGTAGAGCGAAGCGACGCGTGGATTGTTACGATCTACCGCCAGTAGATACTGAGTCAGATCGTTGCTGCCGACAGAAATAAAGTCTACCCGCTCGGCAATTTCGCGGACCTGGAAAATTGCCGCAGGCACTTCGATCATCACGCCGAGCGGCGGCAATGCGATGTCGAAGCCTTCTTCCCGAACCTCGTGATACACGCGATACACAAGGTGCATCGCCTCTTCGATTTCGGAAATATTGGAAATCATCGGCAGCATGATTCTCAGATTATTCAGTCCGGCGCTGGCCTTGAGCATGGCTCTGACCTGAACCAGAAAGATCTCGGGATGATCCAGCGTGACGCGAATACCCCGCCAGCCAAGGAAGGGGTTCTCTTCCTTGATAGGAAAGTAGGACAGGGACTTGTCGCCGCCAACATCGAGCGTGCGCATGGTTACTGGACCGGGCGAGAAGGCCTCGAGCTGTTCGCGATAGGTATCGCGCTGCTCGAGTTCGCTGGGAAAGCGATCGTTGATCATGAATGGCACTTCGGTGCGATAGAGCCCCACCCCTTCAGCCCCCTGATTCAGCGAACGCATCACATCGGTCATCAGACCGGTATTGACCCACAATGGCATCTGATGGCCGTCGACGGTCACACAGGGCTTGTCGCGAATCTGCTCGAGCCCTTTCGACAGGTTGCGCTCTTCTTCCGCGATATTCAGGTAGTAGCTGCGCAACTCGGCTGAAATGTGGCTATAGAGCTCTCCACTGAAGCCGTCGACGACAACTTCGACGCCCTCGATCCGGTTGATTGGCGTATCGACAGCGCCCATGACGCAGGGCAGTCCCATGGCTCGTGCCAGTATGGCGACGTGCGAATTGCCCGATCCACGGGCCGACACCAGGCCTACAAGCTTGTTCCGTGGCACTTCACCCAGCATCGACGGCGTCAGCTCTTCACTGACCAGCACCACCTTGTCGGGATACTTGCGCTCCACCTTTTCCGCGTCCATCTGCAGACAGGCCAGCAGACGCGTGCCGAGATCCTTGATGTCGACGGCGCGCTCACTGAGATAGGCGTCCTTGATGGCTTCGAAGTGACGCACATACTCGTCGATGACCCGCCGCAAAGCACCCTGCGCCCAGTGCCCCCCGCGAATCATGGTCACCACTTCCCCCGGCAGCGCATTCGAATCGAGCATCCCGAGATAGACGTCGAACAGGGCGCGCTCTTCTGGTCGCAGCTGGTCGCTAAGTCGGCTGTCCACTTTGCGGATGTCTTCACGAACGGTCTCAACCGCGGCAGCGAAGGCAGCCAGCTCCAGCTCAATATCTTCGCAGAGCTTGTCGGGCACAGCGTCCAGATCGGCAGGCGGATAGATGACGGCGCAGTGACCGATCCCCACGCCACCGGAGCCAGCGACGCCCTTGATACAGACGTCTCTGGCACGCTCTCCTGAAAAATGGATGCCCGAGAGGATGCCTGTGGCCTCACCATGGGCGATGGTAGCTGCCAGTTGGGCCGAAACGGTTACCAGAAAGGATTCTTCACTCTCGTCAAAGAGCCGTGCTTCCTTCTGCTGCACGACCAGTACGCCCAGATTGCGGCGTCGGTGGATAATCGGCACGCCCAGGAAGGCGTTATAGGGATCTTCGCCAATTTCTGGAAAATAACGGAAGCGAGGGTGAGCTGGTGCGTTCTGCAAATTGATCGGTTCTTCGCGCACACCCACCAGACCTACCAGGCCCTCAGAGTGACCAAGCGTGACCTTGCCCACTGCACTGGCGTTAAGGCCTTCGGTAGCCATTAGCGTATACCGGTTCTGCACCGGGTCGAGCAGGTAAACTGAACACACTTCGGTGCTCATTGCCTCACGCACACGCCTCACGATGATCTCAAGTGCGGCGCCCAGTTCCGGGGCTTTGGAAACCTCCTGTACGATACTCTTCAGCAGGTTAAGCACGACGGTCGGCTGCTCGCTTGACCGCAAGGGTCTCGGTGAGGCGGAGTTCTGCAATCAGCGTAGGCTTCGCACTAGCCTGTAGCGTCCGGTTATGATGCGGCAGCAGCTGGCGAAGTGCGCTACGATAGACCTCCCGTTTGAACATGACGACCTGGCTGAGCGGATACCAATAATTAACCCAGCTCCAGCCGTCGAACTCTGGCTTGGGCGAGCCTGACATTTCAATGGCAGATTCGTCATCAGTGAGGCGCAGCAGGAACCATTTCTGCTTCTGCCCTACGCATACCGGGTGAGAGTTATAACGAATGAGTTTTTTAGGCAGCTTGTAGCGAAGCCAGCCGTCAGTCACACCGAGCACAGTGACACCTGATGGGGAAAGACCGACTTCCTCCTGCAGTTCGCGAAATAGCGCCTGCTCGGCAGTTTCATGAGGTTTGATACCACCCTGTGGAAACTGCCAGGAATTCTGGCCGATGCGTCGTGCCCAGAAGACCCGGCCAGCGTCATTTGTCAGTATGATACCGACATTGGCTCTAAATCCATCTGCGTCAATCACCGGTGCAGAACCTATATGAGTGTGTGAACCATGTGTAGTCTGTTCATACGATGCCAGACAATACGATCTTTGACCAGAGTCCTGGTCTTTTAGAAGTAAAACAGGCTTTTATAAAGAGCCTTAACAGAGGATAGACATGAAATTAGCGCTTTTCGATCTGGACAACACATTGCTGGACGGCGACAGCGATTATCTGTGGGGCGAATACATGTGCGACAGCGGCATCGTTGAGCGTGAGCGCTATGCCAAGGGCAATGAGCAATTCCACGAGGACTATCGTGAAGGCCGCCTCGATATTCGTGCGTATCTCCGCTTTGCACTGGAGCCGCTGAGCCGTCATAAGGTGGAAGACCTGCACCGGCACCGCGCTGCCTTCATCGACACCGAAATCCGCCGCCGCATCAGCAATGCCAGTCTGGCTCTGGTGGAAGAGCACCGTCAGGCGGGTGATCAGCTCATCATGATCACCGCCACAAATGATTTCGTTACGAGGCCGATAGCCGACCTTTTTGGCATCGATGTGCTGTTGGCATCGGATGCAGAAATGAAAGACGGGTGCTACACAGGCCAGGTGACGGGCACACCCTGCTTCCAGGAGGGCAAGTTGAAAAAACTCGAGGCCTGGCTGCGGTCGAAAGGTGTCGAAGACATCGAAGAGCTGTTAAAGACGGCAAGCTTCTACTCCGACTCGCGTAACGACCTGCCTTTGCTGGAGCGGGTTGGTCGGCCGGTCTGTGTTAACCCTGATCCTGTACTGTTGGCGGCTGCGCAGTCGAAGGCCTGGCCCGTCATCACCCTGACCTGCTGAGCCAGCGAAGCCGTCAGCTGTCCGCTAGTAGGACTGCAGGACCTGAAAACCGAAGCAGTCAAGATAGTGGGTTTCGGGTACGGCCGGCAGGACCGGATGGTCCGGCCCCTGGGTGCCTGAGTAAAGCTGGCGCAGCAATCGATCGTTCTTCCGCGCAGCCTGGTTGCAAAGCAGTTGCAGTCGCTCCGCGGGCAAATGCATTGAGCAGGAGGCGGACACCAGCACGCCGCCCTCGGCGCTGCTGGCATCCACCAGGCGTAGCGCCAGCTCGTTGATCTTCTGATAGGCCCGCTCACCTGGCGGCACGTCCTTGCGACGTGGAATGAGCGCCGGCGGATCGACAATGACCATGTCGAATTTTTCATTCGCATCGAGCAACTGATGCAGTACAGCTCGGGCATCGCCCTGCAGAAAGTTGACAGCAGCGTCAGCTCCGCCCACAGATGCAGCATTCTCCCTCGCCATTGCCATGGCGGACTCGGAGGCATCAACGAAGGTTACGCTACTGGCGCCTGCATCGAGCATCTGCACGCCCCAACCACCAACGTAGCTGTAGAGGTCGAGCACTCGCTTGCCCTTCGCCAGTTTTCTCGCCCAGTTGCGGTTCTCACGGTGATCATAAAACCAGCCGGTCTTCTGACCGCCCAGTGGGTCACAATGCATGGAAGTGCCATTCTCGATGACCTGAAGACGTTCTATCGACGGCCCTGACAACTCCACATCACTACTGAGCCCTTCGACTTCCCGCATCTTGCCGTCATTCTTGATGATGACACGCTTGGCGCCCAGTGAGTTATGCAGGCAATCAACGATAACGGCCTTGAACTGATCCATACCGGCGGTTGATATCTGCACGATGAAGCTGTCATCGAAACGGTCGATGACCAGCCCTGGCAAGGCATCGCTGTCGCCGTAGACCATGCGGTAATAGGGCTTCTCGTAGAGACGATCGCGCAAGGAGCGGGCCAGCAGCAGTCGTTTCTTGAGTAGCTTCTCCGACAGGAAATTTCCCTCACGCCTGGAGATCACGCGCCCTGCGATCAGGGTATGTGGGTTGATCATCGCCGTGCACACGAACTTGTCCTGGGCATTCAGCACGACCGCCTGTTCACCGCTCTCTATAAGTTTCAGCGGCGTCTTGGCTACATCGATTTCGTTGCTGTAGATCCAGCAGTGACCGTTACGTATCCGACGGTCAGCTTTCGGCAACAATTTTAATACAGGGACATCTTTCATCACGGGCTACACTATTGGCTTGGAAGGAGCAGTCGTTCCGGTTGCTCCTGTGAAAATGACACATGCGTATCGGGCATATGACCATAGAGATGAGTCCAGAGCAGATCGGAAAGGTTCTGCAGGGCATCAAGATTCCCCCTCAACCACAGATCCTTGTCGATATCCAGATGGAGCAGATCATGCCCAATCCTGATATCACGCAAATTGCTCGGCTCATTCGTCGGGACGTCGGACTTGCCGGAACGATTTTGAAGGTGGTCAACTCACCGTTTTATGGCATAAAGAGCCATATTACGTCAATTGAGCAGGCAGTAGCGCTGCTTGGACTGACTTCGGTTGTGAATATCGTTAACGGCATCTCCATCAAGGGCTCGATGTCCGACGCCCAGATCACGGAGCTGACCAAATTCTGGGACACAACCAGCGACGTCGCCTCCATTGCCGCGTCTATCGCCCGCAAGGTCGGCTACCACTCGCCTGACGAGGCCTATCTGCTTGGCCTGTTTCATAACTGTGGCATACCATTGATGATGCTGCGCTACCCAAATTACAAGGATCTGCAGATCCGGTCTTATGCCGACCCGGACAAGCGCATCACCGAATGGGAAAACGAGCAGATCCAGACCAACCACGCTGTGGTGGGCTACTACACCGCCCGTGCCTGGAACCTCCCGCCGGAGCTCTGCCAGATCATTGCCGAGCATCACCGGGTGGATACAGAGTACTTCACGGAAGACTCAGGTCCGCATCAGCGCAAGGCACTGACGGCCATACTCAAGACCGCCGAGCATCTTGCGGGCAACTACCAGAAACTGGGCAACCAGTCTGAAGACCACGAATGGGACAGGATACATGAGGCCGTCCTTGAGCTGCTCGGCCTGAGCAGTTACGACCTGGATGAAATGATCGACAGCCTGGGCGACAGCGGTCTGCTCTGAAGCTTCCCGCTGCCTGCACCCTATTCCGCTTCGATTGCTGCCTCGTAGCCCTCGCTATCGAGCAGCGAATCGAGGTCGGAAGGGTCCTGCAGCTGCATCTTGAAAAACCACCCACTGCCATAAGGGTCTTCATTGACCAGCTCAGGGCTCTCGAGCAACTCTTCGTTGATAGCCGTGACCATCCCGCTGATCGGCGCATAGATATCGGAAGCAGCTTTCACTGACTCAACCACACCAGCTTCCTGGCCCGCAATCAGATCAGCGCCAAGTTCGGGTAGTTCGATGTAAGTAATGTCACCGAGCGCCTTTTGCGCATGATCGGTTATGCCGACGATGATGGTGACACCATCGTCGTCCAGTTGTGCCCATTCGTGGGTCGCCGCGTAGCGCAGGTCGGAAGGCAGGTCAGACACTGTACAATCTCCTCTTGAAATGGCGCGGGATTCTAGCACGTACCCGAGCTTAGAAAAGCCCTGATTGCGGGAAAGGTACGTTCGAAGTCATCAAAGCGGTGACTCCCACCGGATTGTATCCAGGCAGGACTCTCCCGCAGATCAACGACAGTCTGCGCCGAGTCGAGCGTTTCGTCGTTCATCTGGATCAACAGGAAGAGCCGGCGTGGGCTTGGATCATTCTGCACGACCATGTCGCGGAGTACCCTCAAGTCTGCAGTCTGAAGGTCGTAGGTTTCACCGGTATAAGGGTTCGTCTGCTCGCCGAGATAGTTCTCGAATAACAGGTCCGGCCTTAGCGCAGGGTTGATCAGCACAGCTGGCAAGCCGGTTCTTGCGCTTATCAGGCGGGCATAGAAGCCACCGAGAGAGCTGCCGATCAGGCCGGTGACAGGTTGGGAGGTGTCAGCGGCATCTGCAACGAGCGCTTCGATGATTCCTACAACAGTCAGAGGATTGAAGGGTAAGGTTGGCGCGCCGAATTTCACATCACTGTGATTAGCCGCGAGCCAATGCGCCAGAGACTGGGCCTTGGCAGATTTTGCACTGCTGAGAAAGCCATGCAGATACAGCCAGTGCATGAGGCGCTCAGTAGCCCTTGCTATTCATGTCGACGATAAACTCAATGTGGTCTGCACGTTCGACACGGGTCTCAATACGACCGTCGGCAAAGAGATCGAACCAGCGATAGCCAGGCGCCTGCTCGCCGACTGCAAAGCTGCCAGACTCAGGTTTGAACTGCACACAGGTCGATGGCGAGGCCAGCATCCTGACATTGTTGCGCAGTTCGTCGATTTCCTGATGAATGTGGCCCCAGACGATGGCACGAATACGATCGCAGCGATCTGTTACTTCAAAAAAGTCGTCAGCATTTCTGAGCCCAATCTTGTCGAGCCAGCGACTTCTGATGCTGATGGGGTGATGGTGGAGGCAAACAGCGATATTTGGCTGAACCGCGTTATCGAGCTCTGACTGCAGCAGCTGCAGCTCTTCAGCCGCCAGACGACCATGCACCTTGCCTGGAACAGCGGTATTGAGGAAGATGAACTTCCAGTCGCCGAGCACGAAGGTCTTGCTTTGCAACTCCGGAAAAGGCGCGACTTCAGCCATCATATCAGCATCGTCGTGATTACCCGGAATCCACACGACCGGGCAGCCGAAGCGGGCAATCTGCTGACAGAAATCCGCGTAGGCTTCGCGACTTCGATCCTGGGTGATGTCACCTGTAGCAATGATGAGATCAGGCTTTGACACCTCCTCATCAACCAGTGCCAGCACGGCATCCAGGCTGTCATGGGTTTTCAGGCCAAGCAGCGTGCCCTCGTGAGTTTCACACAGGTGTGGGTCGCTGATCTGCACGATACGCAGAGGCTTCGCCGTCACAGTGGACGAATGACTATCGCTGATGGTCTGGTCCGGCTGGGTGTTGCCCTCGTCCGGACGCGTCTCGAGCGTCATGGCAGATTATGGTTTCCGTGAATGGGCGCATGGGTAATGCATATCATTGCCGTTTGATTATAGTCAAGGTCCCGCGCAAACAGGAACACCGCCGGTCCCAGGCTGTGGCCTGGTCGACAGTCAGCTACACCAGACATTCGCTTGATCATCGAGCGAGTTCTTGCGATGCCCGTAACGCAGGCAGATCGAGAGCCACTCAGCGAGAAACTTGTTCAGCTGTGACTTTTCATCCGGCAAGTGCATGTTGTCATTAGGATAGTCGTTGAAGCCATCAATGCGTAGGTGCCCCTGCGCGGAAATGACCTCGGCCATAGAGGCATCGTGATAGATTCGAACGAGCATGTGCGGATCGTTCAGCCAGCGCCCGGCCGCATGCGTCTGTTCGAGCAGTATCGTGTCGGTATAACGGCTGCGCTCGGTGAGGCTGAGCTTGATGACGCCGAGGTAGTGTCCCTCGGCGAATAGCTCGTAATGAAGCGTATCCACCGAATCCAGTTCGGCAGGCCGCAGCTTGCTGAGACGAAGATAATTCGCCTCACAGGTTGCGCCTAGCTCAGCGATGTCAGGTGTATAGCGTTTCTTCAACACGTCCTCTCGGGTTTTGCCTGTGAGAATAAGTGTTCATGATCCCTTGAACTGGCTCAGATTCAGCGAGAGCCATTGCAACGCAATGATTGTGGCCGCGTTTCTGATGCGTCCTTTTGCGAGCAGGTCCATCGCCTCTTTCCGAGGCAGGACCCGTGTGCGAATGTTCTCTGCTTCGCTACCCATACCGAAAACTCCGGCCACCGGCATATCTTCCAGTAGTCCGCAGTAAAGGTTAACGAACTCGTTACTGCCACCCGGACTCGGCAAATACTGGTGAATTGGCACCATTCGCCCAATTTTCAGTCCAGCTTCTTCGAAGGCTTCACGTCGCGCCGACGCTGCAGGGTCTTCGCCCTTTTCGCAGATACCGGCGACAATTTCAAGTAGCCAGGGCGATCCAACATACTGCGCCGCCGCGCCTGACTGCAGACAAGCACCGATGCGAAACTCTTCATTCAGCACAACCGAGTCACTCTCGACATGATATGGCAGCAGCACAGCGACCTGGTCGCGCACGAAGCACTCCCGCCGAATGACTTCGCTCCACGCGCCCCCGGCCGGAGCCGGTGAACCATCCTTCGTGGCGCCGGCTTCATCCGTCAATAACCTGTGCCTCAGACGCAGGCTGCGGATCCTGAAAAAGCCATCGTAGCTCAACTCGTTGTCGAGAATCTGTACGTCTTCGTAACCGAAGGATTCAGCTTTCACGTCAGACCTCTTTGTAGAGCTCGCTGCCGCCATCAAGAAACTCCTTGGACTTCTCCTGCATCGCTGCTTCCAATTCAGCCGAATCGGCGTCATCCATGTCGGCGGCGTAGTCACGAACTTCCTGCGATATCTTCATGCTGCAGAACTTGGGACCACACATCGAACAGAAGTGCGCCACCTTGGCACTGTCCTTGGGCAGTGTCTCGTCGTGGAAGGCCATCGCGGTATCAGGATCGAGCGCAAGATTGAATTGATCCTCCCAGCGGAATTCGAAGCGGGCCTTGCTCAAGGCGTCGTCTCGTATCTGAGCCCCTGGGAAGCCCTTGGCCAGATCGGCAGCATGTGCTGCGATCTTGTAGGTTATGAGGCCGTCCTTCACGTCCTGCTTGTCTGGCAAGCCGAGGTGCTCCTTCGGCGTGACATAGCAGAGCATCGCACAGCCGAACCAGCCAATCATGGCCGCACCGATGCCAGAGGTAATATGGTCATACCCAGGCGCGATATCCGTCGTCAGTGGGCCGAGCGTATAGAAGGGCGCCTCTCCGCAGACTTCGAGCTGCTTGTCCATGTTCGCCTTGATCATGTGCATCGGGACGTGGCCCGGCCCTTCGATCATGGTCTGAACATCATGCTTCCACGCAATCTTCGTTAGCTCACCCAGCGTTTCGAGCTCACCGAACTGGGCAGCATCATTGGCATCGGCAATGGAGCCAGGACGAAGACCATCGCCCAGGGAGAACGAGATATCGTACGCCTTCATGATTTCGCAGATGTCTTCGAAGTGCGTGTAGAGGAAATTTTCCTTGTGATGCGCCAGGCACCATTTGGCCATGATACTGCCGCCCCGGGAGACAATACCGGTGACCCGCTTGGCCGTCAGTGGCACGTAGCGCAACAGCACGCCAGCATGAATCGTGAAGTAATCGACGCCCTGCTCGGCCTGCTCGATGAGCGTGTCACGATAGAGGTCCCATGTGAGGTCTTCCGCTACGCCGCCGACCTTCTCCAGCGCCTGGTAGATAGGCACGGTACCGATCGGCACTGGCGAGTTCCTGATGACCCATTCCCGCGTTTCATGGATGTTCTTACCGGTAGAGAGGTCCATGACGGTATCGCCGCCCCAGCGGGTAGACCAGGTCATCTTTTCGACTTCTTCGCTGATGCTCGAGGTCACCGCCGAGTTGCCGATGTTCGCGTTGACCTTGGTCAGGAAGTTTCGGCCGATGATCATGGGCTCGAGTTCAGGGTGATTGATGTTTGCCGGGATGATTGCACGCCCTCTGGCAATCTCTGAACGAACAAACTCTGCAGTGATCTCTGCGGGAATGTTTGCATTGAAGGACTGACCAGGATGCTGGGGCGTCAGCAGACCTTTTGCACGAGCCTCCTGCAGGCGCATGTTTTCACGAAGCGCCACATATTCCATTTCAGCCGTGATAAAACCGTTTCGGGCGTAGTGCAGCTGACTCACATTTTTGCCTGGCGTTGCCTTGCGCGGCAAGTGCTTGTGCGGAAAACGAATGACTTCGAGCGTGGGGTCGCGCCAGCGTCGTTCGGTGTACTCGGAGCTGAACGCTGAACAAGTGGCGCTGTCGGCTCGATCTTCCAGCCAGGTTTCGCGATGTCTGGGCAGACCCGCCGTGATGTTGATATCGGCATTGGTGTCCGTGTACGGACCAGAGGTGTCATACACGTACACAGGCGGGTTTTCTTCGACCCCTCCTTTGGTATGGGTCGGACTGAGTGATATTGCCCTGACTGGCACCCGCAGGCTGCTGCGCACCGCATCCGACTGCTGCCTCACACCAGCTTCGCTACCTGTCGGCTGCCCCTGTTCCAACGCAAGATAGACCTTCTCGCTCGCAGGAAATGACTTCAGTGCTTCCGGGTCGATTACGACATGATCCTTGCGGTTGGCTGGCGCAGCGGCCAGGCTGCCCTCTTTGATATTCATTGCTGGTGTGTCTCCGTATGTCAGTTAGCAGGTGCCAGCCCAATGTATATACTCTGGACAGAATTCGCCATGTCTTTGGCGCCTTATTAAGCTGATTTCGGCTGCCTGGCAGCACTCGCGCCGGCAAAACTTACAGCGTATAGTACGGCCTGCAATCAAGCTTCAAGCAGGTCTCTTCCGCAGATACCTCAAGCTCGCCGTCAAGGAACAAACAATGCGTCTGAACGAGAACACACCACTTTCCGCCGTGCGCCCACGACATCGACAGGCCCTGCTCGTAGCCGGAGCCAGTCTGCTCATCTGCGCGCTGTCTCCGCTGGCATCGGCTATTGGCCTCAACACCGCCTACGAGAAAGCGTTGCAATATGATTCTGAGCTTGCAGCGGCTCAGGCAGGGCGACAGGTCATATCAGAAGACGTCAATCGAAGCCGAGCGCGGCTCCTGCCCCAGCTTGGTGCAACAGCGGGCGCCGACTATACCGATCAGTCAGTGGACGCCGATGGCACGGTGCAGCCGACGACTGTGGTTCCGGGTGGCGATCCCGTCGTTGCACAGGGCGCGGGGCGGACAGGTGACGACAGTTACAAGACCTATAGTGCAGGCGTTTCGGTGAGTCAGGTACTCTACGATGCTTCGGCTTACAACGAGCTCGAGGCGGCTCGCAAGAGTAGCTCGAGAGCTGAACAGGAATACCGTCAAGCGGTATTGACCTTGACCTTCAGCTCGGCCCAGGCCTATTTCAACGTGCTCCGGGCGATTGATGAACTGAGCACTTCGCGCCGTGCCGAAGCAGCCTTCGAGCGCCAATGGGAACAGGCGAGAGAGCGCTTTGACGTCGGTTTGATTGCCATCACTGAGGTCCAGGAGTCGAGAGCCATATTCGATGCTGGCAAGGTCGAGCGCATCAACGCTGAAGGCCAGCTGGATATCGCGCTGGAAGACCTTGAGCGGCTCACCGGTCTGTCGGTGGAAGAAATCAACGTGCTCGCTGAAGACTATCCGATTCTGGACCCCACCAAGGTGCCGGTAAGCGAATGGGAGGCCCTGGCCTATGCCAACAATCCCGAGCTGCTCGCGGCGGCGCTTTCGGTCGATGCCGCAGCAGAACTGCTCAAAGCGCGCAAAGCTGATCTCTACCCTACGATCAATGCCACAGCGTCCTACGGCTATTCCCAGTTCGCCGGCCAGAGTCCAATCGACACAGAAGTGACGCAGGGCGTGGTAGGCCTCAACCTGAACCTGCCGCTGTATCTCGGCGGTGGCGCCCGGGCAGGCATTCGCCAGGCGCACTATCAACACATTCAGGCAGAAGAGATTGGCAGTACAGTGCGGCGTAACGTCCGACTGCAGGTTCGCAGCCTCTACCGCAACCTTCGCACCAACGTAGAAGCGATACAGGCCCGCCAGCAGCAGATCATATCCAGCGAGAGTGCTCTCGAAGCGACGCGTGCGGGTTATGACGTGGGCACCAGGAATGTGGTCGAGGTGCTACAGGCAGAGAGCGCGTATTATCAGGCCTTGTCAGATTTTGCGAATGCCAGGTATGACTACATCATCAATTCGCTATCTCTGCTGCGAGCCGCAGGCAAGCTTGGCGAAGACGATATCATGCAGCTGAATCAATGGCTGAATCGACCGGTGCAGATCAGCTCGCTGTAGCTTGGGATGATGAGCGTAGGCCAGGCAGGATACGCTCGTACACCCGCTTTACGGCGCCCCTGTTCCTCTCCACGAAGGCTTGCCCTTTCTCCCCGGTGAGTCGAGCCTGCTCCGGATTCTGAGCGTATGACTCGATGGCGGTCTGTAGCGTCTTGCTGCTGACCGTGATCAACGCCCCAGCACCGCTCAACTGGGTGCAAATGTCCGCAAAGTTGAACTGGCTCTCCCCCATCATGACCGCCTTGCCCAATGCAGCCGGCTCCAGCGGGTTATGGCCGCCATTGTCGACCAGGCTTCCGCCCACGAAGGCGAGATGACCAGCCTCGTAGAAGTACAATAGTTCTCCCATACTATCGACCAGCAACACGTCCACTGACTTCACAGCACCTCGCTGAGCTGGCAATAGGCTTCGCCTGATGTAACGCAGCCCGCTTCGCTCGAGCAGATCGTCGACGCGATCAAAGCGGTCGGGGTGACGCGGCACGAGGATGAGCAGCGCGTCGGGATGCGTTTTCAGAAGACCTGCGTGCGCCTCTATTACTACCTGTTCTTCGCCCTCGTGCGTGCTGGCTGCGACCCAGACGAAGCGCTCGGTCGCTATTTCCTCAGCGACCAGGCCTCGCAGGTGCTCGTCGTCCAGTGTGATCGACTGGTCGAACTTGATGCTGCCAGTGACGGACAGACTGTCGGCTCGCACGCCCAGCGCCACCAAGCGGTCGGCGTCGGCCTGGGCTTGAGCACAGATATGGGTAAAAGTCTGGAAGGCTGGCGCCGCGAGTCCTCGGACCCGCTCATAACCTCTGGCGGAGCGCGCTGAGAGCCGTGCGTTGATGAGGTAGCTGGGCACGTCACAGGCGCGGCATATCGCCAGCCAATTCGGCCACACTTCAGTCTCCATCACCAACAGGGCTTTGGGTTGAGTCTCCTTGATGAAGCGCCTGATACTGCCAGGGAGGTCGAAGGGTGCGTAACTATGGAACAGCCGGCCCGGCTGCCCATCTTTTACGAGATAGGCATCGAACAGCTTACGAACCTGGGCTGCACCAGTTGGCGTAGTAGTCGTCATGACTATGGCGAGTGATGCGTCGTCGGCGAGCAGGGTTCTGACAAGTACTTCAGCGGCCTGGGTTTCACCCACTGAAACCGCATGCACCCAGACCACCGTATCGCCAAGCAGCATAGGTGGCCGGTTTACAAAGCCGAAGCGCTCCCGCCATCGTGAACGATAGGCAGGTTGCGCCCGACCACGCCACCACAGCCGCAGCAGCATGAAGGGTGAGAGCAGGCGAAATAGCTGGGTGTAAGCCAGTCGCAGCCACCTGCCTTCGGCCGTGCGCCCACCGGCCTTGCCTGACGACCTCACGAAAGCCTGCCTGGCCTAACCATTCTCCAGCAGGTTTCGCAGGTCGATGATGGCCGCGTTGGCACGTGAAATATAGGAGGCCATCGCCAGCGAGTGGTTGGCAAAAACACCGAAACCGCCACCATTCAGGATCATCGGACTCCAGACTGTGGCCTGCGTGGCCTCGAGCTCGACCACGATCTGTGCGAGGCTCACCCGTGCGTTCTTGCTGCCAAGGATGCTCTCGAAATCCTTCTCGACCGCTTTCAGCAGATGGATCAGGGCGTAGGCCGTGCCGCGAGCCTGATAGAACACGTCATCGATCTCAGTAAAGCTGGTCTTGATGCGCTGACTTTCCGGTTGCTCGGGCAGTCCATCCGCGCCGAGCCTGGCCCCGGCATCCATATCGAACTGCTCCTTGCCGACACTTTCACTGAGACGCTGCGACAGACTGCCGAGCCGGGTGCCCACATCCTGCAGCCAGGACTGAAGATTATCTGCCCGCGCGTAGAACTGTGCCTGTTTGTCGTTCGGATCGGCAAGACGCTGCAGATAGCTGCGCATCGCCTTGATACCCTTCTCATACTCCGATTCCGTTGACGGCAGAATCCAAGCGTCGTTATTGAAGTGGAAGGCTGGCTCGGCAATCACCAGGGACCGGTCTTCAGTAGATTGGCTCTGCGACCGGCTAATCTCTCTTCTCAGAGCTCTGGTGAGATCACGCACCTGCACCAGCACGCCAAATTCCCAGTTCGACATGTTATCCATCCACACCCCAGGTGGTAGGACGTCGTTGGAAACATATCCACCTGGCTTGTTGAGCAAGGTATCCATGAGACGAATCATGGTGGCCGTGGTGACATAACCGGTAACCTGCTTATGGCCCTGGGCTTCTGTCAGCTCTGTGCTGTTCTCAGTGACATTGAAACTATCCGGCTCAGAACTCCACCAGATGCCAAGCACGATCACTATCAGAAAATAGATCAGCAGCACTGCCAGGAGCGTCTTGACTATCCTGGCGCTACCGCCGAGCGCATCTTCCATATCCTGTCCGCGTTCGACCAGGAAGTTACGTGTTTTTCTGAGCATAGTTGTGTCCAGTGAAGCCTGTGAAGAAGAGTCAGCAGGGGCCAGAGGCCTGCGCCTGCCAAGGCTACTTCATCAGCGTAAAGATTTCACCACCTCCGGCAGGCGGTTTTGGGCTTGTCCAAACAGCCACACCGCGCGGTTTCGCTTGAACTGTGCTGACAAGATCGGCAAACTTGCTCACATCTCACCCACAACAAGAGCGCAAGCAGCAGACCCCTCCATGGCAAATGTTCTTGTATTGCAAGGTCCGAACCTCAATCTTCTCGGCTCACGCGAACCCGGCCTCTATGGCTCGGTCACCCTCGATGATATTTCCAGCATGCTCGACGAACATGCCGCGCAACTCAATGAAGACAACGATGAGTTCGAACTGAGCCTCGAGCACTTTCAGAGCAACTCCGAATCCGAGCTCATCGACAGGATCCATAACGCCGGGAAGGATGGGATCGTTTTCGCCTTGTTCAATCCGGCGGCCTTTACCCATACCAGCGTCGCACTTCGTGACGCCTTATTGGGGGCGGCATTGCCATTTATCGAGATACATATCTCCAACGTACACGCCCGTGAACCCTTCCGCAGGCACTCGTATTTCTCGGATATCGCTAGCGGCGTCATCAGCGGCCTCGGCGCACACGGGTATATACTCGCTCTGGATGCTGCCCATCATTGGCTTGGCAGGAATCAGAGTGATAACGAGACGAGCGGTGAGGGGCAGTGAGCCAGTTCCGCCATCGACATGCCTTCACGCCCCGGAAACATCATTCTTTCAGGTAAATAAATCATGGACATCCGGAAAGTCAAAAAGATCATCGAGCTCATCGAGCAATCGGATATTTCAGAAATCGAAATAAAGGAAGGCGAAGAGTCGGTACGCATCATACGCGGGTATGGGAGACAGCCGGCTATACATTATGCCCCGCCCCCCGCGCCTGTTCACACCGATCAGGCAGCCCAGCCACACACCGAAACTGCAGCGCCGCTCAAGGCCGATGATGTCGTGACCTCTCCAATGGTCGGCACCTTCTACCGCGCCTCATCACCGACCGCCAAGCCTTTTGTCGAAGTTGGCCAGGAGATCAGGGTTGGGGACATCATCTGCATCGTTGAAGCCATGAAGATGATGAACCAGATAGAAGCCGACAAGGCCGGCACCATTACTGCCATCCACGTCGAGAATGGCGAGCCGGTCGAGTTCGATCAGCCACTGTTCTCAATCGGCTAGAAAGGAAACTGCCTTGAGTCGCTCAGGAAAAATCAAGAAGGTTCTCATTGCCAACCGCGGCGAAATTGCGCTTCGCATACTGCGGGCCTGTAAGGAGCTTGGCATCCAGACCGTAGCCGTACACTCAAAGGTCGACCGCGACCTGATGCATGTCAGGCTGGCTGACGAGTCAGTCTGTATCGGCCCCAATCCCGCTGCGCTCAGCTACCTCAACATTCCCGCGATCATCAGTGCGGCAGAAGTGACGGATACGGTAGCCATCCATCCTGGCTATGGCTTTCTGTCTGAAAATGCGGATTTCGCGGAGCAGGTAGAAAAGAGCGGGTTCATTTTCATAGGCCCCACCGCTGAAACCATACGCCTCATGGGCAACAAGGTGTCGGCAAAGCAGGCCATGAAAGCGGCGGGCGTACCCACCGTACCTGGCTCTGA
>TARA_R100000306_G_scaffold62569_1_pt1 | contig 53523 bp, 58 predicted proteins | sample TARA_R100000306 | Tara Oceans TARA_R100000306 (sample SAMEA2620824) | marine metagenome | biome: marine biome (ENVO:00000447); feature: mesopelagic zone (ENVO:00000213); material: "saline water (ENVO:00002010), including plankton (ENVO:xxxxxxxx)" | depth 1000 m | reverse complement strand
TTTGGTGGGCACCACTTTGGACTGATTCAGCCGTCGCGACTAGGCGGCCTTCACATGACGCTTACGCTCAATCATGCATTGCAATGCGCGCGGATCGGCGGCACCGTGTACGACAATTTTTGCATGGCCAAGATGCAGTTCAATTCGCCCCGTCATGTCAACAGCGTCAGCCTCAACACCTCGAGCCGTTGAGGCATAATGTTCTGCTTGCCGCCCTGTGGGCAGCGCATTAATATGTATTGGCACTAACGTAGCGTCCTGACTAACCGGCCCAAAGTCACCCCGACGATATTGCCAACGCCAGTTATGTAGTTGGTTGGCGTTTAGCCCGTGCGTCAGGGCAACGCGGGCAATTGAGGCACCTCTGGCCATCGATTCCTGTACAACCTGGCGTTTGAATTGAACGGTATAACGGCGGCGTGGTTGGCTCGATGGCTCAACAACAGAGATAGATGAGTTGCTCATTAAAATAAATGTCCATTTAAAATTAATGGACATTTAGTTTGATGAGATTTAGGTGGGAAAGCTAGACGGTATTGGTCGGACGCTTACTCATCAGGAGTAGAGATTAAGCAGAACTTGTGAATCCCGGAGGCGACGAGAGCCGTTAATGGGTAGTAAATCATCGGCTTATCGAAAACCGCTTGTAATTGTTTACTAGACACTTGAGTTAAAGGGTATAGACGGGAGCCCGCGCCACCCGCGAGAATAATGGCTTTCATTTAAGTGTTCTCTCTTTTATTTTCGCTCTATGACGTGGCATCTATTCTGTTTGAGTCGGTCTGCATAAGGAGTTATTTAAAATAACGCGGAAGCGACCTACCCATGATTTCTCATGGCATCACCGTCTGAAAGGTGATTTGGGCTTACTAAGTATTTTAATATCTTAGTCAGTGTGGGTCGTGGTAAATACCCTAAAACTTGAATAGGGATGTAGTTCATAGTCGTGGCATCGCCTAACTTTAATAACAATGTTGTTTTCCATTTGGTTACGAAACTGACCCAAGCTTAAACATTCATCGTTACGTATCATTCAAACTCTTTTTCTGACTTGGTTGCGGTCTGTGTTAGTCTACGAGTGGTGTTTTAATATCACTAACTAATTTCGTTTGGCTAAGACTTGTCGTCTCCTTTTCGATGTTGGGTGACCTTAATGGTCAAGGAATGTCAAATCCGAGATAATTGCGTTGAGGATATGTTTGTAATGAGATCAAAAATTTATCCTTTCCGCCTCTACTACATGCGGTAAATTTCTTACCTGTGTTTGAATTGCCCCAACATACTCTCCGAGCATGCCGAGGAAAATCATTTGAACTGAACTGAAGAAAAACAGACCAATTAGGATGGGAGCAAGTCCTATCTCAAACGAATCCCAGAACAATAATTTAGCAACCAAGTAAGCGCTTGCGATCAAGAGACTTAAACACGCAATGCTGAAGCCAAAAAGTGTCATTATACGTAACGGCAATTTTGAATGTTTTGTTATTCCAAGCATTGCCATGTCGTACAACGAATAAAAATTCTGGCTTGTAATGCCACGTAATCTTTTGGGCTGTTTAAATGGAACCGTTGCAATTGGATAGCCAATTTCGCAAACTAAACCTCGGAAGTATGGATAAGGGTCTTTTAATTCACGCAAAACATTTAAGACTGCCCGATCAAAAAGGCCTGAACCAGTGGCATTGGGCACGAGAGGTACCTCGGAAATACGGCCAATAGTCTTATAATAAAGTTTGCGTATAAAAAACATGAGCGAGGACTCTTCGCTATTTGGCTTTGTTGCCATTACCGTCTTGTATCCCGCCTCCCATTGCTTTATAAACTCCACTATCATTTCCGGTGGGTCTTGAAGGTCAGAGGCAATCAATACAGCAGCGTCACCGGATGCCTGCAAAAGTGCATGAAAGGATGAGCGTATGTAGCCAAAATTACGTACATTAATAATCACACGTAATTTCGGGTCATGTTTAGTACGTTCACGAAGCAAGCTAACCGTATTATCCGTTGAACAATTGTCTATGCAAAGATGTTCATAATCGTAAGGTAACGTTGCCATAACATTGGCAATTCGGTCGCATAATTCAGTCACATTATCAGCCTCGTTAAAAAGAGGCGTCACAATACTGATTTTTTTAATCATGGTCGAAAGACGAAACGAGAGTTCAAGTAAAATGAAAACAACGCCAAAGGTAAAATTAAAATCAACCCCCCCAGCCACTCCTCAATATCAAGCAAAAGCAACAATCCCACTCCAAGTACATTCAAGAAATAAATAGCGATATAAACGCATAAAAAGCGATAAATTCGAGAATTGTCTTTTGATTGAAAAACCAAAAATCCGATACTTTTAAAATTAAATAACGTACCTAAAAGAGTCGCTGTGGCAATTGCGGCACTGTAATGCAACCCCAACCAAAGGCCAGCCAAGTAAATACTGTATCCAAAGATCGTATTTAAAACACCCACAGCCAAGAATTTAACCAGTGTTATATTGCACCAACCGCCCTGACTAAACTCTTTACTCATAATGAATATTATTTCGTCAGTTAAAAAGAGTTAATCCTGCAACTTTTCGCAGATAATCCTGAGTTCCTGACTGTCCAATAAAAGTATTCGGAACTGCAATACGCCTGATTTTCGGCATGCTTGGAAGAAGGTTTTGTGAGTACATATCATTATATGCTTCCACAATAGAGCTACCAAAGCCACCATTCAACTGATGCTCTTCTACCGTGACTATTTCAGTATAGGTACGAGCCATATCCATTAGCGTCCGCTGATCGTAAGAGCCGACAAAAGGAGCACTCCATAAAGCCCAGTGTTCACCAGACTCCTTAAGCTCTGCCAACACCAGCGCGGTAATCGCGCCGCTAGCTAAAACTAGAGTTCCTGAGCCCTCCCGAACAGATAAAAACTTGCCCGGAGTCAGGCTCAACGGCATAGTTGAATCATGTAATAGCGGTTCACCTGACTTATTCAGTCGCACATAGCCAGGTCCAGAGTGACTTGCCATATACTCAGCCGCTGCTCGGGCTTCGCAGGCATCGGCCGGAACGCAGACATTCATTCCAGGCAAAACTCGCATCATAGCTAAGTCTTCTGTCGTGTGATGTGATACACCCTGCGGCCCATAGGCATAGCCTGCGCCCACTGCCACTATTTTGACATTTGCCTCGTGATAGCAAATATCATAGCGAATCTGTTCCATACACCTGAGCGTAGGAAAGTTACCAATTGAATAAGTGAATACGTTATAACCCTCTCTTGCCAAGCCTACTGCTACTTGGGTCATATTCTGTTCCGCTATACCCGCATTCAGGAAACGGTCAGGATACCGCTTAGCGAAAGGCTCCAGCACAGAATAACCAAGATCTCCACATAACAAGAAAATATCTTCGTGGTGTGCCGCAAGATCACATAACGTATTAATAAAAGTATTTCGCATTTTATCAACTCAATAATTCTTGACGAGCTTTTAGCACTTCCTCATCGGAAGGGGAACGATAGTGCCAGGCAAGATCATTTTCCATAAAACTCACGCCTTTTCCTTTGACAGTGTGTGCCACTACACATTTAGGAAGGCCGTTGCGACTATTTTTGAAGCGTTGAAAAATGTCTTCCAATGCCGTAAAAGAATGGCCATCAACCTCTTCCACCTCCCAGTTAAAAGCACGGAATTTTTCAGCCAACGGATCAAGGTTCATAACGTCACTTACCAACCCAAAACTTTGGATTTTGTTGTAATCAACAATAGCCACTAAATTATCGAGTTTATTATGAGCGGCAAATAATATAGCCTCCCAATTTGACCCTTCATCCAACTCTCCATCGCTGAGCACAGCAAAGATTGAGGCACTTGCATTGCGACGCTTCATCGCAACTGCACTTCCGCAAGCCACCCCCAAAGCATGGCCAAGGCTACCAGTAGACAACTCTATACCTGGAAGTCGATGGTTAATATGAGAGGTAAAATAGCTACCATTTTCGGTGAACTCCTCTAAAAGATCCAAACCCTTGAAAAAGCCACTCAACTCTAAAGCTGCATATAACGCAGTGCAGGCATGGCCTTTACTGTAAAAAAGACGATCTCGAGCGGGATTTTTATCGTCATTGGGATCGACATTCATTATTCCGCCGTATAAAACCGCCAAAATGTCAGCAACAGAATAAGCACCACCTATATGCGATGTACGTTTTTGGCTGCATAACTCCAGTACACGCAAGCGTATTTGCGTAGCACGAATGGAAAAATCATTCATAATTTATCTCTACTGAATTGGGGGCGGTACCAAGCCATAGTGCGGCTGAGCGCTTCTTTCAAAGGGATACTGATCGTGAGCCCTAATTCAGTTCGCGCACGCGTGGTATCCGGAATATAACGATTTGGCGCCGCTCCGGGCGCGGGCTGACCTAATACTTGAATATTATCTAGGCTAACATTATTCGCCTGCGCAACTAATTTGGCTAATTCGTAAATTGAAACAACTTGTTCTGAGCCAACATTGTATGTTCTGCCTGATGCGCCACGAACCAAAATAGCAAGAAGCCATATAACAAGGTCTGTACCGTACATATACGTCCTCAGGGCGGTGCCGTCTCCTTTGATGACGATATTTTGATTCGCTAATACATCGCGCACAAAGTTTCCCACAGCGAATTGAGCTCCTAGCTCCAGATACGGCCCAACCTGCGCAAAAACTCGAGCTGACTTACATTGAATTCCGTATTCCTTAGTGTATACATTACCAAGCCATTCCGTCACCGTTTTTCCAAGTCCATAAGCTGCGTCATTTGCAGTAACATCAAACGCACCTAAGAAAGACTCCGGTATCCTAGCTAAGGCATTTGGATATTGTCCATAAACAGCTCCAGAAGATAACAACAATATGTCTGCTACCTTATTCTTTCTCGCCCACTCTAATACCCGGCGTGTTCCTAGTACGGTAACTTCAAATGTGTCTAACGGGGTCGCGCTTGCCACGATGTCTGTGGCAGCATGGATTACATGAGTGAAGTGCTGCTCAGCCACCTCAAAAGAACGTATATCGCCTTTGACAAATGATATAGCAGGGTTATAAGCCAATTGTGGAAAGGTCTTAGAGAATTGGTCAGGGTCACGACTAAGAACGACCATTTCCACCCCAAGACTCATCTCATCATTCGCGTAACATAGTGACTCAAGCAACCACCGCCCAATATATCCCGTGCCGCCCGTAATAAAAATACGCGCTTCACGCAGTGCTTCAAGATCTTGTTTAGCATTTCCTACAACTGCTGCAAGATCTGCCGCAGTCAAATGAGGAGAATGTGCTGCAACACGTTCAATCATAAAACTCTAGCACCTCAAGTAATCGTTGATTAATGCTTATTTTGTTATCCAGGTAGGTACTGTTGCGAACGGAGAGAGCCGACTTTAGCAACAGGATCATGATCATGAGTGCAACTTCGTTTGAACACCCAAGTTGAGTTTGTCCCAACACATTCGATTTCAACCATTTCCTGTTCGTAAAAAAAGTGAGCCAATATAGGTAGTCATATCCCTGAACTGCCCACACAGCATCTTCCCAGTCAATCGCGATAAGTCCGCTCTCGTCAGCCAATATGTTCGCGGGCCCAAAATCTCCGTGACACAATTGACGCGGCCAATTCATAGATGCTGATTGCAACTGCTTCAAACAACTTTGTGCCTTTTGCTGAGCATCAGGTGACAGCAAATGTAACTCTGACAACAATGATAAAGCGATATTGGCTTCCGATATCAAAAAATTAACACTGTCAGAATCCGGTACCGCGGCACAAGCTGCAGGCTGCCTTCTGATAGCAAACTCTTGCTCTGCAACCAACTCTAGAATTTCCGTTGGTGTTAACAGTCCACTTGGGCGTAACGCTTTCATATTCAGCCATAAACGACTTTCTTGAGCGGTGTTTACCGAGAAGCTAGTCACATCAGAACGGGCACCGGAGGTAGCCTTTAGCAGTATTTCTTCACGTTCTAACGTCAAACGTCCTGATGGGACACTATATGTTTTGAAATAGCGTGTTTGCCCTGAAACCTCGCCAATAAAAGCGATACCCAACGTGCCACCAATATGTTGACGCAGATTGGTGAGGCTTGATCCAAATTCCGCTTCTAGTTGATCCGACAATAGGGAGTTGTCGCATGAGTTTACAGAACGAATTGCGACACCTTGGTGTCGCAATTTACTAAGCACCGTAATAACCCTTCAGATAGTCGATTTCATGGTAGCCAAAATGACGAGCGAGTGCCATCGTGCCATGCTTGATCTGGGTTTTTTCGAACTCATTAAGTTCATCAATAATTGCTTCATTATATTCACGGGTACTTTTCAGTACCGTTCCCCAAGGAGCAATATTGTCTTTTATTTCCTTACCATTCCAACTTGGATAAAGCATGGCCTCTGAAAAAGGTACATCAATAAACGATGCCACTTCGCGCATGAACGACTCTTTGTTCCCAACCAAGTCTTCATAGCGAAAGATTTGTACGTTTTTTGGATACAATTTCGCGTACATCTCTACCGTCGAGTGGTAAATGTTCCAAGTGATGAGATATTTACTGAGCGGCTGAGGAAACGGACGACGCTTTGTGTCTCGATACGCAGAAAATGGATTCCGTACAATGTGCATGATCCGAACATCCGGAAAATCGCGCACGATACGGTCCGCGTCGATACCAATAGCGGGTGAATAGCCAACATAACTCATACCGTCGCGTTTTGGTGTGTAATAGTTTTTCCAAGCTGTGAACGTTGCTCGAAAAAAAGCCTCGATTACTTTAGCCCTGGGATAAAAGGGTGCGTCTCCAAGAAACTCTTCAAATGCCTTGATCCTGTCTGCTTCCAGCAACTCAAGATCCGCATCTTTAAATTTTGAGCCATTCCTTTTTCTTAAGAACGTTTTCGCTTCTTCATCAATCATTTGCTCATAGAGCTCGCTAGGACGCAAACCTTCTGGAAATTCTGGATAACGATACTGTACCCGTTCAACAGAAGCCAAAAAATCGTTAAAGTTACGACTGCCTAACTGAGATTCAAATGGATAAACCAAAAGGTCTGGATGACCGTCCAAATGACGATGAGTTACGTTTCCGCCATGTTCAAAGCCGGCCGACACCATAACAAATTTGAAATTGCTCATTAAACGAGTCCTTTGTAATAGTAAGTAATAATTAATCTCTGATACTCAAGCAGAAAATTTCATCCATGCCAGGAATCATTCACTACGGAGCTTATAGAAGTTTTTGATATGCCTGTATTTGTTCGATCGATTTGCGCCGAGGGTCATTCCCAGCGCTTGCGGCTCTAGCCCAGTCAACTACATATTCTAATGCGAGCTCAAGGTTAAGCACGGGCTGCCAGCCCAGAATATTGCGTGCTTTTGAAATATCAAGCTTCAAGAACTTCGCCTCATGAGGATGAGCTTTATTGTCAACACGCCATGACGCGCCCTCGCCCCATAAATTTGCCATGCGTTCAGCAACCCATGATACAGGCTTGGCATCCTCATCATTTGGCCCGAAATTCCAAGCCTCTGAAAACTTTAGCCCGTTCTCGTACAAACGTTCGGCCAAAATTAAATATCCTCTTAACGGTTCTAATACATGCTGCCATGGTCGAATTGCATGGGGATTCCTTATAACGACAGGCTGTCTTTCAGAGAACGTATTCACAATATCCGGAATCAAACGATCTTTTGCCCAATCCCCCCCTCCAATAACATTTCCTGCACGGGCGGTTGCAATACCCAAGCCATGCTGGCTATATTCTTGAGGATTAAAATATGACGATCTATACGCTGCCGTAACTAACTCAGAGCACCCTTTGCTGCTACTGTAGGGGTCGTAACCACCCATTGGCTCACTCTCACGATACCCCCAGACCCACTCGCGATTTTCGTAACATTTATCGGTTGTGACGTTCAATACAGCACGCACATCAGTTGCACTGCGCACCGCCTCAAACAGATTCACAACGCCCATCACATTTGTCGAATATGTCTCGATCGGGTTCGAGTAAGATTCGCGTACTAACGGCTGCGCAGCCATGTGAATAATTATCTCCGGACGCGCAGACAAAATAGCGGACTGCAAAGAGGCTAAGTCTCGGATATCACCAATATGGGATGTCATCCCTTTTTTTATATCAGCAAGCTCAAAAAGAGCCGGATTTGTGGGGGGTGGAAGCGCAAACCCTGTAACGTCAGCACCAAGCTCTTGTAACCATAGCGACAGCCAACTGCCCTTGAATCCGGTATGTCCAGTAACAAAAACCCTTTTCCCACTCCAGAAATTTAAATTCAAGCCCATACTTTCCACGGCGCATGCCCTTTAGCCCAAAGATCTTCAAGCAAGTGTTTGTCACGCAAGGTATCCATTGGTTGCCAAAACCCATGATGTTCGTATGCGAAAAGCTTGCCCAGATTCGCCAGTTTTTCCAGTGGCTCATGCTCCCAAGGCATTTCATCGCCGACAATCAAATCGATTACCTTTGGCGATAAAACAAAAAAGCCACCGTTAATCATTCCCCCATCTCCTTTTGGCTTTTCTCTAAACGAGGCAATCTTGTGATTCGGCAAAATCTCGAGCGCCCCGAAGCGCCCAGGTGGGTAGGTTGCCGTCATGGTCGCCAAACCCTCATGACTGGAATGAAATGCAAGCAACTCTTTAATGTTAACGTCACTTACGCCATCGCCATAAGTGAAGCAAAATGCTTGTTCATCCTTGAGGTAGGAAGCCACTCGCTTAAGCCTGCCTCCCGTCATGGTCGACTCGCCGGTATCTACAAGTGTTACCCGCCAAGGCTCAACATTTTGTTGATGCACCTCCATGTGGTTATTCGCCATATCGAAAGTAACATCAGACATATGCAGGAAATAATTAGCAAAATATTCTTTTATTACGTAGCCCTTGTAACCCAAGCAAATGATGAAATCATTAACCCCGTAAAAAGAGTATATCTTCATAATATGCCAGAGTACTGGCATCCCACCGATTTCAATCATTGGCTTTGGTTTTAAATGGGTTTCTTCTGAAATACGCGTCCCAAGACCACCAGCTAGAATTACTGCTTTCAAGTATGTAACTCCCCACGCTTCAAATTGTACTGTTTCGATTTTTCATGCCATCGCCGTTTAGATTATTGTACGTGGTAATAAGTTACTTTTCATGTGCTGCGCTATTTCCAATGATGTAAGGTAACTTTAACAAGTGGGGATCGTGTTTTATTATAACCCTTCTGCTAACCTTTAATAGCAGACGCTGGTGTTCACCCATTCTTCGGTCGCGTAGGCAAAAGTAATCTTACCTAATAACAAACAATAATTAAATCCTTGTCTACAACCACGGAATTTCTATCAGGCCAACCTCTGGACTCTGAGCAGTGTTTTTTTCCGTAAGTGGCTTGTTCATGGGATGGGTGTAAGAATAAATAACCAGTGGACTCCTCTAAAAGTCTAATTTTAGACCAATATGTTGACCTAGCAGATATATTCATGTCACCTTGTAGCGTTTGTGTCGGCATAGGGTAGGAATAGTTTCCCTCATCGATATAAATGTGCATAATGCCGTTAAAATTAGGCTCCCTTTCAATTGCCGAGACGATACGATTCGCAAGCATGCTATCCCATCTAGCAATTCTTATTTGGTCGCTAAAAATTTGATTGCTAGCTAAAGCTTGTAGAAATGCAACAAAGAAACCACTGAAAATAATAATTTTTTTTGCGAAATTTGATTTTAAATATGGGAAGCCAAAGCCGATAAGGGCAATTGGAACTAATATAAAATGAAATAAAACTCTTGGCATCGGCCACCAGTTACTGAGAATGCTTATTAAACCAATCGATGTAAGCATAATAGCAACTGAGATAAAAAAAGGAAGGAGCAAACCAGTAATGAATCCATTTTTTCGTAAATTACAGCTTCTCTTAATTGTTATTCCGAAAAGCAAGATGGTAATAAATAACAATATTAATTTTGAAAAGTTATCTAATATTGGTTCGCTTTTATAGTATATTTTTACTAATATCTCGTAGGCTTGAAAAATTCTAGTGGGTATTTCTTCAATTTTTAGTATGTTTGATCTGTTGGTAATTTTAATTTCAAATAACTCGGCCGCTAGTTGTAGAACAAACAAACTAAATAGACCGGAGAAAAGGCACATTAGTAGTAGAGATAGGAATTTCTTTAAATATGAATTTGCGCTATCGAGATGTCCTTCTTGTCGTTCTAGAAAAAAAATAAATAAAGATATGGCTGCAATTGTAATTAAAATGTTAAGATAAATTTGATATGTGAATGATAAAATTATAGAGCAAGTCGCTGCAAGAGCTAGCAGTTTGAGTTTATTTATTTCTAATCTGTTAGAGAAGGTAATGTTTATTAGTTCAATAATTGTTATGCAAAGAAACAAAGAGATGCTGAGCATCGGTAATGCTGTTTTAAAGCTAAGTATTTCTGCCGTGTAGGGGTGTGTTATCCATAAAGCAGAGAGCATAAATGAATATGGTTTTTCATTAAGCTTAAAAAAGCGCAATATTGATACTATGAGAGCAGATTGCAAAATAAGGCAAATGCTTCCAAAAAATAAACTTAAGTCTGTGGCGTATACATTTAATGTGACAAATAAATAATCTAACAAAGCCGGAATATATCTTCCGTGCTGTAAAAATAGTTGTATAGTATCTCGGTAGGGCGTAGAAAACGCGTAGTCATCTACTGAGTATCCATGCAGTAAAGCACCCCCCTTGCTTAAAAAAGCTAAGAAAAGTGTGGCTGAAAATAATATCAGATCATTTTTTTTTGCATTTTCTATAAACATAGCTTTAAAACTTATTTCTTGAGATCAAGTGTGTTATAGACTTCGATGGTTTGAGAAATGACTTTATCATTAGAAAATTCTTCCCTTACGCGCTGCATGCCTCGCATTCCCATGTTTTTACATAAATCTGGATTGATTAGTAAGGTCTCCAGCGCGGTTGCTAGAGCAGTAGAGTTTTTTGGAGGGACGAGTAGGCCGTTATCGTTATGTGTTACTGCTTCCCGGCATCCTGGTACGTCAGTTGTCACACAAGGAAGTCCCGTTGCCATTGCCTCTAACAGAAATTTTGGGAGACCTTCGCGATAGGAGGGGAGGCACGCTATGGTTGACTCTGCCAATGCTTCAGTTATGTCATCGCAGAAACCGGGAAACTCGACGAATCCGTCTTTTTTCCAGTCCGTTAGTACACTGTTGCTTACCGCCGAACGGTTGCCTGGATCATGATTTCCATAAACGATAAAACGAACATTTAGGTTCTTCTGGACTTTTAGTAGTTTAGCTGCTTCAACAAGCTCTCCTAAGCCTTTATCCCAAAGGAGTCGAGCAGCCATCACTACAGTAGGTACTTCTGTGGAGAATGATGCCATCCGGTGCTTGAGCAAATCAACACCCGATCCACGAATTAGTCTCGTGTTTTGTTGCTTTACAATTCCGGACTCTACAAAGAAAGCTAGGTCGTCTGGGTTTTCAAAGATCGTACAGCTATTTTTGCGATTCATTGTAAGACGCAGGCCGAAAGTTACTGGGTAGCGAAGTAAGCGAGCTGATAATTTGTTGGATGTAAACGTATAGCCACCTCCAACTACGGCGTTTACGACGCTTTTTAGTTTGGTCAGTTTTGCGGCAACACCGCCCAGCAAAATGGGCTTTAGCGCAACATGATGAACAATATCCGGGCGTTCCTTTGCATATATTCGAATCAGTTTGATTAGTGTTTTGGCGGTGGATAACGGATTGATACTGCGTCGGTCCATGTTCAGGGGTATGATTCGAATGCCTGTTTCCGCAATCTGGTTTCCAAGGTTGGTCACGTTTGTGATAACGGAAACATCATAGCCCGCCTCTAAAGCAGCTTTTGCACGGTCAATAAAATGTGAGCAAAAAAACCAGTCTTCCGTAATCAAAAAGATTAGCTTTGTTTTCTTTCCCTGACAGGAATCCTGAGGTGCTTTCAGACTCGTGTTCAATCGCGTTCGCTCCTAACGTATTTTTTCAAAAGAGTGGCGCCAGTTGCCATTATCCATTTTGGGTTCCAGCTGCTTATAAAGTGTTGGAACTGGGTCGTAGCGACATGCGTATATACTTTTCTAGACCGCCTGGCTTTGCTCACTATCGGAATGCGGTAGCTTATTAGAGGGATCTCAAGATTCTGGAAATGCCATGCCGTATTCTGCGCAACGCGTAACCACAGATCATAGTCTTCAGCGCCGTTCCCTGCGTAGCCACCTATTTCCCGTATATGGGTTGTTCGATAAACTGTGGCCGGGTGGCATATGGGGTTCTTCCAAGGTAATTGACGTCGAATATGGCGATCATCTAGTGGCAATTGGGTTGTGGATATAACATTGTCTCTCTCGTCGATAGTGTCGTATCCACTGCCACATACCACTACATGCGTATTCTCTCGCATAAACCGATATTGTTCGGCGAGCCTGTTTGGGTGAGAAATGTCATCAGCATCCATTACTGCGATTAATGGCGCTTTGCAGTGGTGAAGTGCTAAATTTCGGCTAAATGCAACGCCAGCGATGGGGGTGTGCAGTAGCACGATGCGACGATCAATAGCTCGTTCTTTAAGTTTTTGAAAATTAAAGTCACTCATACCATTGGCGACAACTAAAATCTCAATGTTTTCGTGGGTTTGGGTCTCTATAGACTTTAAAGCCTTGTCGACATAGTCGTCGTACACGTTTGTGCAGATCATGACAGAAATATCAGGCTTCATTAAACCGCCAAAACTTGCGTTGCTAGTTGTTCTGCAGTAATTCTTCCACTCGGGAGATGTCTGCATAGATGGATGGGATATCGATTACGGCGGGCCTATTACCCACCGTTTGCTGAACTATAGGCGCGTTTGAAATATTCGCGTCATCCAGCATCTTTTGTAATAGATTCAGCATTTGGATGGGCTGCCCTTCCCCAATGTTATATACGGTACCGTTTTCGCCTTTTTCGGCGACCAGTTTTAGAAGCATTGCTGCTTTTTTGGCAGTTATATAGTCGCGTTTGGCTGTAAGGTTGCCGAAAACAAGCTCTTTGATCTGCCCTTGCTTATATTCGTCTATTTGCCGGGTTGCTCGACCTACAAACAATCGCTCCGAGAAGCCATCACCACAAATATTGAAAATTCTGGCAATGACGATATCAAGCTTGCGACTTGCAGCATAGAATAAACCAATATTCGTTTGCATAGTCTTTGTTAGGCCATAGACAGATACAGGACGCAACGGGTGATCTTCAGCAATAGGATTTTCATCTGGGCTTACTTGACCGTATTCAGCCGCACTTCCAATAAGGACAAGTCGTGCATTGTTATCGTTTTTCAGCAGTGCTTCCGCAATATGCGCCGCGCTTAAACTGTTTACCGCTATGTCTTTGGCGAGATTGTTTTCAAAGCTTCCTGCTAAATGCAGCACCAAATTTGGTTTGACATTGCAAACCAAATTAGTGACGGCATCGGCATCTGTTAAGTTACAGGGTATGTAGTTTCGCGCATTGTGATTCTGTCTGCCGGTTAACGTAATACTGTATCCGGCGGATTTAAATTCAGAAATGACGCTACGCGCAAGGCCGCCGGTAGCGCCGGTAATGAGAACTTTCATGGAAGATCAATATTGAGACGTTTCATTAGGTCATCGAAATTTTCGTCTGCATGTTCGTAATCGTCGGGGCGTCCAATATCCAACCAATAACCGTCGAACGGCGCAATGCGAATGTCGTCGTTATTCTTCAACCCATCAATCATTAAATTATCAAAACCATAGGGTTTTCCTTTCGGCAAACGCTCTACGGCACGACGATTCAAACAGTAAATGCCCATGCTAACGTCGAACGAATAAGTAGGCTTCTCGATAAACTGTTCTAATTTACGGTTTTTATCGAATTGCAATACACCAAAGTCTATCTTCACATCACGGCGGAAGGCAGACACCGATGTTGTGGCTCCAGCTGCACAATGGTCGTTATAGAACGAGCCGTAATCCAGGTCACATAAAATATCGCCATTCATGACAAGGAAGTTCTCAGGCAGGTCCTCAATTAACGTGAGCGGCCCGATAGTGCTAAGTGGGGCATCTTCGAACGAGTAATCAATTTTCAGGCCCAGTCTACTACCGTCACCAAAGTAGGCCGTAATCAAATGTGCGAGATGATTTACAGCAATGGTTATATGGTCAAAACCTGCTGTTTTAAGCTGATGTAAAACAACCTCAAGGATCGCGTATTTCCCACCTAGGGGGACTAATGGTTTTGGAATAAGTGTCGTGTATGGGCGTAGTCGGGTACCCTGACCCCCCGCCATAATAATAGCTCTCATTCGTGCCTCATAAATTATAGATCCACGCTTTATAGCGCGACAAGTTTTCAGGTTTGCGGAACCATTCAACGGTTTGCTGTAACCCTTCTGACAAGCCGAACTGTGGGCTCCAGTTGGTTAGGTCTTTAATTTTTTTGTTGTCACCAATTAACCGAAATACCTCGGAATTATCAGGACGCAACCGTTCTTCAGCCTCTATGATACTTGCATTTGGATTCAATTCTTTGATGAGTGTTCTCGCTACATCCCCAATTGTGTGTTCGGTACCTGTTGCGATGTTTATTTCTTCACCGATAGCGGCATCGGACTCTGCAAGGGCAATAAATCCGTTTACTGTATCGGCGACATAATTAAAATCGCGCGTGGGTGTTAAGCTGCCCAGGTTAAGCTCGCGCTCCCCACTAAGTAGTTGTGTAATGATAGTGGGAATGACAGCCCTGGCTGACTGCCTCGGCCCGTAAGTATTAAAAGGTCTCACAATTACTACGGGTGAATCAAAAGATCTCCAAAATGACTCGGCAATTCTATCTGCCCCAATTTTTGTCGCACTGTATGGAGACTGCCCCTGGAATGGATGTTTTTCGTCGATAGGAGCATATTGCGCTGTTCCATACACTTCTGACGTCGAGGTAACCAAAATACGTTCGGTTTGAAGGTCACGCCCGGCCTGTAAGACGTTCAGCGTGCCTTTGATGTTTGTATCGACGTAAGAGTCGGGCGAGTGGTAGGAAAAAGGAATTGCAATCAGTGCCGCCAGGTGAAAGACAACATCAATCCCTTCCATTGCTTTACGTACGCCATTGGGGTCACGAATATCGCCGGCAAATACATCTAGCCGCTTCTGTGTTTCCAGTGGAACCGTATCGAGCCAGCCCCAACTATTGAACGAGTTGTAGTAAGTAAAGGCACGTACTTCGCAGCCCTTCGCCAAGAGGGCTTCGGTTAAATGGCTACCGATGAACCCGTCTGCTCCGGTTACCAGTACGCGTTTTCCGCTAAGTTGCATTTGTAGTTTCCTTCGTTGTTGCTTCTTCTGCAATTAATGTCTGTTTGCGTTTTTGAATCGCATAATAGATCGATTCTTTATACTGCCCAACCATGCGCTCAATGCCTAGTTTATTTAGCGCAAATTCTCGTGCGGCCTGTTTCATAAGTTTAAACCTGCCGGCGTCTTGAGCGAGTTCTTGTAAGCAGTTTGAAAACTGTTCCGCGTCTGCTGCGCGGCAAAGATACCCCGTTATTTCAGGTTCTACCAAACTGGGCAATCCACCCACGTTGGATGCAATAACAGGCACTCCCATCGCTAACGCTTCCAATACAACCTGCGGTCGCCCGTCTAGTCGAGAGGGCAGCAGTAGAATGTCGTACTGGCTTATTATAAATTCTATGTTATCAACCGCCCCTAAAAAATGTATACGGGTGTCGGAAAGCTGCGATACCTTTTTTTCTATCGATTTTGACAGTGGGCCTATTCCTGTCATCACAAAATGCAGCTTTGCATTTCCTTTGCAAAGGTGGGCAATATCTACAAAAATGTCTGGGGCCTTCTCGTCGCTCATGCGGCCAGAAAAGCCAATTACATAATCATCAGCACCAATGCCGAGTTGTGCACGCCACTCTTGAGATGTAGGCCTGGGTTCGTAATATGCGGTATCAATACCGCTTTCGACCAAATGGATATCCTGGTCGTGCCAGCCTATTGATTTGAACCAGGATTTTACTTCTTCATTCTCAGCGATGACGCTATCGATGTACTGCCTGAATCGACGGTGAGAGTCAACGTGACCGATAGTGTTAAACAAAAGATCTACGACCGCCATTTCAGGGCGATGTAAGCGCATAGACTCCAAGTGCTCATAGAAATATGAGCTACCGGCCAGCAGTAAGCAATCGGGTTGCCGAGAGTCAAGCAGGTAGTGGATGTAGTCGTTCCACTCATGAGGCTCAAGAAAGGCGGGCAAACGATATATCTCTGACGTATGCTTTGCAAACCATGGTTGTGCATCGCCGTCTTCTGCGCTCTGAGGTAGCGTGGTGATAATTACCATACGCCATCCAGACTGGGCTAAGTGATGGGTTAAAGTACTGAGTAAACGTTCCGCACCACCCATAATCAGGAGTGGCAACGCGATGAAAACACATGGGGCAGATTGATTGGGCGAACGCAACATACTTGCTGTAAGTGCGCCGCCAGCCGTTCGGCATTTTAAAAATCTTTTCGCTTGAGAAGATGAAAAGCGCTGACGGCCCTTATCTAAAACATGCTTATTTCTTTCATGAATCTTCAAGCGCTGCTCGGCTAAGGGGCGGGTATTCGTGGAGCTTAGGGAGCCCTGCTCGTGCACCCGGTAGTTAAACAATGCTTCTTCTACTATATTGCGTAAGCGAGCGCCTTCGGCCGCGATGCGTATCCAAAAGTCCCAGTCTTCGGCTACATGCTCCATGCCGAGACCAGTATCAAAATAGCCGCCTGTTTCCGACCATAGTTCACGCCGGAAGACAGCGCATGTCATGATGTGATTGCCTTCCATCATGATTTTCAAGTCTGGATATGGATGTATCTTGAAAACGCCTTCTCGTGCCCCAGTAAAACGGATCGCGGTCGAGACGCAATCATAAGCATAGTTTTCAAGTAAAAATAACGCTTTTTCGAGATAGGTCGGATCAAGAGTGTCGTCTGCATCCAAGCAGCAAACATAACGGCCTGTAGCTTTTTCAATCCCAAAGTTACGGTTGCTGCCAACGAGGTGCCTTCCCTCCCGCAATATTATTTGGGTCCGCGGGCGTTGTAGGGTCTGTAGCAAGGGTCTCGTAGTGACGTCTGTGGAACCCCCGTCTACGACGATAACCTCGATTTTCTTAAGAGTTTGATTTAAGACGCTGTCGATGGCATTCGTAACATAGTTTCCATAGTTAAAACAAGGAATAATGACGCTCACTAAGGGCGTATTAGCATCCACATCTTGTCTATAAAAGCGTTCTATCTCTTTCTGAGAAACTAATTTCTTTGCTGCCCGTAAGCTTGTTTGGTATAAAAATCCGTGCCATACCATGCGAAAATTCAAGCGTATTAGATGATTACGAGCTTTTTTTAAATTTTGTCTATTGAGGGATAGTACCGAGCTTTGTATAACCGTTACGGCATTTTGAGAAACCATACGCAACGTTGAAATATACTTCTCAAGTAAATACTCTTTTCGTTTTTTTGAGTATTTCCCTGATAATACGTGTCTTTTTTTCATTGTTTAACGCAACTCAAAAGGTATTTAATATTTTCGCTCATTGTTCGTTTTGTTTAATTGACTGGTCGTTATGCGAACGTAAAGACTCCCAGTTACGTCGGTAATTCTCTGCTTGATTGTAATGAAAGTTTTTTGCTTCTTCTAATTGCTTGATGTGTTCTTGTGCATCTTGAAGACGCCAGACATCAGCTTTCCACAAATCAATACATCTGGATAGAAATTTTATGTCCTTTGGAGGGGGAAAAATCTCATGTATATATTCTAAAAGTTCACCATTGGTTTCGGCCCCATGGATAACTTTTAAAAGTATTTGCACTCTACGTTGTTCCTCGGAAAGATCTCTAGGTTTAGCATGCACAATACGTTCGTAGGTTGCTTTTATGTTTTCCAGGGTCGCTTGATCTCGGCTGGCTATGCCAATAAAAACAGCAGCGTAATCACGTATTATTAATTCCCCGCCAACTAGAGCAATACGCAACTCATTTCTAAATAGGTTCTGTAGCCCCTCAACTGTTGGGTAGTATATATGCTCTAACGAAGTGTTAAACCAAACCTCATTTGAGAAATTTTCGGAGATGATGGGGACTTCAAATAATAAAACCCCATCATCTTTAAGCATTTTTAGTGATGTCTCTAAAGCCAGCTTAAAGTTTTTAACGTGCTCATATACTGCGATAGCTGTAATTGCATCAAACTTTTCTGTGTGGTTGTTTAACAAGCTCTGATTCAATATATCGTAACCAATTATATTGATACCTTTCGACTTTGCTATATTTGCTAGCTCGGTGCTGGCCTCGATACCAAATTTTTCGTAGTTCTCGCCGACGCTTTGAAGCAGTTCTCCTGAAGCACAGCCAATATCTAAAATTGATCCTTTCGGTTTCAAGCTGTTAATCAAAGCAGCAGCCCAACTTACTCCGTGCTCTGCCATTAAGTTGTAATCTGTATAACCCTCCGAGGGGGTCTTTTGTTCGCTTGTATAGTATTCAATGTTGTAGGAGTCATAATATTTGGATAGAATTTCTTCTACAACCCCGATTTTACAGGATTCACATAATAAGATATTTAAATTATCTGATCGCTTTGCTAAAACAGAAAACGTTTTGGCTTTGCAGATGCTGCATATTCTTTCGCTAAGTTGTGAGTTCATCGTTGCTCTTGCCCATTTTGTTTCGATAACGTCAAGGTGGTTGGCAAATACATTCGACCATAACCCCAGGGTGGGGCGGTGGGTTGGTCGTCGATTATGGTAAAGTTGCCGACGTTTTCACAAATGTCGTAAAAGTCTGTCCCAATTTCGTCTGTTGCGATATTCAAAAGAATCGAATAGTTGTCTGGTCGATATAAAAGCTCAATCTCATATCTTAGCAGTAAAAATTCACCAGCTTTAATATTTGAAATTAGGTGTCCGCAGGTTAAATTGGTAATACCAGTCAAATGGTATCCATTTCTATCTCTAATCATAAAGCCTGGAAAGCATTGATCAGTATGTTGTTCGGCTTGTAAAAGCACGGATAAAACCATACGTTCACGAAAACGAAAGTTATTTCGTTGCTCACCATCTGTATTTGAAAGCGACCAGGAAACGCTACGTATACCGCCTCTTCCCCAACGATTTTTAGATTCAATTATCTCAAGCTCGGGGTGCTCAACACTGAAATTGTCGCTAGCTATCGTCCGCACGCTAGGCCTATTTTCCTTGCTGTTGGTTTCAGTATCTTGAAAGCTGGCAGCGGCAGTTTCTAGGTACCTATCGCAAACATCGCTAGCAGTTCCTATCGTGTCGATCTTTCCATTTTTTAACATTAATGCCCGGGTGCAATTAGCCATAACAGCACCTACATCATGTGTTACAAGTAGAACGGTTACTCCACTATCAATAATTTTTTTTATACGTGACATGCACTTATGTTGGAAAGCAAAATCACCTACTGCAAGTGCTTCGTCAACGATTAGAATGTCTGGATTTAGGTGTATCGCTGTGGAAAACGCGAGACGAACTAACATACCACTTGAATAGGTTTTAACCGGCTGATCCAAAAAGTCCCCAATTTCAGAGAAAGAAATAATTTCCTCGAACCGCTCATCGATTTCTTTTTTAGTCAAGCCTAATAGCGTCGCATTCATATATACATTTTCACGACCGGAGAATTCAGGATCAAAACCTGAGCCCAGCTCTAATAGTGCTGCTATCCTGCCGTTTACATGCACCTCTCCTTCAGTAGGATCAAGGGTGCCTGCTATTATTTGTAATAGGGTTGATTTCCCTGCGCCATTTCGTCCTAAAATTCCAAAACATTCGCCTCGTTTAATTTCAAAGCCAACCTCTTTAAGAGCCCAAAATTCCCGGCAATAACTATGGTTGATATTAAGATTGAAATGGCTCTGGGCTTTAGAAAGAATCAAGTGTTTTAATCGGTCTACCGGTTTGTTATATATATTATATTTTTTTCCTAGACCGGATGCTGTTATAGCGACGTTGTCGTTATGGTTATCAGAGGACATCAGCAAATCCCTTTCGTGTTTTTTGGAACCAGGCGTATCCTAGCCAAGCTATTAATCCCGAGGCAATGTAGTATGGGGCTAGTAGGTCCCAATTAGGGCTTTTCCCCCAATACATGACATCTCGTGCTTGCTCTACTATCGCAGTTAGTGGGTTCATTAGAAGGTAAATGTGATATTTTTCAGGTAATGCTGATAATGGATAAAAAATGGGTGACATAAATAAGAGCATAGTGGTTAATACGCCTACAAATTGTGATACATCTCTTAAATAGACACCTAAGGAGGAGAGAAACCAAGACAAACCAATAGTAAGAAGCATTAAAGGCAGAAAGATAAGCGGTAAATAAATAATTTTAATGCTGGGTACGCCGATTAATAGCGTATAGGCTATTATCCATACTCCGACGCTGATTGCAGCATGGAAAAGAGCGCTTATCATTACTACCCAAGGTAGTGTCTCCAATGGGAAAATCATTTTTTTAACGTAATTAGAATGACTTAAAATCAGGTTGGGCGACCTATTTATGCATTCTGAAAAGAGATTGAAAATTATTAGTCCTGAAAAAAGTAAAAGTGCAAACTCCGCTTTCGAATCGCTGCCGTAGTTCCAGCGAGCTTTAAATACTACACTGAACACAAAAGTGTAAACAGTCAGCATAAAGATTGGATTTACTAGGGACCAAAGAATTCCTAACATAGAACCCCTGTATCGTCCTAAAACCTCTCTGCTTCCAAGGCTGTATATTAGCCTTCGATTTTTTATTAAAGAATTAAACATGTTTGCGGGTGTGCTGGAAAATCGCATCGACTACCTTTTTAAAATCATTATTTTTATTTGTTTTATAAGAATGTTTTTGATTTGATATTGATATATTTTAGTTTCCGGTAGGTTTCCCTACCGTGCAGAGACAGTTAAGGTTGGTGCGTCAACTAACAACTGACTGTGGGGTTATTGCCGTACATAACAACATGAGTGTTAGGTGGTGTTTTCAGGTAGCGTAGCTTGGTGCATAGCCACCCAGTCTACTATGCAGTTGTGAGGAAGGTAATTGGGTACCAATCTCTTTAGGGCGATTAAGGTGGCGGAGACATGATTACTATTTAAAGCTAAATTTAATTTGTCTAGCTCGTGGCTGAGCTCGTCCCAAATAACGAATGTTTCAATCGCCTTCATTATTCGGGAATGACTTGTAGACTTTGGGTTGTCACCGATCAGTAACTCCTCATATAATTTTTCCCCAGGTCTTAGGCCGATGATTTCAATGCTAATTTCACCATTTGGATTGTGGTTGCTCCTTACCGAGTATCCACTTAGTTCAATCAGACGTTCGGCTAGTTTAATGATTTTTACCGGCTGCCCCATGTCGAGGACAAAAACCTCTCCACCTTTACCTTGGGCCATCGCTCCTGCTTGGATAACTAACTGAGCAGCTTCAGGAATAGTCATAAAATACCGTGTTACTTCTGAGTGAGTAACTGTCACTGGGCCACCGCTACTTATCTGCTGGCGAAAAAGTGGTACGACAGAGCCGGATGAGCCCAGTACGTTGCCAAACCTCACTATTGAGAAACGAGTCTTCGTTTCTCGCTCTGCCAAAGCTTGTAGGACCATTTCGGCAAGGCGTTTAGTGGCGCCCATTATGTTAGTGGGTCGGACAGCTTTGTCCGTGCTAATTAGCACGAAGTCTTGAATTCCAAACTCTGTTGCAAGCATCGCAATGTTTAGCGTGCCCATAACATTGTTTTTGATGCCTTCTATCGGGTTGTGTTCCACAATGGGAACATGTTTGTAAGCAGCGGCATGATAGATGGTATTGGGCTTCCACGTCGAAATAATGCTGTGTAGGCGGTCTTTATCCTGAACCGAAGCTAAAAGGGGGATAAGCGTGTTTTGAGTGATTGTTTTTTTTATTAATTCTTCGTGAATGGTATAAAGTGAATATTCGCTTTGATCAACTAAAAGTAATTTGGCTGGTTCAAGCTGCATGATCTGTCGGCAGAGTTCGCTGCCAATAGATCCCCCGGCTCCGGTCACTAGGACGGTTTTTCCAGTGATGTTTTTGGCTAACAATGTGGGGTCTGGCGGAACAGGCTCGCGTCCTAGAAGGTCGTCAATGTCCAGGTCATGAAGATCTGTTAGGTTGGTTTTGCCCTGGGCCAGTTCTGTCATGTTGGGTAAGGTGCGCACAGCGACTTTTGCATGACGGATATTGGAAATAATCTCGTTTCTTCGTCGCCGGGGTAACGAGGGCATGGCAAGGAGAACGGTACGAATATTCTTGTTTTCAACCAAGGCAGGCAACGATGCCGGGTTGTATACAGGTAGGCCGTTAAGTACCTGCCCGTGTAGCCGTAGGTCATCATCCAGGTAACCAGCAATGCGCATTTCGGTACTGTTATGTATTGCGGCAGCCAATTGTCGGCCTGATGCGCCGGCGCCATAAATAAGCGCTTTGGGTAACGTTAGGCGTTGCCAGTGAGCTTGATACATTCCTCCTAGCCATAGGCGTGCAAATGCGCGTGACAGCCCTACGGCAAATAGCAGCAACATGGGTTGAATAATACCAATGCTGCGAGGTACGCCGGGAAGGCCGATAACTGTAATCACCACAATATAGATAAGTGCATATAAACCAAATGCTTTCAGCACTGTACCTATTGCCGATAGATCGGAGTATCGGAAGATTACGCGGTAAAACCCGTGAGTGATAAATATGGGTAGTGCGATAATAATTGAGGCTGCAATTGCCCACTCAGGTTGAAAAAAGGAACCGCCCCATACGCGCACCCATATGTCCAGACGTAAATAGAATGCCAGCCAAACAGTTAGCACGCAGAGGCATATATCCACGGCCAGCACGACAAGCCGTTTAGCGAAACGTGGCATGGCCAGAATAGGCTGGGCGAGGCGAGTCAACATATTCATTTTTTGCCTTGCTGAATCCTGTCGCCCCGTCCCGAGCCGGTGAGGGTGCTAATAACGTAGCGGAAGTATGCTGGAATGCACATGGTGGTAAGCATTTGGGCGTCTGTTTCGGCAAGTAAAGCCGGGGTCGACATGTCGATACCCTTTATTTGTGCAAGCCCTGTAATGCCGGGGCGCGAGTTAAAAACATTGCGTGCGGCACGTTCCTCAATAAGTTCCGTTTGGCTGAGTAAACAGGGCCGTGGGCCAACCAGGCTCATCTCACCTTTGACCACATTCCACAGTTGGGGAAGCTCATCAAGTTTGGTTCGCCGTAAGAAACCGCCGAATTTTGTAATTGCAGTGGGGCTGGCCAAGTGGGTGGCAATAGATTGCGTATCCGGGTGCATTGTACGAAACTTTATCAAGGTGAAAGGCCGCTGATAACGCCCCACGCGCGTTTGGAAAAACAGTGGTGAGCCTGTGTCAAATAAGCCAATAACGAACAACAAAATTAGAGCTGGTAAGCCTATTATTAAGCCAATCGTCGCCAGTACAAGGTCGATGCTGCGAATAATCACGATGTTTACCTTATAGAGCGATACCACTTGGCAGTTAACCTTAGGCCCTCTTCTGTTGTGTAGGGGGGCGTCCAGTTAAGGATGTTCCGGATTGGTTGGGTATTTACGGAAAGCGAACCGGTTAGTCGGTTCACCATAGCTTCGCGCCCCAGTATTTTACCTGCCCAAGAAAATAGCTGCGATGGAATAGGTAGCAAGTGGCAACGTTTTTCTAGTGCGCGGGCTATTTTACGAATGAGCTCCGGCGTGGAAGTGTCTTCGTTATCACTCACCAAGAAAATTTGCCCAGCTGCTTTTGGGTGGACCAGGCACGCTTCAATAGCACCGATCAGATTGCCAGTGTATATCAAACTTCTGGAGTTTCGTATGGCCCCGAATGGGAGTGGCACCCCGCGTTCGATAAGCCTGAACAGGCTCAAAAGGTTTCCTTTCATGTTGGGTCCATACACGAGCGGAGGTCTCAGAATAACTACCTCCATGCCCGTTTCTTTTGATATTTCCCACAAACCTTGCTCGGCCATCCATTTTGAGCGCGAGTACGGGTCTTGCGGTTGTGCTGGGTCGGTTGCCTGGTACGGCTCGGGTCTACCTTCGCCCATTACTTTTACTGTACTAATGAAAATAAAGCGTTTCACACCATGGGTTGCACACTGCTGTGCAAGTTGTAAGGTCCCGGCTGTGTTGGTGCTTTGGTAAGCCTCTTCAGCGTTGTTGGTTTTGTCGCTCATGACATGAACGCGGGCAGCCAAATGTACGCACGCATCAAAGGGCTTGTTGAATACAGGATTCCAATCGGTGGCGCTATGAAGTTCATCAACGGCGACCATGTCGCTGTTATGATTGCCTCGCGTTGTGCCCACTACGTCATGGCCTGATGATTTCAAATGGCTGTACAGGGCATTGCCGACCATTCCCGTCGCACCGGTTATCAATATGTTCACAGTGATGTTTTATACATTAAAGTAAGTTGTCCATTAATTTTACTGCCGTAGTCGTGTCGCATTCCGTTGCAGATGTTGTAGGTATTGAATTGTTGCGTTCCGGCCGGATTCCGTTTCAAATTTGAGAATATTGTATGTTGGGTTATCTAGTCGTTACGATGTATTGGTTACTACCGTTAACTTTGTTAACCAGTGACTCTATACCCAGTGGTGTCTTTTATGTGTTGATGTTTGTGTCGCTGGTGTTGTTGGTGAAAGAGCGTTTTGCGGGTGGCAGCACTCAAACCCGGCAATATGGTTGGCTCATCATCAGCTATAGCATTTTATTTCTTTCTGTGCTCGCCTCGTCGGTATATTACGGAGACTGGGCGGGAGCCAATAGTGAAGGGGCCTTGCGTGTATTTTTGGGTCTATGGGTGCTGTTACTTGCACTTCCCCGTGTTGATCGACAAGTTTTGCAGTATGCGTTATGGGGGGTAATCGCTAGCTGTTTTGTGTCAACAGCAGTGGTGCTTTGGTTAACATTTACTGTCACAGTGCGTCCGTTAACGCCTGGTGTGATTATCACGACTTATTCAAGCATTATGCTTCTGTTGGGTGCCATATCGGTTTATTCGCTTAATTGGAAGTTAAGTGCTTTCCCAAGATTTGAACAGACTGTGAAAATATTAGCGTCAGTGGCGACATTTGGAGGCTTTCTGGTCGCACAAACGCGTACGGGATTACTGGGTTTGCCGTTATTTGTGTTGCTAGGCATTGTGCTGTTTGCGGGCATAGGTCGCCCGCGTAGGTTACTGGCCTTATTGGGTGTGAGTGCGGTTCTTTTGATTGCACTGGTGGGCGGAAGCGACTCTTTGCGACATAGGTTGGTACAAGGCATCCAAGAGGTTCAGGTGTGCCAGGGCGAAGGTAGTACATCTTACAGTTCTATGTGTATTCGGTTGCAACTGTGGCATTCGGCAATCGATGCGGGCATGACTAATCCATGGGTGGGTTTGGGCGATGGTGGGCGTTATCCGGAGTATTTACGTGATGTGGCTGTTGATAAAGGTTTAATTGCTCAGCGTGTTGTAGATGAGGATTTTGGTGAGCCTCATAACGATGTGATGTTGTTCTTCGCGGGTTTTGGCTTTCCCGGCGCGCTTGGCATTTTGTTAATTTATCTGGCGCCCTGTTTCTATTTTCTTCCCAGGCTTATGCGAAGTGGCGTCTCGCCGCAGTTACGAGCTGCGGCTGCAATGGGGCTAGCAGCTTGTTTGGGGTTTGCGTTGTTCGGGCTTACCGAAACGATGTTCCGGCGTATGAATACGATGAGTTTTTACGTAGCATTTGTGGCGTTGTTTATGGTGTTGTCTGAGCCCACGCCTCGCAGGCGGATAGATCGATAATGCAACTTTATTATTACATTGCGCCAGATGGTAATTTTGGCGACGATTTAAACCCTCTTATTTGGGGGCATTATCTTTCCGACTTTTTAGATGCTGATGGCAGCACCTTGTTTATTGGTATTGGTACGATTTTGAATGAACACATCCCGCCTGCGGGGTGTAAGGTTGTGTTGGGTACAGGGCTGGGGGGAATACCCATTATTTGGATCCGGCCCAGAGTATTCAAGATCTGGTGAACGAGATGCGCGCCTCCCGGCGCGTTATTTGCGAAGCCATGCATGGCGCCATTGTGGCCGATGCGTACCGCATACCTTGGGTGCCGGTGATGTGTTACGACCACATCTTGTCATTCAAATGGGTCGACTGGTGCCGCTCGTTGTCGTTGGAGTACACGCCCGAGCAATTGCCCTGTATTTACAACGTGCGTGCCAGTGTGTCTTTTATGGGAAAAATGAAAAGCGAAGGTAAGCGTCTGTTGCGAAAAGCGGGCATTGCCCCCAGGCGCTGGTCTCGCCCGTTACCCCGCCTGACGGGGGCTTCGGAAGAAACGCTGGCGGTAAGCCGGTTGGCGCAATTGCGTACGCAAGATACGGTGTATTTAAGTGCTAACGAGGTGCATGAACAGGCCCTGGCGCGTGTTCACAGCGCGTTGGCACGGCTGCGGGAAGATCTGGTCGCAGGCCGGCTTTAAGGTTTAGGGGTATTGCTTTAGCTTTCGCGTAAAGAACGGTTTGGTGACCAGTTCATAGAAAATGCGTTTTAGGCGTGTTTTCAGGGTTTTGGGTGGTTTTGCCCGGGGTAGCCGTGTCGGTGTTAAATTTGATTGCTGTGCTTCTTGCGCTTCCCACACAATATTGCGCTGCAGCGCCCATAATGACACAAACAACTTTTCATTAAAGCGGTTCCAGTGGTCGGCCACTGTCCATACCGGGTAAAGGTTCGCCGCCAGTTTTTCCGCTGTTGCCAGGGTAATAAAATAGCCGCTGGCTAACCATTCCCCGCCGCTGGCGGGCACAATTTTATTGTTTATATTGTTTAGGTTTTTGCTACCGAAACGTTTGCCGCGCGCGATGTGGGTCAGTTGTACCATTACCGCGTCGGTGGGGGCGAAATGGGCGGGCAGGCCTTTGGGGCCGTGGGCCTGCAGGTAGGTGGCGAAGTGGTTATCCAGGCATACGTCATCCTCTAGAATAACGGCGTAGGGCAACTGTTTTTGCACCATTTCCCGGTAAATGCCAACGTGGCTTAACGAGGTGCCGATTTCAGCGGCGCTAAGGGGGCCGTATTCCCGTTGCGCGCGGATGCGGTTAACATGGCTTTCCAGTGTTTCCGGGCTCATGAGCCGCCCGTCAACCGCGTTGAAGAACGTGGGACTAATGCCCAGCCTGGTTAGGCGCGTTTGCATTGCGCTGCGCCGATGTGTATTTTTTTCTAGGTTAATAACAAAGCATGGAATGAGGTCTGGCATATAGGCCTGGAGGGGTTGGGGGTTGCATAGTGGGCATTTTATATGGGGGGTGGGTGTGATTGTTAAGCGAATAAAAATTTTTGGTGTGGCAGTCGTCATGGCTTTTTTGGGTGGCTGTATTTTGCCGCTAGAGTCATACACGCAAGCCGTTGGCCCAGACGACGTCCTGCCCAACGGCACCGTGGGTGAAATACAGGCCAACCCAAAACGCAGCGCCAACGCCACCGAAATAGCCGCCATTCAGCGTGCGGTGCGCACGAACCCGTTGTTGTCGGGCGAACAGGTGGTGTCGAACGTACGGGTCGAAGCGGTCAGCAAGCCTGCCTTGGGCTTTTGTGGGCGTTTAAGCGAAGGCGTAGATGCCTCGGGCAATGAGGCGGTGGTAACCGGGGTCCTGAAATCCGTAGAGGGCGGGCTGCTGGCGTACGACCTGCGTTACGGCGATCAGGCACAGTTGCGCTGCAGTTACATGCAGTTCTGGCCCGAAACAAAGCAGTAGCCATTACTGCTTTACAATAGCGCCCGGCGCGAACTTTACTTTTTCTTCATGGCCACCAACGTTGTTTTCCTTCGCAGCATGCAGTTCTTGGGTGGTCATCTGGTTACCTATCCGTTGCTCTATCAGCTAAGGCAACTGTTTCCGAACGACCAGCTTCACGTAGTGGGTACCGACCCCGTGGGCTCGCATTACGAGTGCACGCCCTGGGTTGATTCCTATATTCAGGCCGGGTGCGCGCGAACCAAGCTGGCGGCGCTCAAAGGGGTCAGTCGCTCGTTCGTGCTGCATTATTCCAGTGAGCAATACGCGTTTCTTACGTTCTTGCGTCGCATTGGCGTGCGTTCGGGGTTTCTGAATGGCCGGGTGGGCGATTTTTTATGGACGCACGGCTGGAAAAAAGATCCCAATGAGTACCTGGGCCTGGCGAATTTGCAGTTGGCGCGCCAATTGAATGATTTTTGCCCGGAAGGGGCGGCGCGCGGCGCCATGGCGGCGTTGGCCACGCAAGCCGACCCGGCGTTGCCGCTGGCCCAGGTGGTGTTCATGCCCGGTGGTGGCGCGGGGGCCTACAAACGCTGGCATATTGAGTCGTATGTGGTGCTGGCCGATGCCTTGAAAGCCCAATGGGGTTTGCAGTCGTTCTGCTTCGTTACGGGCCCGGGCGAAACTCGGGAAGCCGATTATATTGCCGGCCTGGGTCGGCCCGATTTTCAGGTGGCGCGCAACCGCAGCATGGCCGATATTGCCCGGCTGTGCCTGCACGCCCGATTAATGGTGGCCAACGATTGCGGGCCGTCGCACATTGCCCAAAGCGCGGCGGGTAAGTACGTGGGTCTTTTCCAGGATCACGAACCGCAATGGTTCTGGCGCCGCAAGGGGGCGTTGGCATTAACGCCCAACAACGGCACGTGCGACATTCAAAGCATTACGGTGGCGCGTGTGGCTCAGGCGTGTGGGCGGTTGCTGGACGAAGGCGAGTTAATACGGAATTCAGTTTGAAGCTGTTGCCAGTGTCGTTGTAGCTGAAGCTTATGCTCGTTCGCCATGGGTAAAGCTTCGAGTGTTTGCGGCCAAAGTGCGCGTGCTTTTTCCAGGGTGTCATCAAGATGGGGCTTTATGGCACGCCACGGTACACCAATGCGGTTCGCCCAACCCTCGAAATGTGCCGGCGTAACCGTGTACCAGTTTTTGATTTTGTTCAGGTTCAATGCAAACTGTTCTTCGTTTGTAAGATAGGCTTGGGTGGTTACGATATCGTAGGCAGGCGCTAACCGTGGCGTGTATTGGTCCGGATAAATCAGGCTCCAGTTTTTTAAATGTGCATCGCCGTTGGCCAACAAAATATTCACAAGTAGTCGTCGGGCCAATTGTTGTATGTCGGCCAGGCCCTCGCCCGAATATTGGTAAAGAATTTGTCCTATTTGTTCGTAGTTGGCGGTGTCGTATTTGCGCTGGGGATATTGCACAAGTACCTGGGCGAAGTCTTCAGTGTGGATGCGCTGTTCGTTGTGCCGGTCGAAACGCTTGATGCCGAAGGCCAGGGTTTCGTTGGGTAGATTGATGGGTGGCAGGTTTTGTAGTTGTTCTAGGGGTATCAAGCGAATTTCCGGGATATGAACACCGGCCAAACCCGCAAGGGTCATTGCGCTGAATTCGTTCAAAGGTACAAAGGCGTGGCGTGTCGATGGCGTTTTAATAATCCAGTCGCCCAAATCTCCCGATTGGGCTATGTTGTATCGGCCGTCTTGCTCTTTCATTGAAAACTTCATTTGTACGCCGGCCAGCGAAAACGCATTGCCGGGGTTTCGCCCCGGGGGCTGCACAATGCGGGTTAGGGGGCCGGCGGTTAAGGCATAGGCAGGCACCGCTTCAGGGCCTACGGCCGTAGCAATGAGGGCGCCGGGCAGGTCTTGCCCCAGGTAAGTGAAAATAGGGAGCTCGTTGTCGGTATGAGCCTTGAGCGCCTGTGCAACAAGCGCCCGCAACGCGCCTTCGGGCAGCAAGTTCGACAACAGCGGGTGTAGCCTTTGGTGCTTAACCCAAGGCTTGGCCATGATTTTTTGGGCATTGGGAAACGCGGGGTGCGTTATTAAGCCAAGAGTTGGGCGAGAAGGGATGTGTTGAAACTCAGGGGCGAATGCCAGAACGCTGCGCCCATTCTTGTACCCGGAAAGGTAGCCAACCAGTTGGTCGTGCAACGTGAGCTTTAATACGATCACTTCTTCAGAAAGGCTCATTCATCGTCCTGGTTCAGTAGCCCCTGCCAGGGGTTGTCGGCAATGGGGTTTTCGGTGTCGTGGGTGGAATGATTTTCCTGATCTTCGTTGGGCTTTTGCGGGTTGGCGTTCAGTATCGCCAGAACGGCTTCTCGTTTCTCTTTAGGAATTAACATAAGTTCGGCTTGTAACCCAAGGGCAACAAGGTTAAGCGTATCAAGTCGGGGGTTACCTTTGGATTCCAGGCGCTGATATTGCTGGCGTGAAATGCCCGCGCGTAAAAGCATGTCGTTTTGCTTGAGCCCCAACCGGATGCGCCGTTCGCGAATTTGATCTAGCAAAGTGTCCATAAGAAACAAATAAGTTGCTTTTAATTTAATAGAAACATATTAGTTTCTTTTTATTTAATAAGCAATTTATATGTTTCTATTTTGTCGGTAAGGTATGGCGTTCAATTTGTGTCCCGCGCGTACTGACCTCGCACACCCAGGTGCCTACATACCGCATTTCACTGTTTTCAACCGCATGGTGGTTCAGTACGCCAATGTCGGGCGCATCCAGCGGGTCTGCCGCAGGGTAGGTAAATACTTCTACGTTGTGGCCCCGCAGTATGCCGGCCGTGGTATGAATTTGCTCCGGCGCCAGCGCAATGGCGCGCAGGTTCACGCCGCTGTTGGTGGCATACGTTATGGAATAGAGGGTGTGAACGCTGTGCAGGCAGCGCAGGCCGGGGTGCGCGGGCATGCTGTTCCAGAATTGTTGCTGGCGTTGTGCGCAGGCGTTCACTGCGGCGTGCAGGTGTGCGGTGCCTACAAGTAGGCCTGTGTCGTTGGGCCCGCGCAATGGGTTCGACCAGGGCGCGCAAGGGCTAAGCAGGGCCTGGCGCACCAGGGGCGCAACGTGTTTCAGCCGGGGCGGGGCGGCGTTTTCCAATAACGTATTCAGTATGGCGGCGGCCCGCAGGTTGCCGGTTAGGCTTAGCGCGGCCTGGTGCGAGGCAGGCGTGGCAAACCGGTACAACAAACCTTGCAGCGGGCCGATGGGCAGGGGTGGGGCGCTGTTGCTTGCCATGGTGCATGCCTTGGCAGGCTAGGCCGCCGGATGCTGAAGCGCTTCGACACAAAGCATCACTTTGAGCAACCCCTCGATGTTTTGTATTTGGTGCGCAGGTACCTGGCCGGTAAGGTGGTTGGGGCTGTGCATGAAGTGTTGCATCCATGGCAGGTTGCCATCGTTTAGCGCGTGCAGGGCCTGGTGGATACGAATGAGCATCAGCGCCAGTTCGCCTTGTTTCGAGTCGGGTTTAAGTTGCCGGTTTTGTTTCAGGCGGCTGATGGCGCTGCGATGCAGGCCCAGTACCGCCGCCAGTTCACTGTGATTAAGGTTCAGTTGCGTGCCGGCGTTCAGCAATGCCGTGGCCAGGACGTGCGGGGGCGACAGTGTCTGGGCAGGCGGCTCGGCGGTCTTCAGGCCGGTTGAGGCGGGTGTTGATGTGCGGTGGGTGGCTGACTTGGGGCGACGGTTGGTTTCCATGAGTCCTCTTTAATGTGTATTTTGTTCTTTTTCCTTGTTAAATGTGCATGGCACACACCCCAAAACGCGGAACAACAAGGCATTCCTTAATGATTACGGTTTTTTAACCAATAAATTTAGCTTGTCCTGCAAAATCATGACAAATTTGTCATATCCATGGCGAATTACATAACGATAAGGACAAGACATGAGACAAGGGTTAAGAAAGCTGTTGCGCGCCATGGTGGTATTGACGTTTTGTGTGTTGGTGTCGGGGTCGGCGCCGCCGTGGAAAGCCCATGCGGGCCTCGGGCTGGCCTGGGCCGGTGAGGCCACGACTTTGCCGGGTTTGCCCGAGGCGCCGTATGTGTTTATGGGTGACGTGGCCCATTTAACGCAGGCCGGGTTTGAAACGGTGCAGGCTTATGCCATTGGCGACGCGGCGGTGCTGAATGTGTACGAAGGTGCAACCGCACGCCTGGCGGGGGTGCTAAGCAACGCGGTTGGTTCAATGGAAGGCGTCACCAAACTGGGTGCCGGTACGCTTTCCCTGGCCGGCGCCAACACGTATCGGGGCACCACGCGCCTGTTGCAGGGTCGGTTAACACTGGCGCATCACCGGGCTGCCGGTTTGGGCATGGTGCATGCCAATACCGGAACAGAGCTGGTATACGCACCGGGGGTGCGGGTGGCCTCGGCGGTGCAGGCTTCCCAGGTGGATTTGGCCGCCACGTTGCCGGCTTCCTGGTATACGCCGGGTATTCATGTGGTGCCCAATACACAAGTGCATTGGCGCGTGGCCGGCGGCCAGGCTGAACATGCGGGTTTGTTGTTGGGCAATGTGCAGGTGGTAAAGCAAGGCGCCGGGCGTTTGAATTTAACGGGTGACGCGGCGCCGTTTACCGGCCAGTGGGTGGTGAACGAAGGGGCATTGGCGGTGAATACCGATTTACCCGGCGCGGTGGCGGTGAATGCGTCGGCCCGGCTGGAAGGCGTGGGCAGCGTGGGTTCGGTTGGGGTGGCATCGGGCGGCGTATTGGCCCCTGGCAATAGCATCGGCACGCTTACCGTGCAGGGCGATGCGGTATTCAATAGCGGTGCCGTATTCCAGGTAGAGGCGCAACCCAACGGGCAGGCCGATTCCCTGCAGGTGGGTGGCACGGCCTACCTGGCGGGCGCGGTGCAGACCCTGGCGGCCAATGGCGCATGGCGGCCCGAAACCGAATTCACCATTTTGTCGGCCGCGGGCGGTTTGGCTGGTACGCGTTTTGATACGGTTGGCAGCAACCTGGCGTTCCTGACGCCTTCTTTACGTTATGGCGCGAACAACGTCACGCTAATGCTGGCTCGTAACGATGTGCCGTTAACCGACCCGGGTGAAACGCCGGATGAAGAGACGGTGGCCGAAGAAATTGACGACGGCGGTTCGGGTTCGCCCAACCCCGATTTGTTCGAAGAAGTGGTGGGAATGGATGCCCCCACGGCGCGCAGTGCGTATCGGCAACTGGGCGGCGCGTGGCTGGCCTCGGTGCAGTCCGGTTTGCTGGAAGACAGCCGTTTTGTGCGCGAAGCGGTGTTCGGCAACCGTAAGGATGGGGCATGGGCACAGGCCTTTCATGCCAGCCGTTCGCGCCCCGGCCAACAGGGTGTGTGGGGCGACCAGCGGTCCGTGCAAGGTGTGTTTGCCGGGGGGCAGCATCGCGTTGCGCCCGATGTGTGGCTGGGTGGTTTGGTGGGCGGGCAATTTGCCCGTATGAATCAGTTAGGTGGCGGCGGGTCGGCCGATGCGCGCGCCAATACCCTGCATGTGGGGGTGAATGTGGCGTGGCGTCGGCATGGGCTTTCAACTGTGGGGGGTCTGGCGTATAGCCGGCACCGTGTGCATACCGGGCGGGTGGTTTCTGCCGGGTCGCTGCAAGACCAATTATCGGGTTCCACGCTGGCCCATACCGTGCAGGTTTTCGGCGAGGCGGCCTGGCATGCCTGGGAAAGCGGTTGGGCCATTGCGCCTTGGGGGCGGGCACGGTATGTGGTGTCGCCCTTTATACGCCTGGCCGGTGTGCAGTTGCACTCCAGCGGTTTCGGCGAAGACGGCGGTGCGGCGGCCCTGGTGGTGAACGGTTCGCGCCATATGGTGTGGTACAGCCAGTTGGGTGTGCGTGGGCGGGCGCGCATTGAAACAGCAACGGGTGTGGCAACGGCACGGTTAACGTTGGCCTGGCGCCACGCGCGCGGCGATACGCAAGTGGTGTCGAGCCAGCGCTTTCGCGACAGCCGCAACCAGGCGGTGTTCACCTCGAATGGCTTGCCTGTATTGAAAAACGCCTTGCATGTGGCGTTGAATGTAGCCGGGCAGATTTCACGCGCCTCAACCCTGGTGCTGGGTTACAGCGGTGTGTATGGCGCAGGTGTGCAAGACCACGGGGTGCAGTTAAGTTGGCGAAGCGTGTTTTAGGGGCTGTCCTGGAGGCAAAAACACCCCCTCGCCTAGGGTTTTTGCTATGATGCCTTTTGACTTTGTTATTGAATTTAGGTGGACGTCATGCATACTGACACCCCGGCTGCTTCCCTAACCTGGACCGACAAGTTCCTGGTGGGGTATGAACCCTTCGACGATACGCATCGCGAGTTTGTTGAAATTGTGGATGCCTTGTTGAAGGTGCCTGAAGGCGAAATGCTGGCGCATTTGTACAAGCTGATTCAGCACAGCGAAGCGCATTTCGCCCAGGAAGAACACTATATGGAAACCACGGCGTTTCCGGCGCGTGAGTGCCATGCCAATGAGCACGCAGGGGTGTTGAATTCCATGCGCGAGGTGGCGCAATATGTTGAGAACGGCGGCGACGCCAGCGAGATTCGGCGCTTGTCGGTGGCGTTGGCCGACTGGTTCCCGGGCCATACCGATTATCTGGACGCTTCATTGGCACAGTGGGTGGCCAAGAAGCAATTGGGGGCGGTGCCGATTGTTGTGCGTCGGGGCGTGGCGAATCACTCAGACGAAGCGTAATGCTGCCAAACAGAAAGCAGATCGATACCCAGGCATTCAGCCTGATGGCGTTGTTGTGCCTGATTTGGGCATTCCAGCAAATTGCCATTAAGGCGGTGGCGGCCGATATGGCGCCCACGTTTCAAATTGCCCTACGCTCGTTTATTGGCGCGGCACTGGTGGCTTTTGTTATGTGGCGCCAGCGTATTCCACTGGCGCTGGGCGATGGCACCTGGAAAGCGGGCCTGGTGGTGGGCTTTTTGTTTGCCGTGGAGTTTCTTTTGCTGGGCGAGGGCCTGCGCTACACCACGGCATCGCACATGGCGGTGTTTCTTTACACCGCGCCGTTCTTTGCGGCGCTGGGCTTGCATTTCACCTTGCCTGAAGAACGGCTGGCGCCTTTGCAGTGGTTCGGCATTTTTGCGGCGTTCATGGGAGTGGCCATTTCATTTTTGGCGCCGGGTGAAAACCAGGCGGAAAACGCCAGCAATATGTTGCTGGGTGATTTCCTGGGCCTGTTGGCCGGTGCCGCGTGGGGTTTAACCACTGTGGTGATTCGCAACACCGGGTTGTCGAATACGCCGGCCTCCAAAACCTTGCTCTACCAGCTTATTGGCGCGTTTGCATTGTTGCTGGTGGCCGCCGTTGTAAGTGGCCAAACCGAAGTGAATCACACGCCCCTGGTGTGGGGCAGTGTGCTGATTCAGGGCGTGGTGATTTCCTTCTTCAGTTATTTGTGCTGGTTCTGGTTGCTGCGCAAATACCTGGCTTCGCGCCTGGGGGTGTTTTCCTTCATGACCCCCATGTTCGGCATTGTGCTGGGCGTGGTGCTGCTGAATGAACCGCTGGATACCAGCTTCGTGGTGGGCGCCATTCTGGTCACCGCCGGTATTGTGCTGGTAAGCGGTTATGGCTGGATCAAGGCTGTGCTGCGGCGCTAGCCGCAAGCGCCGCAATATCGAACTCCGGATCACCGGCCTGTTCAGGCGTGGGCCAGACCCCCTGGCTTAACAGCTTCCTGGCCATAAGGTGCTCTTTCGGTGCGTTCAGGGTGTCGACCGATACCAGGCGCTGGTCGGCGTAGTGGTAAATGGAAAAGGCCGGGTCGCCGATATTGCCCCGTACCACAGAGTGGGTTACGGCTTGGGCGATACCGGCAATTTGCAGCTTCATATCGAACTGATCAGACCAGAAGTAGGGTGTGTCCTGGAAGGGGCGGTGCTGGCCCAATAGTGCGCGGGCAGCGGCCTTGCCTTGTTCAATGGCATTTTGTATTGATTCCAGGCGCAGATACTGGCCGTCGTAGGCACGAACCGCGCAGTCGCCTGCGGCAAAGACATTGGGTGCCGAAGTGTGTCCGCATGCGTCGACCACAATGCCGTTGTTGCAGACAATGCCGGCTTCCTGGGCAAGGGTGTCGTTGGGCACCACGCCAATGGCCACCACAACCAGGCCGGCACTTAACCGTTGGCCGTCGGCCAGTTCAATATAAGCGCGGTCGTTTTCTTCGCTTAAACGCGTTACTTGTGCATTCAGTGCGATATGAACGCCCTGGCTTTGATGGCGCTGCTGGAAGGTTTGGGCAAGCAGGGGGGAAGCCACCCGGCCCATCAACTGGTTGCCGGCTTCCAGTATGGTCACGCCCAGCCCCATGCTTCTTGCAATGGCGGCAACTTCAAGGCCGATAAACCCGCCGCCAATGACCACGACCGGATCCTGGCGTTGCTGGCACAGGCTCAGGCGCTCGGCGATGGCTTGCGAGTGCACGCGCGAGCGCAATACGTGGATGGCTTTCGCATCGGCTTGCTGGCCGGGGAACAGGCGCGCCGCTGCGCCTGTAGCCAGCAGCAGGCCGGAATAGGCCAGGGATTCGCCCGTTTCCAGTTCGACAGTCTGGTTTTCCAGGTTGATGACCGAGGCGCGGCACCCCGTTCGCATGGTGATTTTCCTGCGTTCGAACACATTCTGGCCACGCATGGTAAGCGAGTCGAAGTGTTTTTCTTTCAGGGCGTCTTTGGATAAGGGCGGGCGGTGATAGGGGGTGTGGGGCTCGTCGCCCAGCAGGGTGATCAGGCCGCTGTACTTTTCGGCGCGTAATGTTTCCGCTGCCTGCAGTCCGGCCTGCCCTGCGCCGATAATAACGATGTGGTTTTCCATTTGGATTGCGTAATCAATATTGTGTTTCGGGAACGGCAATACTCAGGTCGTCGAGCGAGGCACAGGCTTTAATCTGGCACGACAGACGGCTGTTTTCCTTGCGTTGTGCGGCCACTTCGTCAAGCAGTTCCAGTTCTTCTTCCGTGGGTGGGTTCAGTTCAGACAGCCGGTTGGGATCGACATAGCAATGACAGGTCGCACACACCAGCGAGCCGCCGCATTCGCCCACAATACCGTCGATGCCGTTTTGCACGGCTGCCTGCATCAGGTTCTGGCCCTCGGGGACGTCGAGTGTGGTGGTGTTGCCGTCGGGGTCGACATAATGAATACGGGTCATGAGTGTAGCTTCCTTGGTTGGCCCCGCAGACGCGCCAGGCGCCGCTGCGGGGTAGGTCGAACGAAGTGAGGTTTCGGCGCTTAGTCGGTATTGATGATCTTGCCGTCTTCGATCTTGACCAGATAGGTCATCGGCACGCTTTGGGCGCTTTCCTTGCCTTCTGGGCCGTCTTTCTTGAACTTCACATGGCCGGTCAGCCCGTCCAGTTCGGTTTTCCAGAGTGCTTCCTGGATTTTCTTGGGGTCGGCTTCGCCGGCCATTTCAATGGCGGCGGCCAGTGTCTGGATGCCGTCGTAGCCCCGTGCGCCTTCAGGTGCGCCGGCCGGGTCGAGCCCCATTTTGTCCCATTGCTTTACAAAGCTGCGGGCCGCCTCGGGGTTCAGCGTGGCATCGGGAAACCAGGGTACGAAGAACATAACGTGGTAGGTGTTGTTGGCTGCATTGCCGGCCTGGTCAATGAGCTGCTGAGGCATGATGCCGCCGGTGGTCACGAACGGCACCTTAAGGCCCAATGCTTCGGCTTGCTTGGCCACCAGCGTAATCTGCTCGGTACCGCTGGTTAAAAACACGTGGCTGGGCTGCTTCTTGGCATACTTGATGGCAGACAGTTGCGATGTCATGTCTTGGGCGGCGGCGTCCATAATGTGAATTTCGCCAATTTCCACGCCTTGTTCTTTAAGCATTTCGCTATAGGCCTGTGCCGCACCCAGGCCCCAGTCGTTATTCACCACCAGGAAGTCAACCTTGGTGATGTCCATGGGTTTGACGCGGTCGGCAAAGCTGGCCGCCTCCATGGCACTGGTTGGGCTGATACGAAACACGTACGGATTGCCCTGTTTGGTTATCTTCGACGAGCTGGCGGTTTCAACCAGCATTGGAATACCGTATTCCATGAGTTTGGGCATGGAGGCCAGGGTATAGGTTGAGCTCCAGGCGCCCATGATCGCAGGCACTTTATCGCGCACGATCAGTTTTTCAGTAACGTTCGAGGCTTCGGTTGGATTGCTTTTGTTATCTTCAATAACAAGCTCAAGTTTCTTGCCCAGAACGCCGCCGTTTTCGTTGATTTCGGCTGCGGCAATTTTGGCTCCCTCGGCAACAAAGGTACCGGCTGCTGCCACCACGCCTGTGAGGGGTTGATTGACGCCAATTTTAATGACGTCGTCGGCATGGGCGACGTGTGCGGCACCAATGATTGAAATGACACTGATTAAAGCTTTGATTCCCATGTTTCTCATGGTTCTCTCCTAGATGTGTGTAAAGCTTCAGTTGGGAGAATGACGCAGCCGAAATTGCTTAAAGGGCTGCGGCTTCTTTGGCAGGTGTTTTTGCGGGTTGGCGTTCCTCCTCTATGAGTTTTTGAACCATCTTGTGCATGCGTCGCGGGGCCGCATCAATGCCCAGGGTGATCTGCTTGGCGTTGGGGTTGCGTTCCTGTTCCAGTTGAATCTGTTCAAGAATGACCTTGTCTTCCTTGAAAGCGAATTCCATGGCGGCGTTCAGGTCCTGGTCGATTTCGGGTTCGTCGACACGGAAGTTGCGCACGTGGAACCAGAATTGCAGAACGGTGCGTTCATCTACCGGCGTTAATACATGGCATGAATGCATCTGCACGCCGGTATGACGCATGGCAGGGTCTTTGATGGAGCCCGTGGCGCAGGTGCCCATGTCGATATCGAAGAAGCAGGGCGGGGTGTAGTCGTAGTAGTGCCAGCGGTCGACCTGGCCGGTCATGTTGGCGAAATTCTTGAATAGGGGGATGGGGGGCGCGTCGGGAATCCAGCGCCATACGGAAATGCTGTTGTCGCCGTAATCGTTGTTGACCGGGATCGACGCGCCGGCCGGTGTGCCCAGTGTGGACTTGTGCACGAACGTCACGTGGGCCGGGTCAAGCAGGTTCTCCACCAGGCTGAGGTAGTTGCATTCAATGCGCAAGACACCGCCCTGCACGGCATGCCAGCCTTCCTGGCCGTACTGGGGCACGTTGAACATTTTGTCGGGGTCAGCCTGTTCGGGGTCACCCAGCCAAATCCAGACCAGGCCGTAGCGTTCTTCAACGGGATACGCACGTACCGTTGCGTTCTTCGGGATCACGTCCTGGCCGGGAATGCGAATACATTGGCCGGAACAGTCGAAGGTCATGCCGTGATAGCCGCACTCGATGGCGTCGTCGATCAGGGTGCCCAGCGACAGCGGTGCAAGCCGGTGCGGGCACGCATCGTGAAGTGCGGCCACCGAGCCGTCTTGGCGGCGAAACACGACGACGGGTTCATTGGCAATGACATGGCGCACGAGTGTGCGGTCAACCTCGTTTGACCAGATAACCGGATACCAGGTGTTCTTTACGAATTCCATTGTTTAACTCCTATAAAAACATTAGTGGTAGTACGCGCCACCGTCGACCACGAGCGTTTGCCCGGTAATGAACGCGGAACCAGGGCCGGCAAAGAAGGCCACGGCGCCAACCAGATCATTCGGGTGCATGTCGCGCGCAAGGGCGCGGCCCCGGATGGAAAACTGCGATGAGCGTTTGGCCAGTTCGGCGTTCTTCATGACGCCTTCGCTCAGCGTGAAGCCGGGGGCCACGCTGTTAACCAGAATGTTGTGTTCCCCCAGCTCGGTTGCCAGGGCCCGTGTCATGGAGACAATGGCGCCCTTGGACGCAACGTAATGCAGCATGTGCGGGTTGCCCTTGAAGGCAACGCCCGAAGAAATATTGATAATGCGCCCCGCGCCCTGTGTCTTGAATGCGGGCAGCACGGCCTTGCAACAGAGGAACTGGCCGATGACGTTGACGTCGACAAGCGAGCGCCATTCCTGCGTGCTTAACTGCTCGAAGGGCTTTTGTTGAATGGATGAGAAAATGGCGGCGTTGTTAACCAAAATATCCAGCTGTCCAAATTCGTCCAGCGCGGCTTTCACCATGTTTTCCGTGTCGCCTTCCTGGGACACATTGGTTTTAACGCCAATGGCCTGATGGCCCTGCTGCTTGAGTTTATCGGCCGCAGCCTGGGCATTGTCCAGGTCGGCAATGACAACACGGGCGCCTTGTTCGGCCAAGTGTTCGCAAACGGCAAAGCCAATGCCCATTGCCCCCCCGGTGACCAGTGCAACTTTGTTCGATAAGGTCATTTTTATTCCTGTTCAAGAAGGTTGTTGAAACACAGAAAGGGGCGGACTGTAATGGCCGCGGCCAATAGGGGTGTTGGCGCCAAGGCTATCGAGAATCGCCAGGTTGATAATGGGCGCAACCCGTTCCGCCTGAATGCGTGCCGGGTCGATGCAACCGTTCTCGGGGTCGATAATGCGACCGGGCCTGGTGAGGGCGTCGGCCGGAAGATAGTCTTTCCATTCGGCCAGCAGGGGCGGCGCGTGTTTCAAGGCCTGCCCGCCGTAACCGCAGGCGTCGACCACGGCGCTGTCGCCGATTGCGCCCAGGGCCTGGGCTGTTTGCTCTGGATTGAAGCGGGGGCCGCTGGGCGGCGGCGCATCAATGGTGGCCCACGCTTTGGCATTCTTGAATTTCAGGCCGAACTCGATGCCGTTGGCGCCAATGGCGACGATGGGGCAGGAAGAGGTTCGCAATTTCCAGCTGCAGTAGGCCATCCAGGTGGTGAGCGCGAAGCCTGCATTGGTGAGGATTTTTTTACGGATGTCCGCCGGCAGGTCGGTAAGTGCATCAACCCATAGTTTTGTCCCGGCACCCACAATGGCATGGCCGTCATCGCCCAGTTGCAAGGCCTGCTGCATTAGCTGTTCGGGATAGATGGGCGTCTTTTCCAGTAACGGGTTGATGTGTTCGGCGAACAGCTTGCAGTCGTTCATGGCGCGATCACGGCATACCGGCTCGATAGAGCCGAATCGAAGGGCTGGTGCCGGCCCTTCGCTGACGGGCGAATACACTTTCAGCGCTTCGTTGCCCACCTCGACACACCAGGTGGAGGGCCCGGCAACCTGGGCAAGGGGAACCACCACGCCGTAATCTTGTGCCGGCAACAAGGTAATGCCCGATGTTGATTCCGACAGCATGCTGCGCGCCGTTTGGGTGTCTGCCGCCCAACCTTCCATGACTGCCGCTTGTGCTGCAGCATTGAGCACCGCTTCGGGCGGGCTGCCTTTATAAGGTGGGCCGGCGTGGAATAAAGCCTGATCCGGCAAGTTCGGCAGGGCGCTTTTTAGGCGGACCATGCGTGTTAGTTGTGCTGTATTGCTCATTTAACCCCCTGAAAGCGGCCATCGCCAGGGCGATGGCCGGTGCTGCTTTAATGCTGTTTGTTTCACTACACACAGTGGTTTTCAACACATGCGTTACAAACAATCCGTTGTGTAAAAAACTGCCTTGCGGTTGTCGGAACGTCGTGTTATACTATCTTACTATCGATAGTACCTATATATGATAAGTAAATCGGCCCCTTCCTGTCAATGGAAAGGGGCCGATTTGAGCTGCTTTTAAGGGTAAAACCCTAGGGTTTTACTAGCTTGAGTTCACTGAATGTATGGGGAAGCACATAAGAAAACGGCCCCAACACTTGCGTGACTGGGGCCGAATTATTGGGGTGGCAAAGGGCTAGTCTTCTGCGTCTTTTTCCCGCTCTGAAGGCTTCATTCTGCCGGCAACCAGCAGCCCCACTTCAAACAAGATGCACAGGGGTACGGCCAGCATGAACTGGCTGATGACGTCGGGTGGCGTGACCACGGCGGCAATAATAAACGCGCCTACAATTACGTATCCGCGTGCACCGCGCAGTTTTTCCACGCTGACCATGCCGCTTTTCACCAGTAGCACAACGGCCACCGGCACTTCAAACGTAATGCCAAAGGCCATGAACATGGTAATGACAAAGCTGACATAGGCTTCGATATCGGGCGCAGGGGTAATCGACTGGGGCGCAAAGCCCGAGATGAATTCAAAGACCGTGTTGAACACCACGAAGTAGCAAAACGCCATGCCCAGCAAGAACAGTACGGTGCCCGACAAAATAAGGGGCAGGGCCAGCTTTTGCTCGTGCTTGTAGAGCCCGGGCGCAACAAAAGCCCAGGCCTGGTACAGCACGATGGGCAAGGCCAGCACGAATGCGGTCAGCAGGGTAACTTTAACCGGCACCATGAAAGGCGTGATGACCCCGGTGGCGATCATGCGGGTGCCGGTGGGCAGGGTGGCCAGCATGGGCTGGGCCAGCACGTCGTATAGGAAAGACGGGCCGGGGTACAGAAACAGAATAATGAAGATGCCCAGGATAGCACCGACGGCGCGAATCAGGCGCGTGCGAAGCTCGATAAGGTGCGAGACGAAGGATTCGGAATGGCTTTCTTCTTCGGATGTCACGTGTCGGATCCGTTCTTCTTGGTGTCGGCGGTGTCGTCGGGCGAATCGTGCCCGGTTTGCGCACCGCTGCCTGTGTTGATTTGCGCGGGCTTGTTCGGGGTGTTTTGGCTTGGTTCGCCCGATTTATCGCTGTCCTTGCTGCGAATCGATGTGTCGATTGACTGTTCCGTTTCTTTCAGCGTTTGTTCGGTATCTTGTAGCGCTTTCTTGGCCTCTTCAAGCGGATTGCGAATGGTGTTGCCGGCGTCGTCGATTGAGGCACGCACGGATTTCGCGGCGTCTTCAACCTGGCCTTTCAGGCTGCCGATTTCGGCGGAATCCATTTCACGCCTGATGTCGGTTTTGACGTCGTTGACGTAGCGCTGTGCCCGCCCCAGCAGGTGGCCCACGGTGCGGGCGACGCTGGGCAGGCGTTCAGGGCCGATGACCAGCAGCGCAACCACGCCGATGATCATGAGTTCGGTGAAGCTCAGACCAAACATGGCGGTTTACGCGTCTTTCTTTTCTTTGGCCTGAACGTCGATGGTGTCGTTGTCTTCGGTCTTTTGTGTAACGGCTTCCGGTTTCTTGTCTTGTTCGTTTTCGCTGTTGGCGTCGTGCATGCCTTTCTTGAAGCCTTTTACGGCGCCGCCCAGGTCTTCACCCATGTTGCGCAGTTTTTTGGTGCCGAACACCAGGGCCACAATAACCAGAACGATAAGCCAGTGCCAAATGCTGAAACTACCCATTTCAATCTCCGTAAGGCAGCATAGTGCTGCACATTTGTTTATGCCTTCATTCTACCCATTCTACCGAAGTGCGGGGTGGGGAACAGGGTAGGGAATGCGATAGTATGCTGTATATATTTTGCGAGGCATTTGCATGCCTTGCGTTACTTGCTGCGATTCGCTTTTTCTTCCAGGCCCGACACGCCTTCGCGTCGCGCCAGTTCGTTCAGAATTTCCTCGGGTCGCACATTGTAATGCGCCAGCGCCACCAACGTGTGAAACCATAAGTCGGCGGTTTCATACACGATTTTGTCGTGATCGTTGTCTTTGGCGGCCATGACCAGTTCCGTTGCCTCTTCGCCGATTTTCTTCAGGAAAGTATCGGGGCCTTTGGCCAACAGTTTGGCGGTGTACGAGGCGTTTGGATCGCCGCCGTTCTGCGGCAGGCGGCTTTCCAGGGTGTCGGCCAGGCGTGCCAGAATGGCTTGCGCGTTGGGGGCTTGACTCATTTGTAGATTTGCTCCGGATCTTTCAATACGGGGTCGGTAACTGTCCAGCTGTTGGTGTCCAGGCGGCGAAAGAAGCAGCTTTCACGGCCGGTGTGGCAGGCAATGCCGCCTTCCTGCTTTACCTTGAGCAGGATGACGTCGCCGTCGCAATCGAGTCGAATTTCCTTTACCTGCTGCACGTGGCCCGACTCTTCGCCTTTGCGCCACAAGCGCTGGCGCGATCGCGACCAATACACGGCACGTTGGGTTTGCGCGGTTTCCATCAGGGCATCGCGGTTCATCCAGGCCACCATCAGCAGGGTGCCGGTGTCGGCATCCTGGGCAATGGCGGGAACCAGGCCGCTGTTGTCGAAGTGCACTTCGTTCAGCCAGGCTGGGCCGGCTTGTGCTTCGGTGGTGCTGTCGGATTGCGATTGGCTCATGTTTGGCCTCCTTGCGTTTACAGCCTAACGGGAATGCCTTGCTGGGCCATCAGTGCTTTGGCTTCGTGCACGGTGTGGTCGCCGAAGTGAAAGATGCTGGCAGCCAGCACGGCGCTGGCCCGGCCGGTGGTAACGCCGTCTGCCAGGTGTTGCAGGTTGCCTACACCCCCTGAAGCAATGACGGGAATGGGTACGGCGTTCGATACGGTGCGAGTCAGGTTCAGGTCGAAACCCGTTTTCGTGCCGTCGCGGTCCATGCTGGTAAGCAGTATTTCACCGGCGCCGTATTCGGCCATTTTAACCGCCCACTCTACGGCGTCGATACCCGTGGCGTTGCGCCCGCCGTGCGTGAAGATTTCCCACTTCAACGGTTCGCCCGGTTCAGACACCTGGCGTGCGTCGATGGCCACGACAATACATTGCGAGCCGTGGTATTGCGAAGCCTCGCGCACCAGCTCGGGGTTGCTGACGGCGGCGCTGTTAATGGAGACTTTGTCGGCCCCGGCGTTCAGCAGGCGTTGAATGTCGGCCACTTTGCGCACACCGCCGCCAACCGTTAGGGGGATGAACACTTGCGAGGCAACGGATTCAATAATGGGCAGGATCAGGTCGCGGTTGTCGCTGGTGGCGGTAATATCCAGAAAGGTGAGCTCGTCGGCGCCTTGCTGGTTGTAGCGATGTGCAATTTCAACGGGGTCGCCCGCGTCGACCAGGCCCACGAAGTTCACGCCTTTAACAACGCGCCCTGCCGTGACGTCCAGGCAGGGGATAATGCGGCGCGTTAATTCATTCCTGGGATTCATTCCATTTCGCCGTTCAGTTCGTCGGCCAGGGTTTGCGCAGCAGCGAAATCAAGCGTGCCTTCGTACAGGCTGCGGCCCAGAATGGCGCCTTCGACGCCTTCTTCCTGAACCGCACACAGGGCTTCAATGTCTTTCAGGTCGGTGACGCCGCCCGAAGCAATCACCGGAATGGTCACGGCTTGCGCCAGTTTCACGGTGGCGTCGATATTCACGCCCTGCAGCATGCCGTCGCGGCCGATGTCGGTGTAAATAATGGCTTCGCAGCCATAATCTTCAAACTTCTTGGCCATGTCGATGACGTCGTGGCGGGTCAGCTTGCTCCAGCCGTCGGTGGCGACCTTGCCATCGCGCGCATCCAGGCCAACAATAATGTTGCCTGGGAAGGCGCTGCAGGCGTCGCGCAGAAAACCGGGGTTCTTGATGGCGGCCGTACCAATAATGACGTAGGCCAGGCCCAGGTCGAGATAGGCTTCGATGGTGTTCAGGTCGCGAATGCCCCCGCCAATTTGAACGGGGATTTCGTTGTCGATGACGTCCAGGATGTTTTTGATGGCGGCCAGGTTTTTCGGGCTGCCGGCAACGGCGCCGTTCAGGTCAACCAGGTGCAGGCGTCGCGCGCCCTGGTCGAGCCAGTCGGAGGCCATGGCCGCGGGGTCTTCCGAGAAAATGGTGGCGTCGTCCAGGTCGCCCTGGCGCAGGCGTACGCAGTGTCCGTCTTTGAGGTCGATAGCGGGAATCAGAAGCATGATGGATTTAGGCTAAGTTAGGTGCCGGAAAAATAAAACTTAAGGGTGCCAGCGTTGAAAATATAACAAACCCGTTACGGGTTCCAGTCTACAAAGTTCCGATATAGGCGTAGGCCCGCGTCTGCGCTTTTTTCCGGATGAAACTGCACGGCAAAGATATTATTTGCCGCCACGGCGCAGGTAAAGGGGATGCCGTAGTGGCTTTCGCCGACGGTTAATTCTGCTTGTTCGGGTGCAGCATAAAAGCTGTGTACGAAATAAAAATGGCTGCCGTCTTCAATGTCGCTCCACAACGGGTGGGCCTGGGTCTGCCATACGCGGTTCCAGCCCATGTGCGGTATTTTCAGCAATTCATGTTCATTGTCGCCGTGCTGTTTTGAAGACGCAAATTCAGGGCCGGAAAACAGCTTCACTTTACCCGGGAAAATGTCCAGGCAGGGTGTGTTGCCTTCTTCACTGGTGGTGAACAGCATTTGTTCGCCCACGCATACGCCCAGCAGGGGCTTGTTGCGTGCGGCGTCTTCCACCGCTTCGCGCAGGCCTGATTCGTTCAGGGTACGCATGCAGTCGGGCATGGCGCCCTGGCCGGGAAAGACCACGCGAGACGCGTCGCGAATGGACTGCGCGTCGCGGCAGATTCGAATGTCGGCGTTGGGTGCGGCGGCTGTCAGGGCGCGGGCAACCGAATGAAAGTTGCCCATGCCGTAATCAACAATGGCGATGGTATTCACAATAAAGCCTTACAGCGAGCCTTTGGTGGAGGGAATGGTGTTGCCGGCACGCGGGTCGACTTCGGCGGCCATGCGCAGGGCGCGGCCAAACGCCTTGAAGACGGTTTCGCATTGGTGGTGCGAGTTGGTGCCGCGCAGGTTGTCGATGTGCAGGGTGATCAAGGCGTGGTTTACGAAGCCCTGGAAAAACTCCTGGGTCAGGTCGACATCGAAGGAGCCGATGTGTGAACGCGTGAAGGGCACATGGAATTCCAGCCCGGGGCGACCCGAAAAATCAATGACCACGCGCGACAGCGCTTCGTCGAGCGGCACGTAGGCGTGGCCATAGCGGCGCAGGCCTTTTTTGTCGCCCACGGCGGCGGCTACCGCCTGGCCCAGCGTAATGCCAACGTCTTCCACCGTGTGGTGGTCGTCGATATGGGTGTCGCCGTCGCAGTGGATGTCCAGGTCGATTAACCCGTGGCGCGCGATCTGGTCGAGCATGTGATCCAGGAAGGGCACGCCCGTGTTGATGGTCTGGCGGCCGGTGCCGTCCAGATTGATGGCCACACGAATACGGGTTTCGTTGGTGTTACGTGAAATTTCGGCGGTACGCATGATTTAAGGTCTTTTTGTGCAAAAGGGCCGGATTGCTGCGGCCAGGTGTTCGGGTAAGGGGCTTGACTAGCGCTTTGGCGGTGTATCGAGCCGGTACTCGGCGCTTGCCGCGTGGGCTTGCAGGCCTTCACCATAAGCCAGGTGGGCGGCAACCTTGCCCAGTGTCTGGGCGCCGTTGTGCGAAACCTGGATAATGCTGCTGCGTTTCTGGAAATCATACACCCCCAGCGGCGAAGAGAACCGTGCGGTGCGTGAAGTAGGTAATACGTGGTTGGGCCCGGCACAGTAATCGCCAAGCGATTCTGAACTGTAGCGGCCCAGGAAAATGGCGCCTGCGTGGCGGATTTTCTCGGCCAATATATTGGCGTTTTCCGTGGAAATTTCCAGGTGCTCGGGCGCAATGTCGTTGGCAATGGCACAGGCTTCGTCCAGATCCTGTACCAAAATCAGCGCCCCGCGGTTGGCCAGGCTGGTGCGAATGATGTCGGCGCGTGGCATGGTTGGCAGCAGGCGGTTTATGGCTTCGTGCACCTGATCCAGATAAGCTTCATTGGGACAGAGCAAAATGCTTTGTGCCAGTTCGTCGTGCTCGGCCTGCGAGAACAGGTCCATGGCGATCCAGTCGGCCGGAGTGGTGCCGTCGGCAATGATCAGGATTTCGCTGGGGCCGGCAATCATGTCGATGCCCACCGTGCCGAATACGCGGCGCTTGGCGGCGGCCACATAGGCGTTGCCCGGGCCCACGATTTTATCTACCGGGTTGATGGTGTGGGTGCCGTATGCCAGCGCGCCCACAGCTTGCGCACCCCCAATGGCCCAGGCGCGGTCAACGCCGGCAATAGCGGCGGCGGCCAGCACAATGGGGTTGCGTACGCCGTCGGGTGTGGGCGTTACCATGACGACTTCTTCCACGCCGGCCACTTTGGCCGGGATGGCGTTCATGAGCACCGATGAAGGGTAGGCTGCCTTGCCACCGGGCACGTACAGGCCCACGCGGTCGAGCGGCGTGATTTTCTGGCCCAGCACGGTGCCGTCGGCCTCGGTGTACGACCAGCTTTGGGCTTTCTGGTGCTCGTGGTAGCTGCACACCCGCTCGGCAGCCTGTTCCAGCGCTTCACGCTGCTCAGCCGGCAAGCCTTCCAGCGCGGCCAGCCATTCCGACCTGGGTATTTCCAGTTCGGGCACACTGCTGGCTTGCACGCGGTCGAAGCGCCGGGTGTATTCCAGCACGGCGTCGTCGCCCCGATGCCCGATGGCTTTCAGAATGTCGGCGGTAGCGTGCTCGATGGCGTCGTCTTGCGAAGCATCGAAGGCCAGCAGTTTGCGCAGGGTGGCTGCAAAGCTGGGGTCGGTAGAGCGAAGGCGCTGAATGGATGACATGATGGTGCCGGAAAATAGCGGTACTGATTAAATGAGGACAGCGGGGGTGTTATCAATTAAAAGTGTGTGAAGCCTAATGCTATTTGTCTGCGGTGGCTTTTGCAAATGCGTCGATTAAGGGTTGCAGCGCTTGGGCACGGGTTTTCAGCGACGCCTGGTTCACAATGAGCCGCGACGATATATGCGCGATTTCTTCCACTTCCATTAAGTGATTGGCACGCAGGGTGCCGCCGGTGGACACCAGGTCGACAATGGCGTCGGCCAGCCCTACCAGGGGCGCCAGTTCCATTGATCCGTACAGCTTGATGAGATCGACATACACGCCTTTGCGGGCGAAGTGTTCACGCGCGGCTTGCACGTACTTGGTGGCCACGCGCAGGCGCGAGCCCTGACCTACTGCAGCCTCGTAGTCGAAGCCTTCGCGCACCGCCACACACAGGCGGCATTTGGCAATGTTCAGGTCGATAGGCTGATACAGGCCGCCGGGGTGTTGCGCGGCATGTTCGAACAAGACGTCTTTGCCGGCGATGCCGAAATCGGCCGCGCCGTACTGCACGTAAGTGGGAACGTCGGACGCCCGTACGATGATTAAACGCAGGCCTGGGTCGCTGGTGGACAGAATCAGCTTGCGTGAACTTTCCGGATTCTCGCTAACCTGAATGCCGGCCGCTTCCAGCAAGGGCAGGGTCTCTTCAAAGATCCGGCCTTTCGATAGCGCCAGGGTAAGCGGCGCCTGTGCGTTGGCGTTGGCGGGACTCATAGTGCTTCCTGTTTGATCCGTTCAATTTGCGCGCCGACCTGGCGCAGTTTGTGCTCCATATGCTCGTAGCCACGATCCAGATGGTAAATGCGCTCGACCGTGGTGTCGCCTTCGGCGGCCAGGCCGGCAATGACCAGGCTGGCCGAAGCCCGCAGGTCGGTCGCCATGACGGTGGCCCCCGACAGCGCCTTGACGCCGGTAACAACCGCCGTGTGCCCGTCGATGTCGATTTGCGCACCCATGCGGCTGAGTTCCTGCACGTGCATGAAGCGGTTCTCGAAAATATTTTCCACGATGACTGCGGTGCCGTCGGCCAGGGTGTTCAGGGCCATGACCTGGGCCTGCATGTCGGTGGGGAAGGCCGGGTATTCGTACGTGCGAAAGCTCACGGCTTTGGGTCGCCGGCTCATGCTGCCACGAATCCAGTCGGGCCCGGTTTCAATTGAAACACCGGCTTCACGCAGCTTGCCCAGCACGGCACCCAGGGTGTCGGGTGCGGCTTGCTGCAGCAAGATGTCGCCGCCGGTGGCGCCCACGGCACATAGAAAGGTGCCTGCTTCGATGCGGTCGGCCACGATTCGGTGTTCCGTACCATGCAGCTTTTCCACGCCGTCGATAATAATGCGGTCGGTGCCGTGGCCCTGGATGCGTGCACCCATTTTTATGAGCAGTTCGGCCAGGTCGGTGACTTCGGGCTCGCGTGCCGCATTTTCAAGCACCGTGCGGCCTTCGGCCAGGGTGGCGGCCATCATCAGGTTTTCGGTGCCGGTGACGGTTACCATGTCGGTGCGGATGGTGGCGCCTTTCAGGCGTGACGCCTTGGCAATAATGTAGCCGTGCTCGATGTGAATGTCGGCACCCAGGGCGGTCAGGCCCTTGATGTGCTGGTCGACCGGGCGCTGGCCAATGGCGCATCCGCCCGGCAGGCTGACGCGGGCTTCACCGAAACGCGCCAGCAGCGGGCCAAGCACCAGAATCGAGGCGCGCATGGTTTTTACCATGTCGTAAGGCGCTTCCAGGTTGGTGAGTTGCCCGGCATTCAGGGCCAGGGTGGCGTCTTGGTTCAGGTCGCCCTTCACGCCCATTTGCCGAAGTAGTTTCAGCATGGTGTGAATGTCTTGCAATGCCGGTACGTTTGTAAGCGCCAGCGTGTCGGCCGTGAGCAAACCGGCGCACAAAATGGGCAGCGCCGCATTCTTGGCCCCGGAAACGGTGATTTCACCCTGCAGGGGCTGCCCCCCGGTAATGCGTAGCTTATCCATTCGTGTTGGCGTTGTATTCGTCGGGCGTCAGGGTGCGCATGGATAAAGCGTGGATTTCGCTTTTCATGCGCTCACCCAGGGCTTTGTATACCAGTTGGTGACGGGCAATAAGCCGCTTTCCGGCAAATTCGGGCGACACGATAATGGCTTCGAAATGCGAGCCGTCGCCTGCGACTTCAATGTGTTCGCAGTTCAGGTTGTCATTAATGTACTGGCGGACTTCTTCAGGAGTAGGCAACATAATTTTATGATCGCAGTTTGTAGCCCGAGGCCAGCAGGCGCATCGTGTAGGCGCACAATACAACGAACACCCCGGCCACCACGGTCAGGCTTGTCCAGGGGGAAACGTCGGACACGCCGAAGAACCCGTAGCGAAAGCCATCGATGGTGTAGAAAATGGGGTTGTAGTGCGACACGGCTTGCCAGAAAGGCGGCAGGCTGTGAATGGAATAAAACACACCCGACAAAAACGTGGCGGGCATGATCAGGAAGTTTTGAAAGGCGGCGAGCTGGTCGAACTTTTCCGACCAGAGCCCGGCAATAATGCCCAGCGCTCCCATAATGCCGCACGATAACACGGCGAATGCCAGAATCCAGAGCAGATTCTGCGGGGGCAGGTCGACAAACGGCAGTGCCACCAGCCAGATGCATAACCCTACGCCCAGGCCACGCAAAACGGCGGCGATAAGATAGGCGGCAAAGAATTCACGGTGCGAAATGGGCGGCAGCAGCACGAACACCAGGTTTCCGGTAATACGGCTTTGAATGAGCGATGACGATGGGTTGGCAAAGGCATTTTGCAACATGCTCATCATCATGAGGCCGGGAATCAGGAAGGCGGTATACGGAATGGTGCCGTAAATTTGCACGCGGTCTTCCAGGACGTGCGCAAAAATCAGCAGGTACAGCAACGCCGTAAGCACGGGAGCGGCCACTGTTTGGAAACCCACTTTCCAGAAGCGCATGATTTCCTTGCGCAACAGGGTGGGAAACCCGGAGCCCAGATCGGTGCGGGGTTCAATGAGTGACTTGCTCATGCGGTGGCCTTCAATGCATCTTCATTGCGCATAATGCGTACAAACGCGTCTTCCAGGTCGGCGCCGCCCACGCGGGCCAGCAACGCTTCCGTGGTGTCCAGTGCCACGATACGGCCGCCCTTGAGCATGGCAATACGGCCGCACAGGGCTTCCGCTTCTTCCAGGTAGTGCGTGGTCAGCAAAATGGTGTGGCCTTCTTTGTTCAGGCGCGAAATGAATTCCCACAAGGTGCGACGCAAGTCGACGTCGACCCCGGCGGTGGGTTCGTCGAGAATAATGACCGGCGGGCGATGCACCAGCGCCTGGGCCACCAGCACGCGGCGTTTCATGCCGCCGGAAAGCGCGCGCATGTTGGCGTTGGCTTTGTCGTCGAGCCCCAGGTTGTAAAGAATTTCGTCGATCCAGTCGTCGTTGTTGTGCAGGCCGAAGTAACCCGACTGCAGCCGCAAGCTTTCCCGAACAGTGAAGAAAGGATCGTAAACCAATTCCTGCGGCACCACGCCAAGCGAGCGGCGGGCTTCCTTGTAGTCGGTAACGACGTCGTGCCCGCAGACACTGGCGCTTCCCGAGGTGGCGCGGGCCAGGCCGGCCAGGATGGAGATCATGGTGGTTTTGCCGGCGCCGTTTGGCCCCAGCAGGCCGAAGAATTCGCCGTGTTCGATGGTGAGGCTAACGTCGTTCAGGGCCTGGAACCCTTCGCGCTGCTTCAGACCGGGGCGCAGCAGGCCCCGCCACCCTGCCGAGCGCGGCGGGTAGACTTTTGATACGTGATTCAGACTGAGTGCGGACATAAATAAAAAGATCAAGGCGGGGCATTAAGGGGCCCCGCAAAACCTCTATTGTAGTTTTTATTGGTATTTGTTGCTGCTTCAGCGCTTGATGGCCTGTTAGCGCGCGTTATGCTGGTTCAGCGCAGTAATGAGGCCGTCGATACCGTTCTGGTTGATTTGCTGGGCAAACTGGTTGCGGTAGTTTTGAATGAGCCAGATGCCTTCCACGTTCAGGTCGTAGATTTTCCAGCCGTTCGGATTCTTTTCCATGCGGTAGTCGACATTGACAGGCGGGCCGTTGCGCTGGGTGAGCTGGGTGCGCACCACGACATCCTCCGCTTCGGGGTCGCCGCGAAAGGGCAGCGGCTTGATTTGCGAGACGTCGTCGGCTTGTTCCAGCGCGCCGCTATAGGTGCGAATGAGTGTGCCCTTGAATGCGTCGACCAGTTCCTTTTGCTGTGCCGGTGTGGCCTGGCGCCAATACCGGCCGGCCGACAGGCGCGTGGTTTTTTCCAAGTCGACATAAGGCAGGATATATTCGTTGACCAGGGCGTTGATGCGGTTCAGGTCGCCTGCCTTGGCCTGGTCGTCTGCGCGCAGCGCGGCCAGGGCGTTGTCGGCCACTTCTTTAACGAAGTCGTTGGGCGCTGCCTTGGCGTTGACATTTTGCGATTGCGCGGTTGCGCTGGCCGGTAACGTTGCCAGTGCAACAACCCCGGCTGTACCGGCCATGCCGGATACGCCGATGGTGCCGATGAGTGCCAGGCTTGAGAACGTGTTCTTAACTGTACGAGTCAGTTTGAGCATGGAAATAGGGCTCCTTGGTTTAGGTACTTACTGGCCGGCAGGTTGCGACGAGCCCGAAGCGGAATTGGCGGCACCGCGCTCGCCGCCCATGTCCGCGTCGTCGGAGTAGTCGGGCAGGGTGTCGTTGTCTTCATAATCGGGCAGGCCCGCGGGCGTGGTGTCGGGGTCGACGCTTCGGCCCTGAACCAGCGCGGCGCGGCGTTGAATGTAGGCGTCGCGAATAAAGGCATAGCGGTCAAGCGCGATACGGTCGACCATGTCGTCGGCGTTCAGCAGGCTGGCGCGCAAGTCGATTACGGCCAGGGCAATAATGCTGTTGCGCACCGGGATGTTGTCGATGGCGAAGATGGGCGCGTAAGGCGGCGAGTAGTCGTAGGCGAACCAGGCAACGGTGCTGGTGCCGTCACGTACGTTGCTGGCGCCCAGGAAGGGCAATACCACGTAAGGCCCGGGTTCGAAGCCCCAGACGCCCAGGGTCACGCCGAAGTCGTTCACGATGCGCGGTACCCCCTTCATGGAGGCCACGTCGATGCAGCCGCCGATACCCATGGTGGTGTTC
>TARA_R100000306_G_scaffold62494_1_pt1 | contig 55006 bp, 43 predicted proteins | sample TARA_R100000306 | Tara Oceans TARA_R100000306 (sample SAMEA2620824) | marine metagenome | biome: marine biome (ENVO:00000447); feature: mesopelagic zone (ENVO:00000213); material: "saline water (ENVO:00002010), including plankton (ENVO:xxxxxxxx)" | depth 1000 m | reverse complement strand
GGCTTCCGCTTGCTTGACCCGCCTGCCCTGCTCATCAGCGAGTCCGATCTGTTCGAACTCAAGGTGCCGCAGCGCCGCCGCCGAAAGCAGTCAGCCACGGATACCGATGCCCTTATCCAGAGCCTCGCCGAATTGAAGGAAGGTATGCCGGTCGTGCATATCGAACACGGTGTCGGGCGCTTTCATGGGCTGGTCAGTCTGAACGTGGGTGACCAGGAACAGGAGTTCATCCTGCTGGTATATGGCGATGATGCGAAACTGTATGTACCCGTAGCGCAGCTGCAGGTGCTCTCACGCTATGCCGGGCTCAATGAGGAATTCGCGCCACTGCACAAGCTCGGCAACGACAAATGGCAGAAGGCGAAACGGGCAGCCCGCGAGAAGATTCGAGATGTGGCGAGCGAACTGCTGAAAATCTACGCGCGGCGCGAGGCCCGAAAGGGGCATTCGTACAAGGTCGAAGAAATCGAATACAGCCGCTTTGCTGATGACTTCCCTTTTGAAGAAACGCCCGATCAGGCCAGCGCCATCGGCGCCGTAGCGTCCGATCTCAAGCGGCAGCAGCCCATGGACCGGCTCATTTGTGGCGATGTCGGCTTCGGCAAGACCGAGGTGGCGATGCGAGCAGCCTTCCTGGTGGCCAACGCGGGGCGCCAGGTCGTCGTGCTCGTGCCAACCACATTGCTGGCACAACAGCATTTCAACAGCTTCCGCGATCGATTTGCTGGCACCGCCATGCGTATCGAGCTGCTCAGCCGCTTCCGTTCGACGCAGGAAATCAAGACCTCGATGGAAGCGATGAAAGCTGGGCAGGTCGATATCGTGATCGGCACCCATAAGCTGATTCAAAAGGATGTCGAGTTCAAGGATCTCGGTCTTCTGATCATCGATGAGGAACACCGCTTTGGCGTGCAACAAAAGGAGCGCCTGAAGGCCCTGCGCGCCGAAGTCGACATCCTGACGCTCACTGCGACGCCAATTCCACGAACACTGAACCTGTCATTGCAGGGCGTGCGAGATCTGTCCATTATCGCCACCCCACCCGAACGACGCCTGGCAGTGAAGACTTTCGTGCATGAGCATGAAGACGGCATCGTGAAGGAGGCTGTGATGCGGGAACTGCTCCGCGGCGGCCAGGTCTTTTACCTGCACAATGAAGTGAAGACGATACAGAAGACGGCGGACGCACTGGCAGAACTGGTGCCCGGCGCGCGAATCTGTGTGGCGCACGGTCAGATGCCTGAGCGCCAGCTTGAAAAGGTCATGTCGGAGTTCTATCACAAGAAATACAACGTGCTTGTGTGTACTACCATTATCGAAACCGGCATCGATATCCCCAGCGCCAATACCATTATCATCGACAGGGCCGACAAGCTTGGGCTTGCCCAGCTGCACCAGCTCAGGGGCCGGGTTGGCCGCTCGCATCACCAGGCCTACGCCTATCTGCTGACAGTCTCACCTCGATCGCTGACAGCAGACGCGAGGAAGCGGCTGGAGGCCATCAGCGCGGCGCAGGACCTCGGCGCCGGCTTTACCCTGGCGACCCACGACCTTGAGATCAGAGGTGCGGGTGAGCTTCTGGGCGCAGAACAGAGTGGTCACATCAATGCCATCGGCTTCTCGCTGTACATGCAGCTGCTGGACAGTGCGGTGAGGGCTATGCGCGAAGGTAAGGAACTGTCGCTGGATGATCCGGAAGAGAAGGTTTGCGAGGTAAACCTGAGGGCACCTGCATTGCTGCCGGACAGCTATATCCACGATGTGCAATCGCGGCTCGTGCTATATCAGCGCATTGCTGCGGCGAAATCGCCCGAGGCGCTGAAGGATCTCCAGGTCGAGCTGATCGATCGTTTCGGCTTGCTGCCTGATGCAGCAAAGAACCTGTTCCGCCAGGCCGCCATTCGCATGGAAGCCGATCAACTGGGTATCGTACGGATCGATGCCGGTGAGAAAGGCGGCGTGGTTGAGTTCGCAGCGAAAACCCGCGTGCAGCCGATGAAGCTGATCGAACTGGTACAGACTAAACCGAAGCGCTACCGGCTAGAGGGTAGCCAGAAACTGCGCGACAACGTACCTTTGGTTGATCCAGAGCAGCGCCATCAATGGGCAGAACAGATTGTAAGGATGTTTGCGTGAACCTTTTTCGATTACCAGCACCTGCGCTCGTATGCGCTGCCGTCATGAGTACGGCACTCCTGCCCTTACCCGGCCAGGCGCCGGCACTGGCGGCCGACAATGAAGCGAGTGTCTATCAGCTCGAGCTGATCATTTTCCGCAATTATCCCATCAGCGATTCAGAGCGGCTGTTGCCGCTGCCGCCGCGCGATATCGAAACAGACCAAGCGGCCAATTCTGGGGGCGCGGGAATCACGGCAGGCAATGGCGTCTCTACTGAAACTGCAATCGATACAAGCGCTGAGGGCTATGGGCCCGAGGCCAGCTTCGGTGGCAAGAAGCCCGATGGCTCTCCATTGCTGAACATGCGCGATGATGCGATATCTTTGGGCGATGCCAGCGAAGATCGTTGGCCACTGATGCTTCGCAAGGACTTCATGCTAAACGACGCGCTGACGAACCTTGAACGCGCCTATGGGTATCGCGTGCTCTGGCATGGCTCCATGATGTTGCCGATGGTGAAACAGCGGGACTATCATTTCACGTTGGCCACCTCGACGCTGGACGACAACCGGTGGTCGCTGCAGGGCGAGCTACAGTTCAGGCTGTCGCGCTTCATGCACATGAACGCAACGCTGGTGCTGACCGATCATACCGGTCCGCAGGGGGAACCCGTGTACACCAGCGATGAAAGCATCGAGATTCCTGGAGCGAGCGGGGAGATTTACGGCCGTTATGTACTGCAGCAGTCGCGACGGATGAAGTCCGGTCAGCTGCATTACATCGATCATCCGGCCATTGGTGTGCTGGCCATGATCCAGTCCGTCAGTGATGAGTCCGCGGTTCGACTGCGCGGCCCTGAAGCGTCCAATGGGCTCGAAGTCGAAGAACTCGGCGACGAGGAATAGCCAGCTCGGCCCGCCAATAACAGCGGGCCTGCACGGCCTGCGTATTTAGCGCTGCTGCTCACCCACCAGGGTGGCAATGAGCTGGCGCACGTTTGACATGCCATCCAGCACGGCCTGTTCGATATCCGCCATCGTGATTTCACGATCCGGCGCACCGTCCGCCTTCACGCCCGCCGCGGGATTCACCACGAGGCACAGACTGGCATAGTCCAGGCCAGCTTCTCGAGCCAACGCAGCTTCCGGCATGCCGGTCATACCAACAAGTGTGCAACCATCGTTCGCGAGGCGACGAATCTCGGCGGCCGTTTCCAAACGCGGCCCTTGGGTGGCCGCGTAAACGCCGCCCGTCTTGACCTGAACATCAATGCGCTTGGCAGCCTCGATGATTCTAGCCATCAACGATGCTGTGTAAGGCCACGAAAAGTCGATATGCTCGACAGCGGTATCAGTCGAAAAGGTGCTCGCTCGGCCCCAGGTATAGTCAACCAACTGGTCTGGCAGTACCAGGTCGGTTGGCTTCAGACTGGGATCAATACTGCCTACGGCATTGACGCCGATGACTGCAGTCGCACCCATTTCCTTGAGGGCCCAGATATTGGCGCGGTAATTGACGGCGTGCGGGGCAATGCCATGCGGGTGGCCGTGCCGCGCGAGGAAAAAGGCTGAGCTTTCCGGATGTTCCGAATGGCCAACTTCCAGTACTGCAGCAGATGGCTGACCGTAAGGCGTATCGACTGTCTTTTCATTGAGAATTTCGAAGCCTTCCAGCCTGGTCAGGCCGGTTCCACCGATAAAAGCGAGCATTCAATCCCTCGACTGGCTAACGAATGATTACGCGGCAACCTGGCTGCACACGTTCGAAGAGCGCTGTCACGTCATCGCTGGCCATACGAATGCAGCCATGTGAGGCAGCGGTACCCAGCAGATGTTCGTCAGCAGTGCCGTGAATATAAATATAGCGCCGCTGTGTGTCGACCCCGTTTCCACGGTTGTTCCCCAATTCGAGGCCACAGAGCCAAAGTATGCGGGTGAGTATCCAGTCGCGTTGGGGATAGCGTTCCGCGAGCGCTGTATCAAAGATCTCACCGGTCCAGCGGCGTCCGGCAAGCACCGCCAGTGCCGGCAATTCGCGACCGATGCAGGCGCGGATGTAGTGCCAGCCGCGCGGCGTCTGCAGGCTGCCATTTTGCTCGCCGAGGCCAGCTGCTGCTGTCGATATGGTGTATATAGGGCCACAGGCCTCGGCTGCCTCCGCGTAGGCTTCCAACTCGGCAAGCTCTCGGGTGGCACCGATCCGGGCATCCGCTGACAGGCACTCGAGGGTCTGCGTTGCAGCACTGATACGCAGCAGATTGAGCATCAGTGGCCTCGCGGTTTTGACTCGGCAATCTTGATGGCAGCAGCCAGCGCAGCCGAACGTTCATTGTTATCGAGATGCAGCTCGTCTGAGGCCAACTGCGCTTCATCCCCACTCAGGCACTGTGCGTCGGAAGCCGTAAGCGAGCCGCGTCTATCGCTCTCGGTACTGTCACGTCGGTCGCCGCGCTGCTCACCCTTCGGTAAATTTTCGGCGCGCCCACCACCGGCCTTGAGTCCCGCCGACAGGAACCTGACCAGTTCGACGACGATATCCTGCGGCGAACTACTGATATCGAGCTCATTCTTCAGTATGCTGCTAAGCGCTTCGGAAGAGGACATCGTGAACGTTGTGGCGCCCAGCATGAACTGCAGTCGCCAGAAGCGTTCGACGCTCGACAGATGCGGCGTGGCCTTCTTCAAGAGCTGCATGAATTCGCGGAACTCGAGGCTGTAATTTTGTTCCAGAAAGCGCCGCAGGTGGCCCTGACTCTGGGTATAGGCCAAGCCCAGCAGGCGCATGAAGACGGCCAGCCCGTTGGCGTTACGCCTGTTCTGCGTCTGCAGTATCGATCTGGTTACCACCTGGAGCAATTGCTCGAGCATGGTATCTGAATCCTTGGCGTCGATTTCGCTCAGACGCTCGCGCAGATTGCGTGTGATGGGATTGAAAAATCGCGCAAAAACCGCCTGGATCAGTGCATTCTTCGAGCCGAAATGATAATTGACCGCGGCGAGGTTGACGCCGGCCTTACTGGTGATCTGGCGCAATGAGGTTTCGGCGAAACCCCGCTCTGCAAAGAGCATTTCTGCGGCATCGAGTATTTTGTCTACGGTATCGGACTGTGCCATCGACCCTGCCATACTAAGATTGGTACGCGTTCCGTTCGCTACGAACAGCTGTTTGAAACATACGTTTGAAACGCTGTCGTGTCAACCTGTCCCCCTGGCCTAGTCGTTATCCCCGACGTCCCCAAACTCCGTTCTCAGACGATGATTGATAGTGACGTAGTCACGTTTCAGTGAAAGATACGCCGCCCGGGATAGCATCATATACCGCAGATACAGCCGTATGGCGCCGGCATGACGCATGGCCTTGAGCAAGAGGCCCTTCCGGCTGAGCATTACAAGACGGGTAAACTGCCTGTGTCTGAGTGCTTCGAACTCAGCGCTCATCATCTGACACTGATACGCCAGGCCATTCCGCCCTTCGAGCATGCGAATGTGATTCAGAGCAGCTGACTCGAGCGACTTGCGTCTTGCCTGCAGGCCCGAATAACTCATATCGGAAAACAGTAATGATCGCACCGGCCCTATCTGCAAGGCCGTTAAGAGAACAGCGCCGCCCAATAGAGATCCGGCCACCCACGGGTTGAGGTTGGCCATCAGCGCCGTAAGAAAAACACCGAGACACAACAGCACGCCCAGCCACAGCAGATTGGAACGCCGCTTTGCCAGCAGCATCTGGGCCGGCGTGGGATAGCCACTCATCTGCAACGCCTCGACATTAAGCAGTTCGAGCGCCTGGCATTCAGCAATGACCTGCTGAATGAGTTTCAGCCGTCGGGCCATACGCGAGCGTTCACGCTCCCGCTCTTCAGGCGTCGGGGCTGCTGAAGCCGCATTTGCTTCAGCAGGCTTTCGACCAGCATCAGGATCAACTTCATAAGAACGCCGACCCTCACCGGCGCGATCCGGACTACGGCGCTCGCGCCAGGCTGCAGCCGATTCTGGACTGGCGATTTCACGCGATCCACCACTTCGAGCGCCCTGCTCGATCACCGCCGGCGCATTGCGGCCCGCCCCACTCTGGAGACTCTGCTCGAGCGATTGCTTCTGGGTGGCTGCCTGACTGCGATGTGCAGCCTCCTGAGCGAGCACCTCGCGAGGGTCGAGATTCAGTGAGGCCTGTTCGACCAGCTGCCGAAGCGCAGTAGGGCTTAGATCGATATCGCCGGGGTTGTGGATCTTCATAAGTCTGAATACTATGCCGATGAAACGCACACAAACGGGCTGACGCCGCCGCACCATTGTCGCCAACGTCAATTTAATGGCAGCTTTTGCCTGTCAAAGCACCGCCTTCTGACCATATAAGCACGATTCGCGCCAGGCGGCGCAGTTGGCAGGCGATGTGCCCCAGCCACTCTCACTTCCTGCAGGGCAGAATCAACATGTTTACAGGCATCGTCCAGGGCAAGGCCCGGATAAAGACCATCGACAGGCTCGAAGGGCTATCGAGACTATTGGTTGAGTTCCCCTCCGACCAGTCTGCCACACGCTGCGGTGCCAGTGTGGCGATCGATGGCGCCTGCCTGACAGTCACCGCCGTCGATGGTAGTGAACTGGCTTTTGATGTGATGCAGGAAACACTGCGAATTACGACCCTCGGCAAGCTGCAGCAGGGCGACTGGGTGAACTTCGAACATGCTGCCCGCCTTGGTGATGAAATTGGCGGGCACCTGTTATCGGGCCACGTTCATGCAGTGGCGACCGTAGCAGCCGTTACCAATACACCCAACAATACCAATATCGCCTTCACAGTACCTGAAGCGCTGCGCGCCTATATTTTCCACAAGGGCTATATCGGGGTTAACGGCGCCAGTCTGACCGTCGGACATTTGACGCCCGATGGCTTTTCCGTCGATCTGATCCCCGAAACGCTGCGAATGACCACCTTTGGTGAACTCGCTGCTGCCGACCAGTCTCAGCCAGTTGGCGTGAACCTGGAGATCGACAGTCAGACGCAGGTCATCGTGGATACCGTAGAGCGCATACTGAAGCAGAAACTGGGGTGATCCGAGCCTGCGGGAGCTAGCGCAGCAACTGCTGGGACTGGGTCAGCGCGGAAAGAAAATCGACTGGCCGCACTGCAGCTGGTTTCCCCGCCTTCTCATCATTCCTGCGGCCCTCACGCAGCTTCATGAGGCTCGCTTCCAGAAACAGTGGCACCGAGGGATTCCGGCCTTCGTTGAACTGTTGCCTGAAGGCCAGCAAGGCCTGGTAGGCTGTTTCTGCGGCCTCTGACTCAAGGCTTGTCACCAGCGTCTGCAGATCCTTCAACGCAGATGATTGCGCCAGCGTCTGGTCTGCCTCGCTCGCAGCAGCCTCGCTCAGCTGCAGCCTGAATACCGAAGCCCACACCCACAACAGTAGATCCAGCAACTCTTCCACAGGCACTTTTGCCAGGACCTGGGCGCCGGCAAAAATATCCTGACGCCCCTCCACACAAGCGGCCAGCGTTTCCATGACGGTCATGAGCACAGGCTGCTGATGGCCGTCTGCACGCAAGGCCTCCAGCGTCCGCCAGGGGCTGAATTGATAGGCCAGCGTCATGGCTGCAACCAGTTCAGGCAACAGTACCTCGTCGTGCTTCGATGTCGCCGCAGATTTTCCGGAGACGAGCCGGCCGGCGACCCAATCGTTGAGTTCGGCCAGCGCAGGCTTTGGCAGCCTGAAATACTGACAGCGGCTACGAACCGTCGGCAGCAAGCGCGAGCGCTGCTCACTGAGCAGGATGAGCGTCACGTCGCTACCCGGCTCCTCCAGTGTTTTCAAGAGGGCGTTGCCAGCCTGCAGGTTAAGGGCATCTGCCGGGTCGAGTATCGCCACCTTGCGCTTCGACACCTGTGGTCGTGTATAGGCAAAGTCGGTGAGCGAGCGAATCTGGTCGACCTTGATGACGCGGCTGTCGGCAGGCGCGATCACGATGAAATCAGGATGGCTGTCAGCGTTCATCAGGAGGCATTGACGACATGCGCCACAGGCCTGCAAGGCCCCGTTAGGCTGCGAGACGGGTTCTGCGCAAAGCGCGTCCATGGCCAGATGTCTGGCCAAGGCGAGCTTTCCGCTACCTCGGACGGCTTCCAGTAGCAAGGCCGCGGGCCAGCCCTGATCCCGCCACCGCCTGGACAATTCGGAGCGAACCGCCTTGTGCCAGGGCAGCAGCAGACGCGCAGCGCTATCGTTCTCGCTCATGCTGTTCTCGTTTCAAAGGGGCCGTGCTGTAGAGATGGCAAATCTGATACCCAATATGCATTATTCGAAGATTCAGCGCGGTGAAGCATCGCTGCGCTTGCGGAGGTTCAGTTTCCGCAACAGGCTCCGAAGTTGACGGATTTCGTTGGTCTGCAGGCGTGAACGGGCTGCACCCATTTGCGGGCGCCGCGCATACAACAGACGCTCGAGGCGCTGGCTAATGGCCATGGCAGTCTCCTTGTCGGCGCCTGCGGACTGCATGATGCCACAGAGCTGGCGCGGTGTAATCGCCATTGATGAAACATCGGCACCTGCGCGCCGAAGTCTGCGTAGCAGACGGTCATAGAGCCGGACCACAGGATCCTGTGCCCGCAGATGCCGTCTGCCTCGCATGAGCTGCATCAGCCCGATCAGGATGATGATTCCGGCGATTGCGCCCGTAGCAATAAAGCCAATCTGCCTGATATCAACGTCACCAAAAAAGGTCGCCAACAGACTCTGCTGTGTCTTCTGATCGTAGTTGATGACCCATTTCTGCCAGAGGTAATTGGTATACTCCAGTCGCATGTCGATCCAGTTCAGGGCACTGATGCCGGAAAATCGCGAAAGCGATATTTCGTTACTGAGAAAACCACCCTCTTCCGCCACCGCCGTACGTAGACCAGCCTCAATACGAAGCGGAGACACAGCCGCCGTAGGATCGACACGCACCCAGCCGATACCTTCGAGCCAGGCCTCGACCCAAGCATGGGCATCGTACTGACGCACGACCAGGAAGCCACCAGTCGAGTTGAACTCGCCACCCTGATAGCCGGTCATGATCCTGGCTGGAATACCTGCCGAGCGCAGGATGACCGCAGTCGCCGAGGCGAAGTGTTCACAGAAGCCGCGGCGCTCGCCAAACATGAAATCGTCGACGTTACTCTCCGGGTCGAGCACTGGCGGATTGAGTGTGTAGGTGAAAGGCTCGGTACGGAAGTAATTGAGCAGGTCGTAGATGAAGGCTGCCTGATCATCGTGCTGCTCGCGCAGCTCTGCCGCAAATTCACGCGTTAGCGGATTACCTTCTGCTGGCAGTTGCAACAGACGACGGCGGTCAAAATCTGTCAGCTCGACCCCTGCTGTTGAGCCGAGCGCAGTGACATCCGGTAGACCCGGAATATGCGCCGCATCAAGTCGGGACTGTGCCTCCATAGCGGCCTTATCCAGCGGCAGTGACTGCAGAGTGTAGGCGGAGGGACTCTTCACCGGACGGCCGAAGCGAATCAGCCCGTCGAGGGTCTGCAAAACGGCACCACCACGCGCACTACTCTGGCCACTCAGCTGCCGGCTGGTGGGTATCGTCGCATTGAGCGAAAAACCCCAGTCTCGGTTATGCGGATCCAGCAGGATCTCGTAGCTGGATTCTGGCGTCGAAAGCGCCGCTTCTATCGCTTCGTCACCCAGGCCCAACCTGCGCAGCCGGGTCTGTGGCAACATTCTGGATTCATCGATGCCACGCTGCTGGTTTGATCGCGACCACTGCCCCGCCGTGAACAGATCCATGGCGAGGGCACGCCAGTAGAGGGTGGGCGAAGGCGGCGGCGGTCCATCAAAATCAGCACGGAAGGCCCGCTCGGAGGACTGCGCCAAATTGGCGACCTGTCCCGGCATCATGCTGTCGGACAGCCCTGTAAAGGCCGAAGTGCTGTTCAGCGGCATCGACCAGATTGGTCCAAGCCTCGGAAAAACGATGTAGGCGACAACGAGAATGGGCAAGGCCCAGGCGAACAGGCCGAATGCCCGCTTCAGCGCGCCGAAATAGGTCGTGCGCTCCAGCGAACCATTGATGCCCATGAGCGCAATAAAGGCGAACGCCAGTGACACGAAAATGAACAAGGTTGCGAAGATCGACTGGCTGAACAAAAAGCCCAGCGGCATCAGGAACAGCGTCATGAACACGAAGAGATAGGCATCCCTGGTCGAGCCGGTTTCAAGCAGCTTCAGACCATAGGTGAGCAGGAAGAAACCGACCGCGTTTTCAATGGTGAACTGCCCTTTCGAACTCACCAGAAAGAGCGTGATGCCCAGCAGCAGGAGGATGACCTTGACCCAAAGCTGAGGCAGCCTGAAGCGCCCTCTGAATACCATGATGCGCCACAACAGAATCCCGACCAGCGCGATGTTGAGCCAGATGGGCGTATGGTCGATATGCAGCAGCGCCGCCAATGCCAGCGATAGTAAAAGCCAGGGCATCCCTTGTGGATTGATGCCGGTAAAGTCGGCGTGGCTGTTGGTGCTGAAGCGTCGCTCAAGCATTGGGCGTTAGCTCCGGATAACGTGCGAGCGCTTCCAGGGCGTCCCGCTTGTGCTGTGGCCCCAGGCCCGGCGCCAGCCGCCACTTCCCCAGCTTGAGGCCGTAGGGCTGCTGACCCTTGTCACGCACGAGCACTTCGGCACAAAGATTAGACATCTGCAACTCGATATCCCGCCCCGCGTAAGCCGCCTGATCGATCCAGACCGGGTCAGCCGATTCAGACGAGAACAGCTTTGTGTATAGCACACCCTGCTGCGCATACTTTTTCCAGGCAATGCGACTGCGCGATTCGCCGAGTTCATAATTCCGCAACCCGTCAAAATCCACCGGCTGCTGCTGTCGCAGCTTTCGGTCCGGCTGGCTATCACCTTCACTCACGGCGTCGGCCGCGTTGACCTCACCGGCAATTGGTCGTGGGTACACCAGCACATCGATATCGAGGTCGAGCCATGACCAGACCCGGACTAGCCCCAGTGGATAAACACTGGTCGCCAGCAATCTCGGTGCCCGCTGTATCCCACGCTTCAGACACTGCAGCGGCAGCGTAACTGATTGCAATTCCGACTCACTGCCAGGCTCGCTGGGATGATCAGTGGGTGGCAAACCGGTATGAATGAGCTGATGTCGAATACTGGCGGTGCTTTGCGGCCAACCCAGTTGTATGGCGACGTGCCGATCACCAGTCGCCGGCTCTCCGCGCCCACTGCCGGAGTCCGTGCCCGCTGCCCGGGTCGAGCAAACGGTAAGGGTAATCAGCGCTTCCTCACCCACATGAGCCGGCTCCGCATCATGAAAGGCGACGGTAAGGCCAGCGAAGTTGTTGAAGCTCATATGGATGTGGACAACGAACACAGCAAAAAACAGGAAGGACGTTGCCAGAATCATCGAGTTCTGATAATTGATGCCCGCGATCAATACCAGCACCACCGTCATCAGAAACATCAGTCCCCAGCGGGTCGGCAGGATGAAGACGTTCTTGTGCCCTAGCCGAATCCGCGACTGCGGCGGCAGACGGCGCGTGACCCAGCGCTGGATCAGGTTGGCGAAGTAGCCGCTTCGTCTGGATTCGAGTTCAGCGGGGGCAGTTGGTTGCAAGACGTGCCTCATCAGTGATGCTTTTGTTCTAGGTTCGCTGATCGCGATCACAAGACTAGAGCATAGCCGATACTCCAAGCTGAACATAATTCAACCGTATCGCACACCGCTGATACCTATCGGATTTTCGCGTGGGAACCTTTGCTAACCGCATCACAGAACAGGAGCAGTCAGCGGCCTACCATGGCCTTTCACATCCAAAGGACACTGGAAAACTATAATGAAATTAACCATCTGTACACTTATAGCCGGCATAGCCGCAGCAACTGCCGTTCAGGCTTCTGATACTCGGGTTTTTGGCGAGCGGATTATGATGCCTGTCGACGGTTCCAGTACGATAGGGGCAATCAGCGCTGACGGGTCAGCAGTACTTGGCACCTCGTCAGCAGACCACCTGATATCTAATGACTTGAACGGGTCTGGGCTTGACACTTTTCTCTGGAACACCGTATCGACTGACTATCAACTCGTAAATCTGGATACCTCTGGCGCTCAATCTGCTAGACCAACTCTGCCAGTAGCGCTCAGTGCAGATGGCAAAGTTGCGCTTTTGCTTGATACCTACAACGGGCACAAAGCACTAATCTATCGCTCTGATAGTCAATCAGTAGAACAGCTGCCGTTCGTAAAGCCTAAGGCGATAAGCGGCGACGGCCAACTAGTTGCGTTCGTAGACACGGTGGACAGTAAGCTCTACATCCATTTGTACTCGTTGAGCACCGGAGAACGTACTCGATTACCCATTCGCGTTTCTCCGTCCACCGACATAGCCTTGTCTATGGACGGAAAGTTCGTTGCATTTACCAAGGAGACGGAAGCTTTCAGACTTAACAGAGAAACGGGTCAGTTGATAAAGATTCCTTTCTCCGTATCAACCAACGTTTCCTTAGGTGGCCTGAGTCACGACGGCAATGTGATAGCCTATAGCGCAGTTAACAATGGCGGCTGGGTCTACAAGTTTAACTCCGCGCAGTCAGAAAAGTTGTGCGTCGACTCGCGAGCTATGGCTCTCAGCGGCAACGGACAATTCGCAGTGTGCGACGAACGAAACGTTCAGCTCGTCGTGAAGGATCTCAGCTCTGGCAAGATAAATAATATTCCTACAGGAGCCGCGAACTTCTTTGCTCTTGGTGGAGTTTCCAACGCGGGTACCGTGGTTTGGGGAACCACTAACCCATATGCGCATTATGACACCAATGGGAAGAGCGACCTGCTGATCACGAAGTTCAAATAATAACAGAGGCTTTGACGGGAGCGATCCGCATGGATTGTTCCCGTCGTTAATGAATCACACGCTCATTTGAAGTATACTGATGCAAAGTTGGCTGGGGGCTTTGAATGATTGTTTCAACGGATTTGGGAGTTCTCAATCGAGTCGAGAGAACACCCACAACATTGATTTTACGCGGTGCCTTCTGGGCGTACGTTCTCTCAGGTTCGGCGGTAGCTGAAGTCAAATCACTAACGAGCGATGAGTTAACCGAAACCTACATCAAGGACTCCACCATCATCGTCACGCCAGCGGCTGCACCTCAGCCCGAGCGGCAGTCGATGACGTATACCATCACGCCAGGTCAGCCCACAAAAACCGAGCCGGAGCTCCAGGCCGACCTTGCCAACGCTACCGCGGAACAGCGCCAGCAACTTGAGCGCGCGATCGATGCAGCTCGCCAGGCGAATCTTGAATCGCCTTTTGTACCACCGCAGGAAGTTGCTGTAGCGCCATTGCGGGAACCTATTCCCATTCCCTTCGGTGTTGAAATTCCTGAAGGGCCGTTCGACTTGAACACACTATTGGGTCAACAAGGCATCGAGCAGCTGCCGTATGGCGACCAGCTCAATCTCGTCAACAATGGTGAGCAGCTCATCATGACGATTGGCAATATACCTGGCTATGCGCCGCTGCAGGTGGATGAAGCGATTCGCGGCCGATTTATGGAAGTTATTCCCCTCCCACAGGGCGGCGCAGAAATTCGCTACAACCTGGATGCGCTTCAGGCCAGATAGCGCAATACGGTCACAAAAAAAGCACCCGAGGGTGCTTTTTTTACTATGAGATGATCGCCGACCTTTAGAGACCGTTACCGCGTACCACCACGTTGAGACCGTCGATATTAAGCGTCAGCAGTTCGGCACCACCAAGGCTGCTCAGCATGCCGCCCTCAACTGTTCCAGCAGCACCGACTGAACTCAGGTCAAAGCTCTCGACAAAAAAGCCCATATCACCGGTTTTAAAGTTGAGCTCTGAGCGCGTAAAGGTCAGGCCGATACCACCGTCGCTGTCTGCCACGTTACCACCATTGGCTACTACGTTTTCAAGATCGGCTGTCGCATCCAGGGTGATGTCCAGAGTGCCTGCTACGGCGATGTTCTTCGAAATTGCACCACCAACCCACTTCTCTGCATTGCCGTACGAGGTGTTTGCACCGAGGTTAGTATCACTGTTCCAGCCGCCTTCGATATCAACCAGCCATTTCTGAGCATCGATGGTCACGCCAGCTTCACTCCAGTCGACGCCGTAGAAATCGTCAACGCTGGCGTCCACACCTGAAATTGAACCGATACCAATTTCGAGCACTATTCCGCTCTGCCCTGTGATACCGGCAAGCTGAGTATCTTCAAGCGCCTGGATTTCTGCAAAAGCTGGGCTGCTCATAGTCACTACTACGGCAGAGGCTATGAGTGACTGGCGTAAGAATCTTGCGGCGTCGCCTCCGCACTTGTCATCGTTGTTCATCGGTTCTTCCTAATAGTATCTAGTTATGATTTTTATGGGTCGGTCTGCGCTTGCGTTGCTTTTCTCTTTCCAAATTCATCTTTGCGCCAAAAAAAAGCGCAGCTCCTTGCGGACTGCGCTTTCTGCATTCACTGATCAGTGCTGCTTTTCGCAGCGCTAATCTACTGGAAATGCTTGACGGGCACAGGCGCCAGAGACGCATCATAGCCAGGCACGGTAAAGGCTCCGTCGCCACCAGCTGGTGCGTTCAAAAATACAATTCCTTGATTTGTCACAAAGACCTGATCGTTGATCACGGTGGTCACATCTTCAGCCTTGATATCGATAGGTAAAGCACCTGTGCCCATACCGATACTCGGCGCAAAACTGAAGATGGCTGCACCACGATCCAGAATACCGTCTTCGTCGATATCGACCGCGCCATAGCGCAGCGGCATGACAAAAGACATCACATCCATCAAGGTGCCGGTCGTCTGATTGGCAAAGGTAATGCCCTTGATGGCGCGGTCATAAGGCTGTACAGCACCGGTGGTCGAACTTTCACCCTGCCGGATTGTTTCCTTGTTACCCTGAGCATCGGTATACACGATGGCTTCGTAGGTAATCTGACCACTCATTTCGATAACCGGTGCTGCCTGTCCAGTGACTTCGCTCATTGTCGCGTCGTCAATTGGCTTCAGTTCAGCCTGTACCGACAGTGCACTCAGCAAAAGACCCATGCCTAGCACGACGCCTACTTTCCCGCTCAAGCGGTCAAGATCAGCGGGGGCGCTGCCTGAAGCAGACGACCCTGAGCAAAGCTGGCTTTGATTTTTTGCTGAATGAACCATATACACCTTTAAAAAAGTTGTAGGAGAGAGACAGAAAGGGGCGCCGAAGCGCCCCTTTCCTGAGCACGAGGCTCTAACTAATCATTCGCGTTAAGCGGACCTTACAGGCCGTTACCACGGATAACCAGCTGGAGGTTATCGATGTTCATACCGATCAGCTCGATACCACCGAAGCTTGATACCTGACCAGCAGCAACAACGCCAGAGGCACCAACGTTTGCCAGGTCATACTCTTCTACGAATACGCCCATGTCGCCAACTTTGAAGTTGATGTTCGAGTTCGCGAAAGTGATACCGATACCGCCGTCGCCTTCAGCAACCGCACCACCGTTGGCAACAACGTTCGCAAGGTCAGCAGTCGCATCGATAGTCATGTCAACCGAACCAGCTACAGCGATGTCCTTGGCGATGAAGCCGCCGAGTGCTGGAATTGGGTTACCAGAGTTCATGTTGGTGCCAGTGTTAGTTTCCTGATCCCAGCCACCTTCGATGTCTACGATCCACTTGAACGCTTCGATAGTGATACCGGCATTTGACCAGTCAACACCGTAGAAGTCACCAGCTGAACCAGCCTGCTCAACTTCGACAATAGAACCGTCTGGCTGACGAACTTCAGCCTTAGCTGTGTAAGCGTTTTCTGCAGTAGCATCAACACCAGAGATGGTGCCGAAGCCAGCTTCGATTACGATGCCGCTCTGACCAGAAACTTCAGCCATTGCTGCGTCGTCGATTGACTTGAGCTCAGCGTTTGCAGCAGAAGCAGCAACGATTGCAGAAACCAGTACTAATTTGTTCAGGCCTTTCATATTAAATCTCCAGAAGGATTATTTTTATACCTAGGCTTCCCGATGAAGCCGATTTCACAAAAGATTGTAAGTCTCCCACAGATCAGAGCGCCTGGTGGCTCTCTGGCCCGGTTACGACTCGGAGGTCTTACAACCCGTTTTGCAACCTAACGATGCCTACTCTACGGATACACCCGCTTACGTTCCGTGACACTACTCACATTTTCTTTATAATTCGTAATTAGCTGTTCACTAAGTGTGTTTGACGTCGCAAGAAGCGTGCTGAAAAGGCGGAGATACGATTCTGAGCGTTTGGCGTTTCAAGATGACAACTGACACTACAAGCCCCATGATATCAGACATTTAGCGCGAAGCCCACCGGCCGCTCGCAGCAGGCTACGAGGCTGCCACTCACCAATTTACAAGAACACATTATCTTACACAGGAGCGCATCGCGTTTGTTGCAGATCATCACGCTGGAGTACTCAGAAAGCATGCTGGAGCAGCTGCGACGGGCCTGTGCGGTCGCATCTGGGTTTATCTGGCTGGACAGTGCAAGCCCCTGGAACGCCAGCGCAGACCAGCCCAACGAGCTACTTCTGTTCAATCCGGACTGGCAAAACACGGCTGATGAGGACGTCTTGTCGGCAATGCTCGAGCGCTGTGACACCTGGGGGGATGAACAGCAGCAACGATATACGTCCACCCTTGATGCGCATTCACCATCACTACGCTTTCGCGGCGGGCTTGCCGGTGTCTTACCCTACCCGGCCCTCGAGCCGTCAGACCAGCGTGTCTACCCCGCGGTTGGCGACTACCGGAACTTTGTCGAAATACAGCACGATACCCAACGTATATTTGCTGTGGTTGCCGATGAAGAAAGTTATGAGCTGATTCAGCAGGTCGTGGATGATAAGCGACCAATTGGATCGCAGCCGGACTTTTCGCTGACGAGCGAATGGCAGTGGGCGTGGGATCGCGGGGCCTACCAGGCAGCCTTCAATCAGGTTCAGGCCTACCTGGCTGCCGGGGACTGCTATCAGGTGAATCTGACGCAGCAATGTCGCGCCAGCTTTGCAGGCCCCCCCTTCGAGGCGTACTGGCAGCTCCGGGGCAAGGCGCGTGCTCCATTCAGCGCTTATGTCAGCCTGGGTCGTGACACGCAGACCGATGCCCTGCTCTGCTTCAGCCCGGAACGCTTTCTCAGAATCGAAAAAGGACAGATGCTCACCAGCCCGATCAAGGGCACGCGTGCTCGACTTGCTGATGAAGTGCTGGATAGCCAACAGCGGCAATCACTCAGCGGGAGCGACAAGGACCGCGCCGAAAATCTGATGATCGTGGATCTGTTGCGCAACGACCTGAGTCGCTTTGCCAGGAAAGGCAGCGTCAAGGTGCCTGAGCTTTTCGCACTGCATTCGTTTAGTAATGTGCATCATCTGATCAGCCATGTGACGGCTGAGCTTGATCCTGCCTTCCACCCCTTGGAAGCCCTGATCGGCTGCTTTCCGGGTGGATCGATCACGGGTGCGCCGAAGCAGCGTGCGCGGGAAATAATAGAGGAACTAGAAGCGGTACCGAGGGGATATTACTGTGGCACGGTGTTCAGCTACAGCCGAAGCGGCCTGCTGGACAGCAATATTGCCATTCGCTCAGTACATTGTGCCGGGGGCAGCGCCAGCGTCAGTGGTGGCGGTGGCATCACCACTGGCTCAGTCTGTGAGGCAGAGTATGACGAATCAGTCGACAAGATCCGTCATCTCATGGAAGGCCTGTCCCGTCTCTAGGGACAGCAGAAGCGGGGCAGCTAGGCTTTGACGGTCTTGCTGGCCTTGAGGAATTCCTGGCGCAGGTCGTCATAGGTGTGAACGGCCGGGAACTGTGGGAACTCCCTGATCACATTCTCTGGCGCGTGGAACAGAATGCCGGCGTCTGCTTCAGACAGCATGGTGGTGTCGTTATAGCTGTCGCCAGCGGCGATCACATAGTAGTTGAGGCTATGAAATGCCTTCACCGACATGCGCTTGGGGTCTTTCTGTCGCAGCGTGTAATCAACTACCCGTCCAGACTCGTCAGTAACCAGCTTGTGGCAGAAGAGCGTGGGGCTGGCCAGTTTCTTCATGAGCGGGCCGGCGAACTCATAGAAAGTGTCTGACAGGATGATCACCTGGAAGCGCTCACGCAGCCATTCGACGAACTCCACGGCACCCGGCAGCGGGTCAAGCGTCTCGATGACGGCCTGAATATCGGCCAGTCCGTAGCCGTGCTGGTCCAGCAGCTTCAGGCGCTGCTTCATGAGCACGTCGTAATCAGGGATGTCCCTTGTTGTTGCACGGAGTTCGGGAATTCCCGTCTTCTCGGCAAATGCTATCCAAATCTCTGGTATCAGAACGCCTTCCAGATCAAGACACGCCAGTTCCACTGTATTTTCCTCTCCTGCTGAATGCCGGGCGAGTGTAATTGGCCTGATTCGCAAATACCAGACTGGCATCGCGCCACGGTTGACGGCAACATAGGCACCCCCACACGGAATGCAAGGTCTACCATGCTGAATGATCCAACCGCTGAGCTGGAACAGCTCACCAAAGCCCTCGAGGGGCAGACACCCCGAGAGCGGCTGCGTATTGCCATCGAGCGCTTCGACTCCATCGCCCTGAGCTTTAGCGGCGCCGAAGACGTGGTGCTGGTGCATATGGCGACGAAGATCAAGCCGGATATCAATATCTTCACCCTGGATACCGGGCGTCTGCCTCGGGAGACCTACGAGTTCCTTGATAGGGTGCGTGAACATTACGGCATCAAGCTGGAGGTGATGTATCCGCAGCCTGAGCCGCTGCAGGCCATGGTTAGCCAGAAAGGTCTGTTCAGCTTCTACAAGGACGGTCATGAAGAGTGCTGTGGCATTCGCAAGATCGAACCGATGCGCCGCAAGCTGGCGACTGTGGACGCCTGGATTACCGGTCAGCGCAAGGATCAGAGCCCGACACGCGGCAATGTACCGCTGGTGCAGGTCGACACGGCCTTCGGACGGGAAAACAGCACACTATTCAAGTTCAATCCGCTGGCGGACTGGTCGTCAGCCGATGTGTGGAACTTTATCCGGATGATGGATGTGCCCTACAACGCGCTGCATGAAAAAGGCTATATCAGCCTTGGCTGCGAGCCCTGCACCAGGCCGGTGCTACCGAACCAGCACGAGCGCGAAGGCCGGTGGTGGTGGGAGGAAGCCACACAGAAGGAATGCGGCCTGCACAAGGGTAATATCGAGTTGCAGCCAATAGATGACACAACGCCGGTTACGCCTCTGCGTAGTACGCCACCTAATAAGTAGGCAGCACCACGGAGTCGAACAGCGCGTCGACCTCCTGGCGGCTGTGACAAGCCAATGCCGCATCCACCAGCTCCCTGGTGAGGTGGGGCGCAAAACGCTGGATGAATTCGTACATATAGCCCCGGAGGAAGGTGCCACGACGCATGCCGAGCTTGGTGGTGCTGGGCTTGAACAGGCGGCTGGCGTCTAGCGCCACCAGCTCTGAATCCTTGCTTTCATCGAATGCCATTCGCGCAACGATACCCACACCCAGGCCGAGACGGACATAGGTCTTGATGACATCTGCATCGGCGGCGGTAAAGACGATCTTCGGTTTCAGATTTTTTTCAATGAAGGCTTCGTCGAGATTGGAGCGGCCGGTAAATCCGAAGACGTAGGTGACGATTGGCCAGGCGGCGAGCTCTTCTATAGTCAAGCGACCCACGCTCGCCAGCGGGTGGCCTTTCGGTACCACGACGCAGCGGTTCCAGCGATAGCACGGCATCATGACGACGTCCTGGAAGTGCTCCATCGCTTCGGTGGCGATCGCAAAATCGACGCTGCCCTCTGAGGCCATTTCGGCAATCTGCATCGGCGTGCCCTGCTGCATGTGCAGCGACACATCCGGATAGGCTTCTATGAAACTGCGGATGACAGACGGCAGCGCGTAACGGGCCTGTGTATGCGTGGTTCCAATGCGCAGCTCACCCTTGCGCTGGTTGGAGAACTCCTGCGCCGCCTTCTTGATGCCTTCAACCTTGCGCAGTATTTCACCGGCTTCCCGAATGATGGATTCGCCTGCAGGTGTTATCCGGGTGAGGTGCTTACCGCTTCTGGTGAAAACCTCGACGCCCAGCTCGTCCTCCAGCAGGCGGATCTGCTTGCTGATGCCGGGCTGCGATGTGAACAGGCTTTGAGCGGTGGCGGAGACGTTGAGGTCGTGGTGGGCGACTTCCCAGATATAACGGAGCTGCTGCAATTTCATGGGGACAACCTGAGCAAGATGGGGCCAATTTGAGCCGTTGCTTATAAAAATATAATTAAATATTCTTTTTAGAAATAATCAAGCCTCTGTAGTGTGGCTGTAATTCCTCCTGAGTCTAGACCATTGACAGAAATCCTTCTTCTAGTTCTCGCAGGTGGCTTCGTCGGCTTTCTCGTGGGGCTGACCGGTGTTGGCGGCGGGTCACTGATGACCCCGCTGCTGCTGCTTTTCGGCTTCCCGCCCCACATCGCCATCGGCACCGACCTGCTGTATGCCTCGATCACCAAGGCCAGCGGCGTGTACTCGCACAGCCGGCACAGTTCGATCAACTGGCGCCTTGTCGGCGTCATGGCATCAGGCAGCATACCTGCTTCCATCCTGACCACCATCGTCCTTTCGCTCTGGTTCAGTGATGCGTCGCAATATGCCGGCGTGCTGGTCACCAGTCTTGGCGTCATGTTGATACTGACGTCGATCGTGCTGCTGTACCGCACCCGCCTGCTTGCGTTCCGCGAAGGTGCCTCCTGGTTCAGTGGCATCATGAGGGAACGCACGACCCTGCTGACTTTTAGCATGGGCGTATTTCTCGGCGTGTTCGTTACCCTCACTTCGGTCGGTGCAGGCGCTATCGGTACTGCGGTTCTCATGGTACTGTACCCGCATCTGACAGGAGTCAGGATCGTTGGTACAGATCTCGCGCACGCAGTACCGCTGACGCTCGTAGCCGGGCTTGGGCACATGCAACTGGGAAACATCGACTACACCCTGCTGCTGTGTCTGCTGATTGGTTCGCTGCCCGCGACCCATCTGGGTACGAAGCTTGGCAAACACATGCCATCTGAGGTGCTCAGACCGGTTCTGGCCACGATGCTCCTGCTTCTGGGTCTCAAATATGCGTTTTTCTGATGTTCATACTGCCAACGAAACTGTTGCCACCTCAGCTTCCAGCACGTCTGGTCAGCCGACCGCGATTGACGGCGCTGTTTGCCCAGCAGTCATTGCCACGCTTCACGGGCTTCTTTGCGCCGGCAGGTTACGGTAAGACCACCCTCGTTCAGCAGATTCTTGCTGAACATCTCGAAGCGGAACCCCAGGCCCAGCTAGCCTGGTACGCCATCGACGCCACCGATAATTTCTTCAGCGGCTTCTGGAACTACATCTGGGCCACAACCTTTGGGCGCGAAACCAAGCTCGACGATAGCATTCCGGGCGATGCGGCCTTCGAAGCGCCGTCTCCACAATGGCTGGACGAGTCGCAGCCTGAGCAGATTGCGGCTGCTTATATCCAGGCGGTTCATTCGCTGCTCGGCAAGCGGCAGAGTGGGCAGCAGAGTGGGCGGATCTTTCTCGTACTCGATGACCTTCACCTGGTTCAGCGGCCTGCAATTCTGCGCTCCCTCGCCTACCTGATCGATTTCGCGCCAGCTGGTCTGCACGTCCTGGCAACCTCTCGCTCCGAGCCGGATCTGCCACTGGCTCGTTGGAAAATAAAACAATACGCCATGCTGATCCATGCTGCGGATCTCGTTTTTACCAGCGAGGAAATTGGCTACTGGTTCGGTGACAGCTTCGAGCCTGAAGAATTGGCCAACGCGACCGGCGGTTGGGCGGCGGCGCTTCGATTGATAGACAGTGGCGAAGCGCGGATGCGGTCGCGGCCGGACGCACAGGCAGAGAGGAAAAATCTGCCCAGCACACTGAATCAGGACGAAGTCGACGTCTATGTGGCTCAGGAAGTGCTGGTCGAGCTGCCGGAAGACCTGCTGCAATTCGTGCTCGATGTCGCGCACTTCCAGCAGTTCACGCTCGATCTCTGCGATCTGGTGCGGGACGAGGACAATACGCGGGAGTGTCTGAACGAGCTGCTGCGCCGTCGGCTGTTCATCATCGAACTGGACGAGCAGTCACAGTGGTACCGCTTTCATGACCTGTTCCGCAATGGCGCGCTGTATCTGCTTCGGCACGAATACCCTGCTCGCTATGAGAATCTCTTGCAGAAGACAGTCGCTGCGCTGATCGACAGCGACTGCTATCTTGAGGCGGTGCAATACCTGTTCATTCGTGAGCGCTGGGTGCAGGCAGCTGATGAACTCGAGCGTGTGGGCAACCATATTCTTCGCCAGGGCTATCACCAGCTCGTGCTGTCATGGCTGCAGGATCTGCCCATGGAAATCGCAGCGATCAGGCCAAGGCTGACACTGATGCGCGCCTGGTGTCTGTTCTTTGACAATCGCTTTGCGGCAGTGACTGATACGCTTGACCAAATGGCGATTGCTTTCCCCACGCTATTCAACGCGGATCAACCGGCGACCGGTGAAGACAGCCAGCTGCGCCCTGAACTGCACTTGCTGTCCGCCTATGTCGACCGTTTCAGTGGCGACTATGAACAGGCCCGGCACAAGACCACGGCAGCCTTGAAAGAGCTGCAGCACATCGATGTGCCCATGAAATCATTGGCGTATTTCGGACTGGCCAACGACAGCTACATTGCCAGTGACCTGGACAACGCGGCGATAGAACTTCGCAAGGCCTCGCTCGAGGCAAAGGTCGAACAGCGTTATTCAACCTTCCTGTCGAGCATCGGCCTGCTGGTGTGGATCTACTCCATTCGTGGCGCGGGTGAAGATGCGCTGGCGCTGCGAAAGAGTGCAGTGGAATGGATCACCAGCTTTCACCGCAATGAGCGTGATCCCAATGTCGTCTCCTGCTGGCTCAATAGTGGTCTGGTACTGACACATTTGGCCGCCGGAAACCTTGTGCAGGCCAAGGCGGCGCTGTCGCCCATGCTCGAATTCGTGGCAGATGCGGAACCTCAACAGCAGATCTTTACCTGGTTTGTGCAGGCGCGGCTGTATCTGGTCGAAGGTAAGTTCAAGGACGCCGCGGGGCTTCTGCATCAGGCTTGCCGGGTGCTGGAGTCGGCCAGCGAAGATACGCAGGCGCTGGCACCACCGCTGACGGCGCTATTGAATAAGGTGCACCTGTTTCGCGCCCGCTACGAATGCGCCGATGCAGCCTCCTTCGCAGCCGCTCTGAAGGACCTGCCAAACAGTGAATGGACAGAAAACAATGCGCATATCCTCACGCGCGTGGAAACCCGGCTTGCCTTTGCAGAGTGGCAGCTGCTGCGCTGCGAGCTGGATAATGACCAGTTCTGTGAGCAGGCACTGGATGCTGCCAGAGTACTGCTCGACCTGGTCGCGTCAACTGAGCTGCACTACCACCAGACCGTGGCCCACCTCCTGCTTGCCTTGGCCATAAGACGATCTGGTGGCGAACATGCCGCGGTTCAGGAGCGTCTCATTGCAGCCGTCAAGATGGCAGCCCGACTCAAGCTCGTCGGCTGTGCACTGCTCTTCGCAGACGAGGTCCGCCAGTTATTGGCCGAGCTGCCGGAGTCTGCCACCATCGGGCTCGACAGGACCTTTCTCGCGCAATGGATACAGCATCTCGGCAACTGGAGAAAGGCCCCTGCAGACGGGCTTGCGTCAGAGGCAGAACTGGCGAGAACGACCGGACGGGTTGCGTCAGCTCCGATTCTTCCGGATGCGTCGGCTAGTGCGTCAGATACTATGGTCGAGGAGGATTCGAGCGCCAGCACGCTACTGAGCCAGCGGGAGATCGAGGTACTGGAACTGATCAACAAGGGCCTGCCGAATAAGCTGATCGCGAGCGATCTGAATCTAGCTCCGGCCACTATCAAGGCACATATCCGCAATATCTACGGCAAACTCGGGGCCGGACGGCGTACGGAGGCGCTGGCCATCGCGAGATCAAAGGGCTTATTGAGGTCTTGAATGGTGGGCTTAGCGTTCGAATAGTCCGTTTTTACGCCCTTCGGACGATTACCGCTAGACCTGACAGCAGTAAGATAGCTGCATATGAATTGGTTAGCGGGCCTTGCAACTGATTCAGAAGGATGATTTACCGCGGGATGATCCGATACTGGCAGCAACCTAACAACTGTCAGCCAGTATCGGATTAGGACGCGAAACAAGTACAGCTGTTCCACGAGTTCTTCCTAACGGGGTGTAAAAACCTCGGTTTGCGCTTGCGGCGATTACGGATTCGGCTCTGTAATCGTCGTCTTTTTATTGCAAGTCCTGAAAATAACAGAACATTCCTGCCAACATAGTGATGCTGATCTCAGTTTTCAGTTTTTCACTGAGCCTTCCCTTTTCCAGGCTGTTTCCGTCCAGTATCTATTCAAGTGGTGGATCGAAGCGCTGAATCCGACATCTTGGTAAAGCTTCGATGAATCGCCGGCCATAGCGTTTTGTGAGCAGACGTGAATCAAGTACCGTTACTCTGCCCTGATCCTTCTCTGTTCGTATGAGCCGTCCGAAGGCCTGTCGGAAACGAATGATGGCATCCGGCAACGACACTTCATCGAAGGGCTTGCCGCCGCGTGCCTGCAACCATTCCGAATAGGTCGATTCGACCGGGTCGTCCGGTACGGCGAACGGTAACTTGCAGATAATCAAATGCGTCAGTAGCTCACCCGGCAGGTCGAGGCCCTCGGCGAAGCTTGCCATTCCCAATAGTACACTACCCTGCCCGGTGCTCATGCGCTTCTGGTGCGCTGCGATCAACTGCGCTGGCTGCGCTGATAGTTGGCTGAGCATCGACTCGTACTTCGTCTTGTCCAATAACTGTTCAAGACGAGCCATTACTGCAGTGAACTGCTTGCGCGAGCTGAACAGCACCAGGGTGGCCTCAGTGAAGTTCAGTGAATTGGCAATGGCAGCGCTCAGCTCTGCAATATAGCTGGCTGAGTCGCCGGGCCGCTGTTTTGCATTCATGATTCGCAACGTGCAGTGTTGGCTGTAATCGAACGGGCTTTCATGCACAGCAAAAACACTTGCAGAGGGCAGACCTGCGGTATCGCTGAAGCGCCGGAACGCTGAAGCGCTCTGGTCATGGCCGTCACTCATTGTTGCTGAGGTGCAGATGGCTGCGAAAGCATTCTGCCACAGCTGCTCGGCGAGGTAGCTACCACCATGAGTGGGGCTGGCGTGAAGCACAAGATCGCCACTGTCGTGACTCATCTTCGTCCACCAGACGGCAATGGGCGGTTGCACCATTCGGCTGGACTCGTCAGGGATCTCCGCAATCTGGTGATAGAGCCGCTGCAGCGTCTCGACGTAGGTCTGGTCTGCGCTGAAGCCGAGGCTTTCACCCTGGAGGCGCTCACTCTCGTCCGGCTCTATACCGTCGCTATCCAGCATCTGGGCAATGCCGCTGAGAATATCACCAAGGGCAGCCTGTAGCTTATCGGCTTGCTGGCTCAGCTTGCTGGCCAGCACACGCAGAGGCTCTGGGCAGGCACCAGCCTCGTAGCGCTGCAACAAGGGCTGTTGCTCGAATCGGTCGGTCTTCTCCGGCCATTGTGCCTGGGTCTGCTGCCATTCCCACAGTTCACGCAGTAGTTCTCCGGCTTCAACCGCGTGCTTGCTGATTTCACCCAGCCGCTGCTCCAGCTTGTGATCTTTCACCCGGAGGTGCTCGGCAGCATCGGCACGGGTCTTCATTTCGGCCAGTTGCTGCTGACTGGACCCTAGCCCTGCAAAGGCGCTGAAGTGATTGAGCGCCTTCTCCGGCAGCTGGTGCGCTTCATCGATGATCAGAATACTGTCTTTCAGAGCTGGCAACACAACGCCGCCGCCGAGCCTGATATCTGACAGCAGAAGGTCCTGATTCGCGATTACGATATCGGCCGATTCAATTTGCGCCCGCTGCCTGAAATAGGGGCATTGGCTGAAAAAAACGCAGTCCCGGTTGAAGCAGCTGCGATTATCAGTGATGACCGTCTGCCACAAACCGTTCGGGAGTTCATCATCGAGACTGTCGATATCGCCGGTCCACTGTCGCGAGGTGAAGCGGCTGAGCAGCCCCTCATAATGCTCGCGTGCAAAGCCTTCGATAAGTTGGGAATCGGCTGTATTGATCAGGCTGCCAGTCGCGCTGACCGGCTGAAGTCCAGGGAAAAGACCTTCGCTTCCAGCCAGCAGGAGTTCAAGCCGGTTCAGGCAAAGAAACCGCCCGCGACCTTTAGCGAGCTCTACCTGCAAGGGCCAGGCAGTAGCCGCCCGCAACCTCGGCAGTTCACCTCGGAGAATTTGCTGCTGCTGGGTAACGGTGGCGGCGGCAATGATGATTTTCTTGCCCAATCTGACTGCATAGGGAATGGCTGCCAGCAGATACGCCAGGGTCTTGCCCGTACCAGTACCGGCTTCGACGACGCATACGGCATCTTCGCTGGTTCTCAGCCCATCAGCATTTGTCTGTATGGCGCCGAGATAGCGGGCGATGTCGGCTATCATGCGCTTCTGACCCACACGTCCATTCACACCATGATGTTTCAGGTATGCGCGGTAGCCTGACTGTATGGTTTCATTCGGCTGATCGTGGTCTGGCGAAAGAATATCTGCTGCTGTACTCACTGGAAATTGACGCTGTATGCCATCAGGGCTTCCAGTCCCTGATTACTGACACGTAGAAGGTGTGGGGTGCCTTGAAGAGCACGACGCCTTCGGCCGTGATTTCTCGTACGCGCAGACCGTCGAACTGCTGTCCTTCACGCAGATACTTATTGTTGATCATGATGCGGCGACTGGCGGGATCGCTACTGTAGATATGGCTGTTGAAGGTCAGCGCTGGCAACTGCCGCCTGAAATCTTCTGGCAGTGTATTGATGTCGTCGACGGCCGGGGCGGCCGGCTGCTCGGGCTCTGCGGCGACGGGTGCGGGCGATGGCCGTGCCGGGGACGCCGGCATGGGCAGTGCACTGTTGTTGGCAGACGAGGGTCGAATCACTTCCATGCCCTCTTCATCAGCGTAGGTCACCGTCGGACGCGACAAGGTTTCCTCATTTTTCGACGCTGCCGGCGGCGTTATCGGCAGTGGCTTGAGCGCTTCGCGTGGTCGCAGGCGTTCGAACCTTGCGTCCAGCTTGTCGCTCAGGCGGCCACCAGTTTCGACTTCGGCCTCGGCCGAAGACTCTCCCGAGGTTCTGGCCGGCGTGTTCACGTAGCCCACATCCGGGAGAATGGATGCTGGCTCCTGATAGGCTTCTTCGTAGCTCGTGCTGTTATCGGGGCCGTAATCCGTCAGCGATGAGGGGGGCATGACCCGCTGCGGCAGTGGCCTGCCTTCCCGTCTGAGCAGCTCCTCAGGCACCGCGTCCTCGACCCTCGGCTCTGGCAGGGCCGTGGCGGTCGCTGCAGGTGTCGAAGCTGGTTCACGGTTGAGATAGAGATACACGGCGCCCGCGGTCAGCGCAGCCGCATTCAGCACCAGAATGGCAATCAACAGAACCTTCAGCCCCGCAGGCTGTGGCGCTTTGACCGGCATGACCAGGCGGGTGCGGGCCTCCTGCGGGAGTTGATCGCGATGTCGCTCCTGCTCGGATTTGCGTAATGCGTCGAGGATATATGACATGGGCCTGGTCTAATTCTGCTGTAGGTCAACTGGTTCAGGATCATACACCAGTCTGGGTGCATCCGAACCTGTCCAGTTGTTTAGCGTGATGAGTGTTATGGCACCGGGCAAGCCATCTGCCAGAATGCCCGCTTGCCGCTGGAACCACACGACCTTGGCTTTCAGATCGAGTGCGGCGAACTCGACGCTGCTCATCTCTGGCTCATCGGTGTTCTGGCGATAGCGCTCAAACGCCAGCTTGAGCATGCGATCAAGCCAGCTGGCCTCGTCCTCGTAGCCAGCCATGGCGGGTGTCATGCTCATGTACGGTGGTTGCTTCCACACGACAGAATAGACACCGTCCCAGTACCGGTCGATTGCTTCCTGTTGCAGGTCGAAGACTTCGTCGTCCAACACGACACTGACGCTATCATTACTGGCGTCGTAGCCGACCAGTGTGATGAAGAACAGCTTGCCGTCGTCGTTGCGCACCCGCAAGACTGCGGGCCTGTCGAGGCGTGTAAGGCTGCGCCAATTGCCCTCGCGATGCAGACAGGCGAGACCATAGCGGCTCACGAAATCACAGACCAAAAGTCCACGATCGGGCTTTTCATCGATGCGCCAAGCTGCGAGCAAGGCCGCATAGGCACGTAGTTTGTTATCGTCAGCCGGCTCGTATTCACCAATCACCACAGGTGGTGCCAGGACTGGTCGCAGGGCTTCTGTCGGTGGCGTCTCGTCGGTCTCTGTTACTGTAGCCTTCGTAGCCGCTGCCTCCGTAGCCGTAGCCGCCGTAGCCATGGGATCGGCCAGCTGATCATTGGCAGGCGTCGCGCTTCCTCCCATACGCAGCAGGTCCGGAATACCAACTGATGACCCGGCTGCAGTATCTATGGTCTGTTCGGGCGGCCCCTGGAGCGTGATCAGCGCCAGAACGAAGAAGCCGGCCGCGAGTCCGATGAGGCTACCGCGATACCACCACTGTCCAGCAATGTGACCGGTATTTCTGCGTTTGCGCTCGAACAGACCGATTTCCTTCGCAGCACTCTTGATATACTCCGGACCGACCTTCGGCTCATTCATGCTGTACGCACCCAAAAGCGCCCGGTCACAGATCAGGTTGACGAGTCGGGGTATACCCTTCGAGAGCTTGTACAGCGACTTCACCGCCTTGTCGGTAAACATCGTCTCCCGCAAACCAGCCACTGACAGCCGATAACGCAGGTAACCGTGGAGATCATTGAGACTCAAGGCCTCGAGGTGATAGCGGGCGGTGATACGCTGCGAGAGCTGCCGAAGTTCCTCACGCTGAAGAATCTCACGGAGTTCAGGCTGGCCGAGCAGTATGATCTGAATGAGCTTCTTGCTGCTGGTTTCCAGGTTCGTCAGCAAGCGCAATTGCTCGAGCACGTCGATGGAGAGGTTCTGCGCTTCATCGATGATGATGACGGTGTGACGTCCGGTCGCGTGACGGTCGAGCAGATGGTGATTGAGCTCATCGACCAGAATCTTGATTGACGATCCGGACGGGTAGCGAATTTCCAGCTCATCACAGATCGTCGCCAGCAGCTCCCGCGCAGTCAGCCGCGGGTGCACGATGAATGCAACGTCAGTCCGCTCAGGCACCTTTTCCAGAAAGCTGCGACAGATTGTGGTCTTGCCAGTGCCTACCTCGCCGGTAAGCAATACGAACCCGCCTTCCTCACGCTGTAGACTGAAGAGTAAATGCGCCAGAGCTTCGCGGTGGCGCTGACTCATGTACAGATACCGCGGATCAGGCGCTATCGAAAACGGCGCCTCATGCAAACCATAGAAGGCTTCATACATGGATCAGGATGCTTTCCCTACTGAAGATTCACCGACAACCGACAACTCCGCACGCTGCCCACGCAGCCGCTCCTTGAGTTCAACGATACTCTTCTCAAGCATCTGCGAGATCTTGGCATGCGTGGCAATCATGGATATTTTTGGCCAGGTGGCGCGCTCACCTTCGAGGGTGAGCCGTCGCACCACATCAGGCGCCGGGTTCCTGAATAACTGCGCATAGTGCCACCAGGTATAGCGTGGCGAAATGGTCACGTCGCCAAAGTACTTCTGGGCAAGGATATTGTAGATCTGGCCGCTAGCCTGACGCATGACACTGGAACTGAGATTGGTCCGCAGATAATCGAAAAGCCCCTTGCCGTGGAACTCCATCTCAGCCCTGATCACCCGCATGGGTATCGAAGACAGACTGGTCTTGCCGCCATCTGGCAGGTCGTTATTGAGAAACGGCACGATGTGAGGGTTGGTCTGGCTCACTATCGAGAAATTGACGTCGTACAGGTGCATGAGCCGCTCGACCGGCAGGTCACTGACCACGGAGCCGTCGACCCAGCGCAGCTTGGGCATGAAAGGCACCGCGTTACCAAACTGGTCCTTCTTCATCAGCTTGACTGGCGGAAAGATAATAGGCACCGCTGAAGAAGCCAATGCTGCGCTCCAGACGAAAAGATAGGGCGAGGTATAGCCGCACAGCAGCCGCTCCTTCTGATGCTGTGCCGTCGGCGAGACTGATATATTGATACTGCGGTTGGTGCGCTGAAAGGCCTCGAGAAAACTGTATTCTCCAATGTTGGCTCGCAGACAGCGTTCCAGCTCCCGCACATCCATGAAGCCACCTCCCCGCAGACCATGCAGCAGACCCATGAAGCGCCAGGCCTTGAGATTGTGCCGATGAGGCAGCAGCATCTCCGGAATTTCATCATCGGTATGTGTGCCCAGCATGGCTGCGATGATGCTGCCAACACTACTACCGGCGATGACCTGTGGCAGTAGTCCGCGCTCCCACAGGGCCTTTACTACGCCCAGGTGGAACAGACCGAGGGTGGCACCACCGCTCAGCAACAAGGCTGGTCGGCCGTAACTGAGTGCCATATCCTTGAAGAAGTCGTATTTTTCGCGCAATGGCAGCTGTGGAATGTCAGTTTCGCGCAGATGTTGAAGTATCAGGCAGACCTGGCCTATGTACTCTTCGATGAGATGCTTGGTGCCGACGTGAGAGCGCGTATAAAGCTGCGCACTCCCCATGTTGCCGAGATCGTGATGCTGCCCTTCCCTGAGATGGCGCAGAAGTGCATCGTAATCACGCCGTTCAAAGCTGGTCTTGAGCGCGGTGATGCGCTCGTAGATGAGTTCATAGTTGTAGAGATCGGAGGCGAAAGACTCCTTCCACTCCATATTGCCTTCGATATAATCGAGCTCGAGAGCAGCCTCGCGCCAGCTCTGATAGTTGGTCGCGTTGGCCATGGCTTCACGATGTTTTTTTCTTCGACTGCGAAATGCGCTCATGCTCGATAATCCCTGCTGGGTGTCTTCAGTCCTCTGTTCAAGCTAGTCCAGGCTGGCCCGTCTGGCTAGTAAGCGGGCCGAGGTGACGCCTTAGAAGTCGTCGTCAAGAAAGGGGTCATTTACCACCTGACCATCGTTGATAAGGTAGTTTCGCTGCTGGAGATAGGCATTGCGAATGAAGATATATTCATCGCCCACAATGAGATGTTCGCCGGGAATGACATCCGCACGCTGGTCAACGACTTCGAGGAAGTTGGCGAAGTAAACTTCAGGTTCGCCGAGCATGTTCACCGGATTGATGAAGCCGTCCGGCACTGCACCAATCGCATCCGTCACTGTCGCAGGGCCCAGCACGGGCAGCATCAGGTAATTGCCCTCGGGCACGCCCCAGAAGACCAATGTCTGTCCGAAATCCTCCTTCTGACGCGGCAGACCCCATCCCGTCGCCACATCGAACAGGCCAGCCACACCGAAAGTGGTATTGAACATCAGACGTGAAGCGGTCTGAGCGGCCCTGCGATGCTTGAGCTGCAGCGCCGCGTTGGCCAGCGACACGACATCGCCGACATTACGAAAGAAGTTGGTTACCGATCGATCAACGACTTCAGGGGTGATCTTGCGATAGCCCGAAGCGACAGGCCGCAGGAACCAGGTATCGAGAAAGTTGTTGAAACGATAGACAGGCCGGTTGAAGGACTCCCAGGGATCCTGCGGATGTTGGGGCCTGCTGTAGTCACGCTGGGCGACATCGGCTTCGGTCGCTGCTTCATTCGCAATGGTGGCTGCTTCACCTGTCTCCAGCGCCATGGCGGGCGTGGCAAGTAGCGCAAGCAGAATCCAGAGCGCGCGAGCAGACCGCTTGGCCTGGCTATGGGCCGTTGGCATCTCAGCGAACACGGACAATGACACTGCCCGCCGAATAACCTGCCCCGAAAGAACAGATGACCCCCACGTCGCCCTGACCGAGATCATGGTGATACTTGTGGAAGGCAATGATCGAGCCTGCAGAGCTCGTATTGGCGTAGGTATCAAGAATGGTCGGTGACTCCTCGGCACTGGCCTCGCGCCCGAGTACTTTCCGGCTGATGAGCAGATTCATGTTCAGATTAGCCTGATGCAACCACATTCTCCGGACTTTGCCGACTTCGATGTCGTTGTCATTCAGATGCCTGATAATCAGATCCGACACCAGAGGGACGACCTCCTTGAAAACCTTCCTGCCGTTCTGCACGAACAGCTTGTCTGGCTTGCCCTCGCCCGATTCGTCCAGGCGGTTGAGAAAGCCGAAGTTATTGCGAATGTTATTAGAATACTGGGTGACCAGGCGCGTGCCCACGATATCGAAAGTCTTCTTCGCTTTTGGCGAAGCTTCGGCCTCGACGACCACCGCCGTGCAGGCATCGCCGAAGATGAAGTGGCTGTCGCGATCCTTGAAATTGAGGTGAGCGCTGCAGATCTCCGGACTGACGACCAGAACCGCCTTCGCTTCACCGAGACGAACCGCATTCGCCGCAGCCTGGATGCCGAAAGTGGCAGAGGAACAGGCTACGTTCATGTCATAGGCGAAGCCCTGCATACCCATCGCTGCCTGGACTTCTATTGAAACCGCGGGGTAGGGTCGCTGCAGATTTGAACAGGCCACAATCAAGCCATCGATTTCGTCGATACGCCGCCCTGCCCGCTCGAGCGCCTCGTTGATGGCAGCCACCGACATCTCACACTGAATGCTCGGCGCTTCGTTACTGCGCTCGGGCAAATAAGGCCGCATGCGTTTCGGATCAAGTATGCCCTCTCTCGCAACCACGTAACGGCTGTGAATGCCGGATGCCTTGACGATGAATTCGGTCGACGACGGTTGCAGTGGCTGAACCTCGCCTTCGGCTATCGCCGCGGCATGCTCATCGTTGAAAGCCTGCACAAACGCGTTGAACGCCGAGACGAGCTCGTCGTTACTGATCGAGTACGGCGGCGTATAGAGACCTGTTCCGGTAATGATTGCGTGTTTCACTTAATCTCTCTTGTATCAGTCGATACCAGCTGAAGATCTCCGCACTGGGCGACAGCTTCAGCGGCAGGCAGATTCAGCCAGCTGCTTCACGGACCTGTGCAAACTGGCTGCGGATTTTCTTGTCCGAAACCTTCACCCGGGTACCTAGTGTCTGCGCGAAGTAGGAAACTCGGTATTCCTCAAACATCCAGCGTAGCTGATCAAGCGCTTCACTGCGACGGCCTTCGAGCCTGAATTTATCGCGAAGCGCCGTATAAGCGGACCATTCCCGCGACATGAAATCCTGAAAAAGACGTTCATTGGGAACATTGCGGGGCATCTTTTCCAGACGTACAGCGGCGGCTGTCAGGTATCTGGGGAACTCCCGAAGCCATTCATAAGGAGTATTCAACAAAAAGCCCTGATACACAAGTTGTGCCAGATGAGCCTTGAGCTCACTCTGGTATAGCGCGACTGCCAGCGTGGTTTTGCCCATCAGCTGCTTCTGGATATCATGATGCAGCTGCAGAATCTGTTCGAGCAATTCCGCCAGTGCCTTCGCCTCTGCAGCAAAGTGCCTGGCGTGCGTCTTCAGCCGCTGGGAAAATGCAGCCGCATCACGCGGAAAGTCCTCTTCCTGTTCAAGTCGGAAACTCCTGATGGCACTGAGAATCAGGAGGTCGTCCAGAAGATCCCGGGCCTGACCGATCGTGCTGTATAGCAGGGCGACCGAGCGCCATGACTTGAGCCCGCTGACCGCATCACCGGGCCGACCCGGCATTCGAAGCAGAAACAATCGGGCGAGCCCCTGACGGGTAAGCGCCGCGGCTTCTGTTCGATCAAGATGCACATCCAGGGTGACACTGTCTTTCCGATCGGCGAGGAAGGGGTAGACCTCGATAACCAGGCCTGCCCGCTCCGTCTGCATCGATGCTTGCAGCGGGCCGAAGTTCCACTCCGTAATGCCTTCGACTTTCTGAAAGGTATTGTCCTGCTCCGCCCAAGCGCTTGCCGATAACTTGTCTTCCAGCCGCTGGCGCAACTCATGCACGTCGTGACCCTGAGCCAGTGAGCGCCCCTGCTCGTCGAGCGCCTCGATATGGATACGCAAATATTCTGGCAAGGCCGATTCCGGCGGCCAGTGTTCTGCGGGCACATCCACACCGGTGAGTCGCTTCAGGTAGAGGCTCAGCGCCTCGCGCAGTGGCAAATGGCGGGTGGTCATCTCCGCTGCCGCTTTCGCCGCAGTTTCCGGCACCGGTACGAAGTGGCGCCGCCACTGTTTCGGCAAACCTTTCAATAACAGCGCGATTTTTTCCTGCAGCAGGCCAGGCACCAGCCATTCCAGGCGATTCGCCGGCAGCTGGGTCAGCGCTGGCAGCGGCACGTTCAGCGTGATGCCGTCATTGGCTTCGCCCGGCTTGAACTCGTAGCGCAGCCCAAGCTGCATGCCATCCCAATCGAAGCGATCAGGAAACGCGTTGAGGAGATCGTCGCCGACCGTGGTATGCATCACGTCAGCCTTCGTCAGCTCGAGACGCTGCTGCGCAGCCTGATCGAGGCTCCTGTACCAGACAAGCAGATCAGCGACACGAGTAACGTTTGCGGGAATTCGACTGTCGTAGAAACTGTACAGCTCATCTTCGCTTACCAGAAGGTCCCGCCGCCGCAAGCGGGCTTCAAGCGCATCGACATCTTCGAGCATCTTCATGTTCGCAGCCACGAATGGCAGTTGCAGCAGTTTGGCCTGCATATTCTTGCGCGTCCGCCTGGCCGACCCCTTCCTCGCCCTCGGCGTCTGTGTCAGCGCCTGTTGAGTGCTGAGTTCAGGCGAATAGGCCGGTGCAATGAGGCCTTCACGCAGCATCAGCTCGCGACTGAATATCGGGTCGATGGCGCTGTACCCGACCGCCCGGCCCGGTACCACGATGAGACCGTACAGACTACGTTGCAATGAAGCGAGCGCCTCGCCCCGGCTAGTGGACCAGTACGGCTCGAGATATTGATCCTTGAGCACATGGTCCGCCGCGGCTTCGATCCATTCCGGCTGGATACGCGCGACCATGCGTGCAAACACGCGACTGGTCTCGGTGAGTTCTGCCGCCATGATCCATTTCGGCTGCTTCCGCCTTAAGCGGGTCCCGGGCGCAATGAAGAAGACCCTGTTTCGCGGGCCCTCATAGGCGCCCTTCTGCTGCCGGAGAGGTATCCGCTGATCGCCTGCTGCGCCGTCACGAGACTTGCGTTCGTTCGTTGTTGGCTTGATCTCGAGCAGCGAGCCTGTCTGCATGAACAGGCCTGAGAGCAATGACTGGTGCAGGCGTTCGTAACTCAGTGGCTGACCAGTGGTAGCGTCGTCCGACTGTGCGGAAGGCTGCGCGGTCGAGTGCCTGTTCACATTGGCGGACGGTTCTGCAGCAGGCGGGGCGGCGACATCCGCGGGCAGTGCGCGCTGAGTTCGCCTGAAACCAAGCCGATGGCACTGCAGGCTTAGCTGCCGATGAATCTCGCGCCATTCACGCATGCGCATGAAGGACAGAAAGCCCTGCTTGGCATAGCTCTTGAGTTGATTGCCGGAGAGAGCCTGCCGCTGAGCCTCATAGTCATCCCACAGCTTCAATATCGAAAGAAAATCTGATTGGTCGTCGGCAAAGCGGGCATGCATCTCATCAGCCTGCTGCCGTTTTTCCAGCGGCCGCTCCCGCGGATCCTGGATTGAGAGCATCGAAGTAATGATGAGCATCTCAGGCAGTACACCATTCTCGGCAGCGGCCAGAAGCATGCGGCCAAAGCGCGGATCTGTGGGAAATACAGCGAGCTGACGCCCGATCGGGGTGATGTGACGCTTGGCATCAACCGCGTTCAGCTCGTGTAGCAGCTTATAGCCGTCATTGATGAGCTTGGAAGCTGGCGCCTGCAGGAAAGGAAAGTGCTCGATGTCACCCAGTTTCAGATCCAGCATCTGCAGAATGACGGACGCGAGATTGGTTCGCAGCAGCTCCGGCTCGGTGAAATCCGGTCGCGTCTCGAACGCCTCCTCATCATAGAGTCGGAAACAGATGCCTGGCGCGACCCGTCCGCAACGACCTTTCCGCTGATTCGCGCTGGCCTTTGAAACGGGCTCTATGGGCAATTGCTGTATCTTGTTACGAAATGAGTAACGGCTGATCCTGACGAGGCCAGGATCGATGACATAGCGAATACCGGGTACGGTAATCGACGTTTCGGCAACATTGGTCGCCAATATGATTCGCCGCCTGCCGCCTGATTTGACGTTGAATATCCTGTTCTGCTCGCTGCTGCTCAAGCGCGAATATAGAGGCAGCACGTCAAGCTCATCAGGGAAACGCTTACGCAGTGCATTGGCTGTTTCCCGAATCTCTCGCTCACCGACCATGAAGACCAGGAAATCACCTGCACTGGCACCGGCTTCACGCTCATGTGCTCGTGTAAGCTCCAGGCACTCCCCAATGGCATCCGTCAGCTCGAGCTCACCCAGTGGCCGATATACGACCTCCACCGGAAAGGTGCGGCCACTTACTTCGATCACGGGGGCATCGTTGAAATGCTTCGAGAAGCGCGAGACGTCGATGGTTGCTGAGGTGATGATCAGCTTCAGTTCCGGACGCTTCGCCAGCACCCGCTTGAGATAGCCCAGCAGAAAGTCGATGTTGAGTGAGCGCTCATGGGCTTCGTCGATAATGATCGTGTCGTAGGCCCGTAGCCACTTGTCCCGTCGAGTCTCGGCCAGCAGAATGCCGTCCGTCATGACCTTCACCCGGGTCTCGGGTCCCGAGGTATCCTCAAAGCGGATCTGGTAACTCACCAGCCCTTCGGGCGCACCCGATGCGGTCAGCTCAGCCGCTATCCTGGACGACAGTGCCCGTGCCGCCAGCCTTCGTGGCTGGGTATGCGCAATCTTACCCGCGCGGCCAAGCCCTGCCTGCAGACACATCTTCGGGAGCTGTGTAGTTTTTCCAGAACCGGTCTCGCCGGCCAGCACAAGCACCTGATTCGATCGAATGGCTTCGATGATAGTCGGCGCGTGTTCGCTGATCGGAAGTTCGGGAGGATAAACGATGTCGAACTGGCTGCTATCAGCAGCCTGCGGGTCTGTCATGGTGTTTTCTACGTGCACTTTTGGCAGAACTCTCAAAGAGCTATTGATTATAACAGAGGAAGGAAATAGCCTGCTGCATGAGTCGATATGTCAGGAATAGACATGAACAAGAATATGAAAATGGACACTGAACAACTTTGCACTATCAAGGCCGATGACGCACATATAATTCGAATTCGCTATTGGTCGGCAGAGACTGACGTCCAGCCTACCGTATGCAGCCGCCCACGCGCCATCGTTGTGGTTAGCCACGGCATGGCAGAACATAGCCGGCGTTACGCACCACTCGGCCAGTTTCTCGGCCGTCATGGCTTCATGACTATCTGCCATGACCATCGTGGTCACGGGCCGTTCGCCACACATCTGGGGCATTACGCTGACAAGGATGGCTGGAAAAAGGTCTGGCAGGATCTGGCTCAGGTCATAGAAGCGGCGGCGCTGCGACATCCAGGCGTCCCCATTGTGCTGCTGGGCCACAGCATGGGCAGCTTCATTGCCCAGGCGGCACTCATGAACCGTCGGCTACCGGTCAAGGCGGCCATTTTCTCGGGCAGCAACCTGAGCGATCAGAGCCGTTTGAGTCTCGGCAAGGTCGCGGCCCGCGGCTCCAGAGTCATCTTTGGTCTGCGCAAGCCCAATCCTCTGCTGCACCACTTGTCTTTCGGACACTTCAACAAGCATATCGAGCAGCCTAACACGGATCATGACTGGCTTTCGCGTGACCCTGAGACGGTCAGTGACTACCTCAATGACCCCTACTGCGGCCAGGTCGGTACTACACAGCTCTGGCTGGACTTCCTGAGTGGCCTTCAGGCCATTTCCACACCGGCCAATGTGGCGCGGATGCCAGCAATACCTTACCTGCTGTTCGCCGGCGATGACGATCCTGTCGGCAATCACGGCAAGGGCGTGCTTGCGCTGGGCCGTCTGCTGCGCAGCAAGACCTCTGATGATGTGAGCACCAGACTGTATCGCCATGGGCGCCACGAGATGCTCAATGAAACCAATCGTCAGGAAGTATTCGACGATCTGCTCCAGTGGCTGGTGGCCAAAGTGCACTACACTGAACAACAGGCCGCCTAATATACTGCGTACCCTGCGGTTTACCTGAAGGCACCTGTCTGAGACAGGGTCATACAAGAGAATCTAACCAAGCGAATTTCGACCTATGGATGCACTCGAAAACCTGACCTACGACGAACTCGAGGTCGGTGACACCGCCACCTACACCAAGTCACTCACCGAAGATCAGATTATTCTTTTCGCCGCGATGTCCGGGGACGTCAATCCTGTCCATCTCGACCAGGACTACGCAGAAAACACGATCTTCAAGGGTCGTGTCGCGCATGGCATGTGGTCAGGCGCACTGATTTCTGCCGCCATCGCAACCGTTATGCCTGGACCTGGCTCCATCTACCTGGAACAGAGCATGAAGTTCCGGCGGCCAGTCAAGATCCATGACACGCTGACCGTTAACCTGAAGGTCGAGGAAAAGCAGACCAAGAACAGGGTGCTGATCAGTTGCAAGGTCTGCAACCAGAACAACGAGGTCGTACTCGAAGGCGATGCCAGAATCATCGCCCCTACTGAAAAAATGAGTATGACAAAGCCCAGCCTGCCGCGTATCACCATCGGCGATCCTGACCACCAGGATTGAGTTTGGCGTCTGCCGTCCCGTCTGCTTCTTCGAAGGGAGCAGCAGACGGGACGCGAACGTTCGGCTAGCCTGGAATCAGGTCTATGGGGTACGGCACCACATACTGATCGATGCCGCTCTTCGCTTCAAACTGCATCAACTGAAGCATGCTGCAAATCTTGGCTTCGAGCGCTGGCGCACCAAGATTGCTCTTCACTATTCTGCACTTCGAAACCGCACCATCTGGCTCGATCGTCAGTTCCGGAACCAGCGTGCCCTGTAGAGCCGGGTTCTGTCTGAGCTCGCGCTGATAGATCCTGAAAATCGTCGACTTGTTGGCATCGAAGACCTGGCGGATTTCTTCACGGCTGCGACCCTGTTTCGCTGGCGTTCTACCCTGTGCCACCTGCTGACCGCCAGCCTGATCGGCCACGGCGATCTGCTTCACATTACGTCGTCCCAGTTCGACCTGCTTGTTGGAGGCGCCAACTGCCGCCGCATCTGCTCCACCACTGCTGGCAGTTTCAAGTGCCAGTGCCCGGGCTGAGGCAGCCTGACCTGCTGGCGCTGGTGTAGCTGTCTCCTGTGGCGAAGTAGCGGCCGCAGCACCGGACATTTCACGCAGATCGGAAAGCTGATCCTTTAGCGCCATCAGCCCTGAGCTCCGGGCCTTTTCACGCGCCTGTTCAACCGTCTGCACCGGACGTGGCTGTGGTGCGGGTTCTGGCTCAGGTTCTGGCTCAGGTTCTGGCTCAGGTTCTGGCGCTGTTTCAGGCTCCGGCTCGGGTTCAGGCTCCGGGTCGGCTTCGGGTTCAGCTTCGGGCTCTGGCTCAGGCTCTGGCTCGGGTGCTATGGCCTCCGCCGGTGGCTCTTTCTCTATAAGCAATTGAGCCAGTTGTGGCGGAATAGCCTCGAGCTCTTCTCGCGAAGGTTCCGGCAGTGATATCAGCGGAATCGCGATTGACAGCAACAGCAGTAAGACGAGTGTTGTATAGAGTATGCGCCTGAAGCGACCACGATCGTCGGGCAGATCGCTCCACGGGAGTGTGTTTTTCAGCAACATATCAGCCTGACACTCCCGTACCGGCGTCTGTTGTCTGGCCGTCTTGTGGTTCCACTGCCTGCATCAGCTCGCGCTGGGTTGCCAGCGAGATGCGGCTATAACCAGCATCGACGCAGGTTGCCATCACGCGTTTGAGCAGGCTGTAATCGAGCGACTTGTCGGCCAGCACCGTGATTGGCAGGCCTTCACCGCTAGCTTGCTCTTCGGCAGTCCGGGGGCGCCGTTCGGCCTGATAACGCAGCTCCTTACGCAGTGGTTCGATGATGAGCTCGGACGACTCCTGAATAGCCGAAACTTTTCCAACCACCCTGTTGCCTACGGCTATCTGCTCTGGCGTTACACTTAGCGTGAGCGTCTCACCTAGCTCGCCTTCGGAAATCGACAATGGCAGATCAACCTTCGCTGTTGTCTCCAGGACTTTGACGTCGCTGCTGTTCACCATTAAGAAGAACACCAGAATGGTGAAAATATCCATGAGTGAAACAAGGTTCAGCCCACCAACCTTCTTGTGCCGACGGTAATGCCGATTATGTCGACGCGCTTTTGCGGACTGTTTCATGGTGGCCCACTCCCCTCGGTGACCGGTTCAGCCCCACGGGTGCTTCCGGCATTGGCCTCTGGCGCATCAGCAATTGAAATATTGGGAAACAGCTCGGCCTGAACCAGGCTGCCTGCAACCAGGGCCGGATAGGCACGCACACGGTCCATAACCGAAATGAGCGTCTGATAGTCAGTCTGGGGACGTGCCATCAGTACGATGTCACGCTTCTCTGGCAGCCTGGCCTTGATCTGCTGCATGACCTGGGTCAGTTTCTCAAAATCGTAAGAAATCTGCGCGGTTTCAGTGCGACGTTCAGTGGCCGGGATCGTGGCAATGACACCGCCCCTGTCGTCGCTGACGATGAGTTGCTGAGGATAGATCATGACCTGTAGCTGCAGCTTTTCATCAAGCGCTTTGTCCGCGCTTGAGCCTAGCGGAAAATTCAGATCGAGCACGCCGTTCGAGGCGAATACCATGTTGATGAGCAGGACGGGAACCAGCACGATCATCAGGTTCATGAACGCCGTGATATCGAGGTCAGCTTCCTGCTGTAAACGGCGGTGTTTGCGTCTCATCATGATCAGGACTTGTTGTTCGCTTCATGCCCACTAATGACGTTCATCACCTTGATGCCGGCCATTTCGAAACTGTCGATGATCTCGTTGGTTCGTGTCTGAAGCACAGCGTTCATCAGCAACAACGGAATGGCGGCCATGAGACCGAAGGCCGTGGTGTTCATGGCGACCGATATACTTTGTGACAGCAGGTTCGCTTTCTCTGCCGGGTCGGCATTGGCGACCGCCGTGAAGGCTGCAATGAGGCCGATGATGGTACCGAGCAGGCCGAGCAGAGTCGAGACGTTGGCGAGCGTCGCCAGGTATGGCGTACGCTTTTCAAGTCTTGGCAGCGCCTCCATCAGCCCCTCTTCCATGGCAGTTTCTATCTCGTCGCGAGGCTGTCTGTTGAGCAGCCGGGAGAGGCCGGCAGCCAGCATATTCGCCATCGCCGTGCCTGAATTGTTCGCCTGTTCCAGCGCACTGCGGTAATCACGCTTGCCCACCAAGGGGAGTAAACGGTCAAAATCGTGGCGATTCGCCCGCTTGGCTTTCGAGAGATAGAAATAACGCTCGACGGCAATGGCCAGACCGATGGCAAGTACCAGTGCGATCGGGTACATGAAAACCCCACCTTCCTGAAAAAAGCGGATTATGGTCTCCAACATTTAGTTCTCTCCTGCTCAGAGCAATTTCTGCTCAATTACGTTCCATGATGCCTGCATCCCGAAATGGGCCAGGCCGTAGTTGTCAATTGGGTTAGATCCAGCGCGCTGTCAGTCTTCTTTCAGCTCTCCGAGCTCCAGATTCTTGCGGAAATACAGTTCTTCCCTGAACCGTTGCCGCTCGAGCGGCTTCAAGACATCGTCCAGATCGGTTCGTGGTGGCGGAACCGAGATATCCGGGCTAGGTGGCGGCTGCCACGGCAGCAGGAACAATACCTGAGGCTGTTCCTGATCGCCACGGATTGTTGCGCCTTCCATTTCCGTGCGCTCTGCAGCTTGCGCCACAATTGCCAATGTGCACAGCGACGCCATCACGAAGCGCATGGCGCCAGCGCACAGATTGCGAAGGAGGCTCGTCATGAGTCAGTCCCCAGCCTGTTTTTCAGGTCGACAATCCACAGGCTGACCTGCTCATCCTCGCCGACCAGCTCCAGATACGTTTTATACTGATCCAGCGCAACGGCAGGCTTGCCAAGATAGATATCGTAGAGAATACCGATATTGCGATGATAAAGCGGTTGCTCCGGTTCTATCTCGAGAGCGGCCTGATAATGACGCTCCGCCGTCTTGAAGTCTCCCCGCTTGCGGGCGAGCACGGCAAGCTGGTGGTGTGCCCGATCTTCACGACGATTGGCGCGTAGAGCCCGTTCGTACCATTGCTGAGCCTGCTGCTCGGCACTCTCGCTGTCCTCGCTCTGCTCGGCCAGCAGGCCCAGCGTGACGTAGGGCTCGCTGAGCTCCGGCACCTCACGGGTCAGTGCGATTAACTGGCTTTGCGCACCTTCGAGGTCACCGGCCTCCATGAGCTCGAGGGCGGCCGCATATTGCAGCTGTGCAGCCTCAAGATTCATAGCCGCCAGCTTCTGTTCATATTCACCCTTTTCACCGAGGTTGAATGGCTCGTAGGGCTCGAGCGGCTGATCGGCGCTGTTGGTTGGCGCGAGCACCGGCCTGATCTGCTGGGCGCATCCGCTCAGGAACGCCAGCAGCAGAGAGCAGACTGCAAGTTGAACGCCCAGGCTGAAAGGCCTAGCGAATCGACGGCGCAACATTAATCGATGTCTCCTTCTTGTTGTAACGCACCGGCAGCAACTGACTCAGAGAATCGATACTTTGCTGCACATAATCGTCATAGATACCTTGTTGCATGACCGAGACATTACCTTCCAGGATACCGATAGCTTTTTCCTCGAATGGATAAGCCTGGTCCTCGAGCAGTATGGCGTACTGCTCGCTTTCAAGCGCATTGAGGCCCTCGGGGCGCTCGCTGTCGAGTATATCCTTGCTCAGAGTCAGATAGGCAGCGCCCAGCGTATGATTCGCAGCAGTCGTATATCGAGCAATGGCGTAACTCTGACTCTGCTCTATGTCGGCGACCAAGGCTCGCAGTGCGGTCGTCTTCTTCTCCAGCGAGGCATTGAGCGGTAGGTTCAGGGCAACAGCCTCGAAACGGTCTCTGCTTTCTTCGGTGCGCGACCAGGCCGCCTCGGCTGCCAACGCTCGGGTCTGACCTGTCCGGCTGGAACCACCTGCTCGCTCGAAGCTGATCAGCTCATCACGGAGCGTTGAGGCCTGCTTTTTCAGGCTCGATGGACTGCCAGCCGAGGTCGCCAGGGCAAAGAGCTCGTAGCGCACGTCCACGCCCGCCTCGAAGGGTCGTGGATATTCCCGCGCGTATACCTGCAGGGTCTTGGCAAGATCGGCTGTCTTGCCCGCTTCCCTATAGAAGCCAGCGACTTGCAAGAGGGTTTCGCGCCGCTCGTCCGCGGGTTGCTGTTGTTTCAGGGACTCAGCCAGCGCGTCACCGGCCTGGGCTGGTTTATCGAGCGCGTCGTAGGCAAAGGCGAGCTTGGCCGGAATACCTTGCGCGAGCTCGGTCGCTGGATGCTTCTTGCGATAGACCTTCATGAGGTCGATCGCGAGTTCCCAGTCCTTGATATCGAGCGCGCGCATGGCTGCATCGTAGCGGGCAGTTTCAGCAAGCGGTGAGCTTGGCGCCACGGCGACAACACGCATATATTCCTGCAGTGCACCGTTCATGTCGCCCTTCTCTTCCCACGCTTCGCCCTGCTTGTAGATACTGGCAACATAGGATGTCATGAAATCGTCACGCCGCGCCCTTTCTGCATCGCTCAGCTTGTTGCGTCGATCATCGATCAGGATAATGGCAGCATCGAAACCTCGTTCAGCCTGGGCAAAGTCGCCGAGCTCAAAGGCACTACTGGCAGCAATTTCATAGGCATCGAGTTGATGCGAAGCCTCTTTGGTGAGTTCAACTACGCGATTGGCCTGAGCCAGCGCCGCATCATATCGCTTCGCCTGGTACAGATCGTTCGCTGCCAGCAGCACGACCTTGCCGGACCGCTTGTCCTGAGAATAGGTATCGCCGAAGCGAATGGCCGCGTTGATCCGATCCTGTATGAGCGCTGCCTGGTCTTCGGATTCAGCAGTCTGCGACTGTTCCAGCATACGGGTGCGGGTGGTGATGCCCGCGTAAGCCGCATCGGCGGAAGCTGGCGTTATGGCATAGGCGTAACCTGCCCGATCATAGGCCTCGACCGCTTTGGCCAATGCGCCCAGCTGCAGCCATGTATCGCCCAGCAGGAAGCTGATTTCCGCATTGCGTGGATCTTCCGGACTGAGCTGCAGCATGGCTGTAAAATGCTTTGCGGCTGAGTCAAACCAGGTCTGGCTACCTGCCATAGCACCGGCCTTGGCTTCGGCCTGCGCGAGCGCGTAGGCTCTGCGACCAAGCTCATCGCGTAATCCAAACAAGCGTGGACGCAATTCGTTCTGCTGTTCAGGGCTAAGCTGTTTCCAGTAATCCGAGTACTGTCCGAGCTCGTCGACGTAGCGTTCACGCTCCTGCCAGACCAGCTGAGGTAGCTTACCGGCTTCAAAGGCCTGCAGTTTCAGCTCATGAAATTCAGGTCGCTCCGCAGTTTGTGCAAACCTCTGGATATAACCCTCAGCGACATCTGCTGCATCCTGAAAGCGCTCCTGGCCAAGCTGATAGGTAAACAATCCCTTGTAGAGCACGGGCGCCAGCGCAGTGCTGCCCTGTCTCGCCATAGACGCGTTAAGGAAGCTCTCGCCACCATTCTGCGTCGCGATGACGCTGATGATACGCGCCACGTCGTCTTCCACGGCCTGGTTATTGGATTCGTCCGGATACTTGTTTGACTGGATGTCGACCAGTACGTTGAGAAACTGGTCGATGGCAGCCTGGTTGCGGTCGCTTTTGTACATCGACCAGGCAAGCATGTACTGCGCCTTCGGAATCAGGGCAGCATTACCACTCTCTGTGACCTCGCGATAGCTGCGCTCGGCCAGTTCATATTGACCTTTGGTGTACTGCGCCTCAGCAATTCTGAATTGCGCTTCGGTCGAAAACTTGGACGACGGGAATCGCTCAAGCAGCGTTTGCAGAGCGACCAGGCTCTCCTGCTGTCGGCCACGCATATCAAGCGCTTTCGCGAGCTGATATTGCAGCAGATCTCGACTGAATGGCTCCCGCTGGCTAGCCGTAGCCGGCGGCAGCGCTATGACCTTCCGATACACTTCTATCGCTGTATCCCAGAGTGCGTCGGTGAAGAAGCCATCCGGACGCAGGTTGCCGTAGCGATCCTCGAGACTCTCCATACGCAGCAGTGCAAGAGCCTGGATACGTGGATCATCCGCCCGGTTGATCAGCTGTATATACCGATCGATAACTTCGTCAATCGAGACGCGCGGCGCTTCTCTGAACGCGAAGTCGACATAGGCCGGCTTGAGCTCGCCAATAGTCTTGTTGTTATCAACTTTGTCTATAACGACGAATGCACTACGGGTTTCCGCCATTACGGCACTGGGAAGCGGTGCAAGCAAACACGCGGTTGTGAAGGGAATGATCAGCTTCCGCATCATTTCGCTCCAGCCTCTCTCTCTGATCGCATCTTGTCAGCCTGCATTTTCTCGAGCTCGTCTATCGCGAGATCGTCGTACAGGTTGACCAACGAGAGTTGACTGCGCAGATAAAAGTCTTCGATGTTGTCATAGTGCCGCTGCAGAAGCTCATCGCCCCTCTTCGCAAGCAGACCTTCATACTCGGCGATGACTGCATCACTGCGTTCCAGAGCTGCTGAATAGCGATCACGTAATGTCGCGATACGGTCATTGAGATCTGAAAAACCAGACTCGGCTGCAGCCATCTGTTTGCGCAACGAGACAAATTCCTGCCTGGCCTGCACCAGTATTCTGTCGACATACTCGAGCTCGGCGACAAGGCTGATCGAGCCGGTCTTCAGATCTGGCGCAAGTTCATTCCGGCGAGCGATCACCTCGTTGAGATTACTTGTGTTCAACAGGGCCTTTCGGTCACTGCGCGCTTTCTTCACATCCGAGGCCTTTTTAGCCAGCGCCTGCTCATAGATATCAAGACGGTCGAGCGCAGATCGGGAAAACTTGCGCATGCCATCGAGCTGCAGCAGTGTTTTGGCCAGCGCATAAAATTCGTCGTCTGACATCAGGAAATTCACGAAGGCCACTGTGGGTGTATTGGTGACAAGGTCTGTGGCAAGGAACCACGCGGCCTCGTTATGCTGCCGCCTTGCCTTGTCCAGTACGGCCAGCATGCCGTCCGCCAGCAGGGATTTCCTGATCTCAGCCGTATGACGCATTTCCTTGTCGTAAACCGAAACGGCTTCGAGATAGGCATCAATGGAGGTAGCCCTGAGGCCTTCCTGCTCATACCCATAAGCGATTGCCTGAAAGGCTTCAGCCACTCCCGGGACGACAAGCGCAAATTTCTTCGCACGATGCCAGGCCTGGATGGCCACCCGGTATCGCTTCAGCCCGGCAAATGCGAGGCCGTAATCGTAGATGCCAGCGGCTGCGCTGGCGCCATCAGCTCGCACGTTCTGCAGAAAGCCCAGCGCCTTGTCGTACTCATCCGACAAGAGTGCCAGATGTCCGGCGGACAGATAAATTCGGTCCTTGAGCTCGAGCCCTTCTTCCGTATTCGGCGTCATGGCCGCGGCCACGCGAAAGGATATGAGCGCGCGATTGACGTCAGGGTCATTTTCACCGTAGTACACGGCGAGATTGTAGTAACCGTAAGCCGCCCAGAACGTACCTTCAGTGACTTTGCCGAGGGCTCGACCAGCGTCAGCCGGACGCTTCTGATGAATATAGCACCGCGCCATCAAATAATAGGCCTCGTCGAGCCCTACACGATCGAGGGAGTCGAGCGACTCGCTGAGCTTCTTGAGCGCATCCGTATATTGCCCCGCCTCATAGGCCACGCGACCCTCGTAGAGCTTCGCCCGCTGCAGCACATCTTTTTCCCGAACGGTAAAGGCAAGATGCTCTGCAATTTCAGTATTGGCCTGGAACATGCCGTAGCGGGAACCAGCCTCGATGGCGAGAATATGGTTGAGGTTGTGGAAACGATTCGCAATATGATTGGAGCCCATATGACGATTTTCCAGCAAGGTTAGCGTGCCAAGATCATCATTGGTGTAGTGACGGAACAGTGCCTCCCTGTAGAGCAGGCGATCGCGCGCGGTAGCCTTGGCCTCTGCCTCATCGCCTATGACATCACTGCCAGAATCCGCAAAGGCGGGACTCGCAAGGGCGATGCCCAGGATCAGCACGACTGAAGCCATCGGCGCTGCGAAGTAGCGTCGACGACAGGGACTCAGCAGCGTATCGAGTGTTCGCCTGACCGCAGGATGAATCCTGTAGTTGACGGCAGTGAATCGAATAGTCAAATCAGGCAGCTCAGCGAAGTTCTTGAATACGGAAAGTCGGTTGCATGGGTTGCCCCGGTCTTGGCTCTACACGTAGCTCAAGATATTTTGCGCCAGCCTGCTTGCTGAAACTGGCTTTCGCAGTGGAGCGAAAGAACTTGTTGTCAGCGCCCCGACCGTTGAACACAGCCTGAATGTTATGGCCGCCGGTGGTAAGGTTACCGACGTGAAGACGCTGCACACCGCCCCGCTTGAGCGCCTGGATCTCGCGGTCTGAATACAGGTAACTGGTGGCAAACTTCTTGTCGATCAGCAGCTCGACCGATTCGAGCGTGAACGGCGCGTTTTCATCGACCCCGAGAAAGATCACAACCTGCGTGTCCAGCGGATAGAGCACATCCTCTTCCAGCTTCATCAGTTCACGGTTGAGGTTGACTATATCCTGCTTGAGCTGCTCGGTTTTCTTCGCCAGCTCAGCAGTCGGCACCTCGGCAGTACTCGTGGCACTCCAGAAGCAGAAGAACAATGCCAGCACGGCAGATGCTATTCGCAACCTGCCATTCATGGCATTCAGGGCACTCAGCCAATCTTTAGCCACTCTCAAGATACAATCCTTATTCTCTGCAGCAACAGCAATTTTGTGGAGGGAGTCTATCACTCATCAGTGGGAATGGGTGTGACGAACACCAAATCTACAGGAGACTGGGCCAGCGGGCCCTTCCGGCCTACTGACTCAGATATTTCATACCAGCTTCGAGCCCTTCGATGGTGAGTGGGTACATCTTGTCGTCCAGCAGCTGCCTGGTCATGCCAAGCGACCCACCCTGCCCCCAATAAGCCTCGGGTAGCGGGTTGAGCCAGATGACCTTGTTGAACTTTTCCCTGATTCTCTGCATCCAGACAGCGCCAGCCTCCTCGTTCCAGTGCTCGATACTGCCACCAGGATGCGATATCTCGTAGGGTGCCATACTGGCATCACCAACAAAAATAACTTTGTAATCAGCACCATAGGTGTTAATGACATCCCACATCGATGTCGTTTCCGTGGTGCGACGCACATTATTCTTCCATACCACCTCATAGATGAAGTTGTGGAAATAGAAGTTCTCCATGTGCTTGAACTCGGTGCGTGTTGCCGAGAACAGCTCTTCGCACACACGGATATGCGGATCCATTGAACCGCCGATATCGAAGAACAGCAGAACCTTGACGGTATTATGCCGCTCAGGAACCATCTTGATATCGAGATATCCCGCATTGCGAGCCGTGCTCGAGATGGTGTCAGGCAGATCCAGTTCATCGGCGGCACCCTGCCTCGCGAACTTCCGCAAGCGACGTAGAGCGACCTTGATATTGCGTATGCCGAGGGTTATCGAGTCATCGAGATCCCTGAACTCGCGCTTGTCCCACACCTTGACCGCGCGATTATGCCTGCTTTTCTCCTGCCCTATACGGAAACCTTCAGGATTATAACCATTGGCGCCAAATGGCGAGGTACCACCGGTGCCTATCATCTTGTTACCGCCCTGATGACGCTCCTTCTGCTTTTCCAGACGCTCCTTGAAGGCTTTGATAAGCTCTTCCAGGCCACCGAGAGACTCGATCTTGGCCTTGTCTTCTTCGGAGAGTTGCCGCTCGAACTCAGCCCTTAACCAGTCTTCCGGTATTAGCGCTTCGAGCGCGAGATCGATGCTCTCGATGCCCTCGAAGAAATGACCGAAAGCCTTGTCGAACTTGTCAAAATGCTTCTCGTCCTTTACCAGTATGGTCCTGGTGAGGAAGTAGAAGTCATTCATGTCGGCGAAGGCCAGCCGGTGCTGCAAGGCGTTCATGAGATCAAGAAACTCACGCACACTTACAGGCACCTTGTGCTGGCGCAGGATATCGAAAAAGCCTAGCAACATGGTATCAGCCCCGGCGGCGCGCCATGAACGCCAGTTTCTGCAATAAGTGTACGTCCTGCTCGTTCTTCACCAGCGCGCCGTAGAGCGGCGGAATGGCCTGGGCAGCGTCCTTCGCATGCAGCACATCCTTGGGGATATCGTCCGCCATCAACAGCTTGAGCCAGTCGATGAGCTCGGACGTCGAGGGCTTCTTCTTCAAACCGGGCACTTTGCGGATATCGAAGAAGATATCCATAGCATCGGCGACCAGCTGTTTCTTGATACCCGGGTAATGCACATCGATGATCTGCTGCATGGTTTCGCGATCAGGAAAATTGATGTAATGGAAGAAACAGCGACGCAGGAAGGCGTCTGGCAGTTCCTTCTCATTATTCGACGTGATGATCACGATGGGCCGGTGAATCGCCTTGATCCGCTCCTGCGTCTCGTACACGTGGAACTCCATCTTGTCGAGCTCCAGCAGCAGATCGTTGGGGAACTCAATATCGGCCTTGTCGACCTCGTCGATCAGCAGCACGCACTGCTCTTCGGCCGCGAAGGCTTCCCACAGCTTGCCTTTCTTGATGTAGTTGCCGATGTCATGCACGCGGTCGCTGCCCAGCTGGGAGTCTCGCAGACGCGATACGGCGTCATACTCGTAGAGGCCCTGTTGAGCTTTGGTGGTGGACTTGATGTGCCACTGAACCAGCTTCATGTTCAGTGATTCAGCCAGCTGCTCGGCCAGCATGGTCTTGCCCGTACCTGGCTCACCCTTTATGAGCAGCGGGCGCTGTAGAGCGATAGCGGCATTGACTGCCATCTGTAAATCTTCGGTGGCAACATACTCGCCGGTACCAGTGAACTTCATAGCGCGCATCGACCTCAATGTGATTGGCGAGCCAGTATACATTTGTATGCCTGTGATGTGTAATGAACCCTATGGGAGAGATTCCCAGTTGATTCCCCACGCGAAACAAGGACAAGAGAGGCGACCATGGGCAAGATTTATGAAGACAACTCCTATTCGATAGGCAATACGCCGCTTGTGCGGCTCAACCGGGTCACCAACAAGAATGTCTACGCCAAGATTGAAGGCCGAAACCCCGCGTTTTCCGTGAAATGTCGCATTGGCGCCAACATGGTGTGGGCTGCGGAGAAGGCTGGCAAATTGAAGCCAGGCATGACGTTGGTTGAACCTACAAGTGGCAACACGGGTATCGCGCTGGCATTCGTCGCTGCTGCTCGTGGTTACAAGCTCAAGCTGACCATGCCCGCTTCAATGAGCCTGGAGCGGAGAAAGGTCGTGAAGGCACTGGGCGCTGAAGTCGTCCTGACCGAGCCACCGAAAGGCATGAAAGGCGCCATTGCGGCAGCTGAAGCGCTGGTGGCTGAAAATCCTGACACGCATCTGATGCTGCAGCAGTTCGAAAATCCCGCCAACCCCGAGATTCATGAAAAAACCACTGGCCCGGAAATCTGGGATGACACTGACGGCAAGATCGATGTGTTTGTCGCAGGCGTGGGCACGGGTGGCACGCTCACGGGGGTGTCTCGCTATATCAAGCAGCAGAAGAACAAGCAGATCATCACCGTGGCCGTCGAGCCGGAGAGTTCACCGGTTATCTCACAGACCATGTCGGGCAGCGAACTCAAGCCGTCCCCGCACAAGATTCAGGGCATTGGCGCAGGCTTCATACCTGGCAACCTCGACCTGTCGATGATCGATCGTGTGGAGCTGGTCAGCGATCAGGAGGCCATGGCCTTTGCGCACAGGCTGATGAAGGAGGAAGGCATCTTGTGTGGGACCTCTTGCGGCGCGGCTGCCGCTGTTGCGGTTCGGCTGGCGGAGCTGCCTGAGTTCGAAGGCAAGCACTTCGTGGTGATCCTGCCAGACATGGCCGAACGCTATCTGTCGTCCCCTCTGTTCGAAGGTCAGTTTGGCGACCAGGAAAACATTCAGTAGCCTACAGCTGGCCCTGCATAGCCGGCGCTGCTGCCCGGCATTCTCTACCAGGCCGACCGACTAGCGCGCTGGGCTATTTTTTCCTGGCGGGCTCAGTCTTGCCGGCATCAGGACGCTGCCGACTCTCGTCCTCGGTGTCCGGCAGCTCATCGGTGTCAGCAATATCGAAGTCTTCGAGATTGAATTCTCCATCGTCGGCTGACACATCAGCTGCAGCCTCTTCGCCTGCTTCGGCCTCCTCATCTCCAAGTCCGGCCTCACCCGCAGCGCGACCTTCATCCAACAAATCGTCGATATCGTCGAAGTCCGACATATCAATCTCCGGAAGATCGGCTTCATCAACTGGCGGTGGTGCAGGTTTTGTGCGCGCCATCGGCTCGGGCGCCTCCTCATCCAGCTCCATCGCAAATTCGAGATCGTCATCGTCTTCTGCTGCCGGCACGGGCTCGGCCGTTGGTTCTGGCTCCGGTGCTGGTTCTGGCTCTGGTTCTGGCCTGGCGACAGGGTCCGCCTGCGCTCTGAGCTCATCCGCGAGCCCGCGTAGATCATCCTCCTCATCTTCAACAGCAGCCACTGGCGCCGCTGGTTCGGATGGCGCCGGCGGTGGCTGCTTCGCAGCAGGCCTGGGCTCAGGATCCGCTGCTGGCGCGGCGACCGGCTCTTCGCCGAACAGGTCCTGATCCAGGTCGTCATCTGCATCCAGACTGGCCGTAGCAGCTGCGACGGCGGCAAGCTCCTCTGTACTGACGTCTTCCTCTTCGGGCGCTTCAGCGACTGCGTCCGACTTCACGTCGGCCGCTGGCTTACGCGATTTCCACCACCAGAAACCCAGGCCGGCCAGCAAGAGCACCGCGCCACCGCCTCCAATAGCTAACCAGAGTAACAGCTCATCATCATCTTCCGGTTCGACATCGGCTGGCTCGGGTGTCTGAGCGTTAATGGTGTCGGCCGGAGAAGTCGGTTCAATCGGTGTCACGACAGGTACGCTCGCAGGTTCCGCTTGTGCACCCTGGTCCACACGCGTCCGCTCGTCATCAGCAAGTTTCTCGTTGATCTGATCGATCTGTGCGGAATCAATGAGCGAGGTGAATTCGTTGGGACTGGCTTCCTGGCGGGGAAACTCAGCCTGTACGGCCTGCGGCGTGAATTCGAACTCTGTCAGCGCCTGTGTGCGTCCTTTCACCTGAAGAGAGACTTCGTAAATACCATCGCCACGAACAGGCGAAATCGGTAAGCTCCAGCGACCTTCCTCGGCGATGTACGGTATCGACGCGATTAGCGTTCCGCCGTCTGGCGTCTTCGTCTTGGCCACGATGCTTGTGGCTTCACGATCGATATTCGGGCTCAGAGGCGTAATGTGAACTCGCCATGATGTCGCATCACCGGAGCCGGTTGCTTCGGCTTCAACGGCAACAGGCGGACTCAGCTCCATTACCCTTCGAGTCTGACGCTTGAAGGTTTTGCCGTCAGCCTGAACGAGCACTGAGTAGCGTCCTGTCTTCTGCAAATTGCGGATAGGCGTGGAAAACACGCCATCGGCTGGCGGTGCAGCACTGTCGCTGATGAGCTTGGTGCCTGACTGGCCGCCTTCCGCTGCGATCGTGACCGACACGTCAATCAGCTTCAGCAGATCCTGACTGGTAACCGGCTCACCGTTCTCGAAAAAGCCGATATTCAGCTGTAGCTCTTCACCCGCAAAGAATTGGGCGGGCAAATCCTTCATGATCATACGCAGATTACTGACCACGGTAACGCGGCTGCCTGGCGCGAGCTGACCTTCCAGACGCCACGAACCTTCGACTGGCCGTTTGATGGTTATGAGGTCGTAATTGCGTGTGGATATCCAGTTAATTGATGCCGGGTGGGCCGTTTCTGTCGAGCGCTCACCGGCTGGATCGATGATGGCAATTGGATCGCTGTCTTTTGCGCGGAATACCAGCGCGGTGAATTCTTCTACCGAGGAGTCGATATCGAAGCGGTTACCTTCCAGCGGCACCTCCTCCGCCTGGACGGCATTGTCGAAGGCCTGCAGGAACACCCGGCTAAGCTCTTCCGAGGTCTCTGCCAGCGAGTAAACGCCCTTCGTCTGCGCGCTAAGCTGTTTAAGCAGGAGACTATCGGCGTTACCGGAAAGGGCCACGGAATGAATGGTCGCACCGGCATCCTTGAAGCTCTGCACGAGCGATGTCAGCACCCGGTTACGCTCCGCGACATTGACACCCGGATCCTTGGCGATATCCACCACCCCATCGGTCAGCAGAATGATCTGCGCATTCGACAGGTCACCCGGCGGTGAGATCCTGCTAGCGGCGGCGTCTTCAGCGGACCGTTCGAGTGCGGCACCAATGTTGGTGTACATCGCCACGGAATTGATGAGTTTCGACTTTTCCTTGGCATCCTGACGCCAGGCGTCATCGACTTTGCCATAGGGCACCAGCATGTTGACATACTGACCGAAGGTCCATACGCCTGCTTTGCTGCCCTCAGGCAACAACTCTGTGATCAGATTGAGGGCGGGTTTGCGAAGATCTTCTGGATCATTCTTTTTCATGCTCCCGCTGATATCGATCAGGATACGCACATCAGCTTCAGGGGGAAGCTCAAGCGCAGCGTTGGCTGCCTTGGGGCCGATCAGGGTCACGGCCAGTAGTGACAGTAGCAGCCAGATGGACAAGTTCCAACGTGTCCCAGCCTTGAAAAACTCGCCAGTGTCGGCCGGAGCCCGGTCATACTTCATCACTGTTCCCTGCACTGCCCTTGAATGTAAACATTCAAAGTTATAGCAGCGATCAGCTCAAAGCGCTAAGTTGCGGTTTTCCAACAAGCCTCAGGCGGAAGCAGCTGGCGCAGCTCTCGAATCCCGGGTGTGACGAACTGCCGCCGCCGCTCTACGCTGCTGATCCTCGCGCTCATCCTTCCGATGAGTGATCCAGGCCTGAACAGCACCAAGCAGCAGACCGACCGCGACACCGGCAACTAGCGCCATCAGCGAAGTCTGCACGACATCGTCAGCCTTCTGTAAGACCCCATAAAGCGCCGTGAACCATGCAGGCACCAGCAGGCGGAGCTCCGACACCTGCACAAGTGCTGGCGTGAACAGGACGGCTGCGGCCACGCCTCTCAGGAGAAACTGCAGCCATAGCGGACGCACGGCGCGCAAGGGCCATAGTAATAACAAATAGGCCACGATTGCGGCCGCAAGATACGCCGCCCAAGCCAGGAAGATGTCATGGCCAAGCACGAACGATAGCGCCGATTGTGAATTCATTCGGAAAATCCTGAATCAGTTGAGTCGGTCTCGTTGCCGAGCCGCGAAACTTCGATAATCTCTGGCATCAGCAGCTCACCGCGCCATCCCGTTGTGAGTGCAACCGCATCACTTTCCTCAGCCCTGACGCCTGCTGGAACATGCGAACGATTGACCCAGCGTACGAGCTCTTCGATCTGCTTGCGTCCCGCCAGCACTTCCGGGGCGATTCGTTCGCGCTCGGCTACTTCCGCAATATGGGCCTTGACCCGCTTGACCACGGACTTGAACGATTTTGGCAGAGGCGGCGTGATCAGCCTGAAACCTTCCTCAGGCCCCGCTGCCATGGCTTGCGCTGTGAGTGCAACGAGCGTCGGCCCATACCGTCGCAAGCCAGTGAACTTCTGACCCATGCGG
>TARA_R100000306_G_scaffold8101_1_pt1 | contig 55121 bp, 44 predicted proteins | sample TARA_R100000306 | Tara Oceans TARA_R100000306 (sample SAMEA2620824) | marine metagenome | biome: marine biome (ENVO:00000447); feature: mesopelagic zone (ENVO:00000213); material: "saline water (ENVO:00002010), including plankton (ENVO:xxxxxxxx)" | depth 1000 m | reverse complement strand
AGCTTAAATTGAGTCTGCACGAAACTAAAGAGAGCATTACCCCAGGAAAAATAGCAACAGCTATAGTTGGAGGTGTTGCTACAAGTGCCGTGCTTATAAAACTGTTAACCCCAATCGCTTCATTTGCGATTGGCAGATTATTACAAAAATACAAAGATCAATAGTCCACAACACAGTATTAAAAAAGCCCGATTCTTTCTTTAGAATCGGGCTTTTTAATTTCCTTAAACCTAGTACTGATCTTCTTCATCTCTAGGAGGTAGAGGTGTGCGCTTCTTCTTGGGCTTGGCGGTAATTCCTTTGGCCGCGTTGGTCTTTTTCATTTGCTCACCAATTTGGTTACTGGCCACAAAAGAAGCAATCATATCATTTAACATATTACTTCCAGCTTGTGGAGAGTTAGGCAACAAAATAAGGTTGGTATTTGTCTCTTCCCCGATAGACTGGAGCGTATCGTAGTGTTGGGTTACTACAATAAGCGCTGAGGCTTCTTGGCTATTAATACCTACGTTGTTCAGCACGTCTACACTCTCTTCGAGTCCACGTGCGATTTCACGTCGCTGATCTGCAATACCCTGCCCCTGTAAGCGCTTGCTTTCTGCTTCTGCACGTGCTTTGGCAACGATTTTGATACGTTCTGCTTCTGCTTCGTATTCTGCAGCTACTTTTTCACGTTCTGCGGCGTTTATTCGGTTCATCGCTGCTTTTACTTGTACATCTGGGTCGATATCGGTAACAAGCGTTTTAATGATGTCGTATCCATAATCGCTCATGGCTTCGTTCAACTCTGCCTTCACCGCAATCGCAATATCGTCTTTGCGTTCAAAAACATCGTCTAATTTCATTTTAGGAACTTCAGCTCGTACCACGTCAAAAACGTAAGAAGTAATCTGGTCGTGCGGATTCTGGAGCTTGTAAAATGCATCATATACTTTATCTCTAATGACTTGAAATTGTACTGAAATTTTCAACCGTACAAATACGTCATCCTTGGTTTTGGTTTCAACCAAAACATCTAGTTGCTGTATTTTTAAGTTTACGCGTCCAGCTATACGCTGTACGACGGGTATCTTAAATTGAAGTCCGGAGTTTCTGATGCTACTGAACCTTCCGAAGTTTTCAATCAAGGCTGCGGTTTGCTGTTTCACAACAAAGAAAGAGGAGAGAATTAAAAAGAATACGATAATCCCAATGGGAACCAATAAAATAAGTGCTACGTTCATTGTGCTGAAATATTAGTGAATATATTGCGTTTAAGGTACGAAAATAAAGCTATTTTTGGCCTCAAATCTTCAACCTCATGATTCGTCTCAAAAACGTCCTTTTTGTTACCCTGTTTTTTAGTTTTTTCTTTAGCAGCTACGCACAACGCAATTTTGATGAATACAACCGCCTTGGGTTACAAGGTGGGATTTCGCTTTTCGATATCAACACATCCAACTTTATCACAGAGCAACAAACAGGCTTTACAGCTGGTTTTACAACACGTGGATCGTTCCGCGGAAATTTCGACCTGATTTACGGATTGTCATTTTTCAGTAATAAAGTAGGTGTTTTTGGTGCACCACTTACAACTTCACCATTAGACAAACAATTTATAGATTATACCATTCCTGGAGTACAAGTAAACTTTTTAGGAAGTTATAATATTGTGAAACACCATTTCAGTCTCGAATTTGGTCCCGTATTGAACGTAAATGGTAAGATGAAGGTGAATAGCGAGCAGCTCGAGAATTATGTCTTAGAAGGGTACACCACCCTCCGTGCAAAAGACATTGAAGACATTAGCCCCATCAATTTTCACGTAATGGGAGGCGCAACGGTTGGTTTGGAGAGTTTTAGACTGAGCGCACAATACCAATACGGAGTTACCAATATGTTTTCGAAGCTAGACGACAAAAACCTAGAAGGCGGTAGTTTTGAAGGCAACGCCTCTATGATTGTCTTGCTCGCAGTAGTTTATTTTTAGATAGTTTGAATGGCTCGTTCTATTCTAGAAACAGCTTCTTCTTTTCCTAAGATTGCGATAATATCGAACACATCAGGACCTTTCATTTCACCCACCAGCGCAAGCCGTAGCGGCATCATCACTTTTCCAAAGCCAATATCGTTACTTGTAATCCATCCTTTTATGGTTGCTGAAATGGTTGCTGCTGAAAAATCGTCTGTATCGTTCAACAACGAAACAACGGTATGTAGGATGTCTGCGGTTCCTTCCTTGAACGCTTTTTTCGAAGCCTTTTCGTCGTAGGTGGAAGGCGCTTCAAAAAAGAAACTGCCTTGCTCCCAAAGGTCTGAAACAAAGGTCGCACGTTCTTTTAACAAGCCCACAATTGTCACGAAGTCTAACGAACTTGTGATTCCTTTGGTTTGAAGCAACGAGTCAAATTGTTTTGCAAGAACGGTGTCTTCTTGTTGTTGCAAATAGTGGTGCTGAAACCATTTCGTTTTATCTGGATCAAATTTAGCACCTGCCTTATTCACTCTAGATAATTCGAATGCCTGAATGAGTTCTTCAAGACTAAAAATTTCTTGTTCCGTACCGGGATTCCAACCTAAAAATGCAAGCATATTTACGACAGCTTCTGGAAGGTATCCATCTTCACGATAACCCGAAAAGATATCACCGTCGGCTGTTTTCCATTCCAATGGAAATACCGGAAAGCCCATTTTATCACCATCGCGCTTGCTCAACTTCCCTTTTCCTACGGGCTTCATCAATAGCGGTAAGTGTGCAAATTCTGGCGTTTTCCAACCAAAAGCACGATATAATAATACGTGCAGGGCTAATGAAGGAAGCCATTCTTCACCGCGAATCACATGGGTGATTTCCATAAGGTGATCGTCTACAATATTCGCTAAATGATAAGTAGGCATGCCGTCACTTTTAAACAGCACTTTATCATCTAACACGTTGGTGTCTATTTGCATGTCGCCACGCACGATATCCTGAAGTTCGATGGTCTCGTCTTGTGGCACCTTAAAACGGATCACATAGTCTTCACCTGCTTCTAATTTTGCCTTTACTTCTGTTTCAGAAAGAGAAAGTGAGTTGTCTAACTTTAAACGGTTGTGCCAATTGTAGATAAAGGTTTTTCCTTCGGCTTCGTGCTGCTTTCGGTGTGCATCTAAAGCTTCCGAAGTGTCAAAGGCATAATATGCATGGCCACTTTCCAAAAGTTGGTCTGCATAGCTTTGGTACAAATCTTTGCGCTCACTTTGACGGTACGGCCCAAAGTTGCCGCCGGTGGTGGGGCCTTCGTCAGTAGGAATGTTCAACCAATTTAGGGCTTCGATGATGTATGCTTCTGCACCAGCAACATAGCGAGTTTGGTCGGTATCTTCGATACGTAACACAAAGTCGCCACCGTGTTTTTTTGCAAACAAATAATTGAACAGGGCGGTTCGTACCCCACCAATATGAAGGGGTCCTGTAGGACTAGGAGCAAAACGAACGCGAACTTTTTGTGACATAGCTTCTCTTTATTTTAGATGCGGTTGCAAAGGTACAGAAACTGCAATAGCTATTCAATGAATTTGTTATCTTCGCCGAAAATTAAAAGGATGCAAAAAAGGTTACTTTTAGGAGCACTTATAATGTTTTCTACTATCAGTTTTGGCCAATGGGAGCAGGTGGGACAGGAGATTTTTGGAGAAAATCAGAGCGACTTAACCGGGAGTTCCACCGCGATGAATAAATCAGGGAACAGAGTTGCAGTCTATGATTCTTTCCATAATGGAACACAGATTGGGAGAATAAGAGTTTTTGACTTAGAAAATGGTCAATGGGAACAAGTTGGAAATGATATTACAGCATTAGTAGGCGACGGGCAATCGGATGGTAGAGTTGTGCTTAACGGTGACGGTAGTAGAGTTGTTTTAGCTGGCGCAAGCCATAATATACATGGAGACTACACAGGTGCGGTACGTGTTTTTGAGCTTCACAGCGAAAATTGGGTTCAATTAGGAACCACACTTTTTGGTGAGGCTGCAGGTGATTTGTTCGGTACAGATGTAGCGATTAACGAGGCGGGAGATATTTTAATTTGTGGTGCACCCCAAGCCGCGGGACCTTTTTCGAACAAAGGATACACCGAAATTTACAAATTTCAAAATGGGAATTGGCAAAAAATTGGACAGCGCATAATAGGTTTAAACGAAGATGATGAATTAGGCCAATCTGTCTCGATTAATAGTATAGGCACTCTTATTGCAATTGCCGCCCCCTCTAACGACAGTATGGGCGAAGATTTCGGTCAGGTTTCGATTTATGAATTAGTTGACAATTCATGGGTTCAAAAAGGAAATCCTATAAACGGTGAATATGTCGGAAATGCTATCGGTATCAATGGTCTTGGTGGGAGTGCGATAGATTTTAATTTTGACGGTTCAAAAATTGCAATTGGATCTATTGCAGGTAATACAAATGGCAACCCCCACAAGGTACGTATTTTCAATTTTCAAGGCAATGACTGGACTCAGATTGGAAACAGTATTGTTGGCACATCAGAAAATGGTTGGTTTGGTCAATCTGTAGAGTTAAATAAATCAGGTGACATAGTTATAGTGGGTGACCCTTTCGAAGATGATGCCATTCAAGGTGCCGTTCGGGTTTATAGATTATTAGGAAACAGTTGGGTGCAGCAAGGCAATACATTACAACTTCCCAGCGATGGAACAGGTATTGCTTTTGGTTGGTGCACGGCTATAAATGATTTAGGTAATAGAATTGCAGTTGGCGCACCACTGCGACAGGTAAATTCTCAATCACTAGGAAGCGTTACTATATACCAAAACGACGCCGTATTGAATACTTTAGAACCTGTTGCCTCACAATTCAAGCTATACCCCAACCCAAACAATGGGGTTTTCAATATCGATTTCACCGATGCGCAAGAACTGGTAACAGTAAACATCATCGATCTTCTTGGGAAACAGGTAGTGAAAATAGAATATTTCAACACTAAAAAAGTTGAAGTGAATGAAAATTTAAAGGCGGGTGTTTATTTGGTTGAAATTTCCGCAGCAAACACCTCTGAAACTATTAGAATTGTAGTAGAATAAGCGGGTGTAAACACACCAATTCTTTTTACAAAAAAAATTAAATGGCGGGCTTCATCTCATCGGGAATCCGCTTGTTCATGATCGAAAACCACAAGGGCGGAACCAACGATAACAGCATGGAAGTTGGATACCCAAAAGGCATTTGCGGACTCACATCATGATAATCGAGTATCTGGTATTTTTTGGCCGATTTGTAGTGGTGGTCGCTGTGGCGGGTCAATTCGTATAAAATAACACGGCCCATCAGGTGGTTACTATTCCAAGAATGCACTTCTCGCACGCGCTCATAGCGCCCACTCTCCAATCTGTTTCGGCTTAGGCCGTAATGTTCAATATAGTTGATGGTCTCTAGCAATACAGCACTTGTTAGTCCGATAGCAACAGCAATGCCTGCGGCTACCATTCCGAAGAAATAGAAAATAATCCCGATATACGCTAGTTGTAACAGGGAGTAGTAGAGCATATCATTTTTTGTGCTGAAGAACGAACGGTTTTCACGTTTAAGCAAATCGAGTTGAATTTTCCAAGCGCTTGTGTACTGTCTAAAAATTGATGTGACCCAAAACGAATAAACGGTCTGATTGTATTTTGCACTTGCAGGATCTTCGGCTGTGGCAGCTTTTAGGTGGTGCCCAAAATTATGTTCGATATAAAAATGCATATACAATGCCGGCAACAGTAATATTTTAGCCAGTGTTTTTTCCCAACGAGTACTTCTATGCCCCAACTCGTGTGCTACATTAATTCCATTGCTTCCCACGGCAATTCCAACCGAAAAGGTGAGCCCGATGAGTTCTGCGGTGTTATAGGACGCCCAACTAAGGCTCCATAAAAACCATCCTACCATCCCGTAAACAATAGGCACGTTTAAATATAGAAGGATATCGAATAGGGGGTTTTTTAATTTTTCGGCTGCTTCGTCATTGCTTAAATTTTCAGTATGTACGGGCAGTAATAATTCTAGGAAAGGAATGAGGACAAAGGCAAAAATAGGGGTGAAAAAAGCCCAATTTCCACCTAATGTGAGTCCGATAATAGCCGCAAGCGGAATAGAATATGCCGCTAAATATTTTAAGTCTTTCATCTAAGCGTGTTTTTGGACTTATTTTTGATAGGTTTATGTATGAAATAAAGTTGTATTTTCGAAGTTTAAGAGGTAGTTACCTGTATCTATATGAGCACATTTAGCATTATTCAGCAAAAGCTGGAACAATTTATAAAAAAATATTACACCAATGAGTTGATCAAGGGGAGTATTCTATTTTTTGCAATTGGTGTTCTCTATTTACTAATTACCCTTTTGGTAGAATATTTTTTATGGCTAAGCCCAATGGGGCGAACCTTTCTATTCTGGATGTTCGTCGCTGTAGAATTAGGGTTGTTTCTACGATTTATAGCCATCCCGCTGGCAAAGCTGTTCAAGTTACAGCAAGGAATTTCACAAGAGCAGGCGGCAAAGATTATCGGGAGTCATTTTCCGCAGGTAAGTGATAAACTGCTGAATGTGATTCAGCTAAACCAAAATTATCGGGAGAGTGAGTTGTTGGCCGCGAGTATCGACCAAAAAGCAGACGAGTTGCAACCGGTTCCTTTTAAAAGTGCAGTTAATTTTAAAAAGAATGCCAAATACTTAAAATACGCCGCCATACCAATCATAATATTCGTCCTCATTAGTGTTTTAGGGGAGAAAGGCACTTTTAGCAGTAGTTATGAACGTGTGGTGAATTATGATACCGCCTACGAACCTCCTGCGCCCTTTTCGTTCTATGTGGTGAATGATAATTTAACGGCAGTAGAAAACAAGGCGTTTACAGTACAGGTACGAACAGAAGGAAAGGCCATTCCAGAGAATGCCAGTATTGTTTATAATGGTGATTCTTATTATTTGAAGCAAACTGCTCCGGGGGTGTTTGAGCATACCTTCGACCAACCTACCGAAGCCACCAATTTTAGACTAAGTGCAAACAAGGTCATTAGCAAAGAATATGTGCTGGAGGTAGTAAAAACGCCATCACTAGTTGCTTTTGAAATGGAACTCGATTACCCTGGATATACCGGGAAGCGTGATGAGGTTTTAAAAAGTACGGGTAATGCAACCATTCCTGAGGGTACCCGGGTTACTTGGCGTGTACAAACGAAGAACACCGATGAGGTGGCACTGAAAACTAGAGACACTACCTACCTTTTTGAACAAAGCAACCAAGATTTTAATTATAACAAGGCGGTATATCAGAAACTGGATTACAGCATCAACACTTCGAATGTTAATTTGCGCGATTATGAAAATTTGTCGTTTACACTTGGTGTGGTTCGGGACGCATACCCAGAAATTGATGTTTCAGCCAAAAAGGACAGCACAAACAGCCAACTAACCTACTTCTTGGGCCGTGTGAGCGACGATTATGGCTTGAGCAAACTACGCCTTGTATACTATCCGATAGGCGAAGAGAACCAGCGAGAAACAGAGGTGTTGCCAGTTAATAAAACTACGGTAGACCAGTTTGTGTACACCTTTCCGGGGAATTTGATGCTTGAAGAAGGAGTTGCGTATGAGTATTATTTTGAGGTATTCGATAACGATGCTATCCACAATTATAAATCGAGCAAGTCTGGGGTGTACTCGTTCAAGAAGTTTACCCAAGATGAAGTGGAAAAGGAACAACTTCAAAATCAGGATAAATCGATTAAGGGGATGGACAAGACCTTAAAAGATTTAAAAGATCAGGAGAAAGCACTGGAAGAACTCTCTAAAATTCAGAAGGAGAAGAAAGAACTGAATTGGAATGATAAAAAGAAGCTGGAAAACTTCATCAAGCGCCAAAAGCAGCAAGAGGAAATGATGAAGAAATTTTCCGAAGAGCTAAAAGAGAACTTAGAAAACTTTCAACCAGAAAATGAAGAAAAAGACCCCTTTAAAGAACAATTGGAAGAGCGCTTAGATGAAAATGAAGAGCGGCTAGAAGAAAATGAAAAGCTGTTGGAAGAGCTCGAAAAGCTTCAAGAAAAGATTCAAAAAGAAGAGCTTACCGAAAAACTTGAAAAGCTCGCAAAGCAGAACAAGAATCAAGAGAAAAATTTAGAACAACTGCTAGAATTAACAAAGCGGTATTATGTGACCAAAAAAGCAGAAAAATTAGCAGAAGAAATATTCAAGTTGGGGGAGGAGCAAGAAAAACTTTCTGAAGCCCCCGAAGATGAAAACACCAAAGAAAAGCAAGAAGACCTAAACGAGAAGTTTGAAGAGTATCAAAAAGAGATGCAAGAACTTCAAAAAGAAAATGAAGGCTTACAAGAACCGATGGACATCCCCCAGGACAAATCGACTGAGCAGGAAGTGGAAGAAGAACAGCAAAAAGCTACAGACAACTTAGGGCAGCAAAAGAAACAGGATGCCCAGAAGAATCAGAAGAAGGCTGGAGAGAAAATGAAACAAATGGGTTCTCAGATGCAAGCTGCCATGCAGGCTGCACAAGGAGATAGTATGGAAGAGGATGCCGAAATGTTGCGACAGATTTTAGATAATTTGGTTGTATTTTCTTTCGAGCAGGAAGCCGTTATGGAAGATTTTAAACGTATTGATTATGGCAATCCGGTGTTTGGAAAAAAACTAAACGAGCAAAACGATTTAAAACTCAACTTTCAACATATAGACGACAGTATTTTTTCCCTTTCCCTCCGCAATCCCATGATTAGCGAGCAGGTAAATGCTTCCCTTACCGAAGTAAGTTATAATATGGACAAGTCGTTAGAGCGATTGGCTGAAAACCAGATGCGTCAGGGCATCAGTAGCCAACAGTACACGGTAACGGGGGCCAATGAGTTAGCGATTCTATTGAGTGACGTACTCAATAATATGCAAAATCAGATGCAAGGTATGGGTCAGGGGAAGGGCCAAGGAAAAGGAAAGGGCAAAGGCATGGGTGAAGGTGAAGGTGAGGGAGAAGGTTTTCAGCTTCCAGACATTATTAAAAAGCAAAAAAGCTTGAACGAATCGATGAAAGAAGGAGTAGGCAAGCAAGGGAAGAAAGGAGAACAAGGATCTGGTGAAGGCGGTGAAGGAGAAAATGGACAAGGCCAGAACGGTGAAGGACAATCTGGCGAAGGCAATGGTTCTGATGGGCAGAATGGTAGAAACGGTAAAGGTGGTAATAACGGTGACGGAAATGGCGGTAATGATGGCGACGGAGAAGATGGCGACGAATACAATGAAGATTTGAACGGGGAGTTATATGAAATTTTCAAACAACAACAGCAATTAAGACAACAGCTACAGGACAAACTAAGCAAGGAGGGGTTAGATGGCAATGGCGGTAATTTATTGCGGCAAATGGAACAGGTGGAGCAGCAATTATTAGACAAAGGATTTAATGAACGCACCTTAGAAAAAATGCTGAACCTTCAGTATGAATTACTGAAGCTAGACAAGGCAGATTTTGAACAAGGGCAAGAAAGCCGTCGAGAATCTACTACGAACAACAAGAACTATGTAAACACGCTGCGCTTAACTCCCGAAGAGGTTAAGAAGTATTTTAATACTACGGAAATTTTAAACCGGGAAGCACTTCCGTTGAAACCAGCATACAAAGAAAAAGTTCAAGAGTATTTTAAGGAAGATAATGATTGAGTTTTATTCTGAAAACGATTTTGAGTTGGACCATCAGGTAGCTGTTGCACAATGGATCATGACCATCATTGAAGCCAATGGGTTTGAATTAGGCGATATCACCTATGTTTTTTGTGATGACGATTACCTTCACAAGTTGAATGTTCAGTTTTTACAACACGATACATTAACTGATATTATCACTTTTGATAATTCACTGGGTTCACAAATTCATGCTGAAATCTATATTTCTACGGAACGGGTTACAGACAATGCCAAGCAGTTCAACACGTCATTTGGTGACGAACTACACCGTGTGATGATACACGGAATACTTCATTGCTGTGGTCTAAAAGATAAATCTGAACAGGAAGCACAAGCTATGAGAACTGCAGAAGACAAGGCACTGCAAGCACGCACCTTTATATAGTAACCTGACTATCAGCTTGTTGTGCTTTTAACTTACTGATTATAAGATAATTACGTATATTTGCAGCCGAAAAATTAATAGGAATGTTTCACGTGGAACAATTTTGATTTTATGTTTGAAAAAGAATATGATGTTATTGTAGTGGGTGGTGGCCATGCTGGTTCTGAAGCGGCGGCCGCAGCGGCTAATTTGGGCTCAAAAACCCTTTTAATTACCATGAACCTTCAGAATATTGCACAAATGTCTTGTAATCCGGCCATGGGAGGTATTGCAAAAGGACAGATTGTTCGCGAAATCGATGCTATGGGGGGCTATAGCGGAATCGTGTCAGACCGATCGGCCATTCAGTTTAAGATGCTGAATATGTCTAAGGGTCCTGCAATGTGGAGCCCGAGAGTACAAAGCGACCGTATGCGTTTTGCTGAAGAATGGAGAAATATGCTAGAAGGAACCAAAAACTTAGACTTTTATCAAGAAATGGTTTCTGGGATAATTACAGAAGGAGACCGTGTAGTCGGTGTGAGAACATCATTAGGCTTAGAAGTGCGAGCAAAAAGTGTAGTACTTACTAATGGGACCTTTTTAAATGGATTGATTCATATAGGCGAAAAGCAATTTGGAGGGGGGCGTGCAGGTGAACGAGCTGCCACGGGAATCACAAAAGATTTGGTAGATCTGGGGTTTGAATCTGGCAGAATGAAAACGGGAACACCCCCAAGAGTTGATGGCAGGTCTTTAGATTTTTCAAAAATGATTCTACAGCCAGGAGATGACGACCCACAGAAATTTTCATATTTAGATAGTACAAAACCGCTTACCGAACAACGGGCGTGCCATATGTCGTACACAAGCAATCGAGTGCACGACCTCCTAAAGGAAGGTTTCGACAGATCGCCCATGTTTAATGGTGCTATAAAAAGTATCGGCCCCAGATATTGTCCGTCTATTGAAGATAAGATTAACCGATTTGCAGATAAGGACAGGCATCAGTTGTTTGTTGAACCTGAAGGGTGGAATACCGTAGAATATTATATCAATGGTTTTTCCACATCGCTTCCAGAAGATGTTCAATTTCGAGCGTTAAAAGAGTGTGACGGATTTCAAAATGTGAAATTCTTTAGACCTGGTTACGCTATCGAATATGATTACTTTCCACCTACACAGTTAGCACATACCTTAGAAACAAAATTAGTTGGCGGATTGTATTTTGCTGGTCAGATTAACGGTACCACAGGATATGAAGAAGCTGCTTCACAAGGATTGATGGCTGGAATTAATGCACATTTAAAAGTACACGAACATGATCCTTTTATCTTAAAACGAAACGAAGCGTACATAGGTGTTTTGATAGACGATTTGATTACAAAAGGTACAGAAGAGCCGTATCGTATGTTTACTTCACGGGCAGAATATAGAACATTACTGCGTCAAGATAACGCAGATTTTAGGCTTACTCCAAAAGCATTTGAGCTTGGCCTGGCTAGTGAAGAACGTCTCAAACAAATGGAAAAGAAACAAAAACAATCGAGCAATTTTGTTCAGTTTTTTAAGGATACTAGTGTAACTCCTGAAGAAATTAACCCGATTCTTAAATCGAAAGAATCTGCTACGGTTAGCCAAAGCGATAAAATGTTTAAGGTGTTTTCTAGACCAGAAATGACCATGGAAGATATGCGAAAGATTGATGCCGTTTCAGAATATGTTGAAGAAAATAAACTCAATCGTGAAGAGTTACAACAAGCCGAAATCCAAGTGAAATATTCAGGCTATATCGCCAAGGAAAAAAATAATGCTGATAAATTGAATCGATTGGAAGGTATCAAGATCCCTAAAAATTTCGACTACTCAAAATTGAAATCACTGTCGTACGAAGCAAGAGAAAAGCTAAAAGCGATTCAGCCCACAACAGTTTCACAAGCAAGCCGGATAAGCGGTGTTTCTCCAAATGATATTTCGGTCATGTTAGTGTATATGGGGCGTTAGAACGTTGTTTCACGTGGAACACCCATGCAATTCATTACAACTTAAGCTAATTTATACGTGTCAGTTTTAGAAAAACCAGTCTACCTTTCAACTAAAGATTTCCTTGTTTCGGGAGAAACATTTCAACTCCTGTATGACGAGAAAACCGATATGCTCATCACAAGCCCGCAACCAAAAGCAACGGAACTTTCGAAATATTATGAAAGTGACGAGTACATATCGCATACCGACAAAAAAGATGGGGTAATGGCTTTTCTATACCAAAGTGTAAAAAATTATTCGCTTCGGAGGAAAATTTCATTTATAAATTCGAAGCAAAAAACAAAAGGGTTGCTCTTAGATGTTGGTGCAGGCACTGGAGATTTTTTAAACAAAGCAAAAAATAATGGCTGGAGTGTCGATGGTGTAGAAGTAAATGCTGCAGCGCGAGAATTGGCGTCACAAAAAGGACTAAAACTATTTGATACGTTACATTCCCTCCCAAAAAAAACATATCAAGTTATTACGCTTTGGCATGTGCTCGAACACATACCGAATTTAGAAGAGACCGTAACAATTTTAGATTCACTATTAGCGCCAGACGGAATTTTAATAATAGCGGTTCCAAATTATAAAAGTTATGACGCTAACTATTATAAAGAATTTTGGGCAGCCTATGATGTGCCAAGACACCTTTGGCACTTTTCTAGAAAATCGCTCCCAAAAATACTTCAGCCATTTTTTAAATTAGAAAGTACCCGGCCGATGTTATTCGATTCATTTTATGTAAGTCTTTTATCCGAACGTTATAAAACAGAAAATAACTTTTCAATGAAGGCATTTTGGATCGGTTTACAATCGAATATACGTGCATGGCGATCAAAAGAGTATTCTTCAGTCGTATACTGCTTTAAAAAGGCTTAAAAATTAGTCTGGGCGCGTTTAAGGCGCATATAGGTAGTAATCTATGCGATAGGCTTGCTCTTACAAGAAACGCTCTAAATCGCTCTAATTTTGAGGTATCAATAATAATCAAGGTTGATTGTATTTAAAATAAGTATAGATATTACTTATTTTGGGAGCTGCGGTGGATATATCGTGTTAGTTGGATGCTCATATCTGAAAAAATTAATTTAGCATTTCCATTTCGCTCGATGTGGTAAATCGCATCTTCGATCGCTTCCGTGATTTCAAAAATGTTATTCTGATGTACAAATGGTGCAAACTTTTCAATCGCAAAATCGCCATTGGCACTTTCAAAAAGTAGAAGTGGTTCAGCCTTATAATTTTTCAGAAGTGCTTGTCTGAAAAGGTCAATACAATACTGTAAAAACTTTTTTTGCGTTTCACGACCTTCTTTCGCCAAATTTTCACTCCAGGCGAGTAATTCATGAATTGCTTTTTTATTTCCTTTGGCCTTAAAAGCGGCACGTACCCATGTTACAAACCAAGTCTCAAAATGCGACATATCTCCATCGTCTTCCAAGATCATGAGTGCCCGTTGGTAGTCGCCTGCCGCCCGCTGTGCGATACTATTGGCTTTAGCTGGAACCGCTCCTTTATCACTCGCAAGCTTTGCGGCAATATCAGCTTCGGCAAGTTTTGGAAAGTGTAAGGTTTGGCAGCGAGACCGTATGGTGGTTAATATTTGCTCTTCCTGTTCAGTAAGCAGCAGCAGCACCGTCTTTTCTGGAGGTTCTTCTACCAGTTTTAAAATTTTATTTGCACATGCTGTGTTCATTCGGTCTGCCATCCATACAATAACAACTTTATAACCCCCTTCATAAGCTTTAAGCGATAAAGATTTTAGCAAATCGGCAGCCTCGTCTACATTTATATTCCCTTGCTTATTTTCTATTCCTAGTTGTCGCAACCACTGAAATAGCGAACCGTAGGGCTCATTTTGCACAAATAGCCGCCATTCGTCTAAGAAAAGAGAAGAAACAGGATGTTTTTTTACAGTATCGTTGGTATTTACTGGGAAAACAAAATGTAAATCGGGATGTGCCAATTGGCTTACATTTTCTTTGCAACGAATTTCGGCTGGACTTCCTTCTTCGTGAGACTGACACAATATCAGGCTAGCATACGCAATGGCGATAGGCAACATGCCACTTCCCGAAGCACCCACAAATAGCTGGGCATGGGGGATTCTCCCGTTTTTCACTGTGGTTGTAAGGTGCGATTTAATATGTTTTTGGCCAATGATTTCGTTGAAATCCATACGCAAAACTACGCAAATAAGCTTTATCTACAACCTGTTCAAATCAATCGAAAAATGGTATCTTTAGTCCCTGAAAAAATAGCGATGAAAACAGTAAAAGACGTCGATTTTAAAGACAAAAAGGCACTGATTCGGGTAGATTTTAACGTCCCTTTGAACGAAGATTTGGAGGTGACAGACACTACGCGTATTGAAGCTGCAAAACCAACCATTATCCATATTTTAGAAGAAGGAGGCAGTTGCATTTTAGTTTCACATCTCGGTAGACCGAAGCAACGGGAAGACAAATTTTCTCTTCGACATATCGTGAATAGCGCAACCGAAATCTTCGGGGTAACCGTAACGTTTGTGCAGGATTGTATCGGTCCAGCTGCCGAAGAAGCCGCCGCAAACTTACGCCCTGGTGAGATTTTACTGCTAGAAAATGTACGGTATTACCAGGAAGAAACCGATGGGGACCGTGATTTTGCTGAAAAGCTCTCTAAATTGGCCGATTATTATGTAAATGATGCCTTCGGAACAGCACATAGAGCACATGCCTCTACTACCGTAGTGGCCGATTTTTTTGGAGATCGAAAATGTTTTGGACTTTTATTGGCTTCGGAAATTGAAAATGTAAAGAAAGTGTTGTCTGACGGAAAGTCTCCAGTTACCGCAATCATAGGAGGTGCGAAAGTTTCCTCTAAAATCACCGTAATTGAAAATATTTTAGACACCATAGACCACTTAATTATTGGTGGCGGAATGGCTTTCACCTTTATCAAGGCCCAGGGAGGAAATATTGGAGGTTCGCTGGTAGAAGAAGACAAACAAGAAGTTGCCTTGGAAATCTTAGACCTCGCCAAGAAGAAAAATGTTCACGTACACCTACCGGTAGATGTGATTGCAGCAGATAGCTTTTCAGAATATGCCAACACTACTACTGAGCCTGCAGATAATATCCCTGAAGGCTGGCTAGGACTGGATGCAGGACCACGAACCAATGAGCAATTTGCTGAAGTTGTAGCAAAATCGAATACCATTCTATGGAATGGACCCGTTGGCGTTTTCGAGATCGAAAAGTTTTCTCATGGAACAATCGCGCTAGGAAATGCTATTGCCTCAGCTACTGAAAATGGTACATTTTCGTTGGTTGGAGGAGGGGATTCTGTTGCGGCCGTTAAGCAATTTGGATTGACCAATAAAGTAAGCTACGTGTCTACAGGTGGAGGCGCTATGTTAGAAATGTTAGAAGGAAAAACCCTTCCAGGGATCAAGGCAATTCTCGATTAGCAAAACAGACGCAGGCAGCCCGGAATGTTAAAAATTTGTGCATTTCAGGCGTTTGAGTACTTTTAACCATACTAATTTTAAAACCACTCCGTTCGACAGTATATGAAGTATTTCCTAAGCTTACTCAGTATTTTTGCCTCTCTCGGGCTTTTTGCGCAAGAAGGTAAAGCCATCGACTCTATTAAAAAGGTAAAACTGCAAGTGGTAGACTCAATTGCCGTAACATCTTTTACCAAAGAGTTTCCGACGACAGTCGTTTCAGCAAAGATAAAAGACACCATGGTGTTTACGCTCGAAGATATGAAACGTGCTCGTAGCATCGATAGCTTATGGTTAAAAGAACTGTTTGATACCGGTAGATTTGAAGAAATGTACGGTAGCGTCTTAAACCAAGATTATGAGCCAATTCCGTATGAAGAATTACCTACTGAGGTTTTAAAACAACGCCTTGAAGAATTAAATGCCAGAACACCTTTTAATGTTGAATACAACCCTTCGCTAGAAAGTGTGATACGCGGTTATCTTAAAAACCGCAGGCGTACCATGGCTAATCTCATGGCGTTAAGCGATTATTACTTCCCGATGTTTGAAGAACTATTAGACAAGCACGGGCTTCCACTCGAGATGAAATATCTTGCTATCGTAGAATCTGCGCTTGTGCCGAGGGCAACTTCACGTGTTGGCGCACAAGGATTATGGCAGTTTATGTACAGTACCGGAAAAATGTTCGGGCTCGAGGTAAGCAGCTACGTAGATGAGCGAAACGACCCTATAATGGCTACAGAAGCGGCTTGTGAATATCTAAAAAGCTTAGAAAAAAGCTTGGGCGATTGGGACTTGGCGCTTGCAGCCTATAATTCTGGTCCAGGAAATGTCGCGAAGGCCTTACGACGTTCTGGAGGGTACACGAACTATTGGAACATAAGACAGCACCTTCCACGTGAAACAGCTGGATATCTACCTGCTTTTTTGGCTACCATGTATATTTTTGAATATGCCGAAGAACATGGGTTTAAGAGTGCGGGGCCACAATTTCCTTACGTCGCCACCGACACCATAAAAATTAAGAAAATGGTTACGTTACAGCAAGTGGCAGAAGTAACCAACTTGGATATTGATGAAGTTCGGTTTTTGAACCCGTCGTACAAAAAAGATATTATCCCCGTAGTAAAAGATGAAAATTACGTGTTGCGACTGCCTTTAGATGCAGTTGGCAAATTTTTGACCAACGAACAAGCGATTTACGCCTATGCTGAAAAAGAGTTCAATGAACGGGAAAAACCATTGCCCCAGTTTTTTGAACAAAATGACAAAGTGCGTTATCGTGTGCGTAGCGGGGATTATTTAGGGAAGATTGCCGAAAAATATGGAGTTTCAGTTTCAAAAATTAAACGTTGGAATGGGCTTAGGAGCAACCGATTGCGGGTAGGTCAACGCCTTACTATTTATCCATCGCGACCCACTTCAACCCAAAGTAGCTCTAATAGCACTGCTAGCAGTGCTTCCGCAGGCAATGTGCGTACCTATACCGTACGAAGTGGCGACTCCCTTTGGAGCATTTCACAGAAATTCCCAGGGGTTTCGGTAGAGAATATTAAAAAATGGAACGATATTAGTGGTAACAAACTCAAACCGGGAATGAAACTTAAAATCCAAAAAGGATAAACGTTCCACTTCAATAACATACTATGAAACCAATCTTTGCAGTACTGCTAGGGCTTTTTTTTATAGCCACATCTTGCGGTGATGGCAGCAACACTATCGATAGTTACAGGCCTGATTCAGTAGGAAACATTAATTCGTTACAGATTGTAACCCCTGAAGACCTTTGGAATGGCGAGGTGGGCGAAGCCATTCGAAATCATTTTGCAGCACCCGCAGATGGGCTTCCGCAGGATGAACCGCTGTATTCTATGGTTCAGATGAAAACGACCAGCTTTACAGATTTTGCGCAACGGTATCGTATTTTTCTTCACGCTACCCTCAGCGACTCTACCAATTTCAGCTTAAAAAAGAACAGCTTTGCCAAACCACAAACGGGGGCATTTCTTACCGCTCCAACCGCAGAAGAGTTGGTCGCGTTAATCAATAAACACCAAGAAGAGATCAAGGCAGCATTTTATGCTTCCGAAATTAAAGAAAAACAAAAGCGAATTCGATTGTCACTAAAAAAACTGGACACACTCCAGCAGGACTTTGGCGTATCGCTGAAAGTGCCTACGGCCTACCGTGTGGCTCATAGCGGCGAAGATTATTACTGGCTACGGAAGGCGCTAGAATCTGGGACGACCAACATTTTTATCTATGAAGTTCCGTTAAACACCATTGGAAAAGACAGCACGATTGCAGATATTATCAACATGCGGAACACTATTGGCGCCGGTTTACTACCTGTAGAAGACGACAGTAAATTTATTACAGAAGCGGCGTATTCGCCCTTCTTGTTTTCTTCGGAATTGGATGGAAAACCTACCTACATCACCAAAGGAACATGGGAGATTACCGACGCATGGATGGCGGGGCCGTTTGTGAACTACGCCGTTCGGGATGAAGCGAACGATAGGTGGTTAATTCTGGAAGGCTTTACCTATGCTCCTTCAGACGACAAAAGAGATTTACAATTTGAACTGGAAGCTATTTTGAAAACGGCTACCATCGAATAGGGTATCTTTTTCAAACAGAAAAATCCCGCTAAGTATCGTACTCAGCGGGATTTTTAATGTAATGTGATACAGGCGATTGCCTATTTTTTCTCTTCTATCTTGTCTGATTTGTCTTCTTTAGAGGCATCTTTAAATTCTTTGATACCACTACCCAATCCGCGCATCATCTCCGGAATTTTTCGTCCGCCAAACAACAACAAAACAACCACTACAATCAGTACAATTTGTGGCCATCCAATAACCATGGGTATAAAAAGTGCTTCCATAAATTTTGTATTTAAAGTACAAAGGTAACAAGTTTTTGCTAGATACAACGTTTTGAAGGAAAGATACACAGCAAACCGCTGTCATTTATTTTATATTTGTAGCTACTATGGCGAAGAAAGAAAAGCGCGCACGTAAGATTAAAAAAAAACTGCTACACAAGTACCGTTTGGTCGTGTTGAACGAAGATACGTTTGAAGAGCGCTTCTCGTTTAAACTGAATAGGCTAAACGTGTTTGTTTTCAGTACTATTTTTGCGTTTTTCCTTATTGCTGTCACCACCATTATTATAGCCTTTACCCCCTTGCGAGAGTACATTCCGGGCTATTCTTCTACTTCCTTAAAACAGAAGGCAACAGACTTAGCCTATAAAACAGACTCACTACAGCAAGAACTGGCCATAAATGAGCAATACCTCGCCTCTATACGGAAAGTGCTCACAGGAGACGTAAAAACGGTCGATTTCAATAAAGATTCTATCATTGCAGCGGCTCAAGTTGATGCGTCAAATGTAAATCTAACTCCTTCAAAGCAGGATTCATTGCTTCGCGAAAAAGTGGCGCGTGAAGATAAGTACAACCCGCTAACCGACAGTGGAGATCTAAATGTGGTCTTTTTTGCGCCTGTAAAAGGTACAATCTCCCAGGCCTATGATGTAAAAGAAAAGCACTATGCCGTAGATATTGTGACCGTGAAAGACGCCCCCGTTAAGGCTGTGGCAGAAGGAACGGTAATTTTCGCGGGCTGGACACCAGACACCGGCTACGTAATCATTATTGAACACGTAAACAATATAATTTCTGCCTACAAACACAATGCATCCTTAAACAAAGAACAAGGGGAGCTGGTAGGCGCAGGAGAGGTAATCGCTACCGTAGGAAACACGGGAGAACTGACTACAGGTCCGCACCTGCACTTCGAATTGTGGAGTGACGGCCACCCCATAGACCCAACTAATTTTATCGATTTTGAATAGCCCATGTCGTTAAAATCTATTGCAGCTAAAATCTTTGCGAAATTCGTTGTAAACCGAATGAATAAGTGGGTGAATAACCCTATTGAAACGCAAGAAAAGGTATTTCGAACGCTCATTGCTACTGCTGCGGAAACTTCCTTCGGAAAAGACCACAGATTCCATGAAATTAAATCGACAGCAGACTTTGCAGCTCGTGTTCCCATTAGAGATTACGAGGCGTTAAAACCCTATGTAGAGCGTGTAGTTGCTGGTGAAGAAGATGTGCTATGGCCGGGAAAACCATTGTATTTTGCAAAAACTTCCGGAACCACTTCTGGTGCTAAATACATCCCGCTCACAAAAGAATCAATGCCCACCCATACAAAGGCGGCGCGCAATGCCATATTGTGCTATATTCACGAAACGGGAAAGGCCAATTTTGTAAACGGGAAAATGATCTTTCTTCAGGGAAGCCCTGAAATGACCGAAAAAAATGGCATTAACATAGGAAGGCTGTCAGGGATTGTAGCCCATTATGTTCCGGCGTACCTGCAAAGAAACCGCTTACCTTCTTGGGAAACCAACTGTATTGACGATTGGGAAACTAAAGTAGACGCAATTGTTGCTGAAACTAAAGATGAAAACATGGCACTGATTAGTGGGATTCCGTCGTGGGTGCAGATGTATTTTGAACGGCTGAAAGCGGCCACACAAAAACCAGTGGGGGAGTTGTTCAAAAATTTTGAATTGTTTATTTATGGAGGGGTAAACTACGAACCCTATCGAGCCAAATTTGAAGCCTTAATCGGCCGTAAAGTACCTAGTATCGAACTTTTTCCTGCTTCGGAAGGCTTTTTTGCCTTTCAAGATAGCCAGAAAGAAAAAGGAATGTTGCTACAGCTAGATTCAGGAATGTTCTACGAATTTATAGAAGCATCCCGTTTTTTTGACGAAAATCCGAAACGCCTCACATTAGCCGATGTACAAACGGGTGTTAACTATGTGCTCATAGTTTCAACGTCTGCCGGGCTGTGGGCGTATAACGTGGGAGATACCGTTCAATTTACATCGATTAACCCCTATCGAGTCATTGTTTCAGGACGTATCAAACATTTTATTTCGGCCTTCGGGGAACACGTAATTGGCAAAGAAGTAGAACAAGCCATGCAAGACGCAATGGAACAGCACCAATTTACCATTTCAGAATTTACAGTGGCACCTCAGACGGAGACTTCAGCAGGCGAATTACCCTATCATGAGTGGTTAATTGAGTTTGAAACCGAGCCAGAGAATCTTCAGCAAGTAGCAAAAACGCTAGACGCTGCCATGCAAGAACAGAACAGCTACTATTTCGATTTGATTAAGGGAAAAGTACTGCAACCGCTTAAAATAAAGGCGTTGCCAAAAAACAGCTTTCAGCGGTACATGAAATCTCAAGGAAAACTCGGAGGACAAAATAAGGTGCCCAGACTTTCAAATGACAGGAAAATAGCCGATTTTTTTAACTGAATTTGAAAAGCAGGGTATTTCCGCTAGAAGCAATCTGCCGAAAATAATTTACAAACTAACGAAACCGTTATCTTTGCAAGCAAAATGTCATTGATTAACACACATACACGTACACGCGCCCAAGAAAGTACTGGAGCCATCGAACGATTGTACATTACCATGCGCCATCTTTTTAACCGTGGATTTTACAAACCCATGGGCGTTTCTGGCGAAACCTTACGCGAGGCACTCCTCATTTTACGGCCTGAAATTTACGGCTCTATTGCTGAAGATAAAATTGAACTCCAAGGGCTGTTGTACGTAATGGACCGCCTACCTAAAGGGATAGAAGAATGCCGCTTTATTAATCTTACGAGCGACGAAGGCTATGCGAATTCACATTTTGAGCCCATTATTCCGGCAAAACGCCGTAGAAACTGCTATCGTATTGACGAAGAGCAGATGAACATTGAGATAACCCGCGGGCGTTCAGAAATTTATGACATTCTCACCCACCTTACTTTTTTGTACGTAGAGTCCCATAAAATCATGAAACAAGTGTTGATTGATGAGGACGGTACTGTGATACGAGACTGGAAAAAACTTGAGGTTGCTGTTCAGAAAAAAGACACCCTCACCCAAGAGGAGAAAGAGATTGCCCTTACCCATACCGCGAACTTTTTAGGACGTACGTTCGAGGAAGTGAGTCGGGTGTTTCCGCTATTTGGAAACAAGGAGAACCCAAACAGATTCTTCAACATCATTTATTATCTGGGTAAATTGGCCATTCAGGAAGCAACAGGGGAGGAAAAACGCATCATCACCTTTAGTCCGGTGTTGCGAGAACGCCTTGGACACCACATTCATGGTGAACGCTGGGCAACCCACATTAAGAAAAAAATGGCTGAGAAGCAGTTATTACAGCGACCCATACATATTATTAGTGCTAATATGCACAGTGTGATGAACAGCTTGTTTGCTGAAACCGCCCTTCCTACAGAAGCCAAGAAGTTTAAAAGATTGCAACTTTTTGAGATGTTGAGCGATGCTAAACACCTCAAATTAAGGGACAAGGTAGTAAAGAAAGCTTCGCAAAATGGAATGCTGTTTATTCCAGATAGTAGTGGGACCAATATCGATGTTCAGGTATTTGATAGCGATATGTTTCCTGAACATATTTGTGCAAATGAAGGAAAAACCATTGAAGACAAACCTGTTTTGGTAGTTATGGACTATGCTTTTGGCGAACAGGCCTACGAAACGATGGATGAGTTGTTAAAACCATTTACAGACGCACAAGGGCATCAGCATTTCTTGAATGTAGTATCTGTATCTATCATGGGGAAAGCGGGCATTTTGGAAGGAGGCAAAGGGGATGTGATGATACCTTCGGCACACGTTTTTGAAGGCACGGCAGATAATTACCCTTTTAAAAATCGATTGAAGAAGTCGCATTTTGAAGATGACGACATCAATGTTTGTACGGGCTCTATGATTACGGTGTTGGGCACATCCCTTCAAAATAGGGATGTACTGAAGTTTTTCCATGAATCTACTTGGAATGTTATTGGACTGGAAATGGAAGGAGCACACTACCAGAAGGCCATTCAGGCAGCAGCGAAAATTCGCGGAAGTATTAGTAGCAATGTGAAAGTACGTTATGCGTACTACGCGTCAGATAATCCGTTGGAAACTGGAAGTACATTAGCTTCTGGTGGCTTGGGAACAAGTGGGGTAAAACCCACCTATGCTATCACTGAAAAAATGTTAAAACAGATTTTAGAATAACCTAAAAATATATTTTGAAACATAACAAAGTATTGATAACAGGGGGCGCAGGGTTTATTGGCTCTAATTATGTACAACACGTACTTGAAACTAGTCAAGACGAAATATTCGTGCTAGATAAGCTTACCTATGCAGGCGATTTAAAGAATTTAGAGGGGTGTCTTGATGAAAATGGAGCCCATTTTATTGAAGGCGATATTTGCGATGACGCGTTGGTGAAACGTCTTTTTGAAGAACATTTATTTAATCGGGTGGTTCACTTTGCTGCCGAAAGCCATGTTGATAATTCCATAACGGGCCCAGCTGCATTTATTGAAACAAATATTGTGGGTACTTTTAACTTACTACAGAATGCCTACAAAACATGGATGAACGGTCCACAAGATCTTAAAGATGATTTCCAGAACGCACGTTTCTTGCATGTTTCTACAGACGAAGTATATGGAACATTAGGTGAAACGGGTCTTTTTACTGAAGAAACCCCCTACGCACCTAACAGTCCGTATAGTGCTTCAAAAGCATCTTCAGACTTTATTGTACGCAGTTACTTTCATACCTATGGGTTACACGTAGTGACAACCAACTGTTCGAATAATTATGGTCCCAATCAGCATAAAGAAAAGCTAATCCCAACCATTATCAGAAAAGCGATTTCTGGAGAACCTATTCCAATTTATGGTGATGGAACCAATGTGCGGGATTGGTTGTACGTATTAGACCATTGCAAGGGAATTAAACTGGCTTTAGAAAAAGGCAGGTTGGGAGAAACGTATAATATTGGTGGCCGCAATGAGCGACAGAACCTCTATATTGCCCATACCATTTGTGATATTTTAGATGAAGAACAGCCAAGGGAAACTTCCTATCGGGAACAGATTGCTTTTGTTACAGACCGACCTGGCCACGATTTTAGGTATGCCATAGATGCCACAAAGATAGAAAATGAATTGGGTTGGCGAGCCGATGAGAATTTCGAAAGCGGGATTAAAAAAACCATTCGTTGGTACTTAAACCATAAAGACAGATTGTTATGAAAGGAATTGTTTTGGCAGGAGGATCTGGCACGAGATTGCACCCCATTACCTTGGCGGTGAGCAAACAATTGATGCCGGTGTACGACAAACCGATGATTTATTACCCATTGTCTACGTTGATGTATGCAGGAATCAATGAAATTTTGATCATCTCTACTCCACAAGACCTTCCACTTTTTCAAAAATTGTTGGGAGATGGCACTAAATACGGTTGCCGTTTCGAGTATGCAGAGCAGCCACAACCCAATGGGCTGGCAGAGGCTTTTATTATTGGAAAAGACTTCATTGGTAGCGATAAAGTGGCTTTAATTTTGGGAGACAATATTTTTTACGGTTCAGGGTTGAAAGAATTGCTGCAACAGAATAATGACCCCGAGGGCGGTGTAATTTACGCCTATCACGTACATGACCCTGAAAGATATGGCGTAGTAGCCTTTGATGAAGAAGGGAAAGCACTTTCAATAGAAGAAAAACCCAAGCATCCGAAATCGAATTACGCCGTACCCGGAATTTATTTTTATGACAATAGCGTGGTAGCAATCGCTGAAAATATAAAACCGAGCGAACGGGGAGAACTCGAGATTACGGATGTTAACAATGAATACCTTGCCCAAGAAAAGCTGCGGGTGAGCATTCTTGACAAAGGGACCGCTTGGCTCGACACGGGAACTTTCGCCTCTTTAATGCAGGCGGCTCAGTTTGTTGAGGTAATTGAAGAGCGCCAAGGATTAAAAATTGGTGCTATTGAAGAAGCTGCATACGAAATGGGATATATCGACAAGCAGCAATTAACCGCTTTGGCCGAACCGTTATTAAAAAGCGGATATGGCAAACCACTATTAGATCTATAGGTATTTTGGAAATTATACAAACTTCATTATCGGGCTGTTTTATTGTGATTCCACGTGTTTATAAAGACGACCGGGGCGTGTTTTCTGAAACATACAATCAAAGAGACTTTCAGCAAGTTACGGGACAAAATGTGGCATTTGTGCAAGACAACCAATCTACTTCAAAAAAGGGAGTGCTTAGAGGGTTGCATTTTCAGAAAGGAAATCAAGTACAAGCTAAGTTAGTACGTGCTATTAAGGGACGCGTGCTAGACATTGTGGTAGACTTGAGAAAAGACTCTGAAACATTCGGTCAATCTTTTTCAGTAGAATTAAACGACGATAACCGAAAACAACTTTTTGTGCCAAAAGGTTTTGCACATGGGTTTGTCACCTTGTCTGAAACAGCAATTTTTGGATATAAATGTGATGCATATTACGATGCCGCATCTGAAGGGGGAATCATTTACAATGACGCAACCTTGCAACTGGATTGGCATCTTCCCGAAAACGAATTGATTCTTTCAGAAAAAGACCTTCAACTTCCGACTTTTAAGGAAGCCACTGCATGAAGCAACTATTAGTAACAGGCGCAAACGGACAATTGGCGAAATGTATTCAGGATGCAGTTTCATCAAGCTCCGATATGAATTTTATATTCACAACCCGCGAACAGTTGGATGTTACTAACAAAGCTTCGATCCAAGAAATTTTCAGTAAAAATAACATCACGCACTGCATTAATACTGCAGCATACACCAATGTAGAAAAAGCTGAATCTGAACCTGAAAAAGCATTTGCGATCAATGCCGAAGGTGCCAAAAATCTTGCTGAGGTATGTGCCGAAAATGGCACAATATTGATACACGTTTCTACAGATTATGTTTTTGACGGCAGCAAAACCAGCACCTATCTTGAAACAGACCAACCCAACCCTATCAATGTTTATGGTGCTTCAAAATTAGCGGGCGAAGCACACGTGCAGCGTATTTGCAAAAAACATTTTATACTAAGAACCTCATGGTTGTACAGCCAATACGGCCATAACTTTCTGAATACCATCAGAAAACATGGCAAGGCAGGAACACAACTGAAGGTGACTACAGAACAAACTGGCACTCCCACGAACGCTAACGATTTGGCCGCGGTATTGCTATTGCTGGTCGAAAACGAGCACATAGACTTTGGTTTGTATCATTTCAGTAATGCAGGCACTGCTACTTGGTATGACTTTGCAAAAGAGATTTTAACAAGGTCTAGTGAATTAAACCTGTCAAACCTTGCAAAAACCGAGCATTACCGTACTTTTGCAAAAAGACCGGAATACAGTGTGTTGAGCACAAATAAGATTGAAAAGATGCTGAATATCAAAACATTAGATTGGAAAAAAAGTTTAGCATCTGTAATAGATATTTTGGAAACAACGTAATACGAATATAGTTATGGCACAAGAACATCACGACGAAGTAGATTTGGTGTACGTCATCAATAAGATCAAAACAATCATTAAAGGGTGGATTGTCCTACTCTTTAAGGCCATTGGTTTTGCAATAAAGTTTTGGTTTATCATCGTTGCTCTTATTCTCATCGGTTTCGGATTTGGATACTACAAAGTGAAAGACCAAATTCCTTCGAGAAGAGCTACGGTAATCGTTAAAATTAATTACGACTTACAACCCTACGTGAAAACAGCGATGGAACTGTACAATTCGAAGGCAAAAGCGTATGATTCTGTTTTCTTGCCGAAACAAGGCTTTAGTTATTGGAGCCCAGAGGTGAAAGAAGTAATGATGGAACCGGTGGTTGATTTTAAAGATATTGTAGAGCAGTATCAAATAAATGAACGTGGCTTAGACATGTTGCTTAGCAGAATGGATTTTGACGAAGAAAAACCATTAAAAGATTTACTTGAAAAGGAATACGACTATTTTAAAATGGATTTTTCGCTGAATGGAGTTGCCACACCAGCCGATGTTCAGAAGTTTTTCGACTATCTGAATAATGATCCAAGGTTAGTGGTCTACAAGGCTGAAGCTGAAAAAAATATAGAAGCACAAATAGCACATAACAATAAAAGTCTGGCACTTATAGATGGTGTATTTGAAAGCTATCTGAGTACTGAAAATGGAGGTACAGATATTGGCCCACGAGATAAAGGATTTGATTTGAACGAGCTCATGGATTCTAAATTGATCATCCAAGATAGAAACCAAATACTGAAAACCGAGTTGACACTTTCTAAAGATATTGCAGTGCCAGTGCATGAAATACAAACCCGCGATGCCGAAGGAAGACTCTTAAACAAAAAACACATTGTATATCCAATTCTTTTAGTGTTCTTATTCTTCTTACTGGCGTATATAAGGTATGTCTACCTGTATTTACGAAATGTGGCTAGAGAAAACGGCTAAAAGTTGTAACGCTTATGAAAAAGAAGAATTTAATAGTGTTTGGCACGCGTCCCGAAGCCATTAAGATGGCTCCTTTGGTGAGAGCTTTTTTGAATGAGGATTGTTTTGATACCAAGGTGTGCGTTACTGCCCAGCATCGAGAAATGCTGGATCAGGTGTTAGATTTTTTCGAGATCATACCAGACTATGATCTAGATGTCATGAAGCCGAACCAAAATCTGTATAGCCTTACAGCCACCATCATTGAAGGCATGAAACCAGTACTTGAAGAAGTACAACCCGATTATGTATATGTGCATGGAGACACTACCACCTCTATGGCGGTTGGGATTGCTGGGTTTTATGCAGGGGCAAAAGTCTGTCACGTAGAAGCAGGCTTGCGTACGTATGATAGGCAGTATCCATTTCCGGAAGAATTCAACAGGCAGTTAACGGGGCGAATTGCAGATTATCATTTTGCACCCACAAAAGGTTCAAAAGAAAACTTATTGCAAGAACGCACAGATGAAAAAAGTATCTTGGTTACGGGGAATACAGTAATTGATGCGTTGTTATTTGGTATTGATAAAGTTACTTCTACTGGTTATAGTGATGCTGAAATTGATATGCTTACATCTAAAGTAGATCTTTCAAAAAAAATCATCTTAGTAACGGGCCATCGCCGTGAAAACCATGGTGAAGGTCTTATGAATATCTGTACCGCACTTAAAAATGTGGCAGAAGCGTATCCAAACACCCAAATAATTTATCCAGTGCACTTAAATCCCAATGTAAAAGGGCCGGTTCATGAGTTATTGGCAGGAGTTGCCAATATTTTGTTGGTTCCGCCATTGGCATACCCAGCGTTTATTTGGTTAATGGAAAAAAGCTACTTGATTATTACCGATAGCGGCGGAATTCAAGAGGAAGCTCCGAGCTTGGGAAAACCCGTATTGGTTACCAGAACTACTACAGAGCGTCCTGAAGCCGTTGCCGAAGGAACGGTACTGCTTGTGGGAACCGATATCGAGGAAATTACCTCAAAAACAAAACAGTTATTAGACGATGAGACGTATTACGCATCTATGAGCGAATTACACAACCCATACGGAGATGGGAAGTCGGTTGCGCGAATTGTCGATTTCATAAAAGCGTTATAATAATGGAACATAAACCAACAGTAGTAATGATGGGACTAGGTTATATTGGCCTTCCCACAGCTGCGTTGATTTCGAGTAGAGGATTGCAAGTAACGGGTGTTGATATTCGTGAAGAAGTGGTTGAAACAATCAACCAAGGAAGAATTCATATTGTAGAACCAGACCTTGATGGGTTGGTACATCACGTGGTTAATAAAGGGTATTTAAAAGCGGCTACAGCACCTATTGAAGCAGATGTATATCTTATTGCCGTACCTACACCGTTTAAGGGAGACCATGTTCCAGACACTTCATATGTAGGTGCTGCGGCAAGGAATATTATTCCCACCTTAAGAGAAGGTGCCTTGGTAATTTTAGAATCTACCAGCCCCGTAGGAACTACAGAGCGTATGCAAGACTTGATTTTTGAAGAGCGCCCTGAGTTGAAAGGCAAGATTTATATTGCTTATTGTCCTGAACGCGTACTACCAGGAAATATCCTTCACGAATTAAAACACAACGAACGTGCCATTGGTGGTATTGACGAAGCTTCTACACAAAAAGCCATCTCGTTTTACAAGCATTTTGTAGTGGGAGAATTACACCCAACAAACGCAAAGACTGCTGAAATGGTAAAATTGGTTGAAAATGCTTCGCGTGACAACCAAATAGCTTTTGCGAACGAACTTTCCATGATTTGCGACAAAGCAGGAATTAATGTTTGGGAAATGATTGCCTTGGCCAACAAACACCCAAGAGTGAACATCCTTAATCCTGGAACTGGCGTGGGCGGGCACTGTATTGCGGTAGACCCATGGTTTATTGTTTCTGAATTTCCTGAAGAGAGTCAGGTGATTCGAAAAGCTCGTGAGGTAAACAATTATAAGACGGAATGGGCCTTAGAAAAGGTAAAGAACGCCGCACTGCGGTTTAAGGTTGATAACGACCGTGAGGCGAAGGTTGCCTGCATGGGCCTAGCTTTTAAGCCCGATATTGATGACTTGCGAGAATCTCCAGCCTTGTATTTAACCGAACAACTTGAGAAGGAAAATTTCAATGTCCTGAGGGTAGAACCCAATATTGAAAGCGAAGGAGCTATGAAGCTGCACACCATACCCGATGCGCTCGATAAGGCAGATATCATCGTGTTTTTGGTAGCACATAATGAATTCAAGAATTTAACTATCCCAGCAAATAAGAAAGTAATTGATTTTGTGGGGTTAAAAAAATAAAATGCTGGCACAGTATAAACTAACTATTTCTATTTTTTTGTGCACCCTAGTTTTTTTCTTATCGTGCAAGGAACAAAAGCCTTCGCAAGGCATAAGAAAAAAGGTGTCAGAAATAATATTTGACGACCCGATACAAGATTCGCTTAAAGATTTTTGGTATACACACCAGGTTGCTAGCCCTGATAGGCTAAAAATCGTAAATGATCCCGATAACAGTAATAATGACTTGCTTAAGGTTTCGTTGCAAGTTGGTGATAAAGTTGCTGGGGGTTCTCGCAGTGAGATAATTATCAAGCCAAAAGATTCGTTTGGTTATAGAAACAACTATTCTTTCCGGTTTAAATTTCCAAAGTCATTTTTTGAAAACGAAGAAAAGGAGGGAGTGATTCTGTTAAATCAATGGCACAATGTGCCGTACCCTGGATACAATTATACGAACCAAATTGTAAAAGTGCGGGTACCTTTTGCTATGATGGTAAAACATACAACAGATGGAGAATTTTATATGTTACTGCACTACGGATTGAAGGTTGGAATCTTAAATGAAATGGTGTTCGCAAAATGGCCAGGTAATCTGAAACCAGATGTATGGTATACATTTGAGAATGAAATTTTTTGGAGCCTCTATGACGACGGCTATGCCATCCCTAAAATTGATGGGACTTGCTTTCAGGTCGAAGACAAGGATGTCTGCACGTTTAAGGGAGCGAATATGTATCACGTTCGCCCACATGATTACAAAATGGGGCTGTATTGGTCAGCGGGACATATGCATGACAGATATATCTACTATGATGACTTTAAAATGGAGTCTGGACGGTCATCTTATTTCCCAACAACTTTGATAGATACCATTACAACCGTAAAGAATAACGAGTAGCCTATGTTATTCAATTCATTCGATTTTGCAGTGTTCTTCCCGATCTTTTTCGTGTTGTATTGGGTAGTACACAAACACCTTACGATACGCAACGTATTTCTACTTCTTTCTAGCTATGTTTTTTACGCCTGGTGGGATTGGCGGTTTCTGTTTCTAATAATTTTTAGCTCGATTGTAGATTTTGTGGTTGGTGGACAAATTGTGAAAGCCAAAACGAAATCGGCTAAGCGAACGCTACTCATTATAAGTTTGCTGACCAACTTAGGATTGCTGGCATACTTTAAATACGCGAACTTTTTTATAGACTCATTTATAAACTCTTTCAATTTTTTGGGAGGAAATTTAGATTCGTTTGCCCTGCAAATCATTTTGCCAGTAGGGATTAGTTTCTACACGTTTCAAACGCTTAGCTATACCATCGATATTTATAGAGGAAGGTTACAGCCCGTAAAAGAATGGTTGCCCTTTTTTACGTTTGTTGCCTTTTTTCCGCAGTTGGTAGCAGGACCGATAGAAAGAGCCTCACACTTACTTCCACAGTTCTATAAAAAATACAATTTTGATTATGACCGTGTTAAGAGCGGCTTATTACTTGCGTTATTTGGGCTATTTAAAAAAATGGTCATTGCAGATAGGCTTGCAGTCTTGGTGAATCAGGTGTATAACAATCCTACAGACTATTCAGGCTTCGAATTAATAATTGCAACAGTGTTTTTTGCATTTCAAATTTATTGTGACTTTTCAGGATATAGTGATATCGCTATCGGGATTTCACGAACCTTAGGCTTCGATTTGATGAAAAACTTCAAGAGCCCTTACTTTTCTAGATCAATCACCGAGTTTTGGCGCCGTTGGCATATCTCGCTTTCTACATGGTTTCGAGACTATGTGTACATTCCTTTGGGTGGGAGCAGAAAAGGAAACTACAGAACCTACGCCAACTTGTTCATCGTTTTTTTAGTGAGTGGTTTGTGGCACGGGGCCGCTATAACCTTTATAATTTGGGGTGCGGTTCACGGTATTTTTATCGTCTTTGAAAAAATATTGAAAGAACAATCATGGACCCAAGAAGATGCCGTGGCCAAATTTAATAGTTCATATTTCGGTCAGGCATGGTGGATGCTGTTTACTTTTGTTGTAGTGACTTTTGCTTGGATTTTCTTTCGTGCCAATAGTTTTTCAGATGCACTTACGGTGATTTCAGGTAGTTTAGAAATGAAAGCAATTACCAAAGAAAGATTGTTTGGGCTTGGCTTGGTTGAAGCAGAATTGAAGGTTGCGCTAGTAGCGATATTGCTGTTGTTGTTGTTTGAAGCATTCCATAACAAATTTGGAGCCTTGAAGGTATTTAATAGGCAATTTATTCTAGTTCGGTGGGTATTTTATTTCATAGCTATATTTGTTATAATTATTTTCGGAATGTACGGTGAAAATGCACCCAAAGAATTTATTTATTTTCAGTTTTAGATGAAGAAGTTTGTTTTACGCGTGTTTCTATTTTCCGGTTTCATTGGAATTTTTCTTTTCATCTATAGTGATCACATTTTTAGAGGAGAAGAATTATATGGTGCAACTATCAATGATTACAAAAAGGAGAAAGACATAGAAATTGCCATTTTTGGTAGCTCGCACTCAATGAATGCATTTGACCCAAGGATATTCGAATTAGAGTTGGGGATGAAGACGTTCAATTTATCCTGTACTAATCAAAGACTTCCCACAACACAGTTAATTTCAGAAAGTGTAGCAGAGGAGCACGATTTGAAATTGGCAATAATCGATATCTTTTCGATGACAGTATTGTGGCCCAAAAATTCAGAGAGAGGGAAGTCGCTAGAATTACAATCGATAGACTACATCCCATTTTCATTTAGTAAAATACAAAGAGTGTCCGATTTATTTCAAATAAATGAATGGCCCTTTGTGTTTTCTGAAACACTTCGAAACCATAAGGAATGGCCTGAGAAAATAAGTGCTAATCAGGTAGAACCCTACTTTGTCTGGAATGGAATTGATATATATAATGGCTATAGAAATAGCAACACCGTTATTACTGAGAAATCATGGAACAATTTTGTTTCAGTTTATAAAAAGAGGTCAGATACTGTTACGTTACCGAATGCGTTGAAAGTGAGCGAAAAAAAACGGATTCGGGATATCATCACAGTTTTTCAAAAGAAAAACATTCCTGTACTTATAGTAAATTCCCCTTCATACTTAAAGGATCACTATGAATATGATGTAGTGTATAATAAATTAATAGCTGAATACTTAAATGAACTAGGGATTCCGTATGTAAACTTCAACAGTCTATGGGATGACTTAAGCCTAGACAAATCCTATTTTAAAGACCCGAATCATTTAAATATTAAAGGCGCGATAAAGGCATCGAATTATTTAGCTAATTATATCCGAGACTCTATGGGAATTCGGCATAAGACCCGAACCAACAAAATTGCGAACCAAAGATACGAACAGCTTAAAAATGGATTCGAAAACGTTTTGTTTTCAATAAAAATGGATTCCGCGCAGAAAGCGGGTTTATTTGGTGTCGAAAATGTGGTTTTATATGAAGTAGATAAAGGACGTCTGGAACTTCTCTTTATTACTTCAGAAGACACTATCAATAATCAACCGATGAGACTCGATTTTTATGTTTCGGAAGAAGAAATTGCAAAATTACCAGAAAGTCTTATGGTGTATGATAAAGATACACGAAAAGCAAGCACTTATGGTGCGTTAAAGACTGAGATTATAATAAAATATAACGGCATTAATTTTATTCCCTATACCTTTAACTATCCATATAAAGACATAACTAAAATGGAATTTTATGCGGGTCTTGGGAGAAGGGTAAAGGTGTTCACCATTGAAAATCTAACTATAACCGATGAACGATCGCAATAGCAATGTTTAAATGAAAAAATATGTATAGCAACGTAACAATTTCTCATAAATATTTAGTTTATATAGGGGTTGCCACAGCCTTTGTTTTAAGAATATTTAACCTAAATTACGAAGGGCTATGGAATGATGAGTTATTCACAGCGTTTTCTGCAAGTCCTTCAGCCAGTCTCGGATGGACAATTAATTACGTAGGAAACGATGTTCATCCGCCACTTCATAACATATTGCTCAAATATTGGGCAGAAAATTTTTCATATAATGATACCTCACTTCGAATGATGAATGTGGTATTAGGCACCATCGGAGTTTTATCTGTTTATCATGTAGCGAAATCTCTTTTAAACAAAAAGGTAGCCATAATTGCATTATGGTTGGCAGTAGTTAATTCTTTCTTGATAGAATATAGCCAAGAGGTACGATCCTATATTTTACTATTTCTATTGGCAAATTATTCATATTACTTTTTGATAAAAATCTTAAAGAATACTCCTAAAAAGGGATATATAATTGCTTATATATTGATCACAGCGGCAGCTCTTTACACACATTATTTTGCCTTATATTTAATCGCTAGTCAGGGTGTGGCTTTACTTTTTACCCAAAGCGTCTCTCAGATTAAACAATATTGGAAGCAATACTTTATACTATTTGTTGGGCCAATTTTGCTTTTTATACCATGGATTCCTTATTTCCTACGGCATGCACAACAACCTTTTGTTTGGATAACAAAAGCAGAAATCGGTATGATATTCTCCTATCCGCAGGCATTTTTCAACGATTTAGTATTAGGGACACTCACCACCATGTTACTACTTCTTCTTATGTTGTTTTTTGTCGTTAGAAAAATTGTAAGAATAAAACCACTTGAGAGACTTCTTGGTCTACAATCTAAAGAAATAATTATTTTATTAGTTTGGACCAGCGTCTATTTCGGCATTCCATTTATACGATCCTTTGTATCAACAAGCAATATGAATGACCGATATTTCATTGCTATGGTAGCTCCTTTATTAATAATACTTGCATTTTTAATAACTTTACTTCGAAAAAACTCAAGCATTATTTTAACTACAACGGTGGTTGTATGTTATAGTTTTCTAACCATCTTTTTGAGGCCGCAACCTTATTATGACCAAAAAGCGATGTATAGAGATATTGTGGAGAAAACAACAAATATTCAAGGTACTACCCCTATTTTGTATTTGACAGCGCGGCACAGAAATTTTGATTATTATTTAAGACAAAATAGGTTTTGGCAACTGCGCAGAAGTGTAGGCGACTTCGATAAATATATGAATGAAAATAGTCCGATAGAATATGTTGTGTTCATCGATTTGCATCATAAAATTTATAAATTGGATGAAATTTTGAAGGAAAATAAACTGCAATATCCGGGCTACGAACTATACCAAAAGGAAGAAATGGTAAACATGAATAATATAAAAACTGTGCAAAAGTTGCATTATAAAAAAATAAAAGAGGATTGATGAAGAACCTAATATCTTTATTGAGGGTACATCAGTGGGTTAAAAACTTGTTCGTTTTTCTTCCAGGTTTTTTTTCCGGAAGACTTTTGGATGTTTCGATAATTAAAAACTCATTATTGGCTTTTTTGCTTTTTTCGCTAACGGCTAGCGTTATTTATATTATCAATGATTATTCTGATATTGAAAAGGACAAATTACATCCAGAAAAGAAAAAACGCCCATTGGCGTCTGGAGCTATTTCGAAGCAAAAAGCTATTTTAATTATAATACCTCTTTTAGTTTTTATATGCTTAGGGTGTTTTCTATATCTTGAACTACCCGCAATTTTAGTGCTAGTTTCTTATTTTGTAATGAATTTATGTTATACCTTCTATTTGAAAAATATCCCTATAGTTGATGTGACTATTATTTCCCTGGGTTTCGTCTTAAGAGTATTGTTCGGTGGTCTGGTAGTTGCTATTTTGGTTTCAAAATGGGCTCTTTTACTTACTTTTTCTTTAGCACTTATACTTGCATTGGGAAAGCGACGAGGAGAGCTGTCTTTGGTTCAAGAAAACGCGCGAAAATCTCTAAGTGGGTATAACATAGAATTTTTGAATACGGCACTTACCATCGCCATTGCTATTACTTTGGTATCATATATTATGTATGCTGTTTCACCAGAAGTACTAGAAAATTTTCAGTCTGAGTACGTCTATGCAACTACAATATTTGTCTTAATGGGGCTATTAAGATATTTACAGCAAACATTTGTTTACAATAAGACCGAGTCACCTACTAAGTTAATATATACAGATCACTTCGTACAAGCAACCGTGCTTTTGTGGATAGTTTCATTTTTCTTAATAATTTATTTCAAATAGATGACAGAAGAAAAGAAAAAACTTTCAAATTGGGGTAATTTCCCCAGTATACAAGCTCGAGAATTTTCAGTGTTTGGAAATGAACAAATAAAAAAATTGTTGCAAAATCCACATCAAATTCTTGCACGGGGTAACGGTAGATGTTATGGTGATGCTGCCCTTAATGAACACGTAATATCAACATTACAATTAAAACATTTTTTAGCATTTGATGAATCGGAAGGTACCATTACCTGTGAATCTGGAGTACTTTTTTCAGACATATTAAACCTAGTTGTGCCTAAAGGGTTCTTCTTGCCAGTAACGCCTGGCACAAAATTTATTACGGTAGGTGGAGCTATTGCTGCAGATATTCATGGAAAAAACCATCACAAAGAAGGTTGTTTTTCAGAATTTGTTACCACGTTTAAAATAATGATAGACTCAGGTGAAATTTTAACTTGTTCCCGTAGTGAAAACCCTGGGATTTTCTGGGATACAATTGGTGGAATGGGGCTTACAGGAGTTATTCTAGAAGCCACTTTTAAGTTGAAACCCATAGAAAATTCGTATATCTGTGTTGAAAGCATTAAAGCTAAAAATTTGTCTGAAATCATGGCGCTATTTGAAGCTTCTAAAGATTGGACCTACACTGTGGCTTGGATTGATTGTCTTCAGAAGGGAGATAAGATGGGACGTTCTATCTTGATGCGAGGTGAACATGCCACGAGTGAACAATTATCTGAAAAACAAGCAAAGAATCCTTTGTTGCCCAGTCCCAAGAAATTTGTAAAGATTCCATTTAATTTTCCAGGATTTGCTTTAAATACTTGGAGTGTCAAGTTATTTAATTGGTTTTATTACCATAAACAGGTGTCAAAGGTCGTTAAGAGCACAGTTCATTTTGAGCCATTCTACTATCCTTTAGATACTGTGCTGGAGTGGAATCGTATTTACGGTGCGTCTGGTTTTATTCAATATCAATTTGTTATACCACTAGAGGCAGGAGAAAATGCAATGCGAGAAATACTTGAAGAAATTGCAGAAAGTAAACAAGGGTCGTTTTTGGCTGTTCTAAAGCTATTCGGAGCAGCAAATGAAAAAGCTCACAATTCTTTTCCTATCGAAGGGTATACCTTAGCACTCGATTTTAAGGTAAACAAACGGTTATACAACTTGGTTCCTAAATTGGATGCTATAGTTAAAAAGTACAGCGGCCGAATTTATAGGGCGAAAGACAGCCTTTCTGATTCAAGTTTGACTAACTATGTGCAAGCAAATACAACCAAGTTTAATTCAATTCAAAATCAACGCATAAAAGAACAAGAAACTGTATGATCGTAATAGGTGCAAATTCGGAAGTAGCTAGAGCATTTACTGAAGCTATGCTGCAAGAAGAAGAGATTAATCATGTTTATCTCTGCTCTTCAAATCCTTCAATGCTATCTCCTTTCAAGAAACATTTGGAAATTAAATATAGTGTCGAAGTATCGATTGTTCCACTAAACTTGATGGAGCCAGAAGCCATAAACTTCTCCAACTTAAATTACGACATAGCTTTTAGTGCCGCAGGATACCTTGGCAATACAGAAGAGGGAGTTATTGCTAATGAACAAGACATTACCCGAATTTTGGCCATAAATTATACAGGCCTAGTAACTGTACTAAATAGTATAGCCAACGACCTTAAACACAAACAAAAAAAAGGAACAATTATCTGCCTTAGCTCTGTAGCAGGTGAACGTGGTCGGCAAAGCAATTTTATTTATGGAAGTGCCAAAGCTGGAATTACAGCATATTTAAGCGGATTAAGAAATCTTCTTTACAAAGAAGGAATTCATGTAATGACAGTTAAGCCGGGATTTATGGATACCAAAATGACGAAAGGCCTGGATTTGCCAAAGCCTTTAACGATTGGTCCAGAAAAGGCAGCTAAACTCATTGTATCAGGCTATAAAAAAAGCAAAAACACCATTTATATTTCTGGTATTTGGAGACTTATTATGTTTGTAATTAGAAATATTCCCGAGTTTATTTTCAAAAAATTATCGTTATGAGTGTATTGTACCTATATGACTTTGATGGCACAATTACTACAAAAGACTCATTATTTTCATTTCTAAAATTCGCTACAAACAAAAATAAATATTCGGTAATACTCGTAAGATTTATACCGCTGTTTATTTTAGCTAAATTGGGTTTTCTGCCAAAGGGAGAAACGAAAAGAAAGTTTATATCTGCTTGTCTAAAAGGAAAAACAAAAGCAGAACTCAATAGCTTAGCTTCAAATTTTTTGTCTAAAATTAAGCACACTTCATTTTTTAGGGAAAAAGCCTTAAAATCCATTGAACGGCACAACACAAAAGGTGATGTCTATATTGTTACGGCTTCAGTAGATTTGTGGATGAACGACATTGCAAATTACTTAGAAGTAGACCTCATTTGCACTCAAGCGGACTTCAGTAACGGTATTTTTAATGGAAAATTTTTAACTCCTAACTGCAATTATGAAGAGAAACCGAAAAGGGTGATGGCAGCAATAGATATCGATAGCTATACTGAAATATATTACTATGGTGATTCAAAAGGAGACCTCGCTATGAAATCTTTGGCAACAAACTTTTTTTTTAATCACTTTAAATGACTAGATTTTTTCTTAAATCGTGTGTTTTTATTCTTATTGCGTTTCAGTTGTTGCAAAGCGTTGACACCTATTTCTTCCAGGATAACCTGGTAAGAGACTCAATCAACTTAGTTAAGTCCTCTAATGATGGCCTTGACATTGTTTTCTTCGGAAACTCTCATTCATATAATACATTTAATCCGGCGATTATTGAAAATGAGCTCCGTCTTTCTGCGGCCAATGTGGGGTCTTCAGCCCAAAAATTGGCAGCGACTTCTGTAATTGCCGATATGGTATTGAAGAGTAAAACACCTAAATTAGCAATTGTAACCCTTTTTAAACTTAGTTTTGATGAGACACCAATTGACGAAATTGACCCTTCAAATTATGTGGCAATCGATTTTTTACCACATTCAGTACTCAAAACCAAGTTTATCACCGATTCATTTCGTCCTGAAGATTGGCCTGCAGCCTTTTCCGAAACCATACGAAATCATTCCAAATGGCCTAAAGCAAAGCGTCCCTCTACAAAAGTAAAAAGACTAAAAGGGCTAGATTTTTATAAAGGATATTTTAATTATAACAATCGAATTAGTGAAAAAACTTTTACAGAATTTAAGAAAAAATACGAGGCTGAAGATGTGATATATAACACACTACCGCCTTTGGCCAAGAAACGAATAGACGATTTATTAGAAATTTTCGACGAGAGGGGTGTTCCTGTCCTGTTTGTAGTTGCACCTTCTTACATTTATGATTATAGTGTGAGTCATAATTCCTACATTACTGCAATAAAAAATTATTTGACCGAAAAAAAGCGTGTTTATTTAGACCTCAATATGGTCAAAGACGATATAGGATTGGAGAAAAAACACTATCAAAACCCAAATCATTTAAACTCACACGGGGCTATTTTAACCACACAATATTTAGTCCAGTATTTAAAGAACAATTGGAACCACGAAATGCAAAATGAATCGTTAGACTTGAAGAAGAACCGATTTTATCAGCTAGAGAGTATGTCAACAGGACTTTTTTCCACAATTTTAGACTCGATTACGATTAAGAAATTATACGGAATAAAAAGTGTCAAACTTTTTCAACCTGGAGAAGATAGATTTGAGATACTTTGCAAACTTTCATCAGACACGATTGGCCAACAACCATTTCGACTTGAGCATGATGTAACAGAAGAAGAGTTGAGGCAGTTTAGAGACCAAAAAATTTTTCAGAACACAGAAAAGACAAAAATTGTATACTACGGTCAATTTTCCCAAAAAGATGCCATCAAGTACAATGGACAACCTTTTGTTTTCTTTTCCTTTAAAAGCCCTCTCGATAGTTTCAGAAACTTAAGTTTTCATGCCGGGGACAGACGTACAACAACGGTATTTAGAATTGACTCGCTTTCTGTAGCAGAATAAATATATACGCTATATTTGTTAAAAACATAATTTTTTGAAAATAATAGCAGAAAGTGCTTTTAATCACAATGGAAGCCTACCCTATACATTAGAGCTGGCTAAAGCCGCTAAAGAAGCGGGAGCCGATTATTTTACAGTGCAGGTAATGGATGTGGCTGCTTTCTGTGTGGAAGATTACAGCAAATACGAAATCTACGAAAACAACACCCTCTCGTTCGAGAATTGGCGTAAGGTTTTTTCTCTTTGTAGAGAACTAGAACTTGAAGTTATACCATGCGTGTTAGATATTCCGTCCTTCGATTTTTGTTATGAAGAAGGATTCCGGTTTTTGAAGCTACATGCCACTGACATCACCAACAAAACCATGTTGGAGAAGATGGCGACCTACAGCGATGTTACCTTCATTTTGGAAACACAATGCGCCACCAATCTCGAAATTAAATATGCGTTGGGCATCATTGGAGATCAAGTAACATGCTTAATGCATGGCTTCAGTAATTATCCTACTGAAGTAGAAGATCTAAGTCTGAATAGCTTAGATTATTTAAAGGAAGAGTTTCCGCAGTATTCTACTGGGTTGGCAGACCATTCGTTAGATACCACCAACATCCCGCTTATGGTCTTGGCAAAGGGATGCGAATATCTTGAGAAGCATATCACCCTAACCCGTAATAATCGAAAGTTCGACTACCAAGTGTCGTTGTATCCACATGAATTTGCGGTTATGGTGCAACAGCTGAAACATTATAGTTTAGCCTTGGGCGAATACAAAAAACACCCGACCAAAACTGAATTACCCTATCGCAATGTGATGTATAAAAAAGTACTAGGTGGGGGCGATTTTAAAAGAGCTGATGCAGGAGTCGATTTTATGACGCACCAATTTAATTCATTTCAGAGAGCTGATGTAGGCATCGCGCTAATTGCACGCCTAAAGTCGAAACGCTTGCCTTTAAAAGTATTGAAACCGTTTGGAGGAACTTCTATCATCGATTTCTTATACAGTCGATTAAAAACTGCGGAAAAAGTAAAAGACGTGTTTTTAGCTACCTCAACTTTGGCCGAAGACACGCCACTGGCTGAGGTTGGGCATCAAAACGGACATAAAGTTTACCGGGGCCATGCAGTTTCGGTGTTGGATAGAATGCTGGAATTGTCGCTTCAGGAACAATGGGGAGCGGTCTTTAGGGTGACAGGTGACAACCCGTTTACAGATCCAGAATTAATTGATGAAATGATTGATTTAATGCTAGAGAACGATTTGGATTATGTGAGGGCAAATAATGTTCCGTTTGGGGTGTCTGCAGAATTGTTCAGCACCAAATACCTATGGAATCTGTACTTGAACATGGAAAACCCCATGCATTCAGAATATCTCACTTTGTTTATATTAAATGATGAAAAAGCGAGAAAAGGATGTGTTGATATAGTTTCCGATGTAGAAGATTTGAAATACATAAATCTTTCGGTAGATTATCAAGAAGACTATGATCGCGCACTGCAACTTTCAGAAGCGTTAGAAAGTTCAAAACTGAAAGAATGTAATTTAAGTGATATGACTGCGGTTATAGGAAATTTCAAAAGAGAAGATAAAACAAAGCTCATTAAATTACCCGAAGGAGAAGAAATATCGTTCTCAGAATTCCTAGGAAGACTTGAAAAACAGAACTATACGATAAGAAAGCAAAAAAAGGTTTAATGACAAAAATAAAAATTTTCATATCGGCGAGTGTACTGTTAGCAATGTTACCGTTTACAGTCATGTCACAAGAACTTATCTGGGATTCCGAACAAGCATTTACTACCCAAAATATTCAATCTAAACAGACATCAGGCATTGATACCATTGTGGTTGCAAGTAGTATTTTGGTGAGAGGTAAGGTAGATGTGCCGAAAATGATAACGTTGAAATTTACACAGAATGGACGATTAAAAATTGAAAACGAAAAGTCTTCGATAACTGTAAATGGTACTATTGAAGCATCTAAAAATCAAATTTTTGACCATAGCAATTCGGGGGTGCTTACTTATGATGGATCGTCAGTTTCAAATGTCAAACTACTTGGAACTAAAATATTTTATCCAGAGTGGTGGGGCTTTATACCCAATGTGGTGCCTTCAAACACAACCAACCCTGAAAAATCAAACACCCGACATTTTACCGTGGGTAAGGAAATGATGTTGGATGTTGCGGCTTCGGGCGGTGGCGAGATTCATTTTTCAGAAGGGGTATACTACATTCGTGATTTGATTATTGATTTTGATAACGTTATCGTTAGTGGTGAGGGACGAAAAACAATCTTAAGAACAGACAGAAAGAATTTTGAAACTTCGACTCGTAGAGGAGCCCTATTTTCCATACAAGGACCGACCACAGAAAAACTATACCATAAACTTTTTCCTGAAGGTAAATATCAAACAGGGAACTTCACCTTTGATAATGTTCAGAAAACCATTGAAAATATTACAATTAGGGATCTAACTATAGAGTGGAATGATATTTCAGCTTTAGAAGATCCAGCGATGAACGGCTTAACAATTATTAATGCACGAAATGTGTTAATAGACAACGTACACGTAGATCTAAAAGGTGCAAATCGTGCCTTTTACATTGGAGCCTATTTTGACGGGGATGTTACAGAAAACATTACGATTCAAAATTCGTCTTGTGTAGCTAGCAGAACAGGAGTTTTTATACTACATGGATTTGATCAACTTGATGTTATTCGAAGAAAATTGGTCCTAGATAATATTGAAATACAGAACAATGATTTTGACGTAGTTGGTCTAGAAACTATGGAGTTTGTAAACAATGAACAGCTGAATGTTGAGTGGCTGGACCGATATGGATCAGGTGTTTTTCTTGGCGGTAGTGAGTTTACTTCAACTTTTGAGGTAAAAGGAACTACCATCTTTCGCAAGCTAGGGCGCATACTAATAGACGGGAATCGGATTAAAAATGCAGATTTTGGCGTTAGGGCAGACTTTGGAAATAAACATGAAAACAAGGGATATGACCATGAAGTGATTATCAGAAATAATCATTTTATAGACTTTACCCATGTAGGGGTTTTGGCACCTTTTACAACTACATTCATCATAGATAATATTTTTGATGTTGAACAACTGTTACCAGTAAGAAAGGATGTGTTTGAGGCGGAAAAGAAAGGCTATTTTGCCACAGCAATACATATCGCAAAAGCACCATGGGAATTTTTCAAATCCCGGCATGGGCCAGATAATGTGGTGATACAGGGAAACACTTTTAATGGCTGTTACCAGCAATATGTGCCAGTTGTAATGCAGCCAAATAATGATGCCATTTTAGACGTACGGAACAACACCTTTAATTATGATACGAGTTGTAGTGTGCCCACTAATGATATCGTTATTGCTACAAGTAGAAGAAAGTTCAGAACAAAAAGAGCAACAGTGCGTCTTAGCAACAATTTGAGGGATTCTAGCAACCAAAGCAGTACCGACGCATCTGTTCAATTAGATGTTCGTCGGGAAAAACATATCACTCTTATCGATAATGAGCGGTAACCAAAACCAGCTAACAGTATTTCTTTTGCTTATAGTCGTAGCGCTTACCGCCAACTGTAAAGAGCCTAAAAACCCCTTATTTTCAATAAAAGCTGATGTTTGTTCACATTATAACGCCGCCGATGCTACCATAGTAAAACTTACCGACCAATACTACCCTCCAGATCATCACATGGTGCGTGATAGTGACAACAAATATGGTGCTGCGTGGGCAGAATTTCTCGCTTTCAAATATGACATCTCATTACATGTATTTGAACGTAGCGTAAAAGGAGATGCCTTTGAGGATTTTTTAGCAACTGGTAGAGGAGGAGCTTCAGTTTATTATCCAAGCTGCTTAGAACCCTATAAGAAGAAAAAATTAATGTCGATACGCGATGATATTGAAGATGTTTATGGCAAGAGTGTTTCTACACTTTCGTACGGGTGTGGTAAAACAGATTATCTAGAGGCATTACCAGAAGATATGCTAGGAGGCCGAAATTCTGTTTACACCCTTGATGCTAAGAAGGAAGATGCAATAACCTGGTATGGTGAGAATTTGGGATATAAAAACAATCTTAATTTCACAGAGAATAAAGAGATGTTGGATAGAGCGGCTGGTGGCAGGTATTACCTACAGGTTCAGCAAGGAAATGCAACTGCAAAAGAGGCGGCTCGAAATGTAAAAAAACAAGTTTTAAAAACGGTTCAAAACAATGGGTTTTACACAAACTTTATGCATTGGAATGACGAATATAAAAATAGCAAAGACAGCTTAATAAAAGGGATAACTATAATAGAACCATTGTTCGATGCCATAAGAAGCGGTTTCACAGAGTCATCAAGAAATTCTGGACTCGATTATAATGAAGCTATTGAGTATCTTTATGGCCGTGAGGCAATAGATTCGCTAATCGTCACTTATTTTGATAATAACTCACTCGAGATTGACATTTGGAAATCTGCAAAGAGAAATCGTGATTATAGTCGGATTGACACACCAATAACGATATCATCAGATAAAAGAATACTTAATGGAGCGATGAACATTGAGTTGACAGATAGGGTTCCCTCAGCATATATAGATAAAGGTGAGTTGTTGTTGAATGTAGTGTTAGATTTCAGCAAAGAACATGAGACAATTGAGGTCGATTTAAAAGGGACAGATAAGATAACACCAATTGAAAATAATTTAGTGCTTAGCTTAGAAGGACAGACCTCAGTATATGCAACAAATGAAGCAAAGTTTGTGTTGTTCCGAAGAAAAAAAGATGCTAAAGATTATGCCGTTGAAGTGGTAGAAAGAGAACAATCCTTTTCAGAAAAATACAATCTACCCAATTTAGAGGACGGATATGATTACTTTTGTGGTGCAATCGATAAAAGAAGACAAAGTACACTAATTGAATTGTAAAGACATGACCTACATCATTGGAGAAATTGGCCAAAACCACAACGGTTCTGTTGATATCGCAAAAGCCATCATCGATGTGGTTACCAGACCGGTGTACGACAAACTGTTTGGCAAGAAATTGCCGCGCATGGATGCCGTAAAGCTTACCAAACGAGATTTGGAACATGAGCTTTCTGCTTCACAAATGGCCCGACCGTATAACTCTCCCCATTCGTTTGGAAAAACCTATGGCGAACACCGAAAATATTTAGAACTAGATAACGCGCAGCATTTTGAATGCTACCAATATGCGAAAGAAAAGGGACTCGATTTTGTAGAAACCTTGTGTGCAATTGGTTGTTTGAGCATTCTAGATTATTTCACACCCGATAAGTTAAAAGTTGCCTCTAGAGACCTTACCAACTTACCGTTATTAGACGCGTTGGCACAGACCAAAATTCCGATTATAGTTTCAACAGGAATGGCTCGGGAAAAAGATCTTGACGAAGCACTTGCAATAATCACAAAACATCACGAGCAGATTTCAATTTTACACTGTGTTTCTCAATACCCAGCAGAGTATGAAAATGTAAATCTTAGAACGATTCCATATCTGAAGCGGAAATATCCTCAATATACTATTGGGTACTCAGACCACACCGTCGGTATTGCCACGCCGGTTGCCGCCGTTGCCATGGGTGCCGAAATCATTGAAAAGCACATAACACTAGACCGCCAAATGAGAGGGACCGACCAATCGGGTTCATTAGAAATTGATGGGATTTATCGTATGGTTCGAGATATTCGGAATTTAGAATTGTCGTTTGGTACAGAAGAGATAAAAATGGAAGCTGCTACTAAAGAGGCCCGTGAAAAATTGGAGCGATCTATCGCTACCTTAAAATCACTTCCAGAAGGACATATACTTACAGAAGAAGACGTACACTTGTTAAGTCCAGGTGATGGATTTCAATGGTCGCAACGAACTGAAATTATTGGCAAAAAACTTAAAAATGCCATGCCAAAAGACGAAATTATTTATCAAGAAAATCTTCAATAATGAAAACGCTCCCTAAGTTGGTAATTACTGATATTGATGGCGTATGGACCGATGGAAGTATGTACTACGATGATACAGACCAAGAGTTTAAACGTTTTAACACCAGCGACAGCGTAGGCGTATTGTTTTTAAAATACCTTGAAATTCCTTTGGTGATCATGACAGGGGAAAACACTCATATCGTGCAAAGAAGAGCCGATAAGTTGAAGATCCAAGAAGTGCATTTAGGTGTTAACGATAAATTGGCGCTTGCTCGTAAGATTTGTGAGAAACACAACATATCACTTGCTGAGGTGGCATTTGTTGGTGACGATATTAATGATTTACAACTCTTAGAAGAAGTAGGTTTAAGCGCGGTACCTAGCAATGCTCCAGACTACATTAAGGCTAAAGTTGATAGGGTGCTTACCAAACGAGGAGGTGATGGCGCCTTTCGCGAATTTGTAGAGCATTTAGTGACACAGCATAGTTCGATAGATTTGATGTTGAAACAGTATGCCGAAGAGCGCAATCTGAACCAATAAATACCCAAGCCAACAGCTAAATGGAACGTAAGCAAAGCAAACTTGCCAAGAATGCTGCTATTTATAGCGTATTCACGTTATTACAACGTGGCTTAGGCTTTTTCTTACTACCAGTCTACACCACTGTCTTAGCTACTGAAGAGTTAGGAATTATTAGTACTGCGACAGCAATAATCTCGTTTTTAGTGCTGCTATTTGGATTGTCACTGCGCGGTTCTACTGCATTTTATTATTACGAGTACAAAGACGAACAACCCACCTTCATGAAAAAGTTGTTCGGTACCAGCGTGGTATTTGTATTGTTCGTTACACTGCTCGGAATCGCCATTATGCTGCTGGCTAAACCGTGGCTACTAGACCCACTTTTTGAGAACATTGACTTCTATCCGTATATAATACTTTCGTTGATTAGCATTTTTTTTCAACCCCTCTATTTTTTTTATCAGTCGCTACTCAAAGCCAAACAGCAAGCAAAAAAGGCCGCTATATTAGATTTTGCCTACTTCGGAATTATGATTGGCCTTACACTGATACTTATTCTAGGCTTCGGGTTTGGTGCTGAAGGCGCATTGCTGGCAAATGCCATCGCTAGTTTTATAGTTTTTCTAATGAGTTTGGTTGGGCTTAGACGTGAAATCGTTGTTTGTTTCATTCCGAAGTTATTAAAGAAGGCGTTGAAGTACTCCTTGCCATTATTGCCACACAACTTGTCTGGCTGGGCCATGAACATGGTAGACCGTATCATGCTAAATGCAATTAATTCTTTAAGCGTGGTAGCGCTTTTTGATGTTGGTTCCCAAATTGGGAAGGTGGTAAACATGATATCGCTTGGTGTAAACTCTGCCTATGCTCCATGGTTCTTCGACCAAGTAAAAAATGAAGGCAACAGCAAGCGGAATATTGTTATTGTTACACAAAAAATAGTCTTGCTCTATGTCGTAATAGCAGTAGCGGTAAGTTGGTTGGCACCAGAATTACTTAAGGTAATCAGTAAGCCAGAATACCATGAGTCTTGGACTGTGGTTCCGCTTGTGGCGACAGCATTTGTAATTAATGGCTTTTACTTTACGTTTAGTAGTGTGTTTTTTCTTGAAAAGACAAAATACTTACCCATACTCACCATTTCTGGCGCCGTAGTCAATATTATTTTAAACTACTTCCTCATCATTGAGTATGGTTTTTTAGGTGCTGCAATCGCTAGTTTGGCAACTAAAATCTTCTTTACCGCGCTTACCTTCTACTTTAGCCAACGACTGTACCACATCCCGTACGATCTTAAAAAAATTATCGCCCTCATTTTAGTTGGTTTCGGACTTTCATCTCTAATGTACTTTACACAACCTTATGCCGAAGGGTACAATCTATGGGCTGTAATTGGTGTTAAGTTGCTAATTCTGTCTATTTTTGGCGGGTATATCGTCTACAAAAACCTTCTCATCATTAAAAGTTTTATTAATAGAGGAAATGGCCACTAAAAATGTACTGGAACTTATTGAAAGCACGTATGATGTAGGGGCTATCGTAACTACAGACGGAACACCGGTATGGCCATTAATTAGACAAGCGGTCTATTTCAAGACCATGCAAAAAAAGGTTCAGTATAGCAATAAACTCCGCACACGTAGCAAGTGGCAATTGCTTAAAAATTTTTTCTACGGAATCGGCAACTTGTTCAGACTTACACGGTTTGAATATATCTTTTTCAATAATACAGACAAACGTACCGAGCTTGGAGATAAGATGTTCGACATTTATTACGATGCATGGGCAGATGCGCTGAATGCTGACAAAAGTTTGTTTATAGAATGGGCTATAGATCACCACTTACCAAAAAGTGAGGTGCATTCAAAAAATGTGGTCTCAGATCTTCCCATGAAATTATGGGCAGGATTTCATACAACATTTACAAAAGTTACCATAAGAAATGAGGAGTTGCTTTGGCAGATTTTGAAAGAACAAGGCATTCAGCTAAACGTCAAAAAAGAACTAAAGGCGAAGTTGGGGATTTACAAGGCATACAGGTCACTGTTCAAAAAGGCACAACCAAAAGCCGTTTTTGTGCTGAGCAGTTTTACAAAGGTAGGTGAGGTGATGGCGGCAAAGGAGCTTTCAATTCCAGTATATGAGGCACAACATGGGTATATAGGCCACACCCATCCTTTTTACCATGCCCAAAAGAAATTCCCCACGTTTTACCCCGATTATCTCATAAGCTTTGGTGCTTCTGAAAAATTAGAAAAACAATCATCCCTCATCTTCAATAGCCAATCCATAATTCCTGTAGGGAGCCTACAACTCGATTTGGTAAAACAAAGAACGTTGCCGCAACAATTGGCAGCCTTTAAAGAAAACTACGCAAAATTATTTTGTGTGACCCTACAAGCTATAAAAGATGAAACCATACTAGAATGGGTAAAAAGTCAAGCGAAAACGAATCCGACTTGGCTATTTATTGTCCGTCCAAAGCAACCAAACACCACATTTGAACTCTACACTAAAGCAAACAATGTATTGATATTGCCAGAACTTTCTACATACGACGTGCTTAAGGCGTGCGATTACAACATCACTATTTTTTCAACCACAGTAGTTGAGGGAATTTATTTGGATGCGAGTCCGATTTTATTCAATATTGATGATTTGCCTTACAAATACTTTGATTTAAAAAATTCAGATATTGCAATTATTAAGAACGGTGAACCGCTTTCTGAAGCACATTTAGCGAAGGGCGGCACCTTTAAAACACCCTATTTTGTCGAAAATTATTTCGATAATGTAGAAAAAGCTGCGCTATGCATCTAAGGAATTTACTTTTTATACTACTCATTTTACAGCCGTTTATAGACAAATTGGCTAAAAAAGCCGGATGGAGTATTAACGTTTTCAACGAATTGTTAAGTATTTCCGTTTTTGTGGCCTTTATGGTGGTATTGCTGCACAGAAAAAAATTGAACAGTCTTGCGTTGCTCATGTTCGGTTTTATTGGCTATTGTTCATTATTGGTTTTGTACCGGGGTATTTATCCGCTAGGGTTTTTTCAAGTGGTGATTTACAGTCAGTTTTTCTTTTACTTTTTCTATTTCATGACGCTTTCCGAAGAGGCAAAAAGAAAAACCATGATTTCGTTTAAAAGAATTATGGCGGTATTTGTATATGTAATTGCCATTATAGCACTGTATGAGGCCTATAACCATACGGTTTTCAGAAATTATATGGGCGTACACAGTGTAAGAAGGGGAATAGGCTATTTTTATTTGATTTCTTTTTTTGGGTCCGGCCCCAGCCTGGCCATTTTTATCACCCTTTTTGTAGCCATTTGGCATTATTGTCATTATGCCTTAAAAGAAACCATTCAGAAAAGGCATGTTTTTAATCTAATTCTCGCTATTGTATTGGGCGTGCTTAGTTTTTCAAGGAAAGAAGTATTCTTCATGTTTGTCTTCCTTGTATTTTTCCCTTACCCATCTAAAAATTTGTTGAACCGTTGGTTAAAGCGACTTATCTTTTTTACAACCGTTTTTGCAGGTTTGGTGGTATATTATATTGCATTCTTCGGAAAAGCCAACGCCGTTGCTTTAGATAAAGATTATATACGGTGGAAAATTGTTCGGAAAGCCTCCGAAATTTATATAGACCATTTTCCCTTCGGCTCTGGGCCAGGAACCTTTGGATCACGGGTGTCACTTTGGATGACCGACATTTACGACCGATACAATGTTGGGCAAGATATGCTTGGGTGGAAGGTCTTGGGCGGCAACGGGCCTATTTATGATGCGTTCTTGTTCACACTTTTTACTGAAATTGGAATAGGAATCTTTATACTTTTCTTTTTTATATATAAATTGTTCGAGGCAAAGACCATAGAACGCAATGGCCCGAGCAGATTCGTAAAGAACTTTTTGCTATTGTTTACAGTTGCGCTGGGCATGTTCACCCCCATGTTCCTGAATAACTTTGGGTTTATGATCATGATGTTTGTAGGAATGATCATTGCGCATGTCTCGCTATTTAAATTCAGAAATTGGTATGCATAAGCTTAAACTGGTTATTTATTACTTGTTCATTCAGAAACTTCCACACTCAAGACTGTGGAGTGGTTTTAACAGTGTACGAAGGTGGTATATGGCAAAGGTTTTAAAGTTGATGCCCAACGATTCCAATTCAAAATTTGAAAACGGAATATATATTTCTGATGCAAGGCAGCTTAAAATCGGGGCGTATGCTCGTATTAACGAACATGTTTTTCTGCAAGGAAAGATTACCGTGGGCAACCACGTAATGATGGCGCCCTACGTTGCTATTTACACCAATACCCATGAACATGCACGTACAGATATCCCCATGGTTATGGCAGGCGACACAGAGACAAAACCCGTAACTATTGAGAACAATGTGTGGCTGGGGCGAAATGTAGTGGTGCTCCCCGGAATTACTGTGGGCGAAGGTTCTATTGTGGGGGCCAATGCGGTAGTGACTAAAAATGTAGCACCATTTACCATTGTAGGGGGTATACCGGCAAAGGAAATTAGAAAAAGAACATAATCAACATGGGAAGCAAATGGAGCCGTAGTATAGGATATAGCCTGTTGGCCGTTCTATTGCTGAATGTATTCCATGCCTTTTTCTTGTATCAAAAGGAATACAAGCCAATAACAGTTCAATACACAGTTTCATCAAACTTTGAAACCTTCACATGGTTTGTTTATACGCCAAAACATAGCGAAGATCAACTTAGAACCAAATCGGTTCAGGTTCTTTCCGGTATTCCTAAAACTATTACAACCGAAATTGATACCCCAAATGGCTTGCAATTTTTAGGATGTTATTACAGCTGGAGTGATCGCGGCACTTTCGGAATTTCAGATATTCAGATTTCCGCAGGAGACACAACTTGGTATTTTGATGACCTAAATAAACTTATAGCATACTCTAGTGAGAATATCACTCCGACTATTAACAATGAATCAGTATCGGCAACTTCCACCCGTGATGCAAACGGCTGGTTGATGTTAGATGTTTTGGAATTTGAAAAGTTGGGCCGTACAAAAAAGTTTACACCTCTTCATTGGGCAATTTCACTCGGGCTTTTATTAGTCTTTATTCTCTTCGGAAAAATCTACACTGAGAAAATCAGGACGTTTGTAACAGAATTAAAGATTGAAGGTCCCTTCATCTACAAGGCTAGAATGTATTTACTCTACCTATGGATGGTGCTTTTACCTTTTTGGCTCATCATCTCACATGTGTTAATGGCAGTCTCTGTAGCGTTAGCCATTGTTCATTTTGTGACAAAGCGTAGTGACTTTAACCTAAAACCCTTTCGAAAATTTATCCCACTCTTTGTGCTATTCTTTGCAATTACGTTGGTAAACCTTGTTGCGCATTCTACTCGCTTTGGTACTGAGTTTGGAGATTATATCTATTTTATACTAGCACCATTTGTGTTTGTTGGGATTACAAAAAAAGAGCTTTCAGCCTGTATGGAGGTTTTTAAAATCACTGTTTTTTCGTATCTCATCTTGCTTAGTATCGCCATTGTTTCCAGATACTTTCAACTAACTACTACGTATAATTTTGGGGATTTCTTCTTTGAAACGGTAGAACAGTATTGGCACTCCAGTTATTTGGCCGGATTTGTCATTGCAGCCTTACTTTTTCAATATGCTCGAAAGAGACCTACTTGGGGTATGTTTGTGTTTACAGCTTTTGCCTTTGTGTTTATATATTTTTCACAGGCAAGACTCCCTTTGTTACTGGGGTTGGTATTGCTCTCTGTACTCACCGTACTAAAATTTCCGAAGAAAATAAGAACCTATTACATTTCAATAGGTGCCGTGTTGCTCGTAGGAGGCATCATCTGGGTTTCACAATCTCAAGCACTACAAGAAAATATAAAAAATACCCTCTTCACCAATGAAGTCCAAAAACTAGATGCAAGACCAGCCTTGTGGCAACAAGCGATAGCAATAGGCAAAGAAAATTGGGCAACGGGTATCGGACTCCATAATATACGTACTGCATTGGCAAACCGGATTGATGTAGACTCGCAGATAAAATACAGGCGTTACAACGCGCACAACCAATACTTAGAGTTTTTATTGGGGTACGGAGTGTTGGTGGTGGTACTATTTTTAATAGTTTTAGGAACCCCCTTGGCGGTACGTTACCCCAAAGCCACGCTGTTTGCACTATATATGTGCGTAGCCATGTTGGTAGAATCGTATCTTTCGAGACAATCGGGCGTGGTATTGTTTAGCGTGTGGTATTCATTTTTTATATGGTATGATAGCAAGAATAGTGAATATAGGTAAAAAGGTGCTGGCGAACCCGTTGGTACTTTTGTTTGTACTATTAGTGGTTACCGAATTTATCTACAAAATATGCTTAAAAGAATACTGGCACTTCTTTAAGATTTCGGCAGCGTTAAAGCTATTGCTACAAGTGTTTTTTGTGATACAAATTGCCCGAAACAGTCTACTTAAATTATGGCCTGTTGTGCTGTTGACTGTCATATTTATGCTGGGCCAATTGGGTTGGGTTCCATTCGATTTGCTGAAAAAGAACGCTTTGTTTCTAGATAGGTACCTCTATGTAATTTTAGCTTTGATTTATGTCACCACCATTACCGATGTAAAGAAATATTACCCCTTCTTTTTTAAGGTTTTTGAGGTGTTTATGATTGTAAACTCCATACTAATTTTTGTCGGTTTTATTTTTGAGCTCAACCTATTCAACACCTATTACGGCTACGGAAAAAGGTTTGGGGTTAACGGCCTCATCTTACGTTCTGGCGCGGGCACTTATATTTATTGGATTGCACTATTTTACTATGCTACCGAATGTTTTCTGCTGAAAAAGAAAAAATGGATGGCCCTCGCCCTAGTGTTTCTTGCTTCGTTGCTATTAGGTACCAAAGCGATGTTTTTGGGCATCGTTTTTATCGCCATGTATATCTGGATACTCAAAAAGGGATATAAAAACAAGTGGCATTGGTTATTAATCACTTGTGGGGCTGTATTAAGTATCCTATTCTTTACCGATATTTTAGTCTGGGCAATGTCGAAGTCTGATGCATTGAACGCGGTGTATCAAGAACGCGGATTAATCTCTGCGATGGTCTCTTTGCGCGACCAGCATTTGCTGGAAGAACTCTTACCATTGGTAGAAGAAAAATGGACCTGGCGCAATTACTTATTTGGCGGCGGATACGATATGCACTACCGCAGCCAATTTGGGGTGTTGGACCTTTTGTATTTCTTCGGAATACTAGGAACAGCCGTCTATTTCTTTATATTTTGGAAATTATTCGTAACTTTTAAAATAAATACCGTTACAACTATCTTTTTGATAGGCACCTTTATACTGATGGCATTTAGCGCCAACTTCTTTTACGAAACCATGATGGCGTTTTATTTGGTGTTGATAAAAGGGTATTTTGAAACAAGAAATGATTACTATGAAACTATTTAAAATTTATTTTTTTGGAGTTCTATTACTCTGCAGTAGCGTAGGATTGGCACAGGACTGCCCGACGAGCTTACTTGTGCTCTCGACCCAACAGGAAATAGACAATTTTTCATCCAATTATCCAAATTGTACCGAACTCCCTGCTTCGCTAAAGATCGAAGGAAATAATATCACAAACCTTGATGGGTTGTCACAGCTTGAAATGGTGTGGAGTCTTCAAATAGAAAATTGTCCGAGTTTGGTAAATGTAGATGGTCTCCTAGAAAATCTTGAGGTTTTATTACAATTACGAATTGTAAATAATAACAGTTTGGAAAGGATTTCTTGTTCTCCTACATATCCCGAAGTAACTAGTGGTATTTACATAGCATCCAATCAGAGCCTCACCACCATATCAGGATTTAATAATATAGAAGAAATAGGTGTCTATAGCCAATGCGAGGGGTTAGAAATTTTAAACAACCCTAATTTAGTAACTATTTCAGGCTTCAATTCTCTAAAAGAAGTGTGCGAGCTAAAATTTAAAAATAACGGACTAATAAATTTACCTTCTTTTCAAAGCTTGATTACTGTAAATAAGAGCATCGAAATTTCCAATAACAACCAACTACAAAGCATAGATGCTTTTTCGAATTTAGTTCGTATAGAACAATATTTTTCAATTAAAGATAATCAAACGCTCCAATCCATATCGGCTGGACAAAGCTTTTTTAAGGTGGGAAGAAATTTTGAGATTTCCGGAAACCCTTCTTTAACAACGGTTAATGGTTTCGATAGCAATTTCTCTGTGACTGAAAATTTCACAATCACCAATAACGATAATTTGTTGAGCCTACCTCGTTTCGATATACTCTCAAGTGTTGGAGAGAGCTTGTTAATTTCAAACAACCCTCAATTGCAGGGCATTGTGGGTTTTGCTAATCTAGATAATGTGAAAAGTCTGGAGATATCAAACAATAGTAGTTTAACCGAATTTGACGCATTTGAGGATTTAGAAGATATAGAAGACGATTTTGAAGTATCTGGAAGTCCAAATTTGGTTGAAATTATTGGGTTCAATAGTCTAGATGCTGTTGGAAGAAATTTTTACCTATACGATTTACCATCATTAGCAAGTATTGCCCAGTTACCAGTTCTAGAAGACCAAATTGGGCATATTTTAATACAAAATACCCAGTTGCAGAATATTGATTTTTTAGAGAATCAAACAACTTTATATGATTTAAAATTAATAGATAACCCATTATTGTCATCTGTTGCCGGAGTACGAAATATAACATCTGTTAGAACTTTACACCTCGAAAACTTGCCCATTTCAAACCTAAATGACTTTTCCCAGTTAATTAACGTGGGAGGGGGACTTTCACTTGTGGGCCTGAACATTACTGATGTGGATGTCTTTAGCAGTATTGATAACTTAAACGGTTCTCTTGACATTAAAGATAACCCAAACCTTGAAAACTTAGAAGGGTTTACCAACCTCACACGATTAGGGTATTCACCAAATGGCTATCTTCAAGTTGATGGAAATGCTATACTTAGTTCGGCATCTGGTTTAGACAACCTAGATCCAACATCTTTCTTTAGTGTATCTTTTGAGAACAACCCGAATCTTTCGGTTTGCAACGTACAGAGTGTTTGTGAGTTT
>TARA_R100000306_G_scaffold62602_1_pt1 | contig 56390 bp, 57 predicted proteins | sample TARA_R100000306 | Tara Oceans TARA_R100000306 (sample SAMEA2620824) | marine metagenome | biome: marine biome (ENVO:00000447); feature: mesopelagic zone (ENVO:00000213); material: "saline water (ENVO:00002010), including plankton (ENVO:xxxxxxxx)" | depth 1000 m | reverse complement strand
GCTGGACAAGCAATCACGGCTGGTCAAATTTTTGCTCGGTCTGATGCATGAGCTGGCGAAACAGCCTGTTCAGGCTTTGCCACAAACCCCTGAGGTCATGGTCAAGCTGGTAACATATCTGGATGGTCACGGCGAAGAGGATGTCGACCTGGAGACGCTCGCTGAATTGTCCGGACTTAGTCCTGGCCATCTCATTCGCGCCTTCAAGCGATATTTTGGACTGACGCCGCATGCGTATCTGGTGAATCGACGGGTGCAGTTCGGGCAATGCGCACTCAAGAGCGGTGCACCTATCGTCAACGCTGCCCTCGCGGCTGGCTTTGCAGATCAGCCTCACTTCCAGCGTACCTTCAAGCGCCTGGTGGCTGCCACGCCGAACGAATACCGTTCCGTCTCAATCAACAAGTAGATAAACGCAACTGGCAGCAAGTAGCAGCGCCACCGTGCGATTGATCGTCAACATCACGATCGGACGATGAACATATCTTCGGAGAAAGGCGCCGGCGTAGACCCAACTACTCAGTGATAGCCAACAGATCGGGAGATAGACTGTAGCAAATACAAGGATCGGTTCCAGGTCATTCCCGCTGGTAAATGCGCCGATGCCGGAGGCGGCAGCCAACCAGGCCTTGGGATTGAGCCACTGCATGATCACGCCGCTCATAAAGCCAGGAGCCTTTTCCGAAGACCTCTCCTCAAGGCGCCCACGATCACGAGCGAGCTGAAAGCTCAAGTAGAGCAGGAAAGCCACGCCGGCCAGGGTGAGTGCCTCTTTCAACGCAGGCACCATCGATAGTAGCGAATAGAGGCCAAGGCCCACCGCCACAAACAGGGCGATGAAGCCAAATGTGGCACCCGTTACGAAGATCAAACCTTGCGCGATCGGATAGCGAGTGCCACTGCTCAGGCAGACGAGGTTCACTGGTCCTGGCGAAATCGATGCCGCCAGGGCGAACGCCGACATGGGTAGTAGCATTGAAAGTGTCATAGTCTATCTCCGAAGGGTCAGATTCGGAGTGTGCAGTGACGACATGCCACAATATTGAACAAAATTGATGTGCCGCGGTTTATGCAGCAATCATGCGGTCATACGGCCCACGAGCCCTCGCACCCATGGCGCAACGACCGCGACCGTCGGAAAGGCGATCGGCCAGGTGGTCAGACAACTTTTTAGCCACTGAGCAGGCAGACCCGGATGCACGCCCTGTGCCACGATGAGCACGAAGGCAGAGACGATACAAACCATAACGGCAGAGAGCAGGGCGCTAAAAAGTATAGGTGCAAAACGGACAGGTAAACGCATGTAAGTCTCCTAATTGAGTTTGAGCAGTAAGGGTTGGGCAAGCCACGCGGAGGCATAAAGACCGAGTCCGAAAATAGAGTGCGTTACGAGGCTTTGCAGTCTGGCAGCGGCAGGGTTGGGCATTTTCGAAGCTGCTAGGCCGGCACCCATACCGGGCTGCATGAGCAGGAAGGGTGCTAACACGGTGCCGATGCCAATAATGAGGGCTGGCGCAAGTGTCGGGCGCTGAATCCACTCCAGCCCCGAGAAGCCAATAAGCAGGCCTGCGAAGGCGATGCCGATAAGATAGTGCGCTGTCCATCCGATGGCACACTCGCCACGCTTTCGGGTCGCGCTGGCAATGCGCTGATGACGAAAACGCCCCTGCGGCATGTGCGCCACCCATCGTCCGACGAAGCAGTAATTCGGAGGCGCGATACCAAACAGCCAACCACGTACTGCGACCCATAAATCCATCACGACGGTAGCGCCGAGTCCGACAAGGATTGCTGAAATCAGATAGTTCATTTCTTCTCTCCATAAACACCCTTGATCTGGGCACGAACTCAGCGTACAACTTCAAGTCAACTTGAGGTCAAGGTGTATTTATGGATATCGGTAAAGTCGCCAAAAGCTCGGGTCTGCCTCCCTCGACTCTGCGCTACTATGAAGAAAAGGGGCTGATCAAGTCGGTGGGCCGGCAAGGTCTGCGTCGGTTGTTCGCCGCTAGTGTTCTTGAGCGACTGGCCCTCATCTCGCTTGGCCGAGCAGCGGGATTTTCGCTCGATGAGATCTGCCTGATGCTAGGCCCTGACGGGCAACCCCGGATCGATCGACAGCGCCTTTCGGACAAGGCGGATGAGCTTGATCGAACCATTCAGAAAATGATGGCGATGCGTGATGGGCTGCGACATGCCGCCATCTGTTCTGCGCCGAGCCACATGGAGTGCCCGAAATTCTTGCGTCTCGCTGGCCTCGCTGGCACTGGGGCATTCGGACCAAGAAAAAAGTCATCGCCCAACAGGGCCGACAGAAGTGTTGCCGGTGCAGGGTAAAGGTCTGATACTGTGGACTTCCTTCGTGATTCTCACAGCAAGCTTGCCAGGAGCTGCCAATGAACAGCGCAAGACCAAAGGATGGTTTCCCTGAGACTGCCGCTTACGCAGCAGGTGTATTATGAAAAGCGCTCAAGCATTTTGGGACAAGACGGCGGCTCGCTATGCCAAGAGTCCCATTAGCGACGAAGAAACTTATCGAAAGAAGTTGAAGATCACCCAGCGCTATTTCAAGCCTGATTGGTCAGTACTGGAGTTCGGCTGTGGCACCGGGAGCACAGCACTCATTCACGCGCCCCATGTTCGAGAAATTATCGCGACCGACATTTCGGGCAAGATGCTGGAAATTGCACGCAGCAAGGCTCGCGATGCCGGTATCGAAAATGTAGAGTTTCAGCAAGGTACCCTCGACAGCCTCAAGTTCGAACCCGAACACTTCGATGCAGTGTTAGGTCTCAACATTTTGCATCTTCTGGAGGACGTGGAAGGCGCGATAGCGAGGGTGGGCCAGTTGCTCAAGCCAGGTGGGATATTCGTTTCGAGTACTGGCCTGATACCCATGATGAAGCTGCACTGGCGGCTGCTGATTCCAGTTATGCAGACGCTGGGCTTTGCGCCTTACGTTGCTCGTTTCGATAAAGTTGAGCTCATCGCCATGCTGACAGCTGCGGGCTTCACTATTGAGCATGAGTGGCAGCCAGACAGAGGGTCAGTCTTTATTGTGGCTAGAGCTGGCGAATTTCATCCGAGAGCGTGAACAGCTATCGTGAATAGAGCTAGCGTGACACGCTCCTAGCCCATGGAAGGTGATTATCATGGATAAGACCATCTTGATTCGTGAATATTTTGACGACTTTCAGGAAGCGTTCGCAAGCTTCGATGGTAGCAGGGTGGCGGCCAAATTCAGCTTGCCTTTCATGGCTAAAAGTCTTGATGGATCGTGCACAATCTTCGATACGCGCGATAGGCTGAGCGCTTATTTTCAGGCCTTTCTCGATGAATATGGGTCGAAAGGGTGTCACGAGTGCCGCTATTCAGAGCTAGACCTGAACTGGCTGGGATTGGAAAGCGCGCTCGCAACGGTGAGCTGGTCGCTGCTCGGTGACTCCGGTGAACCTGTTATGGCATGGACTGAGTCCTACTTGCTGTCAATCGTCGAAGATCTGGTTCTCGCCTTCGCAACAATTGATCATAAGGCCGGAAACGACACGCCCGGCTATGTGTACACGGACGAAAAACAGGTTCAGGAATGAAACAACATTTTGAGCTACTGGCCACTTACAACCAATGGATGAATGAGAGGCTTTTTGGAGCCGCAAGCCAGCTCAGCACTATTGAGCTCGTCAAAGCTCGAGGCGCTTTTTTCGGCTCTATCCTTGGCACGCTGAACCATATCGCGGTTGGGGACACCATCTGGTTGAAGCGTTTCGCGACACATCCTGGGAGTGCTGAAACATTGAGACAAGTCAGCGAATTGCGGACACCCGCTAGTCTCGACGAAATGCTGTTCGAGAATTTCAGTGAACTGCAGGCGCACCGTAGATGGTTGGACGAGCAGATCATAAGATGGGTTCGGGCGTTAGACGACCAAAGCATGGATTTCGTTCTCAGCTATCGAAACATGAAAGGTGTTGCCTCAGGCAGGCGTCTTGCCTTCCTCATCATGCATTTCTTCAATCACCAGACGCACCATCGAGGGCAAACCACAACCCTCCTGAGCCAGGCGGGGCAGGATGTTGGCGTCACGGACTTACTGACACTCATACCGCAGGAAACCGTATGACAGCGCACACTGCAAAGATAATCTGGACCCGAGACGGCGCTAAGTTCACGGACAATCGCTACAGTCGAAAGCATCAGTGGCATTTCGATGGTGGACTCATCGTGCAAGCATCGAGCTCACCTCATGTAGTCCGCGTGCCGCTATCAGATGCGAGCGCCGTCGATCCTGAGGAGGCCTTCGTCGCCTCTCTATCGAGCTGCCATATGCTCTGGTTTCTTTCAATGGTTGTCAGCAAGGGCTTCGTGGTCGACAGCTACGTCGATGAGGCTACGGGCGTGATGGCGAAGAACGCCGACGGTAAGCTCGCGATGACTGAAGTGACCCTTCGGCCTTGCGTGGTTTTCTCAGGCACGAACCAGCCAAGCCAATCGGATATCAATGCGATGCATCATCAGGCGCATACCGAATGCTTCATATCGTCATCAGTCAAGAGTGAGGTGCGCTGTGAACCAGTATTTTCGTGAGGAATTCCTGAACCCGGTATTCGCTACAGGGCAGGGGGCATGCGTTCGTGAGCACCAATACCGTGGCGACACCTACGTTGAAAAATCTCCGCGCCGATATTCAAGCCTCGGACGAATGGTTCGTTGCTTACGTCGGTGATCTGGCGCCAGAGTCATTGCGTGAGATATTGGCTTTCGAGTTCACAGACGGTGAGGGCGGGTCGATGAGCCGAGCAGAAATTCTGCAGCACCTGATCATCCACGGCGCCTACCATCGCGGTAACATTGGAATGCTGCTAAATGCCTGCGGGCTCACAAGACCAAACGACACCTTCACCAGGTTCCTGCACACGTACGAGCCTGATAGGCGACAGCAACGCTAGTGTTTCGGTCAGTGCACGGCAGTGCTGCGGAAGGTCACAGGAAAGGATTCGATGAAGGGCGCCACGGCGCTCACTTCGAGCGGTCGACTGAGCAGAAAGCCCTGGGTGATATCGCAGTTCATTTTCTTCAGCTCTGCCAGCTGCTGATGCGTTTCGATGCCCTCCGCAATGACTTGCAGCCCCAGACTCTTCGCAAGTGACACAATGCTTCGGCAGATAGTCTCACCACCGTTGCCGCTGCCGAGCTCTCTGACAAAGGATTGATCAACTTTCAGCGCTGCCAGCGGCAGGCGGTGGAGCTGACTGAGTGATGAGTAGCCGGTACCAAAATCATCGACATGAAACTTGAAGCCGAGATCGCAGGCCTCCTGCATATTTTCTGCCGCCTGAATGACGTCATCGACAAGGCTGCGTTCCGTAATTTCCAGTACCAGCTCAGCAGCAGTAACCCTGGTTTCGGCAAGTATCCGCTGGAGCCATAGGGTGAACTCAGGGCGAAGCAGGTCTTGTGCCGTCAGGTTCACCGCAACAGGCTGCATGGCAATGCCACAGGAGCGCCATTCCACGAGCTGTTGACATACGGCTCGAAGAACCCAGTCGGTCAGGGAAAGAATGAGTTCGGAATGCTCTGCCGCCGGGATGAATTCCGCTGGAGATACCTCGCCAAGTGCAGCATCTGTCCAACGTAGCAAGGCTTCAAAACCAGCTATTGATCCTGTCTCCAGGTTTATCTTCGGCTGATACACCAGCCGCAGGGCATCTTCCTCGATCGCACTGCGCAAGCGGTTCCCGAGCTGAAAGCTGCGCTGGAGATTTTCTCCCATCTTGAACGAATACAAGCCGAGCGCCTGGTCTGGCGACGAAATCTGGTGGGGGCGCGCAAGCTCTGCCTGTCTTAGAAGCTGGGTGATGTCGGCTTCGCCTTCCTGTGACATGCTGACGCCTACGGTTGGCAATAGGCGGTGCCGCGCATGCGCCAACGGCTCGATAAAGGCCTGATACACAGCGTGCGCAGTGACCGCGAGGGCGGTGCCATCAGGTGTCCATGGATAGAGGGCTGCGAACCGACCCTCGCCAAGTGCACCAACGAAAAACGCAGTCTGGAATATCTCGCCGATGCGCTCTGCGATATCTGTATCAAGCTTGAGCTGGTCGGCCTGCGTGAGGCTCAGGATAGCGCTGGAGTACTCGTCGAGTCCCAGAACAAGGACCACTGCCGTACCGTGTTGCGCAAGATAACCCGACGCTCGATCTATGAAGAGTCGCCGATTCGGAAGACCCGTCGCGGGATCATACAGTGCACCACGAGCTATGATTTCTCGATGTTCGTGCAGCTGCAGATCATGATTCAACTCCCGCTCGACGACCGAAGCGAGTTGAAGAAGTAACTCGCGGTCTTTGCCCTCCAGTACTCTGGCTACTGTGTCCACAATACAAAGTGTGCCCAGTGCACGCCCCTTGCTACTGCGCAGAACGGCGCCGGCGTAGAAGCGGATTCCAGGTTCACCAACGACAGAGGGGTTTTGACTGAATCTCGCATCGAGCAGCGCATCTTCGATGACAAGCAGCCGCTCCTCCAGAATGGCATGACTACAAAACGAGACTTCTCGAGGCGTCTCGTCGACGTCAAGGCCCTGGCAGGACTTGAACCACTGTCTGTTGGCGTCGATCAGGCTGACAAGAACGAATGGCACATCGAAGATCCTCGCTGCCAGACGTGTGAGGTCGTCGAAACGTTCTTCGTGGGCCGTATCCAGGATGTTCAGTGCATACAGGTCTTCGAGCCGTTGGTCTTCATCCACCGGTAACCTGGCTACACTGAACCGCTCACTAGATGTCATTTCAGGAAGCGTACTTCGATTCGATGCCATTGTTCTTATACTTCGTGGACTGGTCGATCTTTGAATAATCTAGTGACCTGCACTTCGAGTTCTACATTAAAGATGTTAAGAAATGTATCGGCTCGTAGCCAGCGCAGCCACAGCAGTCGGATCCGGACGGATCGAATCCGCGGTCTGTTTCATCGGCCCTTAAGCCTTGGCATGCAGTCATTTGCCCTGTAAGTCTTTAGGCTGTCGTACTATCCAATAACATGAGAAGACCAAGGATCAGCAATGTCCAACGATATCTATACACCGCCAAAAGTCTGGGAATGGGATCAGGAAAACGGCGGCGCCTTCGCCAAGATCAATCGTCCTGTAGCCGGTCCGACACATGAGAAAGAGCTCCCGGTAGGTCAACACCCATTACAGCTGTACTCGCTCGCCACTCCTAATGGCGTTAAAGTCACCATCATGCTGGAGGAGTTGCTGGCACTGGGAAAGACCGGTGCTGAATACGACGCTCACCTTATCAAGATCACTGAAGGCGACCAGTTCGGCAGTGGCTTCGTAGGCGTAAATCCAAACTCGAAAATTCCTGCAATGCTGGACAACAGCACCAGCCCATCCACGCGCATATTCGAATCTGGCTCAATATTGCTGTATCTGGCAGAGAAATTTCAGGCCTTCATTCCCAGCGACCCTGCAAAGCGAACTGAGTGTCTGTGCTGGCTGTTCTGGCAGATGGGCAGCGCGCCGATGCTCGGTGGCGGCTTTGGCCATTTCTATGCCTATGCACCAGAGAAATACGCGTATCCGATCAACCGCTATACAATGGAGGTGAAGCGACAGTTGGATGTGCTGGATCGGCAGTTGGGTGAAAATCGTTATATCGCTGGTGATGACTATAGTATCGCCGATATTGCCATCTGGCCCTGGTACGGCGCGCTGGTCACGAACAAGGTCTATGAAGCTGCTGAATTCCTTGAGGCGCACAAGTACAAGAACGTGCTGCGCTGGACTCATGAGCTGGAGCAGAGGCCTGCTGTGAAACGCGGCCGCATGGTGAACCGGACCTGGGGTGATCCTGCCGAGCAGCTGCACGAGCGACACGACGCCAGCGACTTTGAGACCAAAACGCAGGATAAGCTCGGGGCTTCTGCGGAGCAGTGAGTCTGCCAGACTTGCAGTTGGTAGACGACCGGTCTATTATGTGTCGCATGACATCAAACGACACCCGCAATCACATCATTCAGACCGGCGCCGAACTTATCGGGCAGAAGGGCTTTGGGTCCACGGGCATCAATGCCGTACTCACCGCCGCTGGTGTGCCAAAGGGATCGTTCTATCACTACTTTGCCAGCAAGAATGATTTTGGGCTGGCCGTAATAGATACATTTGCGGAAGAGTACGATGCGAAGCTCGAGGCGATTCTGAAAGACACGACTCGCTCTTGTGTCGAGCGTCTGCAGGCCTATTTCGATATCGGACTGGAAGCCATGGCCAGCTGTGAGCTCACTCGTGGCTGCCTTATCGGCAACCTGGGCCAGGAGCTGGCAGGGCAGAACGAGGCCTTTCGAAAGCGGCTGGATACAGTGTTTCATAGCTGGGAAAAGCGCTTCGAGCAATGTATCGAAGAGGCTCAGCAGGCTGGTGACGTAGATGCTTCAGTGAATGCGGCTGATGCTGCGAGCCTTCTGCTGTCTGGGTGGGAAGGCGCCATTCTGCGAGCCAAGGTGCTGAAATCGCCTGAGCCGATGGAGCGTTTCGTCAGAGTCTTCTTTCGTCAGTGCCTTGGCATTGGGTAAATTTTTTTCGCGACCTTTCTAGTAGACTGGTCTAATCAAAGCTGGTTTTATCAAGTGAATTCAGAAGGAGATTGTTTATGAGTGATTCAAAAGACATCCTGTTCCAGTCATATGACATCGGCTCACTAACGCTGCCAAATCGCGTCCTCATGTCACCGCTAACCCGGTCACGAGCATCTCAGCCGGGCGATGTCCCCAACGACATGAATGCCCGTTACTACGCGCAGCGCGCTGGTGCTGGCCTGATCATCAGTGAGGCCACCCAGGTTTCGCCACAGGGCAAGGGTTATGCTTTTACGCCGGGCATCCATTCCTCGGATCAGATTCAGGGCTGGCGCAAGGTTACAGACGCGGTGCACAAGGCAGGCGGTCGGATTCATCTGCAGCTCTGGCACGTGGGTAGAATCTCGCATCCGGACCTGCAGCCTGACGGTGCGCAACCGGTTGCACCCTCAGCTATCAAGCCCGAAGGTGCTAAAACTTTCGTCAGCGCGGAGTCAGGCATGGTTGAGATTCCAGAGCCGAGAGCGCTGAGGACTGAGGAGATTCAGGACATCGTCGAACAGTTCCGCAAGGGCGCGCAGAATGCCAAAGAGGCCGGGTTCGATGGGGTGGAAGTTCATGGGGCCAACGGCTATCTCCTGGACCAGTTTCTCAAGAGCGGCAGCAACAAGCGCACCGATGAGTTCGGAGGCTCGCTCGAGAATCGCCTGCGCCTGCCACTGATGGTCGTGCAAGCCGTCGTCGATGTGTGGGGTAAGGACAAGGTCGGCATTCGTGTCAGCCCGACCGGTAGCTTCAACGACATGTACGACGAAAACCCGCTGGAAACCTTCGGCGAATTTGCCAAGCAATTGAACGATATGGGTATCGCCTATATCGAGGTCGTAGAGGATTCGTTTCAGGGTAATCATGCAGATGGTCGCCCAGAGGAGGTCATCGATGCGATCAAGGCCGGCTTCAAGGGCACCTATATCGCCAACGGCGACTACAGCGCCGACGAAGCTCGCAAGCGTATCAGTGCTGGTCGCTGCGACCTCGTCACCTTCGGACGTCTCTATATCTCGAATCCGGATCTTGCAGAGCGCTTCCGTCAGAACGCACCGTTGAACGATTGGGATGGCGACACCTTCTATGGCGGCGACGAGCGCGGCTATACCGATTATCCGGCACTGGAAGAAGCTGAAGCCACTAGCTGATTCTCACGAAAACCATTCAAGGAGTATTGATATGAGCAAAGTAACAGATTCAATAAAGGGTAAAGTCGTCATCATCACTGGCGCCAGCAGCGGCCTCGGCGAAGCCACCGCCCGCCGCCTGGCTGAACGGGGTGCCAGACTGGTACTGGCAGCTCGCCGTGAAGAGCGCCTGCAGAGCCTGCAAGAAGAACTCACCGCCAAGGACGCAGAAGTCATTTATCAGGTGACCGATGTGACTGACCGCAAGCAGGTCGAATCCCTGGCGAAGGCTGCGAAAGACAAATTCGGTCGCATCGACGTTCTGGTCAATAATGCCGGGCTCATGCCCCTGGCACCGCTCGACAAGCTCAAGGTGGATGAGTGGGAGCAGATGATCGACGTCAACATCAAGGGTGTGATGTACGGCATCGCCGCTGTATTACCGACCATGCGTGAGCAGCACAGCGGTCATGTGATCAACCTGTCTTCCGTTGCAGGCCATAAGGTGTTCCAGGGCGCCGCAGTCTACTGCGCAACTAAATATGCGGTAAGGGCCTTGTCGGAAGGGCTGAGAATGGAGGCTGGCGATGAGATTCGTAGTACGAACATCTCGCCTGGCGCTGTAGCGACTGAGCTAACGAGCACCATAACTGATCCGAAGGCGGCCAGGGCAGCGGACGAGATGTACAAGGTGGCCATCGATCCGGATGCTGTTGCGCGCGCCATCGTGTTTGCCATCGAGCAGCCACATGATGTCGATATCAATGAGATCATTCTGCGGCCTACTGCGCAGGAACTCTAGGCCATCGCTGCCTGATCGGTGTCTCTGGTCAGGCAAAGCTTCTTCTGAGGCTCAAGCACGGGTAAAGTGCATCCTCTGAAACGGTCCGCATTCGACTTCAAACCAGTAAAGAGGGTATCCAGGTGACTGAGCTTGTAGATTATCAATTGAACGATGGCATCGCGACGATCACGATCAACAATGGCAAGGCCAACGCGCTCAGTCATGAGGTGTTCGAGGCGTTGAACAGCGCACTTGATCAGGCGGAACAGGATAAGGCGATCGTAATCCTGACAGGGCAGGCAGGGATCTTCTCCGGTGGATACGATCTCAAGGAAATGCAGAAGGGGCCCAAGGAAGCTGTGGCGCTGGTCACAGTCGGATCAAAACTGACGAGACGCCTGTCTGCGTTTCCACTTCCAGTGATCGGCGCCTGCACCGGCCACGCTATTGCCAAGGGCGCCTTTATTCTTTTGTCAGTTGATTACCGGATAGGTATCGAGGGCAATTTCAAGCTCGGCCTGAACGAAGTGCTGATCGGCATGACCATGCATCGCGCTGGCATCGAGATCGCACGTCACCGGCTGACACCACCACACTTTTATCGCTCCGTCATCAATGGCGAAATCTATAGTCCGGCGGGTGCGGTCGAGGCTGGTTTTCTTGATGAAGTCGTTGCAGCAGGTGTTTTGACTGAACGGGCGAACGCGGTGGCTCAGCAGTTCAAGAATCTGAATATGCGAGCGCATCAGCAGACCAAGGTGAAGGCGAAAGCTGAATATCTGGCACTGCTGGATCAGTGCATCGAGCAGGACAGCATGCATCTGGGCCTCGGCGGCTAAAGCCTGAGCAAGTAGTCCGTCGGTGGTGCATCAGTACCTGGGTGCACCAAAACGGTCCGGCTTTAACCCCACTCTCCGCACCCTCACAGTGCGCCTGGCGCACGTTCCGTTCAGGTCGCTGAGTGTTCACAAAGATTATCACAATGTTTTCAAAGGATATTTAGGAAGGCGGAATGGCTGATGCTCTTGTCTCGGTCATACCTTCCCACTAATCCGAAGAGAACGTTCCATGGCTTATATAGAACCCAATGAATTTGCGACCAAAATGGTCGACTCCGGTGAGCAGAAACTGTTCATGTCCACCAAGGATACTTTGGTCAGGGCATTCATGGCTGGCGCCATCCTCGGTCTGGCGGCTTTCTTCGCCATTACCGTAATCGTTCAGACCGGTAGTCTGCTTGTGGGGGCCATGTTGTTCCCGGTCGGCTTTATCATGCTGTACCTGATGAAATTTGATCTGCTCACCGGCGTATTTACGCTGGTGCCGCTGGCACTGCTCGATAAGCGACCAGGCTGTACACCCAGCAACGTGTTGAGAAACTGGGGCCTAGTTTTCGTCGGCAATTTTGCCGGTGCGCTCACGGTTGCCTTCTTCGCATCCTTCATCCTGACATACGGCTATAACACTGATGGTGGCGAACTGGCTGCGAAAGTCGGCTCGATTGGTGAGTCGCGGACATTAGGCTACCAGGAGCACGGTATGGCGGGCTGGTTTACCATCTTCATCCGCGGCATGCTGTGTAACTGGATGGTGTCGATGGGTGTTGTAGGTGCCATGATTTCCACCTCGGCCACTGGCAAGATTGTAGCCATGTGGATGCCGGTCATGCTCTTCTTCTTCATGGGTTTCGAGCACTCAATTGTCAATATGTTCCTGTTTCCATTCTCGATGATCATGGGTGGTGAGTTCACCATCATGGACTACCTAGTCTGGAACGAGATTCCTACCGTGCTAGGTAATCTGTTCGGTGGTCTGCTGCTGGTGGGTCTGCCAATCTACTGGACCCATGTCAGGACTAATCCGGAGCGTCGTGCGGCCAAGATCGCTACTGAAGGCCGTCTGGTATCGTAACGATCACTACGCTATCTATGAGGAATCCCCAGCCTGAAAAGGCGGGGATTTTTTTTGTATGAAGAAGCAGCTTTCGGTAAGTGCCGGTCAGTTCAGCAGCAAAGGCCGGAAACAGATCAATCAGGACTTTCATGGCCTGCTTGTCCCGCTTGAACCCCTGCTATCGACCAAGGGCATTGCGGTGGCGATCGCTGACGGGATCAGCAGCAGCGATGTAAGTCAGGTTGCCAGCGAAACCGCGATCAAGGGCTTTCTTTCCGATTATTACTGCACCTCGGATGCGTGGTCGGTGAAAACGTCGGCGCAGCGGGTCCTGAAAGCGACAAACTCGTGGTTGTATTCGCAAACACGCAATGGCCCCTACCGCTATAACTTGGATCGGGGCTATATTTGCACCTTCAGTGCGATCGTGCTCAAGTCCAACACCGCTCATCTCTTTCACAGTGGCGACTCCAGAATCTACCGGCTGGTAGACAAGCGTCTGGAGCAGCTCACGACCGACCACCGTCGCATCGTTTCCGCAGAGACCAGTTACCTGACTCGTGGTCTGGGCATTCAGGACGATCTCGAACTCGACTATCGTGCGCATGCCGTGGAAGTTGGAGACACCTTTGTTCTGGCTACAGATGGACTGCTCGAGTACCTCAGCGAAACGGTCATTGCCGATGCCATAGTGCAGACCGCCACTGAGGACAGTGACGAGAGTCTGGACGACCTTGCGCGGCGCCTGGTTCAGGCAGCCTATGACGCAGGCAGCCATGACAATCTCACGCTGCAGATTGTCAGAATCGAGCAGTTGCCCGAGCGGGATCTGAATGAGCTGCATCAGCAGGCGACCCTGCTGCCTCCACCGCCGTCTCTGGCTCCCAGGATGCAGTTCGATGGCTTCGAGATTCTGCGTGAAATTTACATCAGTAGCCGTAGCCACGTTTTCCTGGCCCAGGATAGCGAGTCTGGCGAGACGGTGGTTATCAAGACGCCCTCGGCAGAAATGCGCAGCAACGAAGCCTACCTCGAAAATTTCTTCATGGAAGAATGGATTGCCAAGCGGATCAATAACGCACATGTGCTGAAGGCGATCGAACCACGGCGGAAGCGGAATTACCTCTACACCGTTACGGAGTACCTGGAAGGCAAGACGCTGGCTCAGTGGATGATAGACAACCCGTCGCCAGGCATCGACGAGGTTCGATCCATCGTCGACCAGATCTCGAAGGGCTTACAGGCCTTTCATCGACAGGAAATGGTGCATCAGGACCTGCGACCCCATAACGTAATGATAGATGGCGCAGGCACGGTGAAGATCATCGACTTTGGCGCGACCAAGGTGGCCGGGATATCCGAGATTATCAGCAAGAACGAAACCCTGGTCGGTACGGCACAATATACCGCTCCCGAATACTTCCTGGGGTACGCCGGCACGAGCCAGTCTGATGTGTTTTCACTCGGGGTGATGACCTATCAGATGCTGTCGGGTGAGTTGCCATATGGGGTTGCGGTGTCTAGAGCGAGGACTGTGCGCGAGCAGCAGCGTCTTAGCTATCGCAGTCTCACAACCATGGACAAGGCGGTGCCAGGTTGGCTCGATTTTGCGATCAGCAAGGCTGTGAGCATCGAACCTCTGAAACGCTACGGCGAGGTATCCGAATTCATCTACGAGCTCAAGCATCCCAATCCACGCTACCTCCATCAGTCCCGTCAGCCTCTCATTGACCGGAATCCGACCCTGGTCTGGCAGGGAATTTCCTTCGTCCTGCTGTGTCTGTTGATCTGGCAAAGTAGCAGCTGATCGGCAAGGTTCTTTGAGTTCGCTTGCCTCCATCCTTCGCGTCCGAAGTGCTTGACATCAGCGCAAGTTAGGTGGATCTTTGGCACATGCGCAAACGTTTGCGCATTTTGCCTTGTAGTTTCTCTGCATCCAATAAAAATAAGGAACAAGGTCATGAATCTTCGTACTGCAAGCTCTGGCGCGCTCGCCGCCTTCCTCTTTACATGCAATGCACACGCGCTGTCCGGCGTTGAGCCGGTAGATGCCTCATCGCTCCGGTTCTTCGTAGACACGCCCGCATGGGCAGATGTGCATTACCGCGTAGATAACGGTCACCAGTTGAACATCCGCATGCAGCAGGCTGGCGGCCGCAACACCTATTTATTGAGTGAGCTCGATGAAGGGGCGGACGTGAGTTACGCTTTCACCTATTGGGACCTCGGCTGCAATTGCGCCAGGGAAACCGGCTGGAACAGCTACCAGCACGACGGCGGCAGCGGGCCGGGCGACGGTGGCGATCCGGGTAACGGCGGTAACCCGGACGGTGGAGATGATGCGGGCTGGTCAGTCGTTTGGGAAGATACCTTCGACCAGGCCGGCGCGCCAAATTCGGCGAACTGGAATTATCACGTCGGTAACGGATTCAATCCAGGACTTGGTGGATTTCAGGGCTGGGGCAACGGCGAGTGGGAGTGGTATCGACCAGAGAACAGTTACGTCGAAAACGGACAGCTTATCATTCGCGGCGAGTTTGATAGCGCACCAACCGAGATCAATGGTCGGTCGTGGTACCAATGGTCAGGTCGCCTGACCACCCAGGGCAAGCAGTCTTGGCAATACGGACGCATTGAGGCGCGAATTGCGGTGCCAGGCGCCCGTGGTACCTGGCCTGCGTTCTGGATGATGGGTGACGCCTGCGATGGCAGCGTTACCACGGCATATACCGCCCCGATGAGTCGCTACGATGTCATGGCGAGTAACTGGTCCAGCTGCGGTGAAGTCGACATCATGGAACATCGCAATACCGAGCAGGCCTACACGCAGAATCTGTTCTGGGATATCCGCGCCGGCCTTTACCCCTGGGCCGGCGACACGACTGCCAATGTGCCTAATTCTGCCCCAGTGGGCGATCCTCGCCAGTTCAATCTATATACGATCGAGTGGCATGCGCAGGAAATTCGCTGGTATCTAAATCGTGAGAGTAATCCCGAGCCCGTGCACGTAATTGACATCAGCAAGCCGAACATGGAGGAATTCCACCGGCCGTATCACCTGATACTGAACCTGGCATTAAGTGGTACGTTCACTGGACCAACGGATCCGGACATCAACGATTTTCCGCTCTACATGAAGGTGGATTACGTGCGCGTGTGGAAGCAAAACCGCTGAAGCCTCCATCTCTTCTCATCTTATGGGACGACATTTAGGCGACGATTCGAAGTAACAGCGTTACCATCGTCTGCGAGTCAATGCCCGATGCTGAGAAGAGAGGACGCCAAAGCGCCAATGACCACAATAAAGGAGATCGCAAAACTGGCAGGTGTTTCTGCCGGAACGGTATCCCGAGCGCTGAATAACCAGGGCCGGATTGAGCGACGAACGAGAGAGCGCGTCATTGCACTGGCCGCCGAACTTGGCTATCAGCCAAATTCGCTGGCTCGCTCACTCGTGACCAGGCAGGGGCACGGTATCGGCCTGCTGGTCGGTGGTTTCGATGGCGTCTATTACGGGCCACTCATGGCGGCGGTTGAAGCAGCCTTGCGTGAAGCCGGGCAGATGCTCATCGTCGCCAACGGCGAAAGCCTGCCGGAGCTTGAACGGCAAGCCAGCAGTTTTCTGAACAACCAGCAGCTACGGGCCTTGATTCTGCATCCACTGCACATGACGGATGAAGAATTGCTGGCGCTGAATCTGCCCGACCGACCTGTGGTGGTCATCAACCGCCTGGTGCCAGGTCTGGAGGCACAGTGCGTGGTGATCGATCACGAATTGGGAGGCGCGCTGGCAGCGAGACATTTGATGACGAGCGGGCACAGGAAGATCGCGACCATTACTGGGCCCCAATCGCTTGCCGACGCCAGAAGCCGACACAAGGGCTTCTTGCAGGCATTGGCGGACGAAGGCCAGGCTTTGCCCGAGTCGCGGGTAGTCGAGGGCGACTATTCAGTCGAAAGCGGGCGGCGTGGTGCCACCGAGCTGCTGGCAAGCGGGCGTGACTTTACGGCGGTATTCTGCGGGAACGATGACACCGCCATCGGTGCCATGGCGGTGTTTCGCGAGAATGGGCTGCGGATACCTGATGATGTCGCGCTGATTGGCTATGACGACTCGCGTCTTGCGGAGCATCTCGTACCGCCGCTCACGACCGTCCATAGTCCTTTTACCGACATGGGCGAAGCAGCGGCTCTGCTGGTGAGACAGCTGACGGGAGAGATTGGGCTGAAACCAGAACGATTTTTGCGCCCAAGCCTGGTAGTGCGCGAGAGCGCCTGATACGAGCGGTACTGAGCAGGTTTTAACAGATATTTTTGAGCCGATGCGCAAACGTTTGCGCACACGGTTCATGGTGGAGAACAACAACAAGCGAGGAAAGGTGTTATGACAGAAAGCAATAATTGGTGGGCCCTCAGAACATGGCTCACCGGTGGTACCTTGGCGGCGAGCCTGCTGCTATCGGCGTGTAATGACTCAGACGACCGCAAGCCCGGTGTTGATGTCCCAGAAGACGATGCATCACCCTGGTCACAGCTGAACGTTTCGCCGCCGGTGCAGGACCCATCCGGACTTGAGGAGCAGATCAGCACGCAGATTACTGCAATGACCCTCGAGGAAAAAGTGGGGCAGATGGTCATGCCTGAAATCCAGCACGTGACCCCTCAGGAAATCGCCGACTTCAATATCGGCTCCGTGCTCAATGGCGGCGGCTCATATCCAGGCCTGAACAAGCAGGCGGGGGTTGCCGACTGGCTCAGCCTCGCTGACGCCTTGTTCAATGCCTCCCTGGCATCCACCAGCGGCATACCGCTGCTGTGGGGGACCGATGCGGTGCACGGGCACAGCAACGTCTATGGGGCGACGCTGTTTCCGCACAACATCGGGCTCGGTGCGGCGAGAGACGAGGAACTGCTGTATCGAATCGGCCTCGCAACCGGAGCCCAGCTGCGCGTGACCGGGCAGGACTGGAATTTTGCGCCCACGGTCGCTGTTGCACGTGACGACCGTTGGGGCCGAACCTATGAATCCTATTCGGAGGATCCTGAGCTCGTTCGCGCCTACGCGGATGATATGGTTCGCGGCCTCCAGGGCAACCTCGCAGAGCCTGGCAATGTCATCGCTACTGTGAAGCACTTTCTGGGTGACGGTGGCACCACTGACGGCGTGGACCAGGGCAATACCGAAGTGGACGAAGCCACGCTGGCCGAGCTCCACGGCGCTGGATTCTTTTCAGCGCTTGAGGCTGGCGCGCAGTCTGTCATGGTGTCCTTCAACAGCTGGAATGGTGAGAAACTGCACGGGCAGCGCTATCTGATTACGGATGTGCTCAAGGGCAGGCTGAAATTCGACGGCATCGTCGTCTCCGACTGGAATGGACATGGTCAGGTCACTGGCTGCACCAATAGCAATTGTGCGCAGGCAGTCAATGCAGGTATCGACGTCTTCATGGTGCCCTATGCGCCAGAGTGGAAGGATTTCATAGCGACAACCGTGCAACAGGTTCGTGATGGTCTGATCCCGGAGTCACGTATCGATGACGCGGTGAGTCGGGTGCTCCGGGTCAAACACCGCTACGGTCTGTTTCAGGCGCTACCGCCGTCACAACGGACCAACGCCGGCAACGCCGCGCAACTGGCTTCTGCGGAAACTCGCGCGCTGGCCCGTGAAGCTGTACGCAAGTCTCTGGTGCTGCTCAAGAACGCTAACGGTGTACTACCAATCGAGCGAGCTACACGCGTTCTGGTCGCTGGCAAATCCGCTAATAACCTGCAGAATCAGACCGGCGGCTGGTCGCTGACCTGGCAGGGCACGGACAATACCAATGATGACTTCCCAGTTGCGGAAAGCATCTGGAGTGGCATCAGTGCCATCGCCCCCAACGCAACACTTGATGAGACTGGCGAATCGGTGAACCCACAGTTGCATGATGTCGCGATCGTGGTCATTGGCGAGAAACCATATGCAGAGGGCATCGGCGATATTCGTGCCGCCGACACATTGGAACATGCTCGTCGGTATCCTGAAGATCGCGCCTTGATCGAGCGAATTCAGCAGGCTGGTGTGCCGGTCGTGACCGTGTTTGTGTCCGGTCGTCCAGCATATGTGAATCCGGAACTGAACATGTCCGAAGCCTTCGTCGCAGCCTGGCTGCCCGGCACCGAGGGCGGAGGGGTCGCTGACGTTCTGTTTCGAGATGGCGGTAATAATGTTGCACACGATATGACTGGTCGTTTGAGCTTCAGCTGGCCAGGTGAGCCCTGCGCGACACCACTGAACCTGGGCGACGAAAACTACGCGCCACTGTTCGCCTACGGCTACGGACTTTCGTATGGCGAAGGCGATACGCTTGGAAGCAGCCTGCCCGAGCCGGAGCGCAAGCTTGGCTGTGGTCGTGATGAGACGGACGGCGGCGGCGACGGTGCCACCACGCCCTTGTCACTGTTCGACGGCCAGAACTACGCACCATGGTCTTTCATGATCGGAGATCCATCCAATTGGGGCGGCGTGAATGTAGCGACTTCTACAAGTAGCGTAACGGCCCTGGAGAATATCAGTGTCGTACCGGTAGACGGTCCCGGTGGTATCCAGTGGGCGGCCATGGAGGCGACGGTAAGCAGTACTGCCCAGGTTTACATACAGGCGGAAACTGAAACCGATCTTTCGGCATATCTCAATGGTGATGGCGCGCTCGTATTCGATCTACGCATTCTACAGGCGCCCGAAAGCCCTGTCGCCCTGAGAGTGGACTGTGTCTATCCCTGTATCGGTGAGATCGATGCTACAGGCATCTTGAATGAACGGGCTGATGGGGAATGGCACTCGGTCACGCTGCCGCTGGATTGCTTCTCGAATGCCGGCACCGATTTCAGCATGGTCGACACTCCCTTCCTGATGTTCACCGAAGGTGCGCTACGGATGCAGTTGGCGAACATTCGCTGGGAGCCTCAGCATGATGGTGTGAATACCTGCGATGGCTAGCGACTTTGCCTCGCCGATTCGTGTATCTTTCTGATAACAATAACTAAAGAAAGGATGCACCGATGGCGTTCACAAGTCGTCTTTGCACTGCACTCCTGCTCATTATGCTCGCGTCATCGCCGATGGCCGACGAAATCCGTTTCGAAGGCTTTCCGGATTACGATAGCCTGATGGCTCGAGTGCTGCCGGCATTCGAAAGCAGGACAGGGCTTGAGGTTGATGTGCTGATGAATCAGTGGGCTGATCATCACCGCCGTATTGCCACTGTGCTGGCGACTGGTCGGGGAGCTGCTGATGTCGTGCTTGTGGACGTCAACCGAATTGGCACCTTCGTAAGCGAAGCTGCCTTCGCCGACCTGACCGATCGCTATAGGGACGTAGCGGCTGACTTTCCCGCCTATGCAGTTCATCAGGGGCAGGGGGCAGACGGCAGGCAATATGCCGTTCCAGTGGATCTGGGTCCTGGTGTGACCTACTACCGCAGGGATTTCATGGAGGACGCCGGCTATCGCCTTGGCGAAGCCATGGCCTCATGGAAGGGCTATATCGACTACGGTCGATGGCTGCGCGACACTCACGGTGTGCTGCTGATAGGCAACGCCGAGTCGGTGGCTCTGACAATCATTTTTACTGAAGTCGCGCCAGGAGATGGCTTTTACTTCGACGGGGGAGGGGAATTGCTCCTCACCAGCGAACGCTTTTTCAAAGCATTCGAGATCGCCAGGCTCATTCGTCAGGAGGGACTGGACGGCCGTATCAGTGCCTGGAGTGAAGACTGGTATGAGGGTTTCAGAACCGGCAGGTTCGCTACTGAACTGGCCGGCGCCTGGTTACTGGGTCATCTGCAGAACTGGATCGCACCTGAGACTGCCGGACAATGGGGCGTTAGCCATCTCCCTTCTGGGGCTTATGGCGCATGGGGCGGTGCCTTCCTTGCGATCCCCGAGCAAAGTCAACACAAGGCAGAAGCCTGGAAGCTCGTCAGCCATATGATCAGCAGGGATACTCAACTGGCTGGCCTCAAGCACATCGCAGCCTTCCCGGCCAACATCAGCACCTATGATGATCCAGTGTTTGATGAACCTATTGCGTTTCTGCGCGGCCAGCGCGCACGACGGGTATTTGCCGACATCGCTCGCAACATCGAGCCGGTGACGCCACACAGTGGTGACCATGTGGCCGCTGATCTGGTGCTGGAGGCACTGCGGCGTGTGCTGGATCAGAATGTGGATGTACAGGTGGCGCTCGAGGACGCCGAGCGGCAAGTCAGACGCCGCTTGCGTCTACCATGAGCCTTGGATTTGAGGGGCGGGATACGCGGCGATGGGCCCCATACGCTTTTCTCTCGCCATTCTATCTGCTATTCGCGATCTTCTGCCTGTTTCCTGTCCTGTTCATGATTTATCTGTCCTTTCACATCTGGAATCCCGCAGAAGGCCTTGGCAGCATGACCTGGGTCGGCGCCAGTAATTACAGGCTGGCCCTGAGCGATCCACAGCTATGGCAGTCCCTGTGGAATACACTACTGATCGCGTTGATGTCAGGTATCCCCCAGCACCTCGTGGCATTACCCACAGCCTACCTGCTCGTAAAACTCGGAGCCAAGGCGCAGCGGTGGCTGAGCATCTCCTATTTCATGCCCTTCGTAAGCTCCACGCTCGCTGTATCCCTGATCTTTTACCTGATGTACTCACCGAATAGCGGCATCATCAACAAGACACTCCTTGTTCTATCAGAGATGAGCCTGACGCGCTGGGCCTTCGGTTGGGTGCCGGAAGCAATGCCCATTCGCTGGATTCAGGATAACTACCTGATTCGGTACTCGATATCATTCGTGGTGTTCTGGAAGTATGTCGGTTTCAATATTCTCATTTATACTGCGGCCCTGATGACGATTCCGAAGGATGTCTATGCAGCTGCCCGAATCGACGGCGCCAACGCCTGGCAGCAGTTTTGGTACATCGTTCTGCCCATGTTGCGACCGTTCATCTTCGTGGCGGTCACCATGACCATCATCGGCAACATGAATCTGTTCGAGGAGTCATTCGTGCTGACCAGGGGGCTGGAGCAGGCCACGCAGGGTGGCATGACGATATCCAACTATCTGTATCGAGTAGCCTGGGAGCATTTCGATATGGGCAGCGCCGCCGCGATTTCCTGGATATTGTTTGCGATCATTGCACTGATAACCTACTTGTACTTTCATCTCTTTGGTCACAGGGGGCAAGACGCTCACTGATGTTGCTGCCCATGATGCAGAGCGATCGCTACCAACGCGCGGTGAATACCGTGCTGCGGATCCTGCTATGGTTTTTCTTGTTACTAGGTGCGGTTGTCACGCTGTTCCCCTTCGTCTGGTCCATCCTGATGTCGACCCATGGCCGGCTGACCATGTTCAGCACTGAGCTGACATTGCAGATGAGTGACCAGCTTCTCACCAACTATGAGCGTCTGTTGGAGGTAATGCCATTCTGGACCGCCATGTTCAACAGCTTTCTCGTCGCCGTGCCGGGGACCGTGGTCTCGCTCCTGTTCTGCAGTATGGGTGGTTATGCACTGGCAGTGTATCGCTTCAAGGCCAGGAATCTGACTTTCCTGCTCATGGTGGGTATCATGATGATTCCACCAGTGCTGACGCTGATTCCGTACTACCTGGTCGTCGATACGCTGGGCCTGATGAATACCCACCTTGCCGTCTGGCTGCCGGTGACCATCAACCCACTTGGCATTTTCCTCATGCGACAATTCACGATTGCCGTCGTGCCGAAAGCCTTGCTGCAAGCTGCTCGACTCGATGGCGCTGGCGAGTTCCGCACCTACTGGCGAGTCGCCTTGCCACTGCTACGGCCCGCTCTCGGTACTCTGGCCATTATCCAGTTCGTATTTCTCTGGAACAGCTTTCTGCAACCACTGGTTGTGCTCACCAGCCAGGAAACCCAGGTCGTCACACTTGCATTGCGAAGCGTGCAAAGCCTGCCCAATACCCCCTGGGGTGCCGTGATGCTCGGCACCATGATTTCGATGCTCCCGCTCATCGTGATTTATCTTGTCGCATCCCGGCAAATGATTGCTGCCATGACTGAAGCCAGGATAAACCGGCGGACGTGCGAGAGGTTTGAGTGATTATCAGAACAGCGTTGGAGCGCGACTGGCCCAGGCTCCAGGTCCTGGCCAGGGCACTTGGCCCATTGTTGGACGATCCCGCGGAACTTGAGAAGAGTTTCACCGCGATTCTGACGGCTCGAGATCAGCGCATCTGGGTCCTGGAGGTTGATGACACGGTGCTTGGCTGGCTACATGCAGTGGTGGCGCTTCGGATAGGCGTAGCGCCTTTCGTCGAAATAGTAGGTCTTGCGGTGGCGGATAACTATCGACGCAGAGGCGCTGGGCAGAATCTGGTTGCCGCCGCTGCAAAATGGGCTGCTTCTCGGAATCTTTCCCTCAAGGTGCGCAGCAACTCGAGAAGAACAGGCGCGCATGACTTCTACTATGCGCAGGGCTTTACACTCCAGAAGCAGCAACATGTTTTTGAGCGGCCGACAACCGCGCAGTTCCCGAGAGCGTCTGGATGACTTCAGCACTTTACGCTTATGCAGCCGATGCCATGCTGTTCGTGCACGTGCTGTTCGTTGCCTTCGTCGTGGTCGGCCTCGTCCTGATCTTCGCTGGGGGGATATGCAGATGGCGCTGGGTACGAAATTTCTGGTTCAGGCTCGCGCACCTCGCTGGCATTGGGATCGTGGTATTGCAGGCCTGGCTCGGGATGATCTGTCCGTTAACGATCTGGGAAATGCAGCTTCGGGAGCGCGCAGGAGAATTCCATTACGACGGTTCGTTCATAGCTCATTGGCTTAACGAGCTTCTGTATTATCAGGCGCCAGCGTGGGTCTTTATCGTCTGTTACACCGTCTTCGGTGCGCTGGTTGTGCTCAGCTGGTTTCTGGTGCCGCCTGGAAAACCGAATGGCGCTCGCTAAGCCACTGCTTCAGTTCTTCGACTGGCAGCGGGTGGCAGAGCCAGAAGCCTTGGAGTCGATCGCAGCCCATAGACTTCAGTAGACGAGCAGTTTCCTCGTTTTCCACACCTTCGGCTACCAGGCGATAGCCCAATCCGTGCGCCATGTTGATTGCGGTTTCGACAATCACCTTCGAGCTCTCGCTGGTGCAGATATCTGTGATGAGCGATTTATCCAGCTTGATTTCGCTGGCCGGCAAGCGCTTCAGATAAGACAGGGAAGAGTAACCACTGCCGAAGTCGTCGATCGACACTTCGACCCCGAGATCCGCAATTTCCTTGAGGGCGAGCAGCCCTTTTTCAGGATCTTCCATGGCCGCTGTTTCGGTGAGCTCGACCGTGAGGCGGCGGGCGTCGATGCGTGTGAGCATCGGCTCGATCAAAGCCTTGAGGTCGCCCGACACGAGATCGCGAGCGGAGATATTGATCGAGAGCTTGAGTTGCGGAGCGTCAACGAGAACGCTGGCGAGTTCATTGATACTGTTTTCGATCATCCAGCGTGTCAGCTCCGTGATGACGCCGGTTTCTTCGGCCAAGGGTATGAAGTCGACTGGAGAAACCCAGCCGCGCTCAGGATGATGCCAGCGGATGAGCGCTTCGACGCCGACAATCCTGTCAGTGATCAGACAGGCCTTGGGTTGATAATGAATAGTCGTGACGTCGTTTTGCAAAGCTTCCCTGAGATCGGTCATCAGTGTGAGCCGACTCTCACTGTAAATATCGTAGTTTCGTGAGTAAAAACCGACAGTACGCTTATCACGAGGCGCAATTTCCATCGCCACGTGTGCATTGCGTATGAGCAGTGCCGCATGATCACCATGCATCGGATAAGTCGCGGCGCCGAACTTCGGATGCAGCTCAATGGCCAGGTTGTCCAGCAACAATGCTTCGGAGAGACGTTTCAGCGCCGTTTCCAGCGCTTCGAAGTCGTCCTCGACCTTACTGGCATTCACCAGCAGACCAAAGGAGTCACTGGAGAGTTGATACACCCGCTCCACGCGCCCCATATCATCACGCACGGTGTGCACGTAGGGCAGGCCTGCTGCCAGGGTATTCATCTGTGAAGCGACGTTCTGGATAAGTTGTTCGCTCTGAGTCAATCCGAGCGTGCGATTGATTTCCTCCATGCGGGTCACTCGACCTACGCCGACCATATAATGACCTCCTGGATCCCGCTGCAGTTGCTGATTCACGACCCACTCAAAGCGATTCCTGTTGGGCAGGCGCGTAACGGGGTCGTGCATCATCGCGTAGGTCAGTTTCATCTGCGCGTCGTGACGGGCTATCTCCATGCGCAGACGGTCGGCCTGCGCCTCGATCTTGTCTTCACGCTCCCGGTGCAGGCGGTCGGCCAGGGCCAGCGTTAGTATAAACGCTTCAAGGCCAGAGCCGATCTGCATGGCATATTGAGTGAGAAAGTTCTCAGGGAAGAAGCCCATCGTACGCCCGGCTGTGGCCAGTACGCCAATGGTCAGCGGAGTCCATGCGATACTGAAAAACATGCCTGCGCGTGAACCGGCTGCCCAGGTGATGGGCCCCGCTACGAAGAGCAGTGAGAAAAAGACGAATGAGGAATAGGCAGAGAATTTCACAGCAAGATTGTAAGTGAAGAACGAAGCCGCCAGAAGATTGAAGACTTCGAAGTAGATCATGGCCTTGATGGCGAGGTCGAGCCTGGGGCTATGTTCCCTGGTTTTCAGAAACTCCCGGCAGAAGAGCACCGAAAACAGAGCCAGAAGAGGCATCGATAAGAGTAAGGCTCGGCTGTGGAGACCCGGGAGCTGCGGATAGAGGTGCTGAAAGCCGTACCCACGCATCGACACGAAAAATACCAGATAGCCCGCTATGGCCAGCGCGTAGAAAAGGTAGAGCTTTTCCCTCAACTTCAGAAAGATCGCCATGTTGATCATGATGATAATCGTCAGGCAACCGAAAAAGAAAAAGTGAAATTTCTGCTCCCTGGCAGCTGCCTCGAAGAACTGGTTCTCCCGCCAGACTTTCAACGGCAGGATCATGGAACCGTCGGTGCGGACGCGGACATAGATGGTCTTCACTTCTTCAGCTGCGAGCGATATGCGCAGCAACATGTTGGGGTGATCCACCTGTCTCGGTTTGAACGGTCGCGTATCGCCGGTTGCGAATTCGCTGAGCTTCTCACCGTTGGACAGTACGTGAAACACCACATCATCCAACAGGGGGTAGGCAAGCTCGGCGATCAGGTCGCGACGGTAGGCACTGTCGTTCCGCACGGCGAAGCGCAGCCAGTAAGCATCGTCAGAGATACCGAAAGTCGCGTTGTCATTTGCTACCTGCTGCCACTGGTTTTCGGGAACTTCGAGGACATCTTCGAGCGTCGCGTTGCCGCCTGTATCAACCAGATATTGATAATGCGACTCGACGGGCGTCGAAGTCGTAACTGGAATGGGGCGCAAACTCGCGTGAGCCATCTGCCATGCGCACAGCAGTGCTATCGCCAGGAGACAAGCCAGAGGAAAAGTTAAGACGCGGGATGAACTCACATAGATGCCTCGAGCCCTTGAGCAGCGACTGCGCTGACAAGGTTCACAACGGAGGTCTAAGTGTAGTCAATTCTCGTTCAAATCGTAACCAGCCTCATTCACTGCAACACATAAAATAGTAGCAAGATTGTCGGGGGGCGCCTTAAAGCCCCCATTTTTCCTCAATCGCGGAGTACATGCCCGATGTGCGGATTTTCTCAAGACCGGCGTTCAGCCTGTTCACGATCTCGTCGGGCGTCGCCAGGCTCATTGCCAGGTACAGCTCCGTATCATTGAACGAATACACCGGCACCAGTTCATCCACATCCTGTTGCGATGCGAAGTATGGACCCGCAAGCCGGTCGGCGATCCAGAGGTCGATTTGCTTCAGCGCCAAGCGCTTCGGATTGAGATCGTCGCTCTCGAGTTGGGAAACGTTAAAGCCGCGATCGAGCAGATAGTCGGTCATGACATCGCCGCGATAGCCACCGATAGTCATGGTTTTCGCGGACTCCAGATCCTTGAGCTTCAGCTTGCTGCCGGGCGGAGCAAATATTGTCCAGAGGTTTCGTGTAAGCGGGCCAACCCACTTGAATTGTGGCGCGCGTTCATCGGTATAGGTCGTGCAGAAGATGCCATGATTTTCCTTTTCCAACGCGCGGCCGTAGCCATATCCCCAGTTACGCAACTTCATCACGTAGTCCAGGCCAGTGTGTGTCATCAGCGTCTTGATCATCTCCGTGCAGAGCCCGTCGATGTCATCTGCCTTGTGCTCGTAGGCGCGACCGTTGACACTCATGTTGTAAGGGGGGAAATTCTCCGTATAGAGATAGATCTTTTCAGCTGAAGCGCTGACAGCAGGCATGATTAGCGCGAGAAATAGTGAACAACGAGCGAACGACAGGCTCATGGCTTGATTCCTTTCATGTGCGGAAGGGCGCGCTCAATGCGACCAGTAGTAAAGGGAAGCTTGCCTGTTCAGGGCAGATCGCTGCTGAAAAGGCGGGCGTATCCTAGCATGCTGAGTATTGACCTACTATTGCGATCGTCTGAATTTGAGACAGCAGTCAATGCTTGAAAAATCGCTGAGCAAGTTGCCATAAAAGAGGTGCAGGAATGACGATAAGAGAAGCCACAGCAGCTGACTTCGATGAGATCTGGCCGATCTTTCATGAGGTCGCAGCCGCCGGTGAAACCTACGCCTACCCTCGCAATATCACTCAGGCAGAAGCTCTGAAATTGTGGCTGACGACCCCGCTGAAAACCTTTGTGTTCGAAGATCAGGATCAGATCCTGGGCACCTACTACATCAAGGCCAATCAGCAGGGTCCGGGTGATCATGTGTGCAACTGCGGTTATATGGTTTCGTCTGCCGCCCGAGGGCGTGGTATCGCCGCCACAATGTGCGATCACTCGCAGCACATTGCACTCGAGCTGGGTTTCAAGGCCATGCAATTCAACTTCGTGGCATCTACAAACGAGGGCGCAGTGCGCCTCTGGCAAAGACTGGGTTTCGACGTGGTTGGTCGACTGCCGAAGGCGTTCAAGCACCCGGTAAGCGGTTATGTCGATGCACTCGTCATGTACAAATGGCTTGAGCCTGGGACTGCCGGCTAGGTCATGCAAAGCTTCAGGAACGCAGCACTGCACTTCAGTATCGATGTCCCGCCCGGGTGGGTCCTCCTGCCTGGCGCTTGGGCGAAAAAGCTGAAGATGACTGGCGCCTCAACATCAGAGGGGCTTGCGCACACACTCAGTAAGGCGAGCGAACCACTGATGTCGATGTACCTCCCGCAGGAGAATCCCATTGCGGCCGTGCCTACGGTTCAGTGCACAGTGAAGCCGACATCGATCATGTCGGCATTCGGTACGCTCGGCAGCGTCATCGAAGCGACCATCCCCCAGCTCGCTATGGCCTTCCCTGACTTCGAGCTTCTTGAACGGTTTGATACGCTGCTGTTCGCAGGGGTGAGAAGCGCCTATATGAAAAGTTCGATGAGCGTACTGAATGAGGACCATGTGCGTTACCCGTGCATGTCTGAGCTCTATATCTGCCATTCACCCCAGGCGATTTTCATGTTCGGGTTCACCGGCTCCTCGGATCCCGCATTGCGTCCGACCGACGACATGGCAGCGATCAAACGCTCGATTCGTCTTCACTGATTCACCGTGTTGGCGGTTAAACAGATTGGGGGTGATCTGTTTCACATTCCTTCACACTCCGCTCTAAAACGCTTGCATAAACCCTTGTTGCTGAACATTAATGTATTGTCATTTCCGGCGACGCCCCACAACAGGGCGTGCTGGCACTGGCTGAATAGTGCATTAAAACTTTACCTCTGACTCCGCTGATGAGAGGCCTTTCCGGGCCTATGCAGTCCATCGCATAACCCCAAAAGGGAAGGGAATACTCTTGAAAACGACCAAGACTCTTCTAGCCGGTCTTACACTGGCTGGCCTAGGAACCATTACGTCCGCATATGCCGACCAACCCGTCGCGCCACCGGGGACTGATGACGTCATCATGTACATAGTGGGCGGCACGCCTGCAGAAGATGGCCCATACCGTTTCACAGTTTCGCTGCAGCGCAACGGCAGCCACTTCTGTGGTGGGAGTTACATCGCCAATAACTGGATTCTCACGGCCGCACACTGCGTACCTACAGGTTCGACCAGCGGCCTGAGCGTGCTGATTGGACGCAACGACCTCAATGCAAGCGGTGGTGAACGCATCGCTGTTTCGCAGGTCATCGTGCATCCAAGCTATAACGACCGTACAAGCAACAACGATATCGCGCTCCTGCGGCTGCAGTCACCCGTGACGGTCTCGGCAGCGAAGGTCAGGCTGGCCAACGCCAGTGAGACATCACAGGGGGCTGGTGAGGGCGATCTGGTCACCGTTACTGGCTGGGGTGCTACCCGTGAAGGCGGCCCAGGCTCGGCTGATCTCCTGAAGGTAGATGTACCGGTTGTCAGCAACAGCAGTTGCAACTCGGCTTATGGCAACATCACCTCGAACATGCTGTGCGCGGGCTATACCTCAGGAGGGCGGGACTCATGCCAGGGCGACAGCGGTGGTCCGCTGGTATTCCAGAGCCAGGGTCAATTTTATCAGGTGGGTGTGGTGTCATTTGGCAATGGCTGTGCGAGACCTAATTATCCTGGCGTCTACACCCGGGTATCGCAGTATACAGACTGGATCGCCCAGTACACCGGCAGCACGCCACCGCCACCGCCGCCGGCTGACAATGTTCTGAAGAATGGCGAACCGCAAACGGTTTCCGGAAGCCGTAATCAGGAGAAGATCTTTAAGGTCAATGTGCCGGCTGGTGCCGATAATCTCGCCATCAAACTTTCCGGCGGTAGCGGCGATGCAGACCTATACGTTCGCTTCGGCAGTCAGCCAACAACCAGCACCTATGATTGCAGACCCTACCAGGACGGCAATAATGAGAGTTGCAGCGAAGCCGAGCTTGGTGAGACCAAGGCCGGGGTGTACTACGTGAGCGTGCGTGGCTACAGCAACTTCAGTGGTGCACAGTTGGTCGCGACCTATACCTCTGGTGGTACTGGTGGAGACACTGGTGGCGACAACGGCGGCGCTACGCTGTCCCAGCAGAACCTGTCAGGCAGCGCAGGCTACTGGCGCTACTACACCATCGATGTCGCACAGGGTAGCAGTGCGCTCGAGGTCGTAACTGGTGAAGGTTCAGGCGACGCCGACCTCTACGTTCGCTACGGCGCTAGACCAACCAGCAGTTCTTATCACTGCCGGTCCAATCAGAATGCCAATGAAGAGCAGTGTCGGTTCAGCAATCCTCCTGCTGGCACCTGGCACATCGGCATTCGTGGCTACCGCAACTACAGCGGCCTGTCTCTGGAGGCTGCAGCCAACTAGGGCGTCCCCCGCCCAACCCACCCTCGGCCAGCCGGTCGGGGGTTTTCTTATTGCGCTTCGAGTGCCCGGCGCTTGCCTACTGACTGAAAATATTGCACATCATCTTGTAGTATTAACCGATGGCGGGTGGCCGGTTCTCATCTTCGATGTCACGCGTTTCCTTGTAAGACTCCCTATGGCTGCGGGCTCGCGCCGAATCCGATGATCGACGCATAATGCCCGGCACACTCTTTGCTTTTCTCCTGTTCGGTAACTTTAAGGATAGTGTTAGCGGTAGCAACAAAGGCGAGCAGATGGAGCCGCCGACTACCGCGTTATTCATGGTAGAAAGGAGAGTATTATGAACATGAAACTCAATTCGATAGCCGCCAGTATGATTGCAATCGCGTCAGTTGGTTTCACACCAGCTGCGGTGTATGCGGCAGAAACGACCAAGGTTGAAAATCCTGCTGAGACCCGAGCGGAGTCCAAGGACACGCTGCAGGAAGCTGCCAATGTTCTTGAGAACATGAAAAAAGAGCCTGATGCAGAAAAGCTTCTCCAGGATGCCAAAGGCGTGTTCCTGGTGCCTAACTACGCTCGCGCAGCACTCGGGGTCGGTGCGGCTGGTGGTGAGGGCGTGCTTCTTACCAACCAGAATGGTGAATGGAGTGGCCCAATGTTCTATAACATGGGCGCTATCAATGCCGGGCTTGAAATCGGTATAGAGGCTGGCCAGATCGCCATGGTATTAAGAACCGATAAAGCCGTTGAAAAGTTCATGGACGAGCATAACTTTTCGTTGAATGCCGACGCAGGGCTGACCATCGTAGACTTTTCCGCGCGTGGACAGGCTTCATGGGGCAAGGGCGATATCGTACTGTGGTCCGATACTGAAGGCGCTTTTGTCGATGCGGCAGTGACGGTCGAGGATATCTTCTGGGATGAAGAAGAAAACATGGCTTTCTACGGCAAGGACGTTCAGCCATCAACTGTGGCCGAAGGCAAGGTGAAAACAAGGGAAGAAAACCCAGTTATAATTCTGCTGGGCACCCGATAACGGGTCCTTTCTGGAGGGGCTTGCCCCTCCAGGCTCTTCAGAAAGTCAATTCCACTCCAGCATAGAACGCTCTCGCCGTGGCAGGCTCGAAGTATCTGCCATTACTGGCATTTATGCGGACATTCGCGAAATAGTCCTCATCAAGAACATTCCGGATTCCCGCGAAAGCATCTAGCCGTGTAGAGGGGCCCAGTCGCCACTCGTCACCCGCTCGCAGGTCTACCAGCCAATAGTCTTCTACCTCAACATCATTGGCATCGTCCGCCACGATATTGCCGACGTATCGAGTCTCGATTGCCAAATAGCGCTCATTTGCCCCGCTCCACATAAGCTCGGTGTTCCAGAGTTGCTCTGGTAAGCCAGGCAGCCGATTGCCATCAAATACCCCGTTATCCCGCTTGTAGTCTTTGAAGGTATAGCTTGCCAGCGTCAGTGCGGAACTGAGGCGCCATGCAGGCGTGACGCGCCAAGTGACTGCAGCCTCGAATCCTTTTCTAAGAGTATCGCCGGCATTGCGGTAGAAGGTACGACCATTCTGATCCTCGAGCTCGAAGGGAATGAGTTCGTCATGTACATCCACCCAGAAGAGCGTGAAATCATAATCGAAATCGTAGCCGGCTCTACCTCGTACACCAATCTCGTGATTGAGCGCATCCTGCACGTCTACATCCGGGTTGAAGCCGCCACCAACGGCAGGATTCGCGAATTCCGAGAATGTCGGTGTTTCGAACGCGCTGCTGATATTGGCGTAAACCTGGTGCAGTGGTTGGTAGCGATAGCTGAGTCCAGTAGAGCCACTCCACTCTCTGTAGACCTGCTTGCCGCTCTGATCGCCATCCGAGATGAAGTCATCGTCGATACTCAGGCGAACCCGATCGAAGCGCAGTCCGCTGGAGAGGGTTACTGACTCGCTCAGATCCACATCAGCCTGTCCGAAAACGCCGAGGGATGTGGCGGTCTGGCGCTCCCGCTCGCTCAGTGTGCCGACGTTGCCTTCGAAGCTGACCTCGCGCCGCTGACGATCATCAGCCTGCCGGCGGCCTTCCACACCGGCTGTGTAACGCAGCGGTAGCCCAGCGATAGTATGCTCAGAGTGAAAATCGATACTCGCGCCGTAGTAGTCGCGATCGTAGGCAATGAGGCTATCACCAGGGTAGGGGAGCTGTTGTTCAAAATTCCGCTGTAAATAAAAGGTCTTCAGAAAGAGCTGGCCTGATCCGACAGACAGATCTTCGAACTGCAGTCCCAATACCTGCTGATCTACGCGCTGCCCGGTATCGAATTCTTCGGTGAAACGACCGGCCTGCTGGCGGTCCTCGCTGACCTGATCTTTCGTCAGCGCGCCCGGGTCTTCGGCCTGCGGGTTGTCCAACAGGTTCACGATTGTCGTAAGGGCCCTGTCGTTAGCAAGTGAACGTCTGAACTTGCCGTTTAGCAGGTATTTATCCACTTCGCTATGATCGCGATAACCATCGCTATGTAGCGCTGATACGCCGATATGGTGCGACCAGGTATCACTGCTGCCACTATTGCTGAGGGCTAGCTTGCCAAGGCCATCGCTGCCCCCTGTGAGTTTGGCGCTGCTCTGCTCGCCGCTTAACCGGCCGTCAGCGGTCTGCACACTGATCACCCCGCCAGCGGCGTTGCCGTAGAGCACTGATGCGGGCCCGCGGATGACTTCGATGCGTTCCGCAGCGTCAAGATCAATAGCGTCGAGTTGGGCCTGCCCGTCGGGCAGGGTATAGGGGATCCCGTCGACCAGAATGGTGATACCACGCACGCCGAATGGTGCACGCGCACCGAAACCGCGAATGGAAATTCGCTCCCCCTGCGCATAGTTTTCCTGGTTCTGCAGTGCGAGACCCGGGACACCATCCAGTGCCTCCTCCAGTTTGAGTCCGGGCCGGCCTTGCTGAATCTGCTCGCGAGCAACCAGCGAGGTGGCTGCCGGTGTGTCGTACAGCGTGCGCTGCATGCGGGGCGTGGTCACCACGATAGTTGTCTCGCCAGCCTCACTGGTGTCCTGGTCGGCCAGTACGGTTGACGGGGGCGGCATGACGCCGGCCAGCAGACAGGCGCTGAGCCAGGATTTAGGCCTGGAAGTGTTTGATATGCAGTCCAATAGCGACTCCCCTTGTTGTCAGCTGATAGGTGGATTCCGATCTGATTGTCTCGGAAAACAGTACGCCGCAGGACGGCATTCGACCTACTCTCGATTGATCAGAGGCCCGAGGGAAATTTCAGTGGATTCGTCTTGGTGAAGCAGGTGGGGTGCTAGCTGATGGCTTGCGGTGGCAGACTCTGAAGGCTACCGGCCCCTGCCGTTGCAGCAGGAGTCGGTAGCGTCAGGCACTAGTGCGCGCTGAATTTGCCGCTTCTACGCGGCGACTTCGAAGCGTCCGAGATTCATGACCTTTGTCCACGCCGCGATGAAATCCTTCACGAACTTCTCCTTGTGGTCATCCTGGGCATACACCTCTGACAGCGCACGAAGTTGTGAATTATGACCGAACATCAGATCAACCCGCGTCGCGGTCCACTTCACTGTATCGCTGGCGCGATCACGGCCTTCAAACAGATTGCCGGTTTCCGAGATCTGCTTCCAGGCTGTTCCCATGTCAAGCAGGTTGACGAAGAAGTCATTGGTCAACACGCCGGCCTGCTCAGTGAAGACACCATGCGCAGAGTCATCATAATTGGCATTGAGCACACGCAAGCCGCCAATCAATACAGTCATTTCAGGGGCCGATAGCGTCAGCAGTTGAGCTCGATCTACCAGAACTTTCTCGGTAGGGATCTTTACGTCAACCTCCAGGTAGTTGCGAAAGCCATCTGCTCTGGGCTCGAGTGGTCTGAACGATTCAGCATCTGTCTGCGCCTGCGTAGCGTCGGTGCGACCGGGGGTGAATGGTACTTCGCCCTGGTAGCCGGCATCGTTGGCGGCTTTCTCTACTGCAGCGGTTCCTCCAAGCACGATAAGGTCAGCGAGTGAAACTCTTTTGCCGTCTTTCTGTTCGTTATTGAAGCTGCTTTGAATACCTTCCAGCACTTCCAGTACTCGTCGCAGCTGATCTGGCTGGTTGACCTGCCAGTCCTTCTGCGGGGCGAGCCGTATACGCGCGCCATTCGCACCGCCTCGCTTGTCCGAATTTCGATAGGTTGAAGCAGATGCCCAAGCCGTTGAAACGAGCTCAGAAGTGCTTAGACCAGCGTCTAGGATTTTATCCTTGAGCGTCTTGATGTCGCTTGCATCAACCAGGGCATGGTCCACCGGTGGAACTGGGTCCTGCCAGATCAGGTCTTCATTCGGTACCTCATCGCCGAGATAGCGAACCCGTGGCCCCATATCGCGATGCGTGAGCTTGAACCAGGCTCGGGCAAAGGCATCGGCAAAGGCCTCTGGGTCTTTATGGAAGCGTCGGGAAATGCGCTCGTAGCTCGGGTCGACTTTCAGCGCCAGATCGGTTGTCGCCATCATGGTGGGCACTTTTTTCGCCGGATTGTGGGCTGCTGGCGCAAGATCCTGGTCGGCAGGGTCCTTGGCCTTCCACTGATGGGCGCCAGCGGGGCTCTTGGTCAACTCCCAATCATAGTTGAAGAGCATATCGAAATAGCTCATATCCCACTGGGTTGGGGTAGGGGTCCACGCGCCCTCCAGGCCACTTGTGATGGTATGGTCGCCATGGCCACTCTCAAACTTGCTGGTCCAGCCAAGACCCTGTTCGGCGATATCCGAGCCCTCAGGCTCGCGACCGACGTGCGAGGCTTCGCCAGCACCGTGACATTTACCGAAGGTGTGACCGCCAGCGATAAGTGCGACAGTTTCTTCGTCGTCCATTGCCATGCGGCCGAAAGTCTCGCGGATATCGTGTGCCGAGGCCGCCGGATCTGGCTTGCCATTTGGACCTTCCGGATTGACGTAAATCAGGCCCATCTGCACAGCGGCCAGAGGGTTTTCCAGCGCTCGTCCTTCACTGTAGCGCGAGTCGCCGAGCCATTCGTCTTCTGTACCCCAGTACACATCCTCACCTGGCTCCCAGGTATCTACGCGACCACCGCCGAAACCGAAGGTCTTGAAGCCCATGGATTCGAGCGCACAGTTACCCGTCAGAATCATCAGATCCGCCCAGGAAATCTTGTTGCCGTACTTTTGCTTGAGCGGCCAGAGCAAGCGGCGGGCCTTGTCGAGATTGGCGTTGTCCGGCCAGCTGTTCAGGGGTGCGAAGCGCTGCGAGCCGGTGGACGAACCACCACGGCCGTCACTCACCCGGTATGTGCCGGCGCTGTGCCAGGCCATGCGGATGAAGAAGGGACCATAGTGGCCATAGTCAGCGGGCCACCAGTCCTGTGAGTCAGTCATCAACGCGAAGAGATCCGCTTTGAGCGCTTTCAGGTCGAGCTTGGCAAACTCGCTGGCGTAGTCAAAGCTTTCTCCCAAGGGATTCGAGCGGGTGGAATGCTGGTGAAGAATATTCAGGTTGAGTTGATCGGGCCACCAGTCGTTGTTGGTACGGCCTTTCTTTGGTGCGTGCATGACGGGGCATTTGCCTTCGCTACTCATGATCTCTCCTGCTTTTGTTGATAAGTGGGCACAAGGTTTAGAAAGACATTAGCAAAATCTGAAGGCTGTGCCGGTAAAAGTTTTCTATGGCATCGATAGTGGGTGATCCCTCAACGCTGTCGGTGAGAACTGGGTTCATCAGTCGTGGAAGCTGCAGCGTTCGCCAAGCCAGAGGTATCTGGGGCTGCTCCGAGTACGGGTAGAGTGACCGCGAATTCGCTGCCCTGGCCGGAGTCATTATTTCTGGCTGCGACCTTGCCATTGTGCAGTTCGACCAGGCTTTTCACCAGCGCCAGCCCTAGGCCAAGACCGCCCTGAGATCGATCAGGAGAGCGTTCAGCCTGCGTGAAAAGCTCGAAGATATGCGGCAGAAGCTGTGGTTCCAGCCCGATCCCACTATCAATGATTCGCACCTGGACATGTTCACCTCCGCCATCGATCTGCACCTGAATCAAAATTTCGCCCTGTTCTGCCGTATAGCGGCTGGCGTTGCTCAGGATATTCGAGAAAACCTGCACGAGGCGGGTGTGGTCGCCGAGCACCTGAGCCGTAGCGTCTGAATAACGCACCGATAGCGACTGCCGCTTTCCCACAATGAGTGGGTTGATCTGTTCGACGGCATCGCGAATGACGTCCGTCAGGCTTACCGGCTTCCGCTGTAGATTCACCAACCCTCGAGTAACCCTTGAAACATCCAGGAGGTCGTCGACCAGTTGCTTCATATGACTGACCTGCCTGGTAATGATCGCACTGGTTGCCTTAATCTGGCCATCTTTCAGTCCAGGCAGCTTGAGCAATTCGGCGGCAGTGCTGATGGGGGCCAGTGGGTTGCGCAACTCATGCGCCAGCATGGCGAGGAACTCATCCTTGCGCCGACTAGTCGCGCGAAGCTCCTCCTGGGCCTGCTCAAACTCGTGAATATCAGTGCTGGTGCCGAACCACTGAACCGTATTGCCGGCAGCATCAAGAAGCGGAGCTGTCTTGGTGAAAAAAGTCCGGAACTCCCCGGATGCCGATCGCAGAGCCCCTTTCATTTCAAAGGGCTCGCCGGTGGCTATAAGCGTCTTGTAGCGCTCGATGCCCGCCTGTGCGGTCTCAGGGGGGTGCACTACATGCCAGCCCCAGCCTTCGACCTCTTCCAGTGTCTTACCCGTGTAGTCAAAGAACCGATCGTTGAACCAGTGTATGTAGCCATCGGGCCGCGCCATCCAGGCCAGCTGGGGGATGGTGTTGGCCAACTGACGAAGCCGCTCTTCGCTCTCCTGCAAGGCGCGGTTGACCAAGACGGCTTCGGTGACATCGCTGCCCTCGACGAAGATACCGCTGACCTGACCCGCGCTGTCGCGAATTGGCTGGTAGACGAAATCGGCAAATCGCTGTTCGAGATCGCCATCTTCGCTACGGCGCAGTTTTATCGGCACTGCTCGGCCGACATAGGGTGTTCCGCTGCGATAGACCTGGTCCAGCAGCTCGAAGAGACCCTGACCCTCAACCTCGGGCAAGGCCTCACGTACTGTTCTCCCAACCAGCTCACGATTGCCGACCAGTTGATAGTACGCCTGGTTGGCCAGTTCGAATGTGTGGCTCGGGTGCCGTAAAATCGCCATGATGCCTGGCGCCTGCTGAAAGAAGTCACGCAGCCGGTCGATCTCGTCTCGACGCTCCCGCTCCGCAAGCACCTGTCTGGTGGTTTCAGTACAAGTACAGTAGACGCCGCAAATAGCCCCAGACTCATCAAAAACGGGAGAGTAGGAGAAGGTGAACCAGGTCTGTTCGGTGAAGCCCTTGCGTAGCATCGTCAGCGGCAGGTTTTCGAAGAATGAAGCTTCGCCTGCCAGAGCCTTGTTGATGATAGGTAGAATGTCATCCCAGATTTCGGACCAGATATCGGCAAAAGGACGCCCAAGGGCCTTCGGATGCTTCTGGCCGAGTATTTCCGAATACGCATCGTTATAGAGAAAGGCCAGCTGCGGTCCCCAGGCCACGAACATTGGAAACTTCGAGTTCAGCATCAGGTTGAAGATTGTTCTGAGGGCGTGCGGCCAGGCCTCGGGGGCACCCAAGGGTAGCGCCTCCCAATCAGTTCTGCTGACGAGCTCTGCAATGTCCCCTGTACCTAGCTGCAAAATATTCACTACCTTTTTCCGACAACAGGAAGTATCTGGCACTGATAGTCGTATCAGCGATGAGCACGATACGTAGACAATCAGTATTCGGCGCTTTCGAACCCGGGTGAACAAGCCAAAAGCGATGGCTATCCTTGACTTCGTATGTAAACCTGATGAGAGCCAAAACAATGCGCAGGAGATCAGAACGACTATGACTAGCGACGAGATGACAAGCGTTCTAGAAGCAGGCTGTGAAGACCGTTATGATTACTTTCTCAGCGCGGTGGCGGAAAACCGGGATATATGGATTCTGGTCAACGGCAATCAGCAGTTTCTGAAAATCTATGATGAAGATGACGGCATAGAATATCTACCAGTGTGGCCCGACAGGACATTCGCCGCTGCCTATGGCGACGATGCCTCCGGCCTGGAACCCAAGAGCATATCGCTGCCGGAGTTCTTTAAAAAGTGGATCGACGGGCTGACACGTGATGGCCTGCAGGTCGGCGTGTTTCCAGGCTCGGATGCTACCGTCTGGATGTTGACGCCGTCAGAGCTGAAGAATGACCTACAGGAAGCCATGTCTGCACCGTGAACTAGAACTGTGCGAAGGTGATCCTGCTATTCGCCAGCTTCGCTCAGCACCTGGGGCTTTTTGAAAGCTTTCTGAAAAAGCTCCTTGTCTTCGGCGATGACCAGTGCACATTTGTCGGCAAGTTCGTCGCTCATGCCTTCGACTTTCCTCAGTAGGTATTCCCGGATCTCCTCCGACAGCTCGAGCACCTTGTCTCGGGCATCAGCTTCAGCCTTTGTGTTGAAGAGAAGTTCATCAGGTCGCTTCAACGCCATTTCCAGTCCATCCCTATCTGAGTAGTAAACTGCCTGTACTGACATGTTCCGTATACCTTTTCGGCAATAAGTGGTGGCTGTATGTTTATACAGCCAATCTTCGGTTGCTGCAAGTGGACACTAGCGTTTAACCTGGACTTCAGGGCCTGCCAGATGTTGCAAGAGTGGGTTCCTGGTCCAGACCCACTTTCGCAGAGTGGCGCCAATTGCCAGGCCTACCGCGAAACCGCCGATGTGCGCCCAGTAATCCACGCCACCTTCGCCCAGGCTCATGCCGAGAAAGTTCAGGCCCAGCCAGATCGCGAAATACCACATGACCGCGAGCTTCTTCTGCCAGACCACGAACATGAAGGTCATGCTCGCCTTCGGAAACCAGAGCAGGTACATGCCAAAGAGTCCGGCTATGGCCCCGCTCGCGCCAACCGACGGGATAGTCGAGTCGAGATTCGCCAGCACGCTGCCAGCGCCCGCCAGTACGCCGCAGACAAGATAGAGCGCCAGGAAGCGGCCGTGGCCGAGTGCATCTTCGAGATTGTCGCCAGTCAGCCACAGGAAGTACATGTTTCCGGCCAGGTGCAGCATGCTGCCATGGAGAAAGGTCGCAGTGATGAACGTCCATAAGCCGTTACCGCTCTGCACTGTGGCTGGCGCAATGGCGAAGTTGGCGTACACCTCATTGGCCATCTCGAAGTCGAAGCCATAGGAAATGAAGATCAACGAGTTGATGATGACCAATGCGATCGTCACCCAGGGCGTAATGCGGGCTTTGACGTTATATTCGACCGGCATGCGTAATAGTGCCTCGAATACCCAGGTCTTCCAGTTCGTGGACTGGTTCATGTCATTGATGGCGTGTTTGATGGCGGCAGATTTCACGACTTTCGAGACCGTGCCGCGTTCCACCCATGCGCCATCGCAGCCTCTGCATACGTCGATTGCGACATGGTAGTCGTTGAGCAGATGGTAAATCTGCATGGCGTGATTGCAGTCGGGACACTCGCGGCCAGAGTAGCCCAACGACGGTCCCAGGTCGGCAACATAATCGCCACTGTCAGTCCGCTGGCACTTTGCGGCGACCAGCGAATCGAGATCAGCCTTTTCAAACCAGACACCGCCACACTGACGACAGATATCGACTTCTTCGCCGTCATAGTCAGTAGCGGTCAGGTGGCTTGTTCGGCAGTGAGGGCAGAATTTTTTTCCAGGCATCAGCGTTGTTCTTCCTTGAGCAAATTGATGTCGACACCCTCGGCGCTGAGGCTTTGGCCAAGGGTTTCGTAGTTCTCTTTGAGTTTGGGCAGCGTGCCCTGTTCCATGCGGTCCAGCACTGCTGTCAGCAGTTTTGCAGCATGACTGGCGCCGTAGAACCGGTTCTCCGCCTTTTCGATGATGTCTGTGGTGTCGGCGTAGAAACGTCGGCTGGCGTTGAGAAACTCGCTGGGAGTTTCGAATGTAGCCGGCGAATACCGCATCGTTTCCCAGATGAACTCCGACAGCGCCGGATGCTGCGCCTTGAGGTCATCTGGGTTCCTCTTGAGCACCTCATCGACATAGCGCCTTAGCAAACTTGTATTGTCCTGAAGCTCATCGTGCAGCGACGCTTGAAGGTAATAATTCTGTTCCTGCGCCTTGATATTGTCGAAGCGGATGGCCTGTTCGAGGCCGGCATTAGCAGCGAGATAGACGCCGATTATTGTCGCGAGCACGACGAAAACCTGAGAAACCCAGAACCCCGACTTCTGCAGGTCACCGTGATCCAGGTCCCTGATCTTCTGAATGGGTGCTTTCATATTTCATCCCTGTAAAACGCCGGCCCGACCTGGCGCCATGGCATATTCCTGAGGCGCGGGAGCATAAGGGATCAGCGCTGAGAGTTCCAGAAACAGTCCACGTATTGGCGCATTGCCAGGCAGCACCTTGAGCGCTGCAGGGTGCTACACTGCGGATTCTTCCGATAGAAAACTGATGTAAGCCATGCCCGACCAGTTGAATCTCCGTCATCTACAGTACTTTTACGTGATCAGCCGCGAGGGCTCCATCGTTCGCGCCAGCGAAATCCTCGATCTTGCGCCACAGACACTGAGTGGCCAATTGGCAACATTCGAGACTGCGGTAGGTGGACGATTGTTCAGAAGAGAGCGCCGCTCACTGGTGCTGACCGATCTCGGGCGGATGGTGTATGGCTATGCCGAGGATATCTTCGCCACGACAGCAGAACTCAACGAAGCGCTCCGGCAACCGGCGGCCGAGCGACCGACGTCCCTCTCGGCGGGCGTCTCCGCCTCGATTCACAAACTCATCGCCTACCACCTGCTGCAGCCGGCTTTCACGCTCGATCGCCCTGTGAGCCTGCATTGCCAGACGGGCCGTACTGCTGATCTCCTGCTCGCTCTGAAACGACAGGAACTCGATGTTGTACTGACCGATCGAATGCCGCACCTTGACGATCAGACTCGCCTGACCGTGCATCCGATCATGCGTTCGACCATCAGTCTTTTTGCGTCGCCAGCACTGGCGGGGAGGCTTCGCGGTGATTTTCCTGCTTCGCTCGAAGGCGAACCATTCCTGGCGAACGCAACAGACGCGCCGTACTACGACCAGCTGATCAACTGGTTCTCCCGGGCGGGTATCCGCATGCGTCTGGTGGCTCAGATCGACGATAGTGCGCTCATCAAGGTGTTCGGGCGCGAGGGTGTTGGTGTATTCGCAGCACCTACAGCCATCAGTGCCGAGGTATGCAGGCAATACGAAGTGGAAGCGATCGCCAGTATCGACGCGGTAAGCGAAGAGCTGTTCGCTGTCACGCGAGGCCGGACGATACTGCACGACGGCGTACGAGCCATCTGCAGGCCGGCAACCTTGTTCAACTGAGTCCCATTCATCGATAATGTCGATGAACGCGACTCGTTAAAACATGTTTTCTCGATCCTGTTAATCGGCGATCATGGCGCCACATGCTGAACGCCAGGACCTCCCATGCCCGATATTATTGTCATGTTCTTTTTGCTGGGCCTCATTGCCGGCGCGCTTAAGTCCGATCTGACCATACCGAAGGCCGCTTACGACATCCTCAGCCTCCTGCTGATGCTGACCATAGGCCTCAAAGGTGGCATGGCCTTGCATGGCAATCTGGGCTGGAACCTGCTGCCCGAAGTCCTTGGCGTCATCGCGCTGGGCTTCTGCTTGCCCTTGTTGATGATCCCGATACTCCGCCACCTGGTGGGGCTGAATGTGGCCGACTCAGCGAGCTTCGCCGCTCATTATGGCTCGGTCAGTGCAGGCACCTTTGCCGTGGCGCTGGCCTGGGTCGAGGCGCGGGGGCTTCCCATTGGTGGTCAGGTCACGCTCTACCTGGTGCTGCTTGAGCTGCCCGCTATTCTGGCGGGCCTCTGGTATTTCAGGAGTCAGCAATCTGCAGCCGCACAAAGTGCACGCGTGCCGCTTTGGCAGGAAACCCTGACCAATCGCAGCGTGGTCCTGCTTGTCGGCGGTGTAGTGATCGGTGCGCTTTACGGACCCGACCAGGGTAATGGTGTAACGAATACACTGACCGGCGCATTTTCGGCTGTTCTGTCGCTCTTCCTGCTTGAGATGGGCCTTGTTGCCGCGGAAACGCTCAGAGGACTGCGACTCAAACAATGGCGAGTTGTCGCCTTCGCGCTGGTCATGCCGCCGATCCTGGCAGTACCAGGTCTGCTCACCGGTGTGGCGCTAGGACTCGAAGAAGGCAGCATCGTGATTCTGGCAACGCTTACTGCAAGTGCCTCATACATCGCAGCACCGGTCGCGGTGCGGCATGCCATCCCTGAAGCCAATATTGGTCTCGCCATGCTGGCCTCGCTGGGGGTCACCTTTCCTTTCAATGTGCTGGTTGGTATCGGGCTTTACCATGGCTATATGAAAATGATGATAAGCTGATGCGGCCTGAAAAAGCTGGCGTAATATATTGAAAAGATTCAATATATCCCTTTAAAAAATCTTAAAGGGATATAGCATGAAGGCAGGATCTGGCATGAGGATGGCAGTCGCTGCTGCTGTTGCGTGGATCACATTGGCAATACAGGGCTGCGCAGACGACTCGAAGGCTGCTGAGACAACGGATTTCACCCGGATCAGCTCGGGTTCATACTCTGGCATTCAGACCAAGACGCTGACCATTTACGACAACCAGGCAGATTTCGAAGCGGCTTATTACGCCGATACGGATTTGACGCTGCCTGCACCGATCATCGATTTTCAGCAAACGCTGGTGATCGGTGCCTTCATGGGCGAGCAGCCAATCCTGAGTAACAGTATCAGTGTGGAGTCCGTCGTCACTGACGACGAGAAGATCGTAGTCCAGGTAAAGTCACTGGAATTGGCCGATGGTTGCATCAGTCAGCCCGCAGTAGGTTATCCGTATGAACTGGTCAGTATCGCCAGGCCTACCGGGAAGCAGATCCTGTTCGTGGAGTCGCTCGGCAGCAAGCCCTGTACCAGTGGCTGAGCTTTCATCTGTCGGCGCTATCAGAAGGCAGTGGTAGATTGCGCTCTGCGGTTAGGGCCCTGATCAGGGCCTGCCCCTCTTGCGTTGCCCGATTCACGTAGATCGCATGCGGGAATCGATCGAGAGCGCTTTCGGAGAACTGGTAGTCTGTCCGGTCCATCTTGAGCAGGTCCATGATATACCAGCCGGTCTCCTGAATCGCGAGCACGTAGTCGATCCTGCCACGTGCGAGCATGCGGAAAGCCTGCGAAATATCATCGATGAACACGAGTTTGGCACCACTTTCGACCAGTTTGGCATTATACGCCTGCAATTTGCTCGACCTCGTCACCGCGATCTGACGGCCAGCGAGCTCTGTGAGATTCTGCCAGCGGAAGGGCGCGTTTTCACGAGCTCTGAACAGCCCGTAAATAAAGTTGCCATCTTCAAGAACGAGTCTTATGGTGGTTTCGACATCACCCGCCTGAGGCACGTATGAGGCATGCCAGGCTTCCCTGTCCATGGTTTGCTGGACGCGCCCTGGCGGCAGGAAGCGCGGGGCGATTTCGATACCTGAGCCCTGCAGTCGCTCACGCAGCAATGTGAAAGAGGAGCCCTGTGAGGGTTCAGATTCGGTGGTGAAGGGGGGGTACTCGATTGTGAGGACCTTGACGATAGTTGAAGCGGGCAGTGGGTCGGTCTGAGCGTGAGTCATCAAAGCCGCCGAGGACAAGGTGAACCATATGAATGTCAACAGCAGTCTATTCATGGCAGTTTTCTCACGCTCACAGAACCCTTTAGTCTTCTCATCATAGATCGCCTGCGAGCACCGGTCCATGGCGACTTTTTCGGCAGGATATGGTGAGTTGACAGCGGAGGCCGACACGCCGTATCAGTATCCTTAGCGAGCAAGGGTTACACGAGAACATGACTATTTTCAGAACGCATCTACTGATGCTGCTGGCTTGGGCGGCGACAGCGTCATATGCCGACGACTACTGTGCTTATGGCCATACAAACCAGCTGGTATGGAACGAGCACTTCGAGCGTTCGCTGAACGAATTTTTCGTCGGTAGCCGCGCAAGCCTGTTCTGGAGTAACTCGGCAATAGCTGACCAGGTGCTCACCGGTCTTGGCGGCCCACCAGAGAAGCTCAGACCGCTGAGTGAGGGCTACGTGCTGGCCAGCGCTTGCCGAGCCGACAGTTGTACCGAAAAAGCCGCAGTAGTGCTGTCCTGTCCTGACACCGTCGAGGCCGTGGCTGTTATTCACTACACCTGCCAGGAATCTTCAGAATGGCAAATCTGTACCGATAAGCCTGTGCTCACACTGTTCCGGGACAAGAACAAGGCGTCACCTGTTGCGAGCAGCGCCCTCAAGGCCTGGGCGATCAATGCGGTACCGAAGCGCCTCCTACCGTTGACCTATGACTATCGAGATCGTCATAACGATCTCATGGAGGCGCCGGTCTTTCATGGCGTTAGTGTGCTGCGGTGACCGAGTATTTTATTCAGGCTTTCGTCTATCTCGTGGCCGCCGTAATCGCTGTGCCCCTCGCCAAACGTTGGGGCCTGGGCTCTGTACTTGGTTATCTTGTGGCGGGGGTCGTCATAGGGCCTGTTACCGGACTGGTGGGGCAGGAGACTAATACCATCCAGCACTTCGCCGAATTCGGCGTCGTCATGATGCTTTTTCTCGTCGGCATGGAGCTGGATCCGAAGGCCCTGTGGGCGATGCGGGTCCGCTTGGTTGGTCTGGGGGGGCTGCAGGTTGTCCTGACGGCGGGTGCAGGGATGGGTATAGCGAGCTGGTTGGGTCTGCCCTGGCAAAGCGCCATCGCCGTCGGCCTGATTTTCGCCCTGTCGTCGACTGCAATAGTTCTGCAGACCCTGAACGAAAAGGGACTTTCCAAAACCGATGGCGGACGCAGTGCATTTTCGGTGCTGCTGTTTCAGGACATCGCAGTCATTCCAATGCTCGCCCTCATACCTTTGCTGGCACTGCCAGAACTTGCGGGCGTCATCAATGATACGGGCGCCCATTCGGACAGTATCAGCCTGGTCACCCATTTGCCGGGCTGGGCGCATGCCCTAGTCGTGGTTGGCGCAATTGCCGCGGTCATCGCCGGTGGAGTCTTTCTCAGCAAGCCGCTGTTCCGCTATGTGGCGCAGTCGGGTCTTCGCGAGGTATTCACGGCAACGGCATTGATGCTCGTGATTGGCATCGCCGCCCTGATGGCATTGGTGAACCTGTCGCCCGCACTCGGCGCTTTTCTCGCTGGCGTGGTGCTGGCTAACAGCGAATTTCGCCACGAACTTGAAGCCAACCTTGAACCGTTCAAGGGGCTGTTACTGGGTCTCTTTTTCATCACGGTTGGGGCCGGTATCAACTTCGATGTCCTGCAGGCCGAATGGGACACGATTCTCGGGCTCAGCCTGGCTGTCATCGTAGTGAAGGCGCTGATCCTGCTGGGGCTAGCCCTGCTTTTCAAAATCAAGGGGAGTAACGGCTGGCTCTTTATGCTTGGTCTCGCGCAGGCCGGAGAGTTTGGTTTCGTGTTGCTCACATACAGTGTCCAGAACAGCGTCATCGCCGTTGAAACGTCGCAGATCCTGTCGGTGGTGGTGGCGTTTTCGATGTTTCTCACGCCAGCACTATTCATTCTCTACGACCGGGTCGTCCTGCCGAGATATAGAAGTGCGCAAAACGATGCGCGGGAAGCGGACACGATAGACGATCAGGCGCCCGTCATTGTGGCAGGTGTCGGCCGCTTCGGACAGATCGTCTGTCGTCTGCTGCGGGCCAATAATATTCCAATCGTCGTCCTGGATCATGAAATTGCGCAAATCGAGAACGTTCGTCAGATTAATATCAAGAGCTTCTTTGGCGATGCGAGCCGTTCGGACCTGCTTGAGACAGCAGGTATCGAACATGCACGGCTATTGATTGTTGCGATAGACGACCGTGAGCGGGCGGTCGAGATGGTTCAGCACGTCAAACAGTTTCATCCTGGTGTGTGGATACTCGCGCGGGCATTTGACCGTGGTCATGGCTACCGGCTGCGTGTCGCTGGTGCTGATGACATTGTTAGCGAAACCTATCATTCGGCACTTGAAGCTGGCAGCCATGCCCTTACAGCGATGGGCGTGCACCCTCTGCGAGCGAAGCAAATGACCACGGCTTTCGTGAACAAGGAAAACGCGCACGAAGATGAATTGTTTCAGGCCTGGAAAGAAATGGACGGGGGTGTGGATTTCAGCCCGCGTTATGGCGAGCTGTTCATGAAACTCGAGGAAGCCTTGAGCAGTGCCATGCAGCAGGACTTCGAGACTCCAGCCCATGTCGAGGAACCGATCTGGGCGGCACCTGAATCAGAGACCGAACGCGGACCTGCGGGTACAGTCAGTCGGTAATGGAAGCTAGTGCCTCCTTGATGGTTCGGTCGTTGACCGGGCGGACCAGACGGTTGATCTCCTGGCCATCCTTGAGAAACACGAGCGTTGGCCAAAGCTTTACCCGAAACGCGCGTCCCAGCGGTTTACCCTTGCCATCTTCGATCTTCAGATGTGGTACCTCGGGATGCGCTGAGAGCGCCATGTTCAGATGCGCCTGGGCGGCTTGGCAGTGTCCGCACCAGGGCGTCCCGAACTCGATCAAGGCCGGTCCCTTCATGGCCTCCACGTCAGCCAGCGCTGGTTCCTCTGCCTCATAGCGGGTGCTCATCGTCATGCCGTCTCTCCTTCCTGCCTGTTCGCGGTAAGATACGAACACGGCACCGAATGGATTCATCCGAATGACGGGGACTGGCTCAGATTTTCAGGCCAAAGATCTGAATGAGACCGATGGCGATGAGGTAGATCGCGACGACGTAGTTCAGCAGCTTCGGGCTGAGCAGAATGAGTATGCCGGCCAGGATTGAAAGCAGTGGGATAAGCTGTATGTGTAAAGTCATGGTGTTCTCGCTGCAGCAGATATGAGTAAAGTTGAAACGCTTCTTCATAGTAGCAGCCAAGTTGGCCACTGACAGCGTATATTGAGCCTCAAGCAACAGAGGCGGGTTGATGAGGTCGATCGGACAGCAAGGCAGGTGCCTGACTTGAAAGTTGATGTCATAAAGGCTCATTTCCTGGTGCTGCTGGCTACTCTCCTCGTTGCAGGCTCATTTATCGCTTCGGCCGCGCTGGCAAAGGTTTTGAACCCGTATTCTCTGACGCTACTGCGCTTTGTCTGCTCGGTCGTGATACTTGCGCCGTTTATTTTCCTACAACCAGCCATGCGCGCCCGGATACACTCGGTGCTGCCGCGTGCGCTCATCATCAGCTTCTTTTTCTCGGCATTTTTTGTATGCATGTTCGAGGCGCTGAAGACAACGAGCGCGCTGAACACGGCCGCCATTTACACCCTGGTGCCGCTTATTACAGCTGTTATAAGCCGGCTTGTGTTGCGTGAGCAGCTGGCCATTCCTCGCGTCGCTATCTACCTGCTGGGGGCGGCTGGCGCCTGTTGGGTCATCTTCACGGGGCAGTCAGCCGGCGTTGTTTCACTCACACTGAAGCAGGGTGACCTGATCTTTCTCGGTGGCGCGGTGCTGATGGCCTGCTACGCAGTTTCGATGAAATTGCTCTACCGTAATGACGAAATGATTCTTCTGGTTTTCGCAATTCTGCTCGGCGGCTGTATCTGGATGAGCCTGGCCCTCATGTTGACCGGTAACGCGCCTCACTGGCAGCTGCTGGACGGCACCGCAATCTATCAGATGGCTTACCTCGTCCTGGGCGCCACGATTGGAACCGTTTACCTCTTTCAGCGAACCATAGTCGCGCTCGGGCCGAGCCGTGTAAACGCCTATATCTACCTCAATCCCGCCTGTGTTGCGTTGCTGGCGCTTGTCATCGATGATGAATCGATTGCGCTGACGGTGTTGCCAGGCATCATCGCCACTGTATTAGCCACTATGCTGCTGCAGAGGCGGGGGCCGGGCGCGCGCTGATTCGCCGATCGACCTCGCTCAGAGCAGTCTGCGTCCGCGTGGTCTTTCGTATAACTGACACTCGCACTTGCGACATTCGCTTCACCAGAACAGGACACACACATGACAGGTATTGATATCGGCATCGATAAGGATCACCGAACAGCGATAGCAGAGGGCCTCAAGCGCCTGCTGGCTGACACCTACACGCTGTATCTGCAGACGCATAATTTTCACTGGAACGTAACCGGTCCAGCCTTCCGCGAACTGCACCTGATGTTCGAAGAGCACTACACCGAACTTGCAGTGGCGGTGGATGACATTGCTGAGCGTATCAGAACACTCGATGTGGCAGCACCCGGCACTTATAAGGAGTTCGCAAGGCTCAGCTCCATCAAGGAGGTTGATGGTGTGCCTGGCTCGGATGAAATGGTCGACCTGTTGACCAAGGGGCATGAGCAGGTCGTACGAACCTCGCGGGAGGTGCTCAAGGTAGCACAGGAGGGCGATGACGAATCAACCGCTGCGCTGGTTTCGGATCGCATGCGGGTGCATGAGAAAACCTCGTGGATGCTCAGAGCCATCAGGAAATAGTTGACGATCTTGAGTCGACTGCGAGCCGCTTGAATATCGGTGTAATCGCCGACACCCATGGCCTGCTCCGCCCGCAGGCAGAGCAGGCTCTCGCGGGCGTTGATCTGATTATTCACGCTGGTGATGTGGGCAAAGGTGATGTACTCGAACGGCTCGGACAAATTGCGCCAGTGGTCGCGATTCGGGGCAACATCGATACCAGTGGCCCCGCGGCTCAGCTGCCAGATACCAGAATGCTGGAGCTGGCAGGCCATCGGGTATTTTTACTGCACGATATCAAAACGCTCGAGCAGCCGGCTGCGGCGGGCTGTGACATCATCATCGCAGGCCACTCACATAAACCTCGAAATGAGATGCTTGATGGTGTGCTGTATTTCAACCCAGGCGGGGCAGGTCGCAGGCGCTTCACACTGCCAATTACGGTGGGGCATCTGGCGCTTGCCGAAGGATCAATCGTGGGCACCATTATCGAACTGGAGCAGTCCGCCTGAGGGCGTGGTACCGCTATCGGCAGACGAATCGCCCGAAAGCTTCGCCTCGGGGTGCATAGGCAGTTTTCGCAAGGAGCATCGCGCCTGAATGTTAGCCTTCCTGATACTCCACATCACTGCGCTGTTACTGTGGGTGGCTTCTTTAATGTATCTGCCGGCCTTGATTGCAAGTGGGTATGAGTGTACTGCCCAGCGTGCGGTTGGAGCAGAACGGCCTGTTGTGCTTGCCCGACTACTATTCACAAAAATTGCTACGCCAGCTGCGCTGGTGGCCATCCTTGCAGGCACAGGAGTGTTTGTGCTCAATAGAACGGTTGACGCCTGGCTCATTATCAAGTTGACGCTGGTGACGGGTCTGGTGGTCGCTCACTGTACAACAGGTTTTCTCGTTGTTAAGAGCGAAGCGGCAAAGCCGAGGCCGGTCGTCCTATGGTGTTGGCTCACTGCGACGTTTTCTGCGGCCTTGGCTACGGGCATCGTATGGATCGTGCTGGGCAAGCCGGATTTTGAGCGTCTGCTGTGAAGCGCCATGCACTACGCCATAAGCTAACTGCCGTGTCTGCGCTCGGCCATCTTGTCGGGGGATACTGCTACCGCCTGGTCATAAACGAGGAGCCCGCCAAGCAGGCTGGCAAGTGCAATCATGAATCCGCTGAGCAAGGACAAATACAGGCCCCACGGCGAAACGACTTCGTCATGAGGCTCGACGATCCGGAGCAGCCAGTTCAGCGTCGATATCGACAGCAGCATGACAGCCAATATCGCATGGCACCACGCCGCAATGAGATTGCGGATCTCTCTGACCAGAACGAGATCCATAAATCCGATTGCACCAGAAACCCAGCCACCTACCGTTCCCACGCCGACCAGCCAGAGGCTCGCTCGGGCCCAGAAGTTATCGGCGGTGTAGAGGTAAGCCAGATCTGCGGGTATCAGCATGAGCAAGGCAGCGACTGGAAAGTGAATGAGCATCGGATGAATCGGATGACCAAGAATCGACATCTTGCTGGGAATGGATTCTCGGGCCATGAACATCACTCTGGTGGGTCCGCGCTGCGGGACGTGGGCTTCGGTATGCGAGGTATTACGTGCGTATGAAGGACCGTAGCTCAATCCAGTTCTGCGCTGCAAGCCTCTGTGGCTTGCTCTCCGCATGTTCAGGTCCGCTGTCCTCGCTAGATCCGGCGGGCCCCCATGCCGCCACAGCAGCGCAACTCTGGTGGGGCATGTTCGCCTTCCTCACTGCCGTCTTTCTAATCGTTATAATTCTATGGCTCTATGCCATGAAGCGAAAGCCCGGGCGCGTTTCTGACGAGAAGGCACAGCGTATTCAGAATCGCTGGATTCTTGGTGGCGGTCTTGCACTCCCTATCGTCAGTATCAGTCTCATTCTGCTGATCGGCATTCCGGCGGGCCGAAGTATGTTGCCGCTTCCACCGCAACAGGGCGAGGCGCTGAGGGTCGACGTCCAGGCGGCGCAATGGCAGTGGCGGGTCAGTTATCCCAATATCGATGTGACGTTGACAAACGAGCTTCACATACCTGCGGGGCAGGCGGTAGACGTTCATTTGACCACCGCCGATGTCATTCATTCCTTTTGGGTGCCGAGATTGGCCGGCAAGCTGGATACGATACCAGGGCGTACCAATGTGCTCCGTCTGGAGGCGACTTCTCCGGGGGTGTATCTGGGCCAGTGTGCAGAGTTTTGTGGTCTCGAACATGCCGCCATGAAATTCACTGTTATCGCACATTCGCCAGCCGATTTCGAAGCCTGGCTGAAGGAGAAGCAGGACAATGACTGAAGGCATTGCAGCGCATAATGAATCGAGGCATGAGCGTCTGCACCGTGTCTGGCGTTACCAACCCGGTTTGGGTGCGCTTGCTGCAGTGAATCACACAACTATCGGGCTTCGATTTCTATTCACCGGTGTGATCTTCTTTCTGGTTGGCGGGCTGCTGGCCATGCTCATCCGCACACAGCTGGCGCTGCCCAACCAGGACATCGTCAGCCCGGCCATGTACAACCAGCTCTTCACAATGCACGGCACGGTGATGATGTTTCTGTTTGCCATTCCGGTGCTCGAAGGTGCTGCGATGTATCTCATTCCCAAGATGATTGGTGCGCGCGATCTCGTCTTTCCAAGGCTGAGTGCCCTGGGCTATTACTGTTACCTGTTCGGTGGGCTCATCATCATGACGAGTCTGCTGCTGGGCATCGCGCCCGATGCTGGCTGGTTCATGTACACCCCACTGAGCAGTATCGAATATTCGCCCGGTCTGGGATCAGATTTTTGGCTGATTGGCATCACTTTCGTTGAAATATCGGCAGTTTCGGCGGGTATAGAACTGGTGGTCTCGATATTGCGCAGCCGCACAAGCGGTATGTCGCTCAACCGCATGCCGATATTCTGCTGGTACATCCTGGCCATGGCCTTCATGATCATCTTCGGCTTCCCGCCACTGATACTCGGCAGCATACTGCTCGAGCTCGAACGGGCCGCAGGCTTTATCTTTTTCGATGTGGATGGGGGTGGAGATCCGCTGTTGTGGCAGCATTTGTTCTGGCTCTTCGGTCATCCCGAGGTCTACATCATATTCTTGCCTGCAGCCGGCATCGTCTCGACGCTGATTCCCGTATTCGCACAGCGCCCGCTTGTCGGGTATCGCTGGATCGTGCTCGCCATCATCGTCATGGGCTTCATCAGCTTCGGGCTCTGGGTCCATCATATGTTCACGGTAGGAATTCCGAGCCTGGCGCTAGCCTTCTTTTCCGTGGCGAGCATGCTGGTGGCCATTCCCACCGGGATCCAGATCTTTGCCTGGCTCGCGACCCTGTGGTCGGGCAATGTGAAATACAGCCTGCCCATGTTGTGGCTAGTGGGCTTCCTCGTGGTTTTCGTCTGTGGCGGCCTGACCGGCGTCATGCTGGCCCTGGTGCCATTCAACTGGCAGGTGCACGACACGCACTTCGTTGTTGCGCATATGCACTATGTGCTCGTCGGCGGGATGATGTTCCCGCTCATCGCTGGTTTCTATTACTGGCTGCCGCACGTCTCTGGAAGGATGGCATCGGAAAAGCTGGGCCGCTGGGGTTTCTGGCTGTTCTTCATCGGGTTTAATCTCACCTTTCTCATCATGCATCTCACCGGCCTGCTCGGCATGCCGCGGCGAGTGTTCACGTATGACGCCGGTCTCGGCTGGGAGTGGTTCAACCTCGTGTCATCGATAGGTGGCTTTGTGACGGGAATTGGTGTGGCCCTGATCGTCCTGGATATCGCCCTACATTTCCGTTTTGGCAGAAAGGCGGGTACGAACCCCTGGAATGCCGATACGCTCGAGTGGGCAACGCCCATGCCGATAACGACTTACAATTTCGCCAGTCTGCCCTGGATTGAGACGCGCACACCGATGTGGGACCGTCCTGATCTCGCGGCGCGGATCGAAGCTGGTGAGTTTGGTCTTGCGGAGCCTCGACATAACCTGCGCGAGACCTGGGGTTCGGATGCGGTGACCGGTGAGCTCAAAGAAATCATTCACCTGCCGGCCAACTCCTGGCTGCCATTGATCAGCGCGGGCTTCATCGCCGTCATGTGTATCTGTCTTCTGGTCAAGAGCTATCTGCTGGCACTGCCTGCATTCATAATGGCCATCATCTACCTGCTGCAGTGGAGCTGGCATAATGGGGCACATCCCGTTGCGGCACCGTTCTATGACGATGAACCGTACGATCCCCCCTTGCATTCGCGAACCTGTGACGGGCCAGGGCGCTGGGGCATGATCGTGACAATGATGGCCAATGGCACCCTTTATGCCTCGCTGCTGTTCGGCTGGTTCTATCTCTGGACGGCGGCGCCGCTGTGGGAGACGCCTGAAGATGGGCCGCTTTCACTCGCGTTTTTGTTAGTGACTGGTGTGCTGCTGAGTGCCGTGGTTCTGCTCTACCGCCAAGCCGTGGGTCGCCTGGCTGCCGGCGACGCTCGCGGCCTCGAGGCTCGTCTATGGCTGGTGAGTGTTCTCGGGCTGCTGCATTTCGCGGGTCTGCTCTGGGTGTTGCTGGACGCGGGCCTGTCGCCTCGAAGCTCGGCTCATGATTCGGTGTTGATGGTCATGCTGATCTATCTGCTGCTGCACGGCGGGCTGGCGGCCATATTGACCGGCCTACAGGCACTGCGTGTGCGAATTGGCTATGTCGGCGCGCGAGCACCCTACGAGCTTTTCGTTCTGCAGCCGTTCTGGAGCTACACAGTTGGCATCTACTGGATCAGTTTCGCAGCATTCATCCTGCTGCCGATGGGATGGGGCTGATACATGGGCGCTTTCAGCTTTGGACCAGGCCATCCCGCACATCTCGTACTTGGTCTGGTAGTCTGGATCCTGTGGTTCGTCTTGCTCTACGGTGGCTTGTCAGTAGCTTGTGCGCTGGTTCCTCCGGAGTCATCGCAGGGCGCCTGGAACTGGCTCAACGGCACTATGCTAGTGCTTGCGCTTGTCTTCGCTGGCGGCCTGCTCATGGGCGCCTGGTCGAACTGGCGTCACGCGCCGTCCGCTGACGATGGCAAAGATCGTCAGCGCTTTCTCTGCCGGACCGCAGCCGCAGTCTATCTGTTCGCAGCGCTTGCCAGTCTCGCCATCAGCCTGCCAGCCCTGTTGCTGCCGCCATGCACCTGAGAGCCCCTGGCGCCATTCTGACGGCTGCTATTGCAGCTTCGTTCGCAGGACCCGCATGTGCCCACAGCTTATTGGTAGACGACGTGGCCGAGCAGGCAGCGGGCGTTCTCAGTGCGACGATCCTCGCTGCCTGCTGGTTGCTGTACCTGACCGGGTCGAGACGGCGACCACCGCGCCGCGTTCAGCTCGTCTGCTTTCATTCAGCCATGGTGCTTAGCGTTCTGGCTGTCCACGGGCCGCTTGACGGCTGGGCCGAGCGCAGCACCAGCTGGCACATGGTGCAGCATATGTTGTTCATGGTGGTCATTGCGCCGCTCTGGGTCCTGGCTCGTCCACTGCCGCAATTGGTGGCGACGGGTGGCCGGCGGCTGGCCAGGACGGCGGAGCCGCTGCTGAAATGTGCTCGGCATCCTATGCTGGTGGCGTATGCCCACGCATTCATCATCTGGTTCTGGCACACGCCGTACTTCTACACCCTGGCTCTCGAAAACCCCTGGTGGCACATAAGCGAGCATGGGCTCTTTCTCATATCGGCAGGTCTGCTTTGGTGGGTGGTGCTCCGCAGCAGCCGTGGGCAGTTCGGCTGGGCCCTGACCGCCCTGTTGTTTACGCTGATGAATACCGGGTTTCTGGGCGCCTTGCTCACATTTGCCAACGCACCGCTTTACGGGGATGCCCGGGGGCTGGAGGATCAGCAGCTCGCTGGCCTGATCATGTGGGTCCCGGGTGGGCTGCCCTATCTCGTGGCTTCTGCCTGGATAGGCTATCGCTGGACCTTGCAGCTGCAGCGGCGGGTCAGTGCGCGGTCCGGTCAGCCGCCGGCGGTGCGGCAGCCTCTATAAGTTCCGACTCACGGCGCCAGGAGAGCTTGATGTTCAGTGCACTTAGTTAAGTAAGATGCCGCCTTTTGCCGAATGAAGACCTGTCTGCTGGCAGTTTCTGAACCAGCGACTGAAATGCTCGGTCGCTAGTGGTTTCGCGATGAGATTACCCTGGGCCTCGTCACAGTCCAGCCCGTTGAGGTGATGATAGCTCTCACTCGTTTCCACGCCTTCTGCCACAACCCTGTATCCCAGATCGTGAGCCATGTTGATCATCGATTTGACCAGGGTCTGGCTGCGTTTCCGCTGTTCCAGATCAGTGATGAAGCTGCGGTCAATCTTCACAACATGAGCAGGAACATGCTGCAAATAGGCGAGACTGCTATAGCCGGTGCCAAAGTCGTCAATTGCCACGTGGATGTCCAGGCTGATGAGCCTTGCGAGCTGTTCGCGTGCGGCCCGGCCATTACTGAGCAGACCGCTTTCTGTAAGCTCGAGTTCGATGCAGTCTAGCGGCAGCTTCTCAGCGGCCAGATAGCCCAGAAGCCGATCGGTGAAATCATCCTCCAGCAGATTCGCCGCAGCAATATTGACCGCCACCCGAATATTCAGGCCCTGCCGACGCCACTCGGCCACCTGGGCCAGTGCGTGGCGGAGTACCCAGTCCGTAAGCGGCCTACACATGGGCGACTGCTCCAGGAGTGGTATGAATTCGGTGGGATAGATCGTGCCAAGGGTGCGGTGGCGCCAGCGCAGCAGTGCCTCGGCACTTCGGCATTCACCGCTCGCCATCATCACACGCGGTTGATACACCAGGTGTAACTGGTCTGAAGAATCCACTGCATGGCGGAAGTCGGCCAGCAGGTTGAAGGTGCGCTGGTGCAAGGCATCGGAAGCTGCTGAATAAACGCCTGCAACAAGGTCATGATCACGAGCATCGCGCGCAGCGCAGTGGGTCCGCCGCAAGGTCGTTGTAGGGCTCACCCGACCAAGTCGAAACGGCACAATGCCAAAGGTGGGATTCAGCGCCAGCGGGGCTGCTTCGTCTTCGAGAGCGGTGACAAGTGCTTCGCGCAGTCCGTGAGCCCGCTGCAGCACCTGAAGCTCCTCACCGCGCTCCAGGTGAGCGAGCTGGCCTGGACCAACATGGTAAAGCTTCTTTTCAGCCGGCCAGGCGGGAGAAGCCTGTAAACGGTTCCGGCCAGTACAGACAAGCTCGGACAGATAGCCCGGTCCCATGATTCGTTGCAGGGAACCGACATGGCTCAGATCCACCAGGTCGGTACTCACCGCGTGATACCGTTCTCCCGGGTGGTCCTTCGCCAGATCGTCGAGATCTTCGATAAATTGGATGTAGTTGGGCAGGCCACTGCTGAAGTCGACACGACCAACTGCATGCTGAAGATCGACCTGCGACATCACCATGCGTGAGCAGTCCTGCAAGGCTGCCAGCTCGTTATCCGAAGCCTCTCGTGGCTCGTGACCCAAAACGCACATCGAACCGAGCGTGAAGCCGTCATGGGTAATGAGTGGGGCGCCTGCATAGAAGCGAATACCGGATTTCGCGAGCGCGCTGTCGACGTAGAAGTCGGAGGCCAGAAGATCGTTGATGACCACCACATTAGAGGTCATGGTGACTTCGGCACAGCACGCTTTATAGCGGGGGATTTCCCAATGCTCTATACCCACACGCGACTTGAACCATTGGCGATCCCGGTCGGTGAGTGATATCGCTGCAATAGGCAGGTCATAGATCTGCCTTGCCATTCGCACGATGCGATCAAAACTCTCGCTAGGTGGCGTGTCCAGGAGATTGAGTTGCCGCAGAACGGCGAGACGTGCCTTTTCGAAACCGTCCATACGCTTCGATATGCTCATATGACGAATGAAAGCGGAATTCAGGTTGTCTTACAATCAGATAGGACCTGCCGCTATTATCGTTATTATTATTTCTGTTAACCTGCCTAGTGTCCCGTCTGGTTAATCCACTAAGCTAAATGGTGTATA
>TARA_R100000306_G_scaffold62601_1_pt1 | contig 56665 bp, 57 predicted proteins | sample TARA_R100000306 | Tara Oceans TARA_R100000306 (sample SAMEA2620824) | marine metagenome | biome: marine biome (ENVO:00000447); feature: mesopelagic zone (ENVO:00000213); material: "saline water (ENVO:00002010), including plankton (ENVO:xxxxxxxx)" | depth 1000 m | reverse complement strand
ATGGCGGAACCGGCGGCGGCGATGGCGGCGGCGATGGCGATGGCGATGGCGATGGCGATGGTGGAACCGGCGGCGGCGATGGTGCAGACACTGGTCAGAGTATATATGAGGCGCAGTGTGCCAGCTGTCATGGTGATGATGGCAGCGGCGGCTCTGTAGGCGTAGCGCTAACCAGCCGGCAGGAGCTGACTGCGCTGGCGAGTTATATCGAGGCCCGCATGCCGCTCGGCAATCCAACGGCTTGTGGCGCAGACTGCTCTGACAAGGTCGCAGCCTACATTGCTGAAACCTTCTGGGATGACGCGCCCGTGGACCTGGAGGACGAAACACCGGGCCCGCGACAACTCAACCTGCTCACCCGTTACCAGTACGAAAATACGGTGCGGGATCTGCTAGGCGTCACGCCAGACGTGACAAACAATTTCCCTGTAGAAGCCATCGTTCGCGGGTTTGACAACAACGCCAGCAAGAACGTGGTGACTAGTCGCCATGTCGATGAATATCTCGGTGCCGCTGAAACGCTTGCTGAACGTGCAGTGGCTCAACGACGGGCACACCTACTCAGTTGTGATCCCGGCAGCGCCGGTTGCGCAGAACGCTTCATCAAGGACTTTGGCCTGAAAGCATTTCGCAGACCGCTTTCTGCCGCTGAGCAGTCAAGCTATGAAACGCTGTTCGAAAGTGAGGGTGATTTCAACGCCGGTATGAGACAGGTGATTCAAGCCATGCTCGTGTCGCCGAACTTCCTGTACATCAGCGAACTCGGTGAGGCGGTGAGCGGCAATATTTACCGACTCACACCATATGAAGTGGCTTCGCAGTTGTCCTACATGTTCCACGGTAGCGCGCCAGATGCCGCCCTGTTACAAGCTGCTGCCAGCAACGCGCTCTCGACGCCAGCCCAGCTGAACGAACAGGCAAGACGTTTGCTGCAAAGCCCTAAAGCCCGGGAGCATATGGGCCACTTCGTTGCACAGTGGCTGGAAGCCGATCAGAACTCCATTGGCAGCAAGGACATGGGCATCTATCCGAACTTCACGCCGGCGGTCAGAGCGGCCATGGACATGGAGATGAAAGCCTTCTTCAACCATGTTGTGTTCGACTCCACCCAGATGTTCGATGAATTGTTCAACGCCGACTACGTCTTCGTTAACAATGCACTGGCGAACTATTACGGCATTCCTGGTGTCACAGGCAATACCGTTCAGAAAGTGGCTGACACGACCGGTAACCGCGGCGGCCTGCTAACCCTCGGCGCAGTCATGGCAGCACACGGCCACGCCAATGAAACCGCTCCGGTACCAAGAGGCGCCTTCGTTCGCGACCGCATCATGTGTCAACAACTGCCACCACCCCCGGTGGACCTGGATACCAGTTTCCCCGACCCGGATCCCGAGATGACGACTCGTGAGCGCTTTGCAGAGCGCACCAAGGCGCCAGAGTGCCAGGCCTGCCACCTGTACCTCAATGGCGTGGGCTTCGGCTTCGAAGCCTTTGATGGTGCCGGCGGCTTCCGCACGAAAGACAAGGACAAGCTGGTAGACACCTCTGCAGTCATCCATGGTCTAGATGGTCTGTTGAGCTCAACGACAGCGGCCTATGACGGCGCTCGGGACATGCAATCGGTGCTCGCGGAAACCGGCGGGACGAAAGCCTGTATGGCGACGCAGTTCTATCGCTTCAGCCGAGGCTATGTGGAAGCATCCAGCGACAGGAACACGCTCGCGAACCTCGTCAGCCTGTTCGCCAGCAACAACTTCAACCTGCAGGACCTGATGATCGGTGTCACGCAGCTGCAGTCATTCACACTGCGCAGAGATCAATAGGAGACCATGATGAAAGCCAATCGCCGTCAGTTTGTCAAAGGCCTGGCCGGTGCTGCACTTGCAGCGCCCTTGGCCTCCATTCCCTGGAGCCGCTCCGCATTCGCCGCGGGTACTGCTGCCAAGCGTGCAGTGTTCGTGTATATCCCGGATGGCGCCATTCCGGAGCTTTTCCATCCGTCTGGTTCAGAGACAAACTTCACGCTCGCGCCGATGACCAGCCCGCTCGAACGTGTCAAGCAACACTGTGTCTTCACCCGCGGCCTCACAATGTACGAGGGTGGTTCCACGCACGAAGGCGGTGTCGCTAAAGTGCTCACCGGCAACTCGGACAGCTCGCTCGACTATTTCCTGGGCCAGCGAGTGGGGGCAGACCTGCCCTTCAAGTCGCTGCACCTGGGTGTGGGTGCCAACTTTCAGAATGGTGCTGGCAACGTCGTGTCCTATTCATCGGGGAAAATCCCGATCACCATGAACGACAACCCACTCAACGCCTTCGAAAACATATTCGCTGGCAGCGCCGGACCCGGCGACGAGACACTGGCGAATCGCCGCAAGCGCAGCATCCTCGATGCTGTGATGGGTGACCTGACTAGACTCAATGCCCGTCTGGGTGCCAATGAGCGCGAAAAGCTCGAAAAGCATACCGCCAGTGTCCGTGAGGTTGAACAGCGAATACTCGACGGTGGCAATAGTGGTGGCGTGTGCACAACAGGCAGCTTCAACAGCGGTGGGTTTACTGTGCCGGAGGGTTATCATGGCTATCCACCAAAGATCCACCTGGAGGAACACTTCGAGACCATCGGCAAGCTGCAGATGGACCTGATTACCCAATCTTTCGCCTGTGACATGACACGAGTGGCCACGCTGATGTGGTCACACCCGGTAAGCCCGACGCGGGTACGGAATATCGATCAGGGGCATCACGATACTTCACACTATGGTAACCGTGACAGCGCGACCGCCCAGAAGTTCGTCAAGTACAAGCAGTACTTCATGGAGCAGTTCCGTTACCTGATCGAAAGCCTGGACAGCCGTACCGATAGCGATGGCAATAGCCTGCTGTATAACTCGGTCATCTTCCTGTGCTCAGAGCTTGGCGACAGTAACGACCATGACCACAAGGATATGCCATTCATATTGGCGGGGAACGCTGGCGGCGCGCTGCAGACCGGTCGCTATCTCGATTTCGACGGCGATGCTCATAGCAAACTTTTGGTGTCGATCGCGAATATGATGGACGTGTCGATCGATAGTTACGGCTATACCGGCCATGGACGAGGCGGATTACCCGGCCTCATCTAACAGAAAACGCCTATCCCACGCTGGACTGACAGCGAGAGGCGCTGGATGGATGCGGTCTACCCAGGTAGTTGCATCCATTCTCCCCATTGGCCGACGATCGATAGATCGCCGGCCTTTTTTATACCTCAGTTTTCAGCCTTGACCAGTCGGAACAGGGATTTATGTAGCGCGCCAAACTGACGCCCACGCTCGCTCTCGTCCGGGTTGATCACCTGCACCTGCCTGAATCCTGTAGCTTTCATGGCCGCAGCAATCTCCTGTTCGTCAGCAAAATGCAGGGGAACCCGCTGCCGCGTTAGCAGTTCGATGGCGGCAAGACCGAGTTTCAGCATCCTCGATTCAGTATAAGCCGGCAGACGCGGCCAGATTTCAAAGAGATAGGTACTTCGGGGGTAAACTGACAACTTGGCTTGCAGACGAGCCCAGAAATCCTGAATTACCGACAAGCGGAAGTAGTTCACCAGCCCTTCAGTGATGACGAGTACCGGTCGTGCCGGATCGACATGTTGTTCCAGCACGGCTGGCAAACTCATGGCACCATTCAAGCGAAGGATATTCAGATCGCATAGCGTAAGACGCGGGTCCTGTTTCTGGGCGGGGGTGAGACGATCACGCTTCCATTTGATCATCCTCGGCAGGTCGGCCTCGATATAGCGAAGACCATGATCCGGATAGGATTCCAGCATTCTCAATGAACGGCCAGAAAGCCCACTGGCGATCTCCACGATCTGACAGGTGCCACGCTCAATTTCTGCACGGACCATGTCATCCAGCGACTGATGTCTCACTAGCAGCATGGATTCGAGATTCGAGCCGTAAATCTGCTGGCTGACCCAGCCAAACGGTCGCTGGGCCTGGTATAACAACCGGCCCAGATCCGAGCCAAGATGTTACGGCGACAGATCATGTCGACACCAGACCTGGCCTGTGAAATGACCCGTAAGACTTACGGGAGAGCTGTCTGCACTAACCATGGAGAGTTCCTCTGGCAGCTAAATGAGGTGCAGTGGCTATTCAAGATCCTGCAAGATCGCACCTAATGTCCCGTTGACCGTAATCTTCGCCAGTCCGCGGTTGAAAGCATCGATGAGTTCCTGATGGCGCGGGTTAGCCCGGCCACTTATGACGTGTAGTTCTGCCAAGGCCAATGGCTGGTCGACGAATTCAATCTGCGACAACAGCTGTGGCGCCTGCCGAGACAGGAGTGTTTTGGCCACCAATTCATCGTCGAGAGTGAGCTCTATGCGGTTTAGCAGCAACTTGCGAACATTCTGCTGGAGATCGGAGGCTTCGGACCGCTCGAAGTTTTCGGCTTTGGCAAACACATCGTTATAGGCGTAGCCGCGAGTGATGCCGACCACTTTGCCATCCAGTGCCCGTGGCCCTGTGTACTCGAAGGGGTCGCCCTTACGCTTTATGAAGCGGATGTTACTGGTGACATAAGGCTTGCTGAAATAAAACGAAGCCTCCCGCTCCGTGGTTCGCCACGCGTTCGGAATGATGTCATACACACCCTGCTTCACGCCCGCCAATGCACGAGCCCAGGGCACGAAGTCCATATCGATCTCATAGCCCTGGGTTGCATAGGCAGCCCGAACGATTTCGAGCGAAATACCCTGTGACTGCAGCTCAGGGTCTACGAAGGGCGGCCACGGATCGGCAACCGCTGTGATCTTTTCGCTCTGAGCTGCGCCTGCCATCAGCAAAAGCAGAAGGCCAATCAACTGTGCTCGCATTTACATTTCCCTAATCAGCTTGACCGAACACGCCCGGCTTTTCCGGGTGCGCAGCGACTGCTAATCTGCTGGGAAGAATTATGCGGCAAACCCCGACCTTCTGCGACTAGGAAATTGGCTCTAACTGCAGGATCAACCGCAGCTACAAGCGCTCCAGGTAGAAGCGCTGGTTATCACCGGCATGGCAGTTGTACTGCGTAGCGTTGGCCCCGTTATTGCGATCGGCACCAAAAATATCCAGACAAATCCCACTATGCTTAAAGGCGAGATGTCTCAGGCTGCCACCTAAATCGGCCATCCTGATCTTCTGGTTGTCACCGCCATGGCAACTCCACTGGTAAACATTTGCACCGGCCCCCCGTGAGACGCCCTGGACATCGATACACTTGCCGCTGTGCACTGACTGCAGGAACACGTATCCGTCACCGGCATCGAGCAAACGAAATCGCTGATTGTTGCCGCCGTGACAATCCCACTGCAGTAGATTGCCCCCGTCGGCTGTGGACCAGCCACCAATATCCAGGCAGCGGCCGCTGTGCCTCGCGCGCAACTGATAGACAGCTTCGCCTTGTGGTGCCGAGTAAAAACCGGCAATTTCATTTCGCACATTGTTGAGCGCCAGCGCCGCGTCCGCTTCGTTCTGCTGGCCGGCGGGCACCCCGCAAGGCAGCCCCCTGCAGCTCAGGCGGGGATTCGACATCATCGGTACCCATTGGGTGTTGAACACACCAGGGTAGGCCATCGTTGTTGCGAATACGCCATCGATGCCATGACCCAGGCCATAGCGGTATCTGGAGCCACCACCATCACCCTGCTTGCGAGAGTGCGATAGGCCCATGGTATGTCCCAGCTCATGGGCCAGGACCTGTGCGCCGCAACCGGGCCCAACGACGTTGAAAGCCCAGTCGCGGGATACAGCAACGTAGCCCACGCCGCAGGCACCAGTGCGATGCAACTGTGTCACATAGTCGGCCCCGACCTCCCTACGCTTCTGCGCAATGGCCCCGTCTACGCGAATATTACCCAGCACCTCGCCCATGCTGTTGCCGGGACTGTTACGGTGCATGGTTCCTACCAGCCTGAACTGAATGTCGATTTGGCTGGCGCTGAAGATGTTGTTGACCTGAGAGACCCAGCCACGCATGGCGGTATCGACCTGGCCGTTGAAGCGGTTCCGTGAATCGTCGTCGTAAACCACCAGCAGGTCGACGGTCGCAGCGTGAGCAGCTTGCAGCGTGGCGACCGTTACGAGTGCTGCTGCACCAAACGCCGTTCTTCTTGCCACGCTGCGGCCAAGCCGCTTGACCAATGTACTGAGTGAACCCATTTCTTCTGCTCCTGCCTGTGGTTGTTGTTATGGTTGTTAGTGATTGTGACCGGCATGGTCACCAAAGGTTTCCGGTTCCAGATGCACAACCTGGGTTGGTGGATTCTCGATAAGTTCGGGCGGCACTACGATCTGTTGGTCCTGGCCTTTGAACAGAGTGGCGCCATTGGCTATCCAGCCCTCACTCCCGTGGGCCTGAAGCTCATAAACGCCGTCAGGCGTAGATATGCCAGCCATAATCAGATCGCCACCGCGTGTCAGCGTTATTTGGTTTGGCGCATCGAGGCCCAGTATCTCGCCGGTCCAGGTGACGTTGCGGCCATTGTCCTCGCTGCGGACTTCGTCAATTTGAGCCACTAAGGTGGTATTGAGCTGGGCAATGGGAAGCTCAAGGGTGTCGCCAGGCACGAGTGACTCGATCTTGAGGGGGTCGATGTTGATGAATTCCCGACCATCCTGCATTTCCTCCGCACTGAGTCCGAAGTTCTGCGAGGGCGCCTCCAGAGCTTGCCAGGCTTCCGGCCGTTGGCTCGCGACCCAGAGCGCCTGCGGGTCGAAATCCCGGTTGTTGCGCCGTACGCTGACTTCAGTCACGCGGTCTTGAAAGGTGGGATAATCCGGATTGACGTCTGGCTGTAAAAGCAGATCAGGCTGAGGGTCGGTGACGGCAACTGCAGGCGGGCGTCTGGCTGGCTCAGGAAGCGATGTCTGCGCCGGGTGCGGGCTTGCAACGACAGCAGGTTCACCCGTGGTCGCCGCATCGGAATGCAGTATTGCGTCGGTTGTCATTGCTGGCGTTGGTGGCCGGTCGGCAATCAGCCAGAGCAGGCCACCAAAGGCAAGCGCTGCCGCGCCTGCAGAGTAGCCTAGGAAGGGGTGTTTCATGAGCCAGCTTTCTTCACCAGGAAATTGCCCAGAACGATACGCCAGCCATCATGACTGGGCATCGTCGGATCCGACGAGGCGAGCCCTTGGATTAGCCGTGCTGTGACCAAGCTCACGTATCAATGCGTACACGGGTATAGGTGTCCCGCATCCTGAACCTCGATTTGTGCAAACGGCGGAGAGTAAAATGCAGGAATATGTAAAGACGATCGCCTCCTGGTCTGCCGGCGCCATAGAAATGGCGGGCATCTCAATCATCGTCGCGGTGGCGGGTTACGCGCTTTTCGTGATGGTGGTCGGTCTCATCAAACGGAGTAATCTGAAAGAGGCCTTCCAGACGTCTCGTCAGTCATTGGGACAGGGCATCCTGCTGGGCCTGGAGTTTCTCGTTGCGGCCGATATTATCCATACGGTAGCGGTAGAGCTGACCTGGGAAAGTATCGGCGTACTCGCGGTTGTGGTCGTCATTCGAACCTTCCTGAGCTTTACGCTGGATGTCGAACTGACGGGTAGCTGGCCCTGGCACGCCAGCAAGAGCAGGGACCCGGACCTCAAGCCCTAGTGTCTCGCCTGGGCAAGTCAGAGCTCAGATTCGAAGGCACGAACCTCCAGCTGCTCCAGTTCGGAGAACCGCCCTGCGCGCAACGCGTCGATGGCCGCCTGTTGATCGGCAGCACTCAGGCCTGATTGAAGCAAGCGTTGCCGCTCAACAGCGTAGGCGTCGATCCTCGCCCGCCACTGTGCCCGTTCCTCGTCGAGCTTGGCCAGATCTGCCGCTATTGCCTCACCATGGACGGCCGCTCTTTCCTGAAAAATGGCTTCTGCACTAGCGCCTGCCTCGCGCATCGCTTCGGCTTTACTATACAGATCGGCGTTCTGATGCACCTGCTGTCTCAGCTCTCGAATTGGCTGAGGCAGCTGCTGCTCGAGCGCAGCGAGCGCTTCGCTTCGCTCGCCGGGGCTGAGCGTCGTATCGTAGCTAATGGCCAGCTGCTGGACCACAAACTGATCCTGCACCTCATCCAGCTGAAAGAATGCCTGCAACTCTTCCCCATCGAAGAGGCTGGCCCGTAGAGCCTGTATGCTCTGTAAGCGCGCCTGCAGATTGTCTGCATCAAAGCTGCCATCGGCCGACAAGGTCGCCTGTGTTTCAAGTTCCGCCAGGCCTATTCGATAATCCACGTATCGCCCCAGCAGATCTTTTGCCTCAGCCAGAGCCTGCCCTTCGAGCTGCGCGGCAAGAGCGAGATGAAGACGGGCGAGAACAGTTTCGAGCGGCTCCTCTTCGAGCGCCCCCAGATAGAAGTCGAACAGCACCATGAGATCGTAATCGGGAACCAGATGGCCTTCGGCGTCTGTTATCAGTTCAAGCTCAGGCTCAGCACCCTGGAGCGAAGCGGGTAAGGGGCCAGGGGCTATGGTATCGAGAAGCTCAACACCGGCCACAGCGTTGCCTTTACTCACAGCACTACCACCTGCGTCGTGCCGGATCATCCCAGCGCTCGCCGCGGACTCAACCTTGGTTGGCACACTAGCGGCGAGCCGGAACAGCAGCATGAAGCATACAGCGGCAATACTTCCGGCCAACAGACATCGACGGGTAGAAGACACGACTTTGGAACTCATGACTGGACCTTGAGATGACCGGGCTCACCTGGAAATGGCCCGGTATAGATGAAGCTACAGACCTTCGTTTTTCAGGCGGTTTGCGTGGTTCTGGAACAGCGTCTCGGGCTTGGTTTCGAATAGCGACACCATGCCAAGAAGCTGGTTGGATATATCCAGATGGTTCATATTGTAGTCGTCCTTCAGTACCCGTCCGAAGTGGCTTGAGCAGCGACCAGTCACGCCATCGCTGGCTTCTGGAAAAGGTATGCCGGTGATAGCAAACAGGGCATCGGAGAGATCGATGGCCGTAGTGACCTTCGAGGTACCGCTCCAGGAGTACAGACGAATGGTGTGTCCTGCGATGGTCACTGAATCCGGGCCCTGCCCGCAGTAGCTCGAAGGCATGCCTGCCGGAAAATCTTGACTGAATTTTGCAGCGCCTGCCTTATTGAATTCAGCCAGCATGAAATAGACGTTGGCGTCATCTACCCGATTACTCGACAGCAGGTTCAACAAGTCGCCGACCGCGTTCGCAAAGGTCGCAAAGCCTATGCCCTGCAAGGAGCCTTCCGGTGCAATACCAGTAACGATATCGGCAAGCGGCGACCCCAGATGCGGCGTGTGCATGGTGGTGACCGAGGCGACGAGATCCGGCCTCGCATTCATGACATACCGAGCCGTTATGCCGCCCTGGCTATGGCCCATCAGATTGAATTTCAGATGAGGTCGTTGAGTCGTCACGCGGATATGCAGAAGCTGTTCGATAAGGCGGGCGCCTCGTCTGGCAGAGCTGTCGAACGCATTGATTCTGGCGGTGTGGACTTCGGCGCCCTGGGCACTCAGCGCAGCCGGTATTTTGTAGAAGTGATCGACGCCAGCAATAGTATCGAAGGCGAAGATGCCCGGAATCAGCACGATGGGGTGCTGGGTCTGAGCGCTAATGTTGGGTTTCTTGAACCAGTCGAACCAACCAGCCTGGGTTTGGCTGGCAACGAGCATAGCCATGGTTGTGACCACAGAGATCATCAATCTTTTCACGAGTCATCCTTGCATTATTTTTATGTGTCAATCGACCGCAAGGCTGACATTTGTCATGAGGCTTCGCTTGTAAGATCTGCTGGCCTTCGAAAAATCGGGCACTGGTTCAATGAACGCGAGTGAATTGCGCGATTTCATCGATTTTAGCTTTAATATAGCGCCGACGATCCACCATTCACGCGCGCCGCCTACCAGTCTCCTCCACGACCCAGTTGGGCGAAGCTGCGCCAGGAGCCAAAGCCCTGCCAACATCACCGCTCTCCAACCTGCTCTATCTATGGGACAGGCGCACGCTCTACATCGGGCCGCTCATGGAACGCCTGGACATCACCCATGCGGCGTCCGCGCTAGTCGTGAGTCTGGACAGACCACTACGGGTCAAGGCGAAGGGTATGGCGGCCCCCGTGGATTGTCAGAGCCTGTTACTGGCCGCGGGGCAGTCAGCTACGGTCGAGCTGGGAGAGGCGACAGTGGCCGTCTGCTATTTGGACCCCCTCAACGATGACTACAGTGCACTGCTGCCGCTCATGACCCGGGTACACCCCGCGCTGCATGTAGGCATCCGAGGAGAGTCTCGGTATCAGACCGCTTTCCGCCAGATGATAGAGACGCCACCTGACGCTGATGTCGCCTATGAAAGACTGGACCGTCTTATCCGGCGAGGCAGATTACCCGTCACGGTGGCTGACCCACGGGTGGCGCGCGTGGTCGATCTCATCAAGTCATCGGTCACCGAAAATCGCCCTGTAGAGAAGCTGGCGCAGGAAGTGAACCTGTCGGTCTCGCGTCTCGTCGAGCTGTTTCGCCAGCAGATTGGTGTGCCGATTCGACGTTATCGGCAATGGCACCGAATGTTTATAACGGCAATAGGCGTGGCCAAAGGCCAGTCGTTCACTGAGGCGGCAATCGCTGCCGGCTTTACTGACTCGGCACATTTTTCGCACACCTTTCGCGCCATGTTCGGCACGCAGCCCTCGGTCATCTTCGCGCAGCTGGACAAGGTGACGGTCTTTGTTGCCCCTCGCGCCGACCTCGGCGCTGCCCTGCCGCAGTTGAGCAGTATTTCCGTTCAGACTGATCCAGTTAAACCTGCGCCGGACGTGGATTGAGCTAACATAGACCGTGACACCCGCAGAATAGACCTCAGCCCATGCGTGACCACCTCCAGGCGCTGGCCAAACCCTCCTCTACCAGCCGATTAGCCGCTGAATTGAAGCAGGCCACGGAGACCGTTCATCTTCGACTGCATCACCATCCGATGCTTACTCAGCTTCATGAGACAAGCCTTTCGCTGCAGGGCTACGGAACGGTGCTGGGAGCCTTCCATACGTTCTACAGCATCTGGGAGCCGCGATTCAGTCGCGCTGGCCTCGCATTCGCTCACGAGGCCACGCCTCTCGACTGGCTTGCCAAGGACTTTGCAGTGCTGGGTCTACAGCACTCACCCTATGCTGCACAGCCAGAAAACGACCATGCTGCCATGAGCGGCAGTGAGGCAATCGGATATTTGTACGTCCGGCAGGGATCAACGCTCGGGGGACAGCGTATCAGCCGTCACATCCAGCAGCAGCTCGGTCTCACGCCGGGTCGCGACCAATTTTTCTTCCATGGATTTGGCAAAAGGACGGGATTCTTCTGGAAGGACTTTCTGAGGTTTCTGGAGGAGGCCGAGCTGAGCGGCGAGATCGATATCGACGCCGCTGCAGCTTCCGCCGTCAGTGCTTTTGAGAACCTGGAAGCCATTCTCAGCCTTTACAAGCCGACAATGGACTGACCAGGTTCAGACTGCTCAGGTTTTGAAAAAGCTCACCTTGCTGGTCAACTGGTCAGCCAGCGAGGACAGCTTCCGACTCGAAGACGCTACCTGATCAGAACCTGCCGATGTGGCAATGGTAGCGTCATGGATGCGGGTGATATTCTTGTTCACTTCTTCAGCCACATCGCTCTGCTGGTCAGCGGCGCTGGCGATCTGCACGTTCATATCCTTGATCGAACCGACTTCACGGCCGATGCTGGCAAGTGCCTGTTCGGCTTCGCGCGTTTGCTCAACGGTCTTGCGCGCAAGATCCCGACTGGTTTCCATCACCGCCGCTGCCTTGCCCGCACCTTGCTGCAGCTTCCCGATCATGTCCTGAATCTCACGGGTCGAATTCTGCGTTCGGGTCGCCAGTGACCGAACCTCGTCAGCGACCACAGCGAAGCCCCTGCCATGTGCACCCGCTCTGGCAGCCTCGATGGCCGCATTGAGCGCCAGCAGGTTGGTCTGCTCTGCAATGGCATTGATGACTTCGACAATGGTTTCGATATTGCCACTGTCTTTCGATACGCCGTGGACGGTTTCGGCGGCCTGCTCCAGTGTCTGCGCCAGCTTGTTGATGGCACTTGCGGACTCCTGAACCACACGGTTGCCGGTCTTCACTTCCTGATCGGCCGTCTGCGTTGCTTCAGCAGCCTGCGCAGCATAGCGTGCCACTTCAGAAACCGATGAGGCCATTTCGTTGATGGCCGCTGCCATCTGCTCTGTCTCGCGCGACTGAACCTGAATCTGTGAACTGTTCTGGTCGGAGGTGCGCAGCAGTTCAGCGGATGAACTCGTCAGTGCGTCTGCACTGGAGCGCGCCTCGCGCATGGTGTCCATCAACCGTGCCAGCGTTGTGCGTAAGGCCCCCATGACGCTTTGGTCGTACTGCGTCTGGATATCCTGCTTCAGCTGGCCGTCTGCGAGTCGTTGAATGGCCTCGGCCACTTCATAGGGCTCTGCGCCGAGCGTACGCTTGAGGTTTCTGATAATAAGGATCGAGACGACGATACTGACCAGCAAGACAACGGTAGTAAGCCCCAGTATCGTCTTCGCAAACTGTCCGGCGACATCGCGTACCAGCGCGATTTCACTTCTGATAAGCGATTCTTCGTAGTCTATGAAAGCGTTGATACGCTTCAGCCATTCTGAATAGGCTGCCGATACTTCGGCAAGTAACAAGGTTCTGGCCGCATCGATATCATCATCCTTTCGCAGTGTGATGAGACGATCGGTGAGTGCCAGTGTGGTGCGCTCGATATCCTGAATCCTGCTGAGCAGATTTGCTTCCTCAGCGGTCTTGCCCTTTTCAGCGAACAGGTTTGTCATGGTTCTGGCTGAATCCTGATAAAAATCGTTGAGCCGCTCCACTTCCGAGAGATGTCGGTTTAACGCCTGATCAGTAGTCACCAGAACCGCATCGCGAATGGCGATAGCCCTGTCGTGCACGCTTCCCCTGAAATTTATAGCCTGCCGCTGTTTGGCCGAGGCACCTTCGCTGACCTCCGTGAGGACATCATCGATGAAGCCCACGCGATTGATACCAATCAGGCTGATGGCCACCATAAACAGGAAAACCAGGCCAAATCCGAAACCCAGACGCTGGGCGATAGAGAGCTGTGCAGGCATAAAAACCATAACCTCAGGTTGAGCAGTGGCGCTTTTCTGATGAAAAGATAGGCTAGAAATGCCGGATTGAGTAGGCGATATGTCGCGATACTTGTATCGTCCTGTAAGCAGGGGCTTTTTCGGCTCGACAGATTACCACCGCGCGCCTATCATGCCGGGCCGTCGACAACGGTCCTTCTACACGCTTGGCTATCTGTACGGAGTATGCGGCTCATGGAAGCCTTTTTCGTGTCTACAGGCATAGTGGCGCTCGCCGAAATAGGCGATAAGACTCAGCTGCTGGCATTTATCCTTGCTGCCCGCTATCGGAAGCCATTGCCTATCGTGCTCGGCATTCTGCTAGCCACCTTACTCAACCATGGCCTCGCTGGAGCGCTTGGCGCCTGGATTACGTCGCTTGCATCACCCGAACACCTGCGGTGGATACTCGGTGTGTCCTTTCTCGCGATGGCGGCGTGGATTCTGGTTCCCGATAAGGTGGAGGAGGGAGACCTGGCGCGTACCCGCTATGGTGCCTTCGTCGCGACACTCATTGCTTTCTTCCTGGCCGAGATGGGCGACAAGACGCAGATCGCGACGGTGGCGCTAGCCGCTCAGTACACAGCATTGCTCGCGGTGGTAGCCGGCACCACGCTTGGCATGATGATCGCGAACGTGCCGGCAGTCTATGTTGGCGAGAAACTGGCCCACCGAATGCCAGTGAAGCTGGTCCATAGTATCGCAGCCATGATATTTGCCGTCATGGGCATCGCGATTCTCGCGGGTATAGGGGCTACATTGGGCCTGGGCAGCTAGCGTCCCGTTTCACTCCAGCCTGGTTCGGCGGTATTTCGCCTCAAAGCCACAGAAGACACCGTAGGCCAACAGGCCCGCGCCTACCAGCGCCAACAACCAGGGCCCGTAAGGCTGCTGCAGCAGGGTCTGTAGCACCTCCTTCATGCCGCCAGCCTCCTGGGGGTCGGTTGTCCAGGCAGCCTGTATGAAGAAGATACCAATAAGGAGATAGACGATACCCCTCGCGGCATACCCACTTTGCCCGGCGTGACAGCTCGCATCAATTTCGTTCTGACTCATCTCACCCCGACGGAACTTGCTGATAAAATCAGCCTTCCAGGCGTGCTTGAACTGTACAAAAGCAAAAGCGAGAACCAGCGCACCGAGTAGCCCGACCAGCCATAACCCCCATTCCATGCCCATGAGCCGGGCCGTCATGCTTTCGGTGTTGTCACCGCCTGAGCCCCCGGAACTGGTTCCTGTGACCATCCTGGCTGCCACTACGCCGCCTGCGCCATAGATCAGACCCGTGATGACGAAGAAAATGCGCTTGATGTAGCCTTTGGCATCGTCACCCGTGTTTTCGGTGTCCTTCACCGCCTGCACGATGCGCCAGAACGCGTAGCAGATGAGGCCAGCGGCAACGAGACCAAGTAAAACGCGGCCAAAAGGCTGCTGGAGAATTTCCTGGAAAACGCCTTTCTGCGAAAGCTGCTCGCTGCTTTGCGAGCCGAAGGCCGTGAGAATGGCAAGTACGCCGAGCAGTGTGTAGACCACCATCTTGGCACTGTATCCGGCTCTGGCGGCATATTCGATCCAGTCGTTCTTATCCTTATTGTCTGGCTTCATGTCATTTACTCCTGATGTGACTCAAGACTTTACGGCCACGACCATGGATTTGTTCAGCAGCCCACAGAATCAGACGGGTCTCGTTGACTCTGCACATCGCGTGAGGTTAAATGCGCGCGCTTGTTTGCCCCCCAAAAGTCAGGCAAATCAATCCGCCCCGCAGGCCAATCCGGCTTGACGATGTCACAACAGTCTGGCGGGCTCCAGAAAGACGATTCAGTTATGTTTCCAGCATTTACAGCCAACTTTGGCGTGAGAGGCCCCTCCCTGCGCCGGTCGGCGCTGATGGCAGGTCTGGCCACACTGACGACCATTTTGCTATTGGCAGATGATTTTCTTCAGCAGCTCTACACGCCGAACAATCAGGCGGAGCTCGAACTCTCCTACGTCATCGTGCTCTGGATCATAAACCTCTGCCTCTGGCTCAGTGGCCGCCCATGGTTCGTCAATCTCGTATTGATGCTGTTTGCCTTCATGCAGCTCCTGCAGATCTCTCACATCTCTTATGTGGGCGATCCGCTTACGGCCATCGATATCAGTAAAATATTCACCGAGCGCCACGAAATTGGCGGCGCCGTCGAAAGTACCTTCAAAGACCATTGGCCAGCACTTCTGGCCTGGGGCATTCCCTACGGCCTCCTTTTCGCAGCATTCAACTGGGGCATCAGGCACTTCCGTATCGGCCGTTCGTGGATACCTCTGATCATCGTGCTGCTGGTGCTCGGTAGCAAGCCGAACCGCGCCATCACTCGCGACATGCTCGCCTTCATGCCAGGGTCAACACGCAGTTCACTGCATAACTCCATCAACGTGTTCAGTTATTACGCTGTTCGCATGATGGGCCGCGAGAAAACGATCAAGGGACCAGACTACGCACCCTACTCAGTCAGCTACACCGCGCCCGCCGATCCGCCTGAAAATATATGGGTCCTGATGCCCGACTCCGTCCGGTCCGACCGTCTCGGCGTGGGCGGTTATTACCGCGAGACCACTCCGAATCTCTCAGCGCTGTGGGCGCAGGGTGAACTGCAGGCCGCACAAGGCATTGCTGCATCGGTAGCTACCGGCTCGACGCTACCCCTGTTCATGAACGTTACCGCGGAGCCTGGCAACTTCAAGGCGCTCGAGGACGGCACCGCGAACATGTTCCGCCTCGCCAAGGCTGCCGGTTACAAGACCTTCTGGATATCCACACAGGAGTCGAAGATGATGAACGGCATTGGCAGCCGCTTCATCGACGTGCATATCACGAAAGAAGACAACCCCATAGACCTGAGCATGAACGGCGACAAGGCCGTGCTTGATTGGCTGAAAAACCAGGCTTGGGGCGAACGCAACTTCGTGGTTATCAACCTGCGCAGCACTCATTCACCTTACGAGGAGGCCTACGCCACGGAAGACGAAGGGTTTGCCCGCTGGCCAGACGGTGATGAAGTGCCTTACGACACCCGCATGTCGAACGCGTATGACAATGCTGTCGTATACCTCGACCAGATTCTCGCTTCGACGATTCAATACCTGAGCGATAATTTCGATGGTGATCATTTATGGCTTTTCACCTCAGATCATGGTCAGGAGCTCGGGGAAGACACGCTGTGGGGACACAACCGCCTCACAGCCAATGTCGCTGGCGTTCCAATTGTGTTGCACCAGAAACATGATGACGACAGTGATACCCCTTATCGACTGCCGGATTCACGGTTTATCAGTCATTACGAGATAGGCCGGTGGTTGCTCGGGACGATGGGTTACCAACTGGACAACCCGAATGAGCAGCAAAACGTACATTACTTCCAGGGCGAGAAGCTGCACGAAGACAACCTGTACATGCAGGTTGTGGAAAATGACGACACGCTCATCTTCTGTCGACCTACGCTGGTGAGCCGGCGTGCCCGCGAGGAGGCCTGCCGACCAGACTTCACCATGCAGGCCCTACCCTGGGGGCAGTACCGGATCGTCGACCGCGACCGCGCAGCTGTCGAAGGCGAAGAAGTCCTTATCCGTTAATACCACGCGAATGTTCGGGTGCCGGGCATAGCGTTCAAAATCTGCCTGCTCGTTCACCGTACTGACGAGAATGGCAATGTCGTCACCGAAGGCATCGGCCACCTTTTCTCCGTATCGATAGTCGTTCATGGACAGGGCACTGAAAGGCCCCCAGGTATAACTCAGTTTCATGAAATACACGTTCAGCCAGAATAACGGCGCTGCATACTTGGCATTCGGACTGATCATATAGCTGGTATGAATCGCTTCATCAGCCAGCCATCCCAGATACAGTGGATTGCGTGACTCCACCAGGACTCGATCCTGCAGCCCGCTTGCCTTGATGGCAGCAGTCAACTTCGCTACAGCGTTGAGCGCGTCATGAGGCCAGAGACTGCTCAGATTCTTGGCGTCCAGCCAGAGAAAAGTATCTGCCGGGAAAGCTGCAAGAAGCTTGTCCAGCGTCAGAAACTCGCCATTCGTTCGCTGATATGGCTCATCATGAGAAACGATGAACTGCTGAGTGGGCAGGTCGTACAGGATATCGACCTCGACTCCCGACGCCCCCATCGACGCTGCGGCCTCGACACTACCAAGTGTATTCTCCTCATGCTCATTGACGAAGCCGCGATGCGCCCAGGCTTTGTGGCAACCATCGAATAAAGTCGTTGCCTGTGTGACTGCGACGCCATAGCGCCAGTCGATCATCAACTTGGCGGCGACGAGGAAGGCGACAAATACCACTGCGGCGATCATACGCCGGCGCCAGGCTCTAGCGGCCGTCATGGCAATTTCTCATGTATGCTGATCTCGGAGGCTCATTGAAAGCCGCCATCATAGGACCCCTGTTCGTAAAGGAGAAGCAGACAATTGATGGATCCATCATTTTGAACAAACCCACGCCAACGCCCTGGCTGGCCTATCTGGGGCTTACACTCACTGCGCTGTTCTGGGCCGGCAATGCCGTCGTAGGTCGCAGCGTTGTCGATACGATTCCACCGCTGTCGCTGTCGTTCTACCGCTGGTCGATTGCCCTGTGCATTCTGCTTCCATTCGGCCTGGCGGGCGTATGGCGACAAAGGCAGGTCATCGCCGAACACTTTTGGCCACTGCTACTGCTGTCTGCCCTGAGCGTGGGCGCGTTCAATACGCTGCTGTACCTTTCCGCACTGACGACGACAGCGCTGAACATCTCACTCGTGGCTTCGACCATTCCGATCATGGTGGCCTTTCTGGCCTGGCTGATTCTCGGAGAGCGACTCAGACTGTCCCAAACTCTCGGCATACTGCTGGCCTTGCTGGGTATACTCGTCGTCATCAGCCGGGGACAGTGGTCGACGCTGAGTGAGCTCAGTTTTCATCCTGGAGACCTGATCATGGTCGCAGCAGTAAGCTGCTGGGGGCTGTTTTCAGTACTGTTGCGACGTCACGCAGTGCCGCTCGCACCGCTGACCTTCCTGACAGTACAGGTCGGCCTTGGCGTGCTGGTCATATCCCCTTTCTACCTGGTCGATCTGCTGTTCATCTCAGGTGGCTTCGTAGTCGATGCCAGCGTGATTCCTCCACTGGCCTACGTCGCCATCTTTCCGGGCCTGCTGGCCTACGCGTTTTGGAATAACGGCGTGCACAGCATCGGACCCTCGCGTGCGGCAGTGTTCATGTATCTCGGCCCGATATTTACTGCGGTGCTGGCAGGCCTTTTCCTCGGCGAGCGCATGAGCCTGTTCTACATCACGGGCGGCATTCTGATATTGGCCGGCCTCCTGCTCACTACGCGTCAGGTGCCGATCTCGCCTGCTGCTGTTCCTTGACGCAGCCACACGGTATATTTCCTGCGTTTTCAACACCACATTTTCAAGGGATGCTGAGTCATGGAACTCGTTATCGGGAATAAAAACTACTCCTCCTGGTCGCTGAGACCCTGGCTTCTGCTGCGCGCTCACGACATCGATTTCGCAGAAGTGATGATCCCGCTGGCAACGGACACGACGGCCGACGAAATACGCCAGTACACGGGTGCAGGCAAGGTCCCTGTGCTTTTGGACAATGGGCTCACGATCTGGGACTCGCTGGCCATCTGCGAATATGTCTCGGAGCAGTATCTGACCGGAAAGGGGTGGCCAACAGACCTGACGAAGCGTGCAGAGGCACGTGCCTGCAGTGCAGAAATGCATTCAGGCTTTGCCGCCCTCAGGGAGGCCATGCCGATGAACTGTCGCGCCACCGGGCGCCAGGTACCGTCCAGCAGTGCGCTGATCAACGATATCCAGCGTATCGATTCGCTGTGGTCTCAGATGCTGCGACGCCACGGCGGGCCATGGTTATTCGGCGAATTCTCGATTGCCGACTGTATGTTTGCTCCGGTGGTCTTTCGATTTGCCACCTATGCCGTCGACATTTCATCTCGATCGCGTGACTACATGGCTGTCGCACTGGCTCATCCAGCGATGCAGGAATGGCTCACGGCAGCGCGGTCGGAAGCCGCCACAATTAACAGGTCGGAAGTCGGTCAGTGACCGCCCGGCCAACTGATCGCTTTCACTTTTGAACGACTCAATTCTGACACCCTTAGAGAACATAACATGGAATGGTTAAGCTGGATTTCTGACCCACAGGCATGGATTGCGCTGGCGACGCTGACAGCACTCGAGATCGTGCTCGGTATCGACAACATCATCTTCATCACCATTCTGGTAAGCCGCCTACCTGAAGAACAACGCCAGAGAGCGCGAACGTTTGGTCTCGCCCTGGCGATGATCACGCGGATTGCGCTGCTGCTATCACTGGCCTGGGTCATGGGGCTTACTGATCCGCTGTTCACTGTGCTGGGCGAGGAAATATCAGGGCGCGACCTCATACTGCTTCTGGGCGGGCTTTTCCTTGTAGCCAAGAGTACCCATGAAATACACAACAGCCTGGAGGAGCCTGACGATACAGAAGATGTGAAGGTCCAGGCAGGCAAGAACTTCGTGTCAACACTGGTGCAGATCGCAATTCTGGATATCGTTTTCTCACTCGATTCGGTCATCACTGCGGTTGGTATGGCCGATCATATCCCGGTTATGGTCATCGCAATCATACTGGCCGTTCTGGTGATGATGCTGTCTGCAAAATCGATTGGTGAGTTTGTTGAAAAGCATCCAACACTGAAGATGCTGGCACTGAGCTTCCTCATTCTCGTCGGCGTAGCACTGATAGGAGAGAGCTTCGATATGCATATTCCAAAGGGCTACATCTACTTTGCCATGGCCTTCTCGGTCTTGGTCGAGATGCTTAACATCAGGCTCTCAAAACGCCGGGCGCCGCCGGTTAAACTGAGAAAACAGATTGATGACTAGCAATCAAGGAGTTATCAGCGATGGAGTTCAAGGATTATTACGCTGTGTTGGGGGTCGATCCCTCAGCTGACGACAAGGCCATCAAGACGGCCTATAGAAAGCTGGCGCGGCAGTATCATCCTGATGTGAGCAAGGCGACGGACGCGGAGACCAGGTTCAAGGAGGTTTCCGAGGCCTACGAGGTGCTGAAGAACCGTGACAAGCGCGCTGAATATGATGCACTGAGAGAGGCTCGTCAGCGCGGCTACGGCGGCCGTGCAGGGGCTCACGGCCAGGCACGCGGCGGCTTTGCTGGCGCTGGCGCTGGCGCTGGCGAACAGTTTGCGTCGGATACCGATTTCACCGACTTTTTCAACTCCATCTTCGGCGGCGCTGGTGCAGAGGCTGGTTTCGGCCGACACCAATCGAGACGGGATTCATTCCAGCAAAAGGGCCGGGATTTCGAGATGGAGTGGCCGGTTCTGCTCGAGGAAACCCTCACGGACCGGACCGTACCTGTGGACTTTTCCGTGCCGCAGACAGATGGGCGCGGACAGGTCCAGGAAACCCGGAAGTCGCTGAAGGTAAAGATCCCGGCTGGCGTGCGGGACGGTGAGCGCATCCGTTTGAAGGGCCAGGGCGGCCCGGGCATGGGGAATGGCCCCAGTGGTGATCTCTACCTGCACATCCGCCTGGTTCCGCACCCGCTATTTGATGTCGAGGGTGATAATCTCGTGCTCACGCTACCATTGGCACCTTGGGAGGCTGCACTCGGCACCAAGGTCACCGTGCCCACCCTGACCGGCAAGGTGAATCTCAGCATCCCGCCCAAGAGCCAGTCTGGCCAGCGCCTGCGCATCAAGGGCAAGGGCCTCGTCGGCAAGCACGGCACTGGCGATCTGTATGCGGTTCTGAAGATCGTACTGCCCAGGACAGATAGTGACGATGTGAAAAAACTCTGGAGCCAACTGGCCGAGCAGGCGAGTTTCGACCCACGAGAAGAATGGAGCATATAGCCATGACAGATGCTGCCAACGTGCACTCACCAAGTCTACAGATGAGCCTCGAAGAACTATGTGAATCGGCACATCTCCCCGTGGAGTACCTGGTAGAGCTGGTGCAGTACAAGATCGCGCTGCCGATTGCTGGCACCGAACCTCACCAATGGCAGTTCAGCGTTGCTGCCGTCACACGCGTGAACAAGGCGGCCCGGCTGCACCGAGACCTGGAAATGGATTGGGCAGACATTGGCCTGGTACTGGACCTACTGGAGGACATCGAGCATCTGAAGGTGGAGAACGATCGGCTCCGGCAACAACTGAACAGGCTGCTGACAGTCGTCCAGTAGGCAGGCTGGATGCCCCTGGCTAGATATCAAGCTCTCGGTCGCGACCGAGGACAGGTTGCTGCCTCGTCGGCAGCCCTTGGTCGATGACCTCGAGACTACTCACATCCACGGTGACCGATTCGAACTCCACTTCAACTTCCCCGGTGAGCCGAATCTTCATTTCAGGTGTAATTTCTGTACCACCGAATGCAGCTGACTCGATTTCCACCTGCAGGTCGCCGGTATGGTCCTTGAACCAGTAGCGCTCTTCATCGACTTGTTTCACCAGAAAGCCGGTCAGCGAAACTTCGCGATCCTCTTCTCGTTCTTCAATAACCTGCTCGACTGTAGTGTCAGCCTCGTTTGCGCCAGCCCCAGTAAACTCGGCATAGGCCTGGGTGCTTGCGAACAAAAGCAGCAATGACATTGAAATAGTCCTGTTCATTAGCAGTCTCCTGATCTTCCAAGGTGCTATTAATTTCGACCCGCCACCAGCGCCGTAGTGGGCTCTGATATATGTCGTACTTTCCAGAAGGCATACGCAAGACCGGCCACTTTACGCTACCTGCGGCGTTCCACCTGCCAGCACCACTGTCAGAATATCGGTATCGATATTACCACCGCAGAGGATGACGCCGACTTTGCAGTCGGCCATTTCGTGGCGCTCCTGTAACAAGGCCGCCAGCGGTGCAGCACCAGCACCCTCCGCGACATTGTGGGTACACCTGTAATAGCAGCGGATAGCTTCTGCGATTTCATCATCGCTTACCGCTACAATCCGGTCAGCACCTTCCGAATATATCCTGAAAGCCTCAGGCACGGGTACCCGCACGGCGACACCATCGGCAAAGTCTGCTGGCGAGGCACTGTTACTCCTTCGCTGTTTACAGTAAATTAGCAGCATCAATTTCTTGCTGGCGCTGAGCCTGTCTCAGGTGCCGAGCTACTCTCGGGAATATTCAATGACAGCGTTTGGCAGTGTCTTCATGCCTGAAATGGCAGCAGCCCGTTTCAACGGCACCTCCTGGACTCCGGCGGAAATCGTGTCCGGCGAACGAATCGAACTCCACCCCGGCGCGCACGTGTTGCAGTATGCCAGCACCTGCTTCGAGGGGCTCAAGGCCTTTCGACATGCTGACGGCAGCGTGAAAATATTCAGGATGGACCGGAACGTAGCACGTCTTGGACAGAGCACCGAGCTGCTAGGTATGCCAGCCATCGACAAGCCTGCCGTGAGTCAGATGATTCTCGACATCGTCGGTCGCTTCGCCTCGCAGGTTCCCGAACCACCCGGCTCCATGTACATCAGGCCGACACATATCGGTACCGAGGCGGCCATCGGCAAGGCGGCTGCCTCTACGGCCACCTCACTGCTGTATGTCATGCTGTCACCGGTGGGGGATTATTTCGCTGGCAATGACAAGACGCTCAGGCTGTTGCTCGACGATGACGGCATGCGTTGCGCGCCGCACATGGGGACCGTGAAGTGCGGCGGCAATTATGCCAGCGCCCTGCTCGCCATTCAGCGCGCCAAGGCCACGGTTCAGGCCGATCAGGTCCTGTTCTGCCCCGGTGGCGATGTTCAGGAAACCGGTGCCGCAAATTTCCTCCTCATCGACGGCAACGAGGTGATCACCAAGGCGCTGGACCAGAGTTTTCTGCACGGTGTGACCCGGGATTCGATTCTTACCCTAGCAAGGGATATGGGCTTCGATGTCCAGGAGCGCGCGCTCTCGGTCGATGAACTTCTCGAGCGGGCAACGAAGCCAGGTTGTGAGGCCGCGCTTTCAGGCACGGCTGCAGTTCTGGCGCCGGTGGGTACCTTGCTGCACAACGGTCAGGAATACACAGTCGGTGATGGTAAGGCCGGCAAGTCCACCCGACGGCTGCGCCAGGCTCTCAACGATATTCAATGGGGGCGTGCCGAAGACTCACATGGCTGGCTCACAGCCGTCGAGACAAAGGCTTGAGGTTGCCTGCTTTGTTACACAGAACCCGCCTGAAAGCGGTTCTTGCCATTGTGTTGGCGGCGACAGCGCTGTCAGCCTGTAACGACGACGAAGTCGGCGATGTATCGCTCGGCCTGTTCACAACAAAGGATATCAAGATCGAGATCCTGCAGGACCCCGAGGTGCCGGGCGTAACCTGTCATATCTCCAGCATCGAAGCCAATCTGCAGTTCAGCGATCCTTCAGACATGAGCATCGCCTGTCGGCAGACGGGCGAAATCACGGCGGAAATGATTGCAGCCATAGACAAGTCGAAGAGCGGCGATATCGTCTTCCGTAAATCGAAGTCCGTGTTCTTCAAGACGCTGAAGATTCGACGAGTGCTGGACCAGCAATCGCAGTCGCTGATGTATATCGCCTATAGCACCAAGGAGACCAGCGGCAGCTACAAGCACAGCCTCTCTACGGTGCCGTTGTGGGGCACCAAAGCCTACGGCGCCCTGGCGAAGCCGGAAGGCAGCTGACTGCTAGCGAACCAGGCGGCTGATATCGCGAAACTCCTCCGCCTCGGCTGTTCTCAGCATTTCGAATAGGCACATCTCCGTGGTCGTCACATCGGCGCCTGCCAGCCGCATCTTGTGCAGAGCCAGCTTCTTGTTCTCCACTTTACGAGAACTCACCGCGTCTGCAATGACATGCACTTCCAGCAGATTCTCCAACAGGTCGACCACGGTTTGGTACACACAGACGTGGGTTTCGATACCGACGACCAATACCTGACGACGACGCGTATCGGCGAGCGCCGAATTGAAGGCATCGCTACCGAGACAGCTGAAACTCGTCTTCGCCATTGGCGACTGTGCGCTCAGCAGCTCCGCAATCTCCGGCACTGTCTCACCAAGCTTGTCCGGAACCTGTTCATTCCAGAGGATTGGTATGTCCAGCTTCTGGCAGGCCTGAATCATTATTCTGATATTCGCAATGAGGCTGTCATGGTCATGCATCAGCGAGGCCAGGCGCCCCTGAACATCGACGATGACTAATACGGCATCAACTGAACTCAACATATCATGCGCCCTTATAAGCTGGAGTATTATTCGAGGGAATACCGTTCAATGAAGCGCCGTGCGTGGTAACACAGCTGCGAGGCTCGGTCTCGGATGAAACTCGTGTACCCGCTCCAGCGCATAGCCCGTGCGCTGGTCCTGCCCAAGACTATGCTCGGCGTCCACTACGGTAATGGCTGGCCGCTGAGTCGCTGTACCCAGTTGCACGGAGACGCCCAGACCTCTCGTTCCGGAATAGCCAGCCATTTCGTTGGCCAGTATGCCGAGGAACGGCGTCTGCCGTGAATTATCGCGTTCGTAGGCTCGTACATAGGCAAAGAAATCCTCACCTGGGACTTCCGCCCATACGCCCCATTCGAAAAACCTGTCGCTGTCCCTGATCGCGATGCGGATGATGCCTCTGAGAAAATAGCGATCATCCAGCTTGCAGAGATCCGCATCGATCTGAGCTCTGGCAAGCCGCTCAGCCGGGCTGATTCGCCAGATGGCATCCGGCATTTGATAGGCCCTGTCCAGCGCAAATGTACTGATATCTTTACCGCAGCAGCTGCAGTTCATGTCGTGGCTCCGTCCGTCAAATGATTCATGCGCCTATGAGTGTCCCGTCATCAACCTGTTATAGCACAGGCTGACCTGCGGGGCAGCGCCGTCTAAGACTGAATCTGCAGGTACGGCTGGCCGGGCTGTGTGGTCCAGCGAACTGCACACCACTATGGCAGAAGCGCTGAACTTAAGATTAAACTGAGGTTACTTTCCCGTCACCAGGAGACGCTCCCATGATCTGCAAACGTGCACTATTCATTGCTGCCGGACTCGCGCTGGCCTCTGCGGCTGCGATCGCAGACGAAATAACCGAAGCCATTGATACCGGTCTGAGCGCGTACAAGGATGGCGACATGTCGACGGCGGCCAGTCAGCTCGACTATGCCTCAACCCTCATTCGCCAGAAGAAAGCCGAGCAGATTACTGGTGTTTTCCCTGAGCCATTGAGCGGCTGGACAGCCGAGGATGCACAGAGTGAGAGCTCGGGGGCAGCGATGTTCGGTGGCGGTATTTCGGCAAACCGAAGCTACCAGAAAGGTGATTCTTACCTGACGATCGAGCTGGTTATGGACTCGCCCATGCTGCAGTCGATGATGGGCATGTTCAACAATCCTTCGATGATCGCCATGCAGGGTGGAAAGCTTATCAAGATCGCTGGCAACAATGCCATGCTCGAAGAAGATGGTGAGCGCACAAAGATCGTTTTCGTGGCCAATAATACGGCGCTGTTTACGCTCACTGGCGATGGTATGAAAGCTGACGAAGTGAAAGCCTATGCCAACGCCATCAAACTCGACAAACTCAAGTAAGCAAGCTGCCGGAACAGCCAAGACAGCACCGGTTATAACCGGCGCTGCCTCGGCATCAAGCCATGAGCCACAGGTTGTGCACGCCGTCATAGACGAACTGCACGGCCAGTGCAGCAAGTATGACACCGAGAAAACGGCGCAAAATTTCATCGCCCGTCTTGCCAATCACGCGTTTGAGATAACGCGCCGCCAGCATCAGCACGAAGGTCAGCAGCAGCGTGCTGGCAATCGCCGCAGTTATGGCCAGCTGTCCTTCAGTGTTTGCCGCTCGTGAAAAGAGCAGTATGGCCAATGTCAGCGAGCCGGGACCGGCCAGTAGCGGGATGGACATCGGATACACCGAGATATCTTCCTTACTGGTGTGGACGGTAAAACGAATCTCACCGGTAATCATTCTAAAGGCCGTGAAAAACAGCAAAAAGCCCCCGGAGATCCGCAGGGCATTGATGTTAATACCGAGCTGATGGAATAGCGCCTCGCCATACAGACCGAACACGATAAGCAGCGTGCCGCTGATCAATACCGACTTGATGGCCATGACCAGTCGGTGCTGGCGCTCCTCTGCAGGTAGCAGCGAATGGAAGATCAACGCAGCACCGATCGGATCGATGATCACGAACAGTGCTGTGAGTGCGTTGAGGTATAAGGAGAGGAAGCTGTCGGGAGTCACCTGGGCGGCATCAGATACCGATACGCGCCAGCGTGTTGATGATTTCGCGCATTACGCGCTCGGCAGTGGGATGCTCTGCCGCAAAGCGGGTTTCCAATAGCGTGGCTTGCTCGGCAATCTGTGTGGTGTCCGCGCCGTCCATATCACGATCGGCGTCATCCGAATCGATGTCATGAACAGACTGCACCTCAGCCTCCAGATCCTCGATCATTCTGCGGGTTTCAGGGTCGAGATCAGTAGTCCTGATCTCGTCCTGAAGCTGATTCAGCAGCAGCCTGATATTTTGAATGCTCATCGTTCGAATGCTCCTGGTATGCAGATACGTACAGCATACTACGAGTTGCTCCGAAGGTCAGACGCAATCTACTGACGGTTCTGCAAAGTAAAGTCGGCGGGTACGGCGAACTGACTATCACGAATCGGTTTTTCGGCGGCCGAAGTCACTTCGTAGATATATCGCACGTTAGGATCGGTCTTGTCGCCAGTGACCAGTTTCTCGGCCTGCTTGCTGAAGAAGCCACCAACCACATCCATAGCCTGGTCTTCAATCGAACCACCGCTCACGGTTGTAGACTTCGGCGCCCGCGCCTCCTGGCAGGCGTTAGTTTCGGAGTACCATTCCACCTTGATAGACAGCGGGTATCCCTCTATTTTCGCCAGCGATCTGGTAAAGTCATTGAACTCCTCAGCATCGGTCCTCTTGATGTCGCCTGTAAAGGCACTCAGCGCACGAACGCCTTCCTTGCCCAGCAAACGGATCATGGGATCGTTCGCCTCAGTCGCCTTGAGGTAGCCCTCGGTAAATTCGCGATGCGTTCGCCACACTGACTCCTTCGACTCGTCAGGATCGGTGGTCCAGAAAACAAAGCTCACCGTGCTCTTGTCCTTACGCCTGGCGGTGTCCTGGAATTCGGTAATCCAGTCGAGCGTATATTCCTTGGCCTCCATACCGGAGATCACGCGGGTCTTGCCGGTCGCCTTGACCTCAGTATCATTGCGGACGAGCTCGACCTTACAGTCAAGCTCATCGTAACTTTCATAATCTTCGGTGTCGTCCTCTTCGCTGGACTGCATTTTTTCATTCCAGGCATCCAGCCCGGAAATACAGCCGGTCAGACTGCACTCCTGATAGGTTTCATTGTCGAAATCGACCTGCCATACAAGATTCTTGTCCAGCCTGAAAATGTCCTGAACATCAGAATTGAGCCAGCGCATGACGAAGCTGTCGAACTCGGTCTTCTGCTTCAGGCTACGCATGTCACTTCTGGTATACACAGTCTGAACGCCACTGAAATCCGGCACGAAGCGCCCATTGACTGAGAACTTTGCTTCCACCACCGCAGTAGGATAAGCGGGCGTGGTGTCCACGGTCTTTCCGGCGCAGGCCGTGAGTACAGTGCAGCAGCCAATGACTGCCAAAGCGTTCAGACGTGTATTTTTCATTGCATTATCCTTTCAGTTGAAGCCTATGGGCGAACGCTGGCGTCGCCTGTCCAGAAACGCTCGGCAAGTTCATAGGCCTTGGTGCCAATCTGCTCACCCATCTCACGAGCTCGGAGGTCGCCATCCTGAATATGAATGCCGCCATAGATTCGTGAGCGCGAAGCTTCAATGGCAGCATCCTTGAACGTAGGCCAGCGCAACACTAACTCCTGTGACGGACCGGAGTCGTAAACGAGCGAATTCGGCTTCACAACAAACTGCCCCAGCAGGTCAGGTTTGTCGTCGCCGTTGATATCCTGCACGGTCATCGTGGTGCCATCATAGAAGGTCGGTGACCCGGTGAAGCTCGTCAGCACTTCGGCTGCCGCACTACTAAAGGTACTGTGGCCAGAGACATACTCTGGGAATGGTGGCGTTACGAACGTCGGGCTTTGATAGGGTCTCCAGTCCTCGGCAGGAATGTCCTGAAAGCCTTTACCGATCACGTAGGCAGTGACGGTCTGGTTTCGGTACAAGTGCGGAATGGCAGTCGCCGGCCGCGCTGAATCGTACACCCGCTTGGCATCCCACGCTGCAATGCCTGAATCCAGTAACGCTCCGTTCAGAGCAAAGAACATTTTCACATCCTGCTCAACGGTGTGGTCGTCACGGCCGGAAACGCCGTGGGCGAGCTGGTTCCAGTGCCCCGGAGGCGCCTCTGTACGCGGACCATCAGCCCAGAACTCGGCAGCAGCACGTTCTTTGTCTGTGAGTGTGCCGTTGATGGTGAGCACTTCTTCGAACTGGGTTCTAAAGGCTGCATCATTGGTGGTTGTGTTGCCAAGGGCATCGGTATAGTCCGTGAAGTCACCGAGTATTGGTGGCGCTACGGGCCTGACTTCGTCACCGCTGCTCATTGCGAAGGGTGTTACAGCACCCCAATGTGGTGTCAGGAATTTTTGTTCCTTGAAGCTGTCCGGGTTCGACGCGTCGACGATCGGATATCCATTGGCGTCCTTCACAACACCGGTGGGAACGCGAAGGGCCTGCCACACGTTCACGTCGTAATCCGCACCGTTGAAACCGTTGACGGCATCCGGATCGGCACTGTTGCGAGCCACGTAGGTTGGGGTAGCGTAGCCAGCCACAGGGGTATCTGCATAGTCCGCAGCGGCATTGGAGCCATCATTGGCGCGCTTGGCCATCGCTGCTTCAGCCGCCAGAAAGCCAATACCCTCTGGAGTATCGGTCGCACCAGCCGTAACGATTGGATAGCCAAGGCGTCGCATGTTTTCGCTAAAGTGACCGGTAGAGGCCTCATAAGCCGGGAATTCCTTGATCAGCACCTGATACGCCGCCTGACTCACTGCGCGTGCCTGGTCTGCTTCTGTAGCGGCTGGATCGGCCTTCAAGAGAGGGTCTGCCGCATAGGGTATAGCGACCGAGTCGAAAGCTGACCATGCATCATACATGGCAGACGACAGGATAAAGAGCTGCCGAGTAGTCACCGTGGGACGTGCACCACTTTCACGGATGCCGGCCAGACCGAGTTCGTTCCACTGGGCAACGACGCTCAGGCCCTCGTTGAAGACGGAGCGCTCTGCACGAAGGGTTGTCTCCTTCTTGTCATTATCGGAGCAGGCAGAGAGCATCGGCAATATTGCCAGACCAATGGCCAACGCAAGACCATGTTTTTTCAAAGGGAATGACATACAACAACTCCAGGGAGGACCGCTCGAACAGGATTTAAAGCCGCGGAATTTTATATTGACAATCCTTAATTTGTATATGAGGGTTTTGCGAAGGTATGTAAGGGTGCGTATCCGCGCACATTTTTCACGCCCTCTGAAAACCGCCTAAAGATGTAGCGGATAGATGGCTAACATTGAACTTGCTCTATAGCCAGCTACACTTAATCGTAGATAGTAACGCCGCCATAGGGGGCCTGGTTATACCAAGGATTTGTAGGAGCTTCTGGCTCGTTGTCTGCGGTCTGCTGCTTGTTGCCTCACATGTCGGGGCTCGTACACCCGTCGATACCACTCAGCCCGTTATCGATTTGCAACCACTCGTTGATGTTTACGTCGACGATGCGGGCCATCTGTCGCTCGAAGATGTGCAGGCGCTGCCGCCTTCCGTCTGGCGACAATCCATCGATGACCGAGTCGCACTTGGATTCAATCGTGCCGTCCACTGGTTCAAGCTGGATCTGCTCGTGGAGCAGCCCAGCCTTGAAGGCTGGCTGCTGGAACTGTCGTATCCGCTAATCGATCAGGTTGAGCTTTTCGTTATCCAGAACGGCAAAGTCATGCGTTCGGGCATCACCGGAGACCGTGTCGAATTCGATCAGCGGCCCCTGGATCATCGCAACTTCCTGTTTCCGCTTGCACTCGATAGCGCCGGCGAACTCACGCTCTACTTGCAGGTACAGACAGATGGCGCGATGGAGCTGCCGCTGCATCTCTGGCAGAAAAACGCCTTCATAGAGGCCGAAGGCACCGTTCTGGCACTTCAGTCGATGTATTTCGGCCTCATGATCGGCATGCTGCTGTACAACCTCTTCATCTTCCTGGTACTGCGCGATCGCAGTTATTTCTGGTATCTGGGTGTCACGGCGTCAATCATGCTGTTCCAGGCCAGCCTTCACGGCTTTGGATTTCAATACCTATGGCCCGGTTTGGTCTGGTGGCAGGATCAGTCTGTGGCTGTGATGGCCGCTAGCTCGTCTGCCTTTACAGTACTTTTCGCCAGAAGCTTCCTTGGCTATACCGGCACACGGGGCCTGGGCGCCGACGGCCTGAAGTGGTTGGGCGTGGTAAGCATCGCAATCGTGGCACTCACGGTTCTGCTGCCTTACCAGTACGCCATCCGCCTTGCCGCTGGTTTGGGCGCTATCACACCGATACTGGTTATGGCCGCAGGTATATCGAAATGGCGTACTGGCAGCCTGTCTGCGCGCTATTTCACGATTGCATGGTCTGTATTCATGGCTGCGACGGTCGTTTTGGTCCTGAGCAAGTTTGGCTATATCCCGAGCAGCGGCTACACCGAGAATGCGCAGCAGATCGGCTCCGCCATGGAAGTCCTGCTGCTGTCCATCGCGCTGGCTCAGCGATTCTCTGAAGAGCGCAGCAAACGGCTCGAAGCTCAGGAACAGGCGCTCATCAGTGAACGAGTGGCCCGTGAAGCCCAGCAGGAGATCGCCCGCACTCAGAGCGCAGCTGCCGAGCGTCTGGAGCATCGCGTGGTTGAGCGTACCGCCGAGCTGCAATCGGCCATGCAGCAGCTTTCGGAAGCCAATATGCTATTGCGTAACCTGAGCTCGCTCGATGGCCTGACTGGTGTGCACAACCGGCGCGCCTTCGATGAGCGCTTCGATCTGGAATGGCGGCGCTCGCAACGCAACGGAACACTGCTGTCCCTGTTGCTGATCGACATCGATCACTTCAAGAAACTCAATGATAGCGCCGGTCACCTCGCAGGCGATGAATGCTTGCGTCAGGTTGCCGACTGCATCAAGGACAGTATCCGCCGACCGCCAGACTTCTGTGCCCGCTTTGGCGGCGAAGAGTTCGTGGTTATCCTTCCCGAAACGGACGCGCCCGGCGCCGTTCATACCGCGAACCGCATCCGTCGGAGCATTGAAAGTCTCGACATCCGCTTCAACGAGCACTCCCTGAAGCTTACTGCGAGCATAGGTTGCTGCAGCCTCGTGCCGCAGGCCGACGATGACCTCCACTCACTTATCGAGTGTGCAGACAAAGCGCTTTATGCCGCCAAGGGCGACGGCCGTAATCTTGTGAAAGTGGCCTGATGAGCGGGTAAGTCTCCGCCACTCAAATCTGATGACTGCTCCAACGTGATATCAAGCTACGCTCATGAAATCGAAAAGCCACTGAGCCAGGGGAATCGTCGCCATGCCCAGGAGTGTCTGGATGCTGATGATCTGTGCCATGGTGCCCGAGGCGCCGCCAAGCTGACGCGAGAGGATATAGGACGAAGTCGCAGTGGGTAGCGCGCCAAGGATGAGGAACACCAGCAGGGTCTGCTGATCGTCAATGAAAATGGCGGCACTCGCCACAAACACCAGCGGAAACACCAGCAGCTTGAAGGCACTGCTGATCAGGATAGGACTGCTATCCGCTCGCAGGCCAGTCAGCTTCAGGGCCGCCCCCACGCAAAGCAAACCGAATGGCAAGGCCATTTCGCCGATGAGCGCGATGGCCGCTTCGATCGGCTGCGTCAGGCTCACGTTCAGACCGTTGAAAGCCACCCCGAGTACGCTGCCGATTATCAGTGGGTTGGAGGCAATAGCCTTCAGCACAGCCTTGGCGTTTACGGCACTCGCGTTGGCATAGAATGAAAAGCAGAGGATGCACAAGATATTCAGCAGCGGAATCATGATAGCCATCGCAAGGGCAGCGATGGCGACTGCGCCGTCTCCGTAGAGCACTTGCACGGCTGCGAGCCCGATGTAGGAGTTGAAGCGGATGCCACCCTGGTATACCGACGTGAACATCGGTCCCGACCATCTGAAGATGCGATTGAGCAGCCAGAGCAGGCATGTGGCAATTGCCAATCCGACCACGACTGGCGGCACCAGCTTGAGCAGACTCACACCCTGGGGGTCGGCATGCATCAGTTTGTCGATGAGCATGAGCGGGAACAGGAAGTAGTACAGGAAGCGCTCCGCTGGATCCCAGAAACTGTCACCCGGGAACTGGTAGCGGCGCAGACCGTAGCCCACCAGGATCAGGAGGAATACCGGCAGCAGGCCAGCTGAAGCATTCATCAGTCGATGCCGAGATATTTGTGCGTCTGCAGTGACAGTTTCCACGGCGGGTTGGCCATGCAGTACTGAACGCAATCGGCGGTGTGGTTGGTGATGCGCGGGCTAGGCAGCGCATCGGAAGACGTGACATCGGCAGAGCCAACCGCAATCAGATTGGCGTCCCGCAACGCGGCTACCTGCTCCGGCGTACCTGACTGCGTGAGGTAGCGATCATCACGGGGCGATAGATAGTAGTGGTCAGCCTTGATATGGGCGCAGTCTTTCGGATCAAGATCATCCTGCGGATAAACAAACTTGAGCTCATTGCAGCTGTCGATCACGACAGTGGAACGGCCCTTCGGACTCACACAGATCCAGTCGATGCCAGCTGGTGCAGGCAATGTGCCGTTGGTTTCGACCGCGATCTCGAAACCACGATCATGCAGGGCCGCGATCAGATCATCATCGAGTTGCAGGAGGGGCTCACCGCCCGTGCAGACTACAAACGCCGGGCGAAATGCTGCGGGCCAGAGTGAAATGAGATGATCGGCGAGTGCATTGGCATCCGCGAAGGTGCCGCCATTCTGACCATCAACGCCGACGAAGTCTGTGTCACAGAAATTGCAGATGGCTGAAGCACGGTCCGATTCCCGTCCATTCCATAGATTGCACTTGCTGAAGCGACAGAACACGGCTGGGCGACCCTGGTTAGCCCCCTCCCCCTGAAGCGTGTAAAACGCCTCCTTTATCCGATAGCCGGTCAATTTAGCTACTTACCTTCATAGTAGGATCAAACCTTCAGATCCGGGCGATCGACATTTGGCTCATATGGCAAAGGATCGACCACGCCATTTTCGGCAAAGGCTTCGAGACGTTCAACGCATGAACCACACTTGCCACAGGCTTTTTCACGGCCGTTGTAGCAGGTCCAGGTCTTGCTGTAGTCAAGGCCCATGGCCAGCCCCTGGCCTAGAATGTCGATCTTGTCGATCCCCACGAAAGGTGCTTCGACCCGCACTGGCTCATAGTTGGCGATCACACTCACGGCGTTCATGCGCTCCAGAAACTCTGGCCTGCAATCGGGATAGATGGCATGATCGCCTCCATGAGCCCCGAAATACACGGCTTCGGCCTTGATGGAAACAGCATAGCCGATTGCCAGTGACAGCAGAATCATGTTGCGATTCGGTACCACGGTCGACTTCATTGACTCGGATTCGTAATGACCTTCTGGTACATCTATCGCATCGGTGAGTGACGAGCCCGCAAGCAGGCTGTTCACTGCAGTGATATCAATGATCCTGTGCGGGATGCCGAGCGATTTACAGACATCCGCCGCATATATCAGCTCTTTTTTATGTCTTTGACCATAGTCAAAGGACAGGGCGTGTACCAGATCCCGCTGCGGCACGGCCTCTGCCTGAACTCGGGCAGACGGGCCGACCTGCTGCAGGAGGCTGTGCAGAAGCGTGTACGAATCCATGCCGCCGGAAAAGATGACTACACTAGGGGAATCACCGGACGGCGCGTTGTTAAATGAACGTGAAGACATGACGGGTGCGGGATCTCCATGGCTGAGACGGCACTTTACTGGATCTGAAAACGAGAGGCGACCGCTTTATGGCGCTGACATCGGGCCTTCGCATGGCCTCAACCTGGCGCGGAAGCGGATCAGGACACCTGGCTGAAGCAGACATGGCCGATACTGCATCAGTTAATCTGGCGGAGACGCTGTGACATCAGAACTCGCGTTTATCGATTTTGAAGCGTCCAGCAAGGATCTCATCTCGAGCTATCCGGTCGAGGTGGGCTATTGCCTCCAGACCGGCGAATCGCATGGCTGGCTGATACAGCCGGCAGCGCTGTGGAGCGACTGGTCCGAAGAAGCCGCTGATATACACGGCATCACCCGTGAGCGTTTGATGGACGAGGGCGTGGAGGCCCGAACGGTGGCGGGTTACCTCAATGAGGTGCTGCCATCGCGAGTGTACTGCGACGCGCTCAGCTTCGATTCGTTCTGGCTGCATCGTCTGTTTCGCGCAGCGCATGTTCGCGCCAACTTTACCCTCGAATCAATCGGCAACCTGCTGCCGCCGGATCTGCTGGACAAGTGGTCTGAGACACGCGATTCAGTGTTCATCGAGCAGGGTCTGGCGCGCCATCGGGCCGCATCGGATGCCCGGGTTCTGTATCTGACCTGGCTACGCCTGACCGGCGGGCCGAACGGACCTCGTCTCTCGCTTTAGTATTCGCTCACCCGTCAGCGCAACGCATGGCCGCCGCCCGAGCGCCTGCTAGTCCAGGGCCGCTGTCAGCTTCAGAATCTGCTCTCTCAGCCAGACATGCGCCCTGTCGTGCTCGACCCGCCGGTGCCAGTACAAATACAACTCCAGGGGCGGGAACTGCATCGGGAAGGGTCGAACCACGACGCTGCCGCCCATTGGCGCAACCAGGGCTGCCGCCAGCCGTCGCGGTGCACAGACAATGAAGTTGGTGACGGCTACCGTCTGCATCGCCGCCAGGTAGTTCGAGGTTCTTAAGGCAATCTCCCGGCGAAGGCCATGGCGCGCCAATTGTGTATCCTCAAAGCCTGCGCCGTGCTCCCGCGAGGACACCATCACGTGTCGGTATTTCAGTACACCCGCCAGGCTCCAATCTTCCACCAGCAGTGGGTGTGTGGCACTCAATACACAAACCCAATCATCTGAAAGCAGTTCCACATGTTGGATCTGATCGTCGTGAGGCAACAGAATATCGGCGGCGAGATCGATGCGGCCACTGCGCAAGTCGTGCAGGACCTGCTCCCGCGGCGTACGCATGCTGGCGAAGCTGGCTTTAGGTGCCAGCCGGCTGCAGATGGCAATCAGTTCCGGCAGCACCAGCCCTTCGAAGCTGTCCCGCACGCAGAGCCTGAAGCGGGTTGTCAGCCCCTTGAGATCCAGCCCCTCCTGCTGGGTACAGGCCACGAGACCCTGCTGAATCTGCACCAGCGCCTGACGGATAGGCCCGATGAGCTGCTCGGCGGCCGGCGTCGGCGACATAGTCCGCCCACTGCGCTGGAACAACTCGTCCCCCATCTGCTCGCGCAAGCGGTTCAGCGCATGACTGATGGCCGACTGCGAGAGATGCAAGGTGTTGGCCGCCGCCGTGATGCTGCCTTCCGAATAGATCGCCACGAAGACCGTGAGCAGGTTAAGGTCAAAACGATCGATATTAGTCTTGTTCATACTACCTATTATAACTATTCATTTGCTTCATCATCAATCCTCGCTTAGGTTTAGCTCATCGAATTCAGCACTCCCATTGCCACAGCGTGAGGCTCAGCACATGAACTTTTCTCACAACGAGACCACTACCGACTATCTTCAGCGCGTTCGCCATTTCATGAAGGAACGGGTCATACCTTCTGAAAAGGCATACTTCGAGCACCTCGAGCAACCCGGCCAGAAGTGGACGCAGCCGCCCGTGATGGAAGAGCTCAAGGCCGAAGCCAAGGCTGCGGGCCTGTGGAATCTCTTTCTGCCCGAAAAGGAATACGGCGTTGGCCTTACCAACCTGGAATATGCGCCGCTGGCGGAAGCGATGGGTCACTCCTTTATAGGCCCAGAAGTCTTCAACTGCAGCGCGCCGGATACCGGGAATATGGAAGTGCTGGTGCGCTACGGTTCTGAGGAACAGAAGAAGCAGTGGCTTGAACCGCTATTGGCTGGCGAGATTCGTTCCGCCTTTGCAATGACTGAACCCGACGTTGCCTCGTCAGATGCCACCAACATGCAGAGCACCATTACCGCAGATGGCGATGACGTGATTCTCAATGGCAAGAAGTGGTGGACCTCCAATGCCGGTCACCCGAACTGTCGGTTCTTTATCTTCATGGGCCTGAGCAACCCGGAGAATGGTCGCCACCAGCAACACTCGATGGTCATCGTGCCGCGGGATGCAAAGGGTGTGGACGTCGTTCGCATGCTGCATGTGTTCAACAACCAGGACGAGCCGTACGGCCATGGTGAAGTACATTTCAACAATGTGCGCGTACCGAAAAGCAATGTCATCGCTGGACTCGGCCGCGGCTTCGAGATCGCCCAGGGCCGGCTTGGTCCGGGCCGTATTCATCACTGCATGCGGGCTATCGGCGCCTCTGAGCGAGCCTTGAAGCTACTGTGCGAACGGGCGACTTCCCGTGTCGCGTTTGGAAAGCCACTCTCCAGTCTCGGTGGCAATCGCGACATCATTGCCAATGCGCGCATCGATATCGAGATGGCTCGTTTGCTCACACTGCAAGCCGCCTACAAGATCGATACCCAGACCGTATTCGGCGCCATGAGTGATATCGCACAAATCAAGGTCGTCGCGCCAAATGTACTGCAGCGTATCGTCGATGCGGCCATCCAGATCCATGGCGGTGCGGGGTTGAGCAACGACTTTCCGCTCACCGCCCTGTTTGGCTACGCCCGAGTGCTCAGACTGGCCGACGGCCCTGATGAAGTACATCGCGGCATGATCGCCAAGTTCGAGCTGAAGAAATACGCTCATGACGACAAAACCAAAACTGAGAAGAGGTAGGCGCATGGCTATTCAACGTTTCCCGGAACAACGAGTCGCCATCACCGGCGGCGCCACTGGTCTTGGCCTGGCGCTCGCCAAGCAGTTCCTGCACGAAGGCTGGAGCGTCGCCATTGCAGACATACAGGATGAAAAAGGTCAGGCAGAAATTGAGCTGCTCGGCCTGCCGGAGTCGCGCCTGTTCTTTACCAAGGTAGACGTTACCAAGGAAGTCCAGCTGAAGAAGTGGCGCGACGATATCGTCAAGCGTTGGGGCGGCGTCGACATCATCATCAACAATGCCGGGGTGGCCACGCATGGCGCCATCGACGAAGCGCCGCTGAGTGATTGGGAATGGGTACTGGATATCAACCTGATGGGCGTCGTGCGCGGCTGCCGCGTTTTCACGCCGCTGTTCAAGAAACAGCGCTCAGGTCACATCGTCAATATTGCCTCCATGGCAGGCTTGATTCACGCGCCGGAAATGGGCTCGTATAACGCGGCAAAAGCTGGCGTCGTCGCGCTGTCAGAAACACTTGAAGGTGAATTGTTCTCCTACGGTATCGGTGTCAGTGTCGTCTGTCCGGGCTTCTTCCAGACCGATCTCGGCAAGACATTACGTTCGCCTGATCCCAAAGCTAAAGACATGGTGCAGCGCCTGTTCGAGACCTCAAAGATTGATGCTGATGGTGTGGCGAAGCGCGTCTACAGTGGCATCAACAACAAGGACTTCTATGTGCTGCCGCACATGAGCTATCACCTGATCTGGTTGCTGAAGCGCTACATGCCAGCCATGTACATGCGCAGCCTACATGTGACTGGTCGCAAAATTCTGCAGAAGAAGCGCGACTGGCAGGCCAGCCTGGCGACATTGACGCAGCCCTGATCACAGAGAGAACAGACCATGAGCTTGAAAGACCAGTCAATCGAGATCCGTGAAGGTGAGCAGTTCGACAATGCTGCCGTAGAGCGCTATCTGCGCGCCCACATCGGCGATCTCCCACCACACATGAGCGTACGTCAGTTCCCTGGCGGCGCCTCCAATCTCACCTATCTACTCAGCTTCACTGACAGCGCCAACGACGCCCCCGGACGCCAAAGTCGGCAGTTCGTTCTGCGTCGTCCGCCAACTGGCAAGAAAGCCAAGTCAGCGCACGACATGAAGCGCGAGTACACGGTGATGAGTGCGCTGAACGGCCATTACCGGCTGGTCCCCAAGATGCACGTGTTCTGTGAGGACGAGTCGCTTATCGGTGGCGAGTTTTATGTCATGGAAAAGCTCGATGGCATCATACTGCGTAACGAGCTGCCGACTGAACTAGTCACGGGCGAGCAGAAGCTGTCACCAGACAACCTGCGTCAGTTATGCATGAACATGATCGACGGCCTGGTAGACCTGCATAAGTTTCAGTGGCAGGACACGGCGCTGGCAGACTTGAAGAAAGACGGTGATTACGTCGAGCGGCAGATCAGCGGCTGGAACGACCGTTTCGTCAAGGCACGTACACCGGACGTTCCGGAGTGCGACAAGGTGATGCAATGGCTTGATGACCATAAGCCCAAGCAGGTCGACAGCTGTCTGATCCACAACGACTACCGCTTCGACAACATCGTGCTCGATGAACAGAACCCGATGCAGATCAATGGCGTGCTCGACTGGGAGATGGCGACGATCGGCGATCCGCTGATGGATCTCGGCAACAGCCTGGCGTATTGGGTGCAGGCCGATGATCCGCAGCAGTTCCATATGATGCGCCGCCAGCCAAGCCATGCGCCCGGGATGATGACGCGTGACGAGCTGGTGGAGTACTACCTGAAGCAGTCGGGCCGTAGCGTCGACAACTTCACCTTCTACCGCGTGTATGGACTGTTCAGGCTCGCTGTGATCATCCAGCAGATCTACTACCGCTTCTATCACGGCCAGACCAAGGACAAGCGCTTCGCCGGCTTTGGCTTCGTGGTGAAGTTCATCGATGACTATCTGCAGAAGCAGATCAGCGAGCTCGGCTAGCTATGGCATCCATCTATCTTATCCGTCACGGTCAGGCCAGCTTCCATTCGAGCAACTATGATCAGCTCTCGGAGCTCGGGCAGCGGCAGGCGGGCTACGCAGGCGAGCAACTCGCTCGTGAGCTCGGGCCCGGTCGAGACCCGGCTGATGTGAGCTGGTTCTGCGGCACACTGTCTCGGCAGATCGATACCGAGCAGCGGGTGCGTGCTGGCTGCTTCCCGGATATGCCAAAGCAACGGCTGTCCGAGCAGGCTGCGCCGGTGACCAACGCCGGCTTCAACGAATTCGACCACGAAGCCCTGCTGGCGCACTATCTGCAGAGGCTCCGGCATAAACCTGAAGTCGAAGCCTTTCTGAACGCTGTCGACGATCGAACCCGGCTGTTTCAGCCGGCGTTCAATCGCGTTGTCGATGCCTGGATTGCCGATGGTGATTTCGTCGAGGATGCTGCTGAAGCCTTCGAAACCTGGGCACAGTTCAAGCAACGGATCGTCAATGCATTCGAATCGGCTGTCACGGCAGGCTGGGAGCAGGCCCGGGAGAGTGGCAAAAAAGGCTCAGGCGACGTGTGCATCGTCAGCTCAGGCGGTCCGATCTCGCTTATGTTGCAGGCCATGCTGAACATGGATGACGTCAGCGCACTCGACGCCAACTGGGTACTCGCGAACGCCAGCATCACCAAACTGATCTACCGCAGTAATCCGGAGCGCCCGCCGCAGCCCAACGAGCTCAGGCTGGCCTACTTCAACCATTACCATTACCTACAGACCACCGCAGAAGGCGACGCAGTCAGCTTTCGCTAACAAGGAAATTTCCCTATGTCACAGCAACTTCCAACAGCAGAAAACCTTTTCAAGCTCGACGGCCAGGTCGCCCTCGTCACGGGCGCCAGTCGTGGCATTGGTGAGCAGATTGCACGTACGCTGGCCGCCTATGGCGCACATGTTATCGTCAGCAGCCGCAAGATCGACACCTGCGAAACAGTCGCCGCGAGCATCCGTGAAGCCGGTGGAAAGGCGGACGCCATCGCCTGTCATATCGGTGAGATGGACCAGATCAGCAGTCTGTTCGAGGAGATCAAGAGCAAGCACGGCAACCTCGACATCCTGGTAAATAACGCGGCTGCCAATCCGTATTTCGGCCATGTCCTGGACACCGATCTCGGCGCCTTTCAGAAGACGGTCGACGTGAATATCCGCGGCTATTTCTTCATGTCAGTCGAAGCCGGCAAGATCATGCGTAAGCAGAAGTCAGGTGTGATTCTGAATATCGCTTCAGTGAACGGCGTGATCCCGGGTCACTTCCAGGGCATCTACTCGATCACCAAGGCTGCGGTTATCTCGATGACCAAGACTTTCGCGAAAGAGTGTGCTGGCTCGGGCATCCGCGTGAATGCAATCCTTCCAGGCGGCACAGACACCAAGTTTGCCTCAGCCCTGACAACCAACGATCAGATCCTAAAGCAGCTGCTCACGCATGTGCCGATGAATCGTATTGCGGAGCCATCTGAAATGGCGGGTGCTGCGCTGTATCTGGTGAGTCCGGCTTCGTCGTATACAACTGGCTCGATACTGGCTGTTGACGGCGGTTACCTGACGGCTTAATCAGCTTTGACCGAGAAGGTCCTGGAGGGATTCTGCTTCCAGGACCTGGTCGAGCCAGAGTTCGAGTTGAGCACCCGAAGCCTGGTCGATCAGAGCGACCGTGTCCTCACTCAGGGCTCCAAATCGTTTTGTGAGCTGGCGCTTTAATATCTTGGCTTCCGCAAGCTCCGCACCTCGCTCAATCCCTTGTTCAATCCCTTGTTCAATCCCTTGTTCAATCCCAAGCTTTCGCCCTGTCTCTACTGCCTCGCGGTACGGCCGCCCCCATTCTTTCACTCGTTCGCTCAACATAGTCTGCATCTCCGTCAAGTCAGCCAACGCGTCAACGTCCACGTCAGGCATATCGTATTTGGTTAGTATACGCCCAAAGTACTCTTTGAGCGCCCGCCTCAGTTCAGCTTGTGAGCTTCGATCCAGCCATATCGTCAAATGGTTAAGAACCTCGATGAGGACCTGAGGCTCTTCAGCCAGTTCAGCGCGAATGAGTGCGGCTGTAAGATTTTCCATCGTTTCCAGTTCGTCGGCATCGTATCGCTTCTGGTCGATGAGACAGTACTGTAACTGCGGCTGGAACTGTTTCAACTCAGCCGGTACATCTTCAATCAGATCATCTAAGTGCAGGGCAGCAGTCCATCTCGGATCACCTGTATACATGACTACAGGTAGGACCGGGGGAAGACGACCAGCTGTTGGGAGCTGCTTCGACTTGATCAGATCCTGGTACAGCAAGCCCACATAGGTAAGCAATCTCACCGCCATGAACCGGTCAACTGTCGACTGAAATTCGAGCAGAATGTAGAGATATAGCCAGCGCCCCCTGAACTTTACCCTCCAAACAATGTCGTCGCTGCGCTCGCGAAGGTCGTCAGAAATGTAGCTGCTATTCAGTTTTTCCAATGAAGAGAAATCCAGCTCATGAACCCAGTCGAAGGGGATGAATCCCAACACCAGATCGCGAACCATTTCGGGGCTCGAATAAATCTGCTTATATCCGTGATCATATAACGACATGCTAGGCCCTCCTTAGCCTCGCCGTCGATCATAACTGTATATGCATACAGCATCCAGCCATTCAGTAATGGTCCTCTGCCATTTTCACGAACTCAAGGCGATCTCCTGGCCCTACTTCCATGTCAGCACGCACACGGGCTGGGATAGTAATCCGCCCTTTACTGGTGACTGTTGCTGCAGCCATTCGACACCTTTCCCAATCTGCTTAATCCAGCTTTGGGGATCAAGCCCCAGGCGGCTTCGTCGTCACAAAACTCTCCCGTTCGCCAATCTGCCGGGCGTATTCCGCCAGCCGGGGATACTGCTTCCGCCAGTCGGCGTTGAAGCGTAGCGTGTACCACTCCAGCACACAGACCAGCGCGATATCCGCTGTGCTCAGCCCGAGCCCCCCGTCGAAGTCGTGCAGGAAGTCCTTGTCGAGGCGCTCATTGAGGTAACGTTCGAAGAAGGCCAGACCATTATCGACCTTCTCCTGCTGTCGCGTAATCCAGCCGAGACTCTGTTCTGACTCGTCACGTTTCTTCTCCATGAACATCAGCACGCCAGCATCACCGATGCCGTCAGCCAGCGTTTCCAGACGGCGCACCTGCAGTTGAGCCATGGGGTCCTGCGGTAGCAGTGAGCCACTGCCTTCGGGCTTCTGTGTTTCGAGTACGGCCAGAATGAGCGCAGAGTCGAACCAGGTTTCACCATTGGCATCGACGAAGGCAGGCACTTTCACCAGCGGATTGAAGTCTCGCACCGGCGTGTCGGCGGTATAGGGCGTCTCTTCACGGAAATCGAACGGCAACTTATGCTCGATAAGCGCGACTCGCACCTTACGGACGAACGGACTGGTATACGAACCGATAACTTGCATCATGACGAAGCCTCAGTGGAGCTTGAGTTTAGGGCGAATGAACTGGTCGATCTGTGACGACAGCATGATGAGAAGCGTCTTCAGATAGCCGTAGACTGCGGCCTGGTGCATCCGATACAGCGAGACGTACATGAAGCGGGCTACAAAGCCTTCGATCATCATACTCTTGCCCGTGAGATTTCCCATCAGACTGCCGACGGTAGAATAGCGGCTTAGAGAAATCAGCGAACCGTGATCGCGATAGATGAAGTTCTTCATCGGCCGCTTCTCGACAAGGCGCACCAGATTATCCGACACAGTATCGGCCATCTGATGTGCCGACTGCGCCCTCGGCGGTACACGGCTGCCGTCATCCTGGATACACTCCGCACAGTCGCCCATTGCAAATACGTTGGGGTCCGACTTCGACTGCAGCGTCTGATGCACGACGATCTGGTTCAACCGGTTGGTTTCCAGGCTTTCGATCTCCGAAAGAAACTGAGGGCCTTTCACCCCAGCCGCCCAGACCTTGATATCGGACTCGATGAAGCTGCCATCGCGCGTTTCGAAGCCCGCTGCCGTGACGCGAGTGACCGCAGTATCGTGACGTACATCGATCTTCAATTCCGACAATTCACGAAGTACTGCGTCAGTAATGCGCTCGGGCAAGGCAGGCAGAATTCGCGGGCCTGCTTCGATGAGCGTGACCTGCAGATTGTCCGAGCCGAGATTAAGGCCATAGGCTCGCAGCAGCGCCGTCGTGTTGTGAAGCTCGGCCGCCAGTTCCACGCCGGTGGCGCCGCCGCCTACGATACCGACTTTCAATATCGGTGGCTCACCGGCATCAGCGTGGCTATTGAGCCGAAGAAAGGTGTTGACGAGATGTTCGTGGAAGGCATCGGCCTGCTCACGTGAATCCAGCTGTGAACAGTGCTCCATCACGCCCGGGGTGCCGAAGTCGTTGGTACGGCTGCCGACAGCCAGCACGAGGTAGTCGTAGGGCAGATTGCGAGCAGGCTGCAGTACCTGGCCCTCGGCGTCCTTGATAGCTGCCAGACAGACATAGCGGTTCGCTGTATCGACCGAGCAGACGCGGCCAAGGTGAAAACGGTAGTTATTGAGGAAGGCGTGCGCGCGGTAATCGAGTTCATCGATATTGGCATCTAGACGACCGGTAGCCACTTCGTGCAGCAGCGGCTTCCAGAGATGGGTCAGCTGCGCATCCACAAGATGAATGTCAGCCTTACCTTTCTTACCAAGCCGGCGCGCCAGCTTGCGGACAAGTTCAAGTCCGCCGGCACCACCGCCGACAACGACGATTCGAGGACAATCCATTAGAGGCTTCCAGAGAGATCAGGACAAGCGTTGACGGAACCTGGTCAGTGGCCCTGACAACGGGTTGAAAAGGCCGATTTTACCCTGAATGTAGGAGAGACAGATACAATCCTGATCTTCCATCGCCCTCGGCCGATGCGCCGAGTCTGGTGTACGAACAACAAAGTCACCTTCGCGATAGACACCGCCGGCATCTGAGTAACCACCCTGCAGCACGACCGTATATTCGCAGTTGCTATGAACGTGCTTCGGCGCACTGCAACCCTTGCGGGTGCGCTGCAGTGCGAGCTTCCAACGCAGCGATTCATCCGCCCCATTGTCACTCGACGGTTTATCGCCGCCCGTCGCGATGACATGCTCAAAGACGCCGAGCCACTTTCGTTTCCAATCGATGGTAGAGAAACGCTTGGGCAGTAACTTTTCAAGGGCTAGGCTCGACACGGTGTTACCGGCGCCATAGGACTGCGGGAAGTTTTTCCGAAAGTAGGTATGCTCGACGCCCGCCGTGCCGACTTCAAGATCGGCAGTTTCTTCAGCTTCGATAAGCGCCATCACACGGTCGAAGGCGTGCTCGTCCACAGGATCAATCTGACCCTCCGGGCTGGCGCCAAAAAATTCCCCGCCGATGATTTCGAGTTTTCGGAGACTATGCCGACAGGCGCTGCAGTACTGAAGGTGCATGTGCAACAACATGGCGAGCGGAAATGGACTCCCGCCCGCGCTGTACTCCAGCAACAGGTCGATGTCAGGGTGGTGACTGATCATGTAAAACCACGACTAAAGATGAATCAGTAGAGCCTAATTATTGATTTCTACTTTGCCATCCAGAGCGACGTTCAGCTTTTGCAGCGCAAGTCTCACACGGCTCTTGACCGTGCCCAGCGGCAGGCCCATTTCATCGGCCACCCGTTGATGCGACTTATCTTCAAGATAGACCTTGGCAATCACATCTTTCTGCTCATTAGGCAGCACATCCAGGGATTTTCGCACTTTCGCGGCGATCACGCCATCCTGCCAGTTCCCTACAGGCTCATCGGTGCCCGGAATGGACCACAGGTGCTCTGTATCGACACTGGTCTCCACACTGGAACGACCGAATTTGCGCAGCATATCAATTCTGGCATTACGCGTAATGGCATACACCCATGTCGTGGCGCTGGCCTTGCTCGAATCGAACTGTGCAGCCCGACGCCAGATATTAACCATGACTTCCTGCACCAGCTCATCACCATGCTCGAGCATGCCCTGTTTGATGGCGTAAGATTTAATCTTGGGCGCGAATTCCTTGAAGAAGATGTGGAATGCGGCTTTATTACGATCAGTAGCGATGCGACGAAGCAGTTCGCCGAGCTCTTCGCCCTGGTGATCAGAAGGCAGCGTGCTGTTGCTCAGATCCCGGCTATCCGTATCGAGGTCGACATCCATGCCCGCATCATTTGCTGGGTCAGTCGGTTCCAATAGATTCCTTGATTTAAGAGCAACGACATTACTATGCGCGTGTGACATAACTGAATCAACCCTGATTTCTGTGGAACATACGAGGACTACGGACGGATCTCAAACACAGATCAGCCCGCCCAAAAAATAGTGATGCAGACTTCCCCCACACCGCTGAGAGAATCAGTAGTATCCTACGTAGTTGTATAGCATCCAGATCCTGAGGAGACGACGCTTTGCCATCTAAATCAGCCCAGACTACAGAATCTATTTTGGACCAGGCGCACGATCCGATTTTCGATCTGAACACCCTACCGAACGACAGCAACTATACCGAAGACTTCGCGGACCTCGAACATGTCAGGCTGTGCTATCGCGACTCTGGCCCCAGGGACGCGCCACCGATCCTGCTTATCATGGGCCTGGGCTGCCAGCTCACCACCTGGCCACCGGAGTTCGTGAATGGCTTGCTGGCTCTGGGCTATCGGGTGATCCGCTTCGACAACAGGGAAATGGGTCTTTCGTCGCTGGCAGATAACCCCGGTCCCATGCAATCGCCACCAGCCGGCTTCCTGCGTTATAAGCTCGGCCTCAAGGTAACGAGCGACTACACACTACACGATCTTGCGGAAGATACACGGCAGCTCATCGAGCATCTGAAGCTTGAGAAGCCGATCGTGCTCGGCGTCAGTATGGGAGGTATGGTTGCGCAGATTCTGGCAGCAAAGCATCCCGAGATGATTTCGAAACTGATATTGCTGATGAGCTCAGACAATCATCCAAGACTGCCGACACCGAGTGTGAAAACACTCTGGCGCATAACCGGAGGCGGCATTCAGGGGGACCATCAGGAGGCCGCTATCAACCGCGGCCTGGCGTTCTGGAATACGGTGAGCAGTCCGGGTTATCCGTCGTCCGAGCGCCGGATCATTTCGAGAATCGCCCGGGACTACCAGCGCAGCTATCGGCCAAAGTCGATCATTCGCCAAATGGTTGCGATCAACGCGACCGGCAGCATCCGCCATGAATCAGCATCCATCGAACTACCCACGCTGATCCTGCACGGCCTGGCCGACAAGCTGGTTCACCCAAAGGCAGGCCGCCAGCTGCACCGCAATATCAAGGGGAGCAAGCTGGAGCTGATCAAGGGCTGGGGTCACGATGTGCCAGTGGGCCTGGTGCCAGAGATCCTGAACCACATCGATAATTTTATCGGCTAGAGGCCGTTGCCGCGAACGACCAGTTCGAGTCCGTCGAAGCGGGCGCCTAGCAGCTCAACGCCGCCGAAGCTTGAGAACTGCGCGCCCAAACCGGCGTCATCTTCCATGAAGAAACCCATGTCGGCTACACGGAAATCGACCAGGGAGCGGGCGAAGGTAATGCCGATACCGCCGTCGGAATCAGCGACTGCACCGCCGTTGGCAACCACGTTACCAAGATCGGCGGTGGCATCGATGGTGATATCCACGCCGCCGGCAATGGCGATGTCCTTGGCAATGAAGCCACCGAAAAGGTCTGTGGAACCGCCGGTGTTCGCGCCTGTGTTGGTGGCCTGATCCCAGCCGCCTTCAACATCGACTATCCATTTGAAGGCATCGATGGTGATGCCTGCCTGACTCCAGTCAACATCGTAGAAGTCACCAACGGTGCCATTGGCGAAGATGGCTTCAGCATCAACGCCATTGGTGAAGCCGAAACCGGCTTCAATGACGATGCCGCTTTGACCACTGACCTGGGAGAGGCCAGTATCATCGAGAGCAGTGATTTCTGCCTGCGCTGCAGACGCAGCGACGAGTGCGGAGGCTAACAGCAGCCTGGTTGTATTCTTCATGCGCGTGTCCTGGGAAGGTCGTTATTATGACCAGGCCTCAAAGCCTGGAAGGTCGATGGTTATCAGGACCTTCAGTGATCAGCAATGAAAAACTGCAACCACACGAACTGCCTTCAAACAGCATAGAACTTTCAGCCTATATTAGAGCGCCGACACAGCCGACTCAAGCTTCACGGGCGAATTTGTTAACTTTTGTTAAAGAAGTCTCAGGAATGGCTACGCCCTATACAACTTATAGATATCGCACAGTCAGCATCTACCTTTCGGCGGATGTGCACCACAGGTGTACTTGCTAGTATTGCCCGCGCTGAAAGCCCGCTCACAAGCGACCGAATACGCTTGATTCTTTTTTGAGCAAATGGTGAACTAGTCAGGGATTTTACCTAGTTGAAGGCGTAAGCTAGACTTCAGTTACAGCCGATCACGATTAGTCACATGTTCGTAACACGCCCGCGCTACTGTCGTACGCACCAGGCCAGCGAGAGATGTCGAGTATGAAGAGAAAGAGTCAAGCCGGTTTCAGTAAGCCAACTTGTCAATTGCAGAAGCGTTTTGTCAGGCCATGCAATACCACCCAGTCCTTTCTCTTTCAGCGTCAGTTCCTGCTTCTCACTATTCAGCCAAGTTCTGCCTTTGCGCATTCCCTGCTTAGCAAAACAGCCACTGCCGTCGGAAAATGGCGTAGCCGTGCCCTGTCGAGAGGTCGCCGTGTTGTAGCGATCGGTCAGCATGGACGGGTGCTGTTGGCCTAAGCGCCGGCCTTGGCAGATACCCGGACGGTCTGCGAGAGATGTGAGGCTATTCGCCTGGCGGCACACCTTCCTTGGGGTTGGTCAATAGTGCAGCAATCGTTGTTGCGAACACTGCCCCTGCACACACCAGCGCCAGCCCGAAATCGTTCAGTGCCAGTACCAGGCACGCTGCGCACAGCCCCATGAAGACCAGCTTCGTCGAGACGAACCAGCGTGAGCCGAGTAGATTGGCGGGACGCTGGGTTGGCAGCCACACCTCCCATGAGTCTCTGCGCCCTGCATCCTCATCCCGTGTCAGGATGGCTTGCTTCATAGCACATTGCCGCACCCCCTGGTGACACCATTGCAAAGCCAGAGCCAAATTAGCCAGCGCGTATGCCAAAGCCAATGCGCCCGCATGCTTCGAATGAATGACTATCAAAAGTGCCGCGGGAATAAATAGCGCCACCGAGCAGAGAATCGTGAGATTCTGGATGGCGATTCTCAAAAGCATCTCGGACTTGAGTGCCCGATATTCTTCGTAAAGCAATTGATTAGCTAGAGGATTAGCCATCCTTTCGACCTCGAGTGCTATAGTCTGTGCCCCAGCGATATCGCGCCCCCTGTTGCAGAAGCGCCAGCGGCTCCGCGCCAAGCCGCGTGAGATAGTAGATCGCAAGGTCGGGCAGAGAACCTTGCGGTCCTACCCGATCAACGCGTAAGTCATGTTGTTCCAATCGTTTGAGCTCCCTTGCCCCCCGAATCCATCGTGCCCGCACCTTGACCCAACTGAGAAGGTCCCGTGGAGGTAACATGTAAGCCATGGCTGTTTCCACGATGATACGGCGGGTCGAATCGATCCTGTTACGCGCCCAGTCGTCATCTGCTATAACATCCGGCCACGCCCCCCTTCTTTGCAAGCCGGCTTCATTCATAGCCGTACAACAGAGAAAGGCATCTTGTCGGCGGGCTAACTGGTCGGCCCAAACCCTGCCAACGCGCAATGCAAGACCTCTGGACTGACTGAGATCTGCCACCAGCCTTGCCGCAGTGAGATCCGCGCGCCCATCAGTCAGGGGTTTCAGCAGCGCACGAAAGGTATCTGGCGCGATGATGATATCGGCATCAAGATACACGCGCAGTGAGTGCCTTGATACCGCATCGGCTGCGCGTAGTGCGTGCGTTTTGCCAGCGACAGGCAGTGTGATGACGCATGCCGTCTGGCCGAAAACACTGTGGATGACCAAATCGCTATCGTCGGTGGTACCGTTCAACACGTAAATCACATTGGCAGAGAGATTCGCGACTGCCGCCTTCAGCGCGGGTGCCGTTGCCCGGAGTCTGACCCCCTCATTATGCACTGGAACGATAACGTCGAACGCTGCGATCATCGTCTGAACGTGCCCGGTTTGCGCATTTTCCTGATCAGCCAACGTCGTGCATCTCTGGCATGACCACTGAATCTTGAACGGGAGACATTGCCGTCAAATGGCAGCATTTCCCAGCCATCTGCGATCCAGCTGTGATAGTAATTCGGAACCGCGTTCTCATTATGCATCTGAATGTGAAAGGGCGGCGTGGCGGCTGAAGCTTGCGGTGGGACGATCCAGGACCAGTCGGCGTGCAAGGCTCGCCCACTGGCCGATTCGTCTGCACGAAACTTCATGAAATCACGCGCTGCCGTATGGTGATCGATCAGGGTAACGCCGGCGCTGCTGTACGATTGCAACACGGCCGCATTGATTTCCGTCAGAGCCCTGTCACGCCACAAGGGGTCCTGGCCGGCAGGATCCAGACCGAAAGCTCGCGCTGTAACTTCGAGCAGGTCAAAGCGCCAGGGATCAACCAGATTGCGCGAAGATATCTCTGTACCCATGTAGAAACCATTGAAGGGTGCGCACGGGTAATCGACTCCGCCGATTGTCAGGATCATACCCGTCATACAAGGTACGGCGTACCACTCCAGGCCAAGTTCTGTGAACGCGGGGTAGGCATTGTGAGTCAGCGGCACATGATGCGTTGCCGAGGCAGGCAGCGTTCGAAAAACCCGGCGGCCGTCTGCAGCGATGATGGGCAAAGGCAGCACGTCGAATTGTCCGCCCGTTCCAGACCACCCGGCAGCCTCGGCTTGTCGCGTCGCCTCAACATTCGCCCTATCGCCGATGACAGTGCCATCTCGCCGCAAATGGCCTGCATAGCGTGTGACCTGATCAGCTCCAATATGCGCCGGCAGCTTGTTCGGCGTCGCTGGGGCGAAGATCGTAATGACCGATCTGATCTTGCCTTCGTTGAAGGCCTCGCGCATGTGTTGAGCCACCTCATCGGCAATGGCGTCAGGATCAGTCACACCTCGACGGTCCCGAATAATCAGCGAACGCCAGTAGAGGCGGCCGATGCAGCGGGCGTGATTCCGCCACGCCACCTTCGCGCCAAAGCTGAGCTCCTCGGGCGTGTGCGTGTATGTCCCGTATCGGGTTAACTCGCGATCGACCTCAGCGGTTCGCTTTTGCTGGCTGCCATCCGCTCCCTTGTTCTCGAGATAGTACAGGTCGAGAAAAGCGCTCGCTTCGGCCCGCCTCTCGCGCAATGACAGCCGACGCAATCGGCGCGCCAGGGGCTGAAAACCATTGACATCGACCGCAGGGTCGAGCGCATGATGCTTGGAGAGACTAATCACATCAAGCCATCGAATTGTCGGGCGCCGGATCTCACTGGCCGTCTATTTATGCGATAGACAGACGCCAATGCCCTGCGCTTGTGCGCCCGATAACCCTTCGTCTCGATCGCCGGATTTCTGTAATGCATCCGCGCCCGCTGAGGGTCTGGCTGCAGATCGGTGAGGATGATGGCGCCGGACTGCTCTGCCATACGCTTGAAGATTGGCGTTTCCTCGAGCAGCGAAAAGGCATTGAAGCGAACCCTGTCCAACTGGTGCTCATGCACCTCCAGAAAATCGGCCGTTGCGGCCATGTCCTCTTCGGTTTCACCTGGGTAGCCAGCAAACATGGTACAGCGTAGCGATAGACCTGCCCTGTGCGCGTTGCGAATGAACGCCGAGTTGCCTTCTACGGTGGAACCCTTCTTCATGGCGTCGAGCAGGGCCTGACTGCCGGTCTCCAACCCGAAACTGACCCGTCGCATGCCCCCTCTGACAGCAGCTTTGAGGTCCCGGAAAGATAATCCGTTGTCCGCTCGGGTATCGACGTGAACCGTGCCTATCCATTCCGCTCCGGGCACCCGGCCCGGCAACTGCTCAGCAATGCCACGTAGCATGTCTGGGTGTGAGTTCAGCTTCAAATCGAGGAAGAGAAAATTTCGAGTTGCGTAGCGCCGCGCCTGTTCTTCCATTTCGGCCAGCACATGCCCGACAGAGCGCGTCCTATAGGACCGGCCGTTTGCGGAGACGACATCCGAACAAAACGCGCACTTGGCCCACTGGCATCCCCGACCGGTCATGATCGGCACGATACGTACCGGATAGCGCTCCCATGGGAAGTCACTGAAATCTGCGAAGGGCGTGCTATCCAGTGGCCGCAGCGGTGGCGCAACCGTTGACGTCCGCCCATCAGGTAGCGTCACACCAGGGAACTGCAAGAGGTCCTTTTTTTCTATAACGGCATTGACGAGATGCGGTATGGATAGATCGACCTCTGCCCCCACCAACGCGGTAACCCCAGGCAGGCTGCGCCAATGTGAGGCTGTTGCAACGATGTTAAACATCGGGCCGCCAACAATCACAGGAACACCCTTTTCTTTAGCGCTGGCGGCAATCTCGCGAACAACCTCATAGTGCATCAAATAGGCGGACAGCAGAATCACATCCGGCTTGGACTCGAGAGCCCGCCGGATGCGGCTGACAGTTATGCGATCCGGCCGATCGCGCAAGAAACCCCAGACCCGGCGAGCCAAGTCCCGGATAGGCAATATCGGTGCATAGGCTGACAGGTGAAGCCGGCGCATGAAATGATCCGTGATGCGCTCCTGTCTCTCCCGCATCATCGTGGGCCGCCCATGATCAAGCGGGCAGATCACCTGAACAGCGAACGCCTGACGGCGCAAAGCAGCTGTCAACAATCCGATTGCCAGCGTCGGAAAACTTGAGAACGCGTTGAGGTCAACCAGTAGTACTCTGGGCTGGGCAGCCATATAGTTAGGAACTCTTCGATTCGAGGGTAAAACGCAAGGAAGGTACGCAGCAAAAAAGTTAGTTTCCTTCTATTTTGCAATAGCTTATCGAAAAACTAACGCTTTGTGGCAGGTAAATACCGAGAGTGGTCCTTAGCCGTGGAATACGTTTGTAAGCTGGTGGGGATCTGCAAATTCATAGCGCGTTGGGCTTTGCCGACATCCGTAGGATAACGTTCCATTGACATAGTCTCACCAGTTATACTCCGCCGGCCCCTAAAACGACTTCACCAGCATGACCGAGCCTTTTTCAGCGAACAATGGACGATCGCCTCGATCCACCTGCAGCGGTGACAGATTGCCAATCGTCAGCGTCCTGATAGTGTGCTATCGCTCCGAGAAGGATATCCGCCGCTGCCTCACTGGTCTGTTTGAGCATTGCGGACACTTGCCGATTGAAGTGCTGCTCATCGACAATTTCGGTGATGCCTCGGAACAAATCGTGCGTGAAGCCTTTCCTCGGGTCCAGATCGTGCCAAGCAGGGGCAATATCGGCTTTGGACCAGCCAATAATGAACTTGCACGGTTCGCGTCCGGACGATATTTACTCCTGCTGAACCCAGACACTCAACTGTTCGACGATGCCATCACGCCGCTGCTCGACTGTGCGAAAGCCAGACCCCATGCAGCGGCCTGGGGCGGCGTAACGGTGCTCGAAAACGGCAGTATCGATCCTAGCTGTATGCAGGAGCGACCTTCCTTACGACGCGAGCTGGGATTGCTCTTCGGCGTGGGCTGGCTAAAAAGAAGACTATCGAACAGGGAACCCGATGGCCTTGAAGAGGTTCCAGTCCTGTCTGGTGCCTTCATGCTTGTTGGCGCCGAAAGATGGCGGACAGCTGGCGGGTTTGATGAGTCGTTCTTTCTATATAGTGAAGAGGTCGACCTGTGCCTTCGCCTGACCATCGAGGCGGGGCACCCCCCAGTTCGTACCGCCTTTGCCCGCATCACCCATCTGGTTGGCGGTAGCAGCACAAGCCGGGCTCGACAGGTCGCGGTCCTCAAAGGCAAGATGCACCTGTTCCGCAAGCATCGAAGCTGGCTTTCGACCGCATTATTGGGAGGCATACTCTATGCCTACGCGCTCTCGAGATCGTCCGCAAGGTATGGCGAGGCCGTCAAGAGACCAGGCTCGTGGATGTACGGTTATAAGCCTATCAGCCCTCCAGAATCATCATCAGGATAAACGATGACAGCCTATCTGTCGGAACACATTGGCAGTCGCGACAACAACTTCAACCTGATCCGTTTCGTTGCAGCCCTTCTTGTTCTAATTAGCCACAGCTTCGCCCTCTACTACGGCACCGCCGATGCCGAGCCGCTCCGCGACACGCTCGGCCTTACGCTCGGCACCCTGGCTGTAGATATCTTCTTCATCACCAGCGGCCTGCTGGTGTGCGCCAGTCTTGAATCGAGAAAAGGACTATCTACCTTCGCCCTGGCGCGGACACTTCGAATCTATCCAGCGCTGATCGTTGCCCTCGTGATTATCGTAGGCTTGGTCGGACCGCTTTTTAGCACCCTCACTATTACTGATTACTTCACCGACTTTCAGACTGCGAAATACTTTGCACGTAATAGCGTGCTTTTTCTCGGCGTTGAGCACCAGTTGCCCGGCGTATTCACGAACGCGCCTTATTCGGGTGCGGTCAACGGTTCGCTGTGGACGCTTCCCTATGAAGTTCGCATGTATGCACTGCTGTGTATCGTCACCATATTCGCCGGCTGGGCCATCACCAAATGGAATGCCAGCGGATGTGCTCTGAAGCGCGTATTCCTCTTTATCACGCTGCTTTCGCTAGCGGCGCTGCTGATCAACCGGCTTGGCGGCGTGCCTATGCCAGGCGAAAAATTAATCCGGCTGACCTTCATGTTTGCCTCCGGAGCGACCGCCTTTCATTATCGAGACAGCATCCACCTTTCGGGAAAGTACGCGCTTCTGGCGTTTCTGGCACTCGCGATAAGCACCATCGATCTCTCAAGCTTCACCCTATTTTATACCGTCTCGGTAACTTACTTAACGCTATTTCTCGCCTACATTCCCGCTGGAATCATCCGAAGGTTCAATAGCGTCGGCGACTACTCTTATGGCCTTTACATCTACGCCTTTACAGTTCAGCAAGTCGTGATTGTCTCTCTCCCGGACATCAGCCTGACCGTATACACGATGTATTCGGGCGCTATTACATTGCTTTTGGCCGCGGCATCATGGCACTTCGTAGAGAAACCGATGTTGCGATTCAAGAGTGTGGGCGGACGGTTCAGATCGCGCTTATTGCCACAGACATCGAGCTGAACACTCACAGCGTTACTAGCCACGACAGATATTGTTACAGACGCTGAAGGTATTTGTTCACCACAGGCTTGAGCGCAGTGCATGCATCTTCATGCATTTCAGGCGAAGGATAATAGTGATCGTGCGTCCATACCTGCCCCCCGAGGTCTGGCCGATCATTACCCGGATCGACCATCGCCTGCTGACCGGTGAATCGACTGAACAGCTGCTGAGGTGATCCGCGATCTGTTACGCACTCCACGTATTCATCGCAAAGGCCAGCGACCTGCCTCACACTTTCCGCGTCGATCAGCTGTGGGTATTCATTGAAGATACCTTTTACCGAGAGGTAGTTCTCCCTATAGTCCGGCCTTCGTTTTGAAAACCAGAAGAGCAGCTTGGGCACTTGTATCCTCTGAATCAGGGATGCATAGCTGTTCACCCATCTTTGCCGGGTTTCGTTAACGAGAGCCCGGGTACCGGAGCGATTCAGTCTACGAATCAGCGCAGCGTCGACTCGTCCACGGGGCACATATGACAACCGCTGAAGTTCATTGATTACACCGTGATACGCATCAACTGACGAGAGCTGCCTGCCATCCGCCTTTCTCGTCAGGAGCTCAAGCCCGTCGGTATCGAAAATGGAGTTGCTCTGGCTCCGTCCCGACATGACCTGAATAACGACACACCTGGAGTTGTTGATATAAGCGTCCAGCGAGCGCTGCTGATCGAAAAACTCCGGCCCGGCTCCCCCATAACCCAGGTTCAGTACCGGCAGATCGAGCGCTTTGGCAAGCATTGACGGAAATGGCTCCTGGCATAAACATCCGAAGGTCTGAGCCGCACCGATGCAGGCAATATAACTGCCAGGCTCGAGCGCTTCGGGAACAGGAGCGGGCCCCCTGAATTGGAGACCCGTCTCACCCAGCTCATACATGCTGTAGTCGACGACTTCAAAATCCCGATCCTGATAGCTCGATAGATGCACCATTTATCGGTACCACGGAATCTGCCGCCCGAGAACTTCCTCAAGCTGGATGACATCGTCCTTGAATAAGGTCGTCAGCGATCGCCACTGGGACTGATCAATCTTCGGTGCTGGGATGAAGTTCTTGCGTTCGATGAAGTTGAATACTGAAATAAATGCACTCGGCGTAAGCGCTTTTCGAAGTACTGTCTTGAAAGGATTTGGCCAATACAATAGTCGCCCAACCATGAGGTTACGCGGCCTTATAGCCACTTTCCCCCGCGCCGACATATCAGGCATAAAATTATTATCTACACCAATATGCTGACAAATTTCACTATAAACAGATAGCGGGTTATTTACGAAATCATCGTACAGGAATACTTTTATCTGCTCCCGATCGAACTTTTCATAGTATCTAGCAATCTGCTCAGAATACATACTGACACTTTTATAATGCCAATCCCACCCCCACTTATTTTCCTTTCTCTCTTCTTCGGCATCCAATGCAGGAAGTAAGGCCAGTGGCTCAAGTTGATATTGAACGTTCATGCAATAGTGCGAATATAATCTCGCCACCGGCTCTCGCAGCATAATAACCAGTCTCGCATTCGGTATATGCTCCTTGATTCGCTCTGACGCATGGGGGTAGTACAGGTATCTCACAGATGCGTCGCCTGTGGCCTTGCGTTCGGGAGCCTCAGCGTAAACGCTCTGATAGCTGTCATAGTCTACGATCGAGCGGCTGTAGAGGAGGCGGAAGGCAATGCGGGGGTCGACAGGTCCTGGTGGATATAGATCCTCCTGGTCCAGCGCGAAATAGTTTGGCTCCTTGAACGGCGGAATAAAAACATCAGGATGTTGATTTAGATAATCCGCCAAAGACGTCGTACCCGATTTGGCTGCGCCGATTATCAAAAAGTTCGGTAGGCTTTCCATGACTAATTTTGCTTCTCCATGCTTGACTAAATAAGCCGATCCGGTTGGCCAGTAATATTCTTTCATTGGGGTGTTGAGTTCATTATACTTCGCACGTCCGAAATAAAAAGGAATTTTTCCGGCACACATATGGCTAATCGCAACCCCAAAATACTCTATTGCACCTCACATTGCCCTGGATTCAGCTCGTATGGCGCTCAACTACGCGCCCTACATGTTGGACGCCAACTACAGAAGATAGGCGATGTGCATCTGCTCTTATTTCCACTGCGCTCTTTGGATGAGTCCTTACTCGAATTGACTCGGCAGGCGTTCGATCTGCGGGG